>Ga0105239_10000417_pt1 | contig 62040 bp, 50 predicted proteins | sample KBSC44metaG_FD_92761 | JGI IMG/M metagenome (GOLD analysis project Ga0105239, IMG submission 92761) | Corn rhizosphere microbial communities from Kellogg Biological Station, Michigan, USA - KBS C4-4 metaG | ecosystem: Host-associated > Plants > Roots > Rhizosphere > Soil | place: Michigan, USA...
AAGATGCTGAACCGCCCTGCCGCCAAGGCGCAGCCGGCGCCGGCACAGCAAGAGGAAGTGCATGCGGACGTCGAGCGGCTGTCGATGAGCACCTTGTCGTTCCAGGACTACGTGCGCGAGCGCATGCTGCGCCGCCGCCAGGCCGCGCTGCAGAAGGAACGCGCGGCGATGGAAAGCCGCTTCGACGAACCCGAGATGGACGACGCGCCGATGGCGGCCGCGCCCGCTCCGGCACCGATGCCTGCGCCGCGCCCCGTCGCGCCGCCCGCCCGCCCGGCAGCCCGGCCTGTCGCGCCGGCCGCCCCGGTGCGTGCCGCAGCGCCGCAGCGCCACGACCCGCCGATGCTGCGCGACGAGATCCGCATCACGCAGGACGTGATGACCCTGGCCGATGCGCCGGTCGCCGCCGCGCCGCAACTCGCCGCGCAGCGCCGCGAGCAGCAGGACATGATGAACGAGCTGCGCTCGATGAAGGGCATGATCGAGGAGCGCTTCGGCGCGCTCGCCTTCATGGAGAAGCTGCAGCGCCAGCCGGCGCAGGCCCGCCTCGCGCAGAAGCTGCTCGACGCCGGCTTCTCGCCCGCCTTGATCCGCAAGCTCGGCGAAGGCATGGGCGCCGATATCACCGACGAGATGGCCTGGGTCACGCACGTGCTGGAGCGCAACCTGCACACCGGTGAACACGAGGCCGCGATCGAGGACCAGGGCGGCGTCTACGCGCTGATCGGCTCCACCGGCGTCGGCAAGACGACGAGCACCGCGAAGATCGCCGCGGCCTTCGCCACCAAACACGGCGCCGCGAACCTCGGCCTGATCACGCTCGACGCCTACCGCGTCGCGGCTCATGAACAACTGCGCGCCTACGGCCGCATCCTCGGCGTGCCGGTGCATACCGCGCACGACCGGGTCACGCTCGAAGACCTGCTGGACCTGCTCAGCGCGAAGAAGATGGTGCTGATCGACACCGGCGGCATCAGCCAGCGCGACGCGCGCACCCGCGAGCTGCTCGAGATGCTGGCGCATCCGTCGATCAACAAGCTGCTGGTCGTCAACGCCTCGGCGCAGGGCGAGACGATCGAGGACGTGATGCTCGCCTATCGCGCGAGCCAGGCGGTCGGCGTGGTGCTGTCGAAGGTCGACGAAGCGATGAAGCTCGGCCCCGCGGTCGATGCCTTGATCCGCCACCGGCTGAAGGTGGTCGGCGTGGCCAACGGCCAGCGCGTGCCGGAAGACTGGCACCGGCTGTCGTCGCAGGCGCTGGTCGCCCGCGCCTTGCGCTCCGGCGGCAGCGCGGCCTACCGCGTCGACTCGGAGGACGTGAGCCTGGTCTTCACCGCGATGCGGCGGCCCGAGGCCGCGGCCGCGGGACTGAACGCCTGATGCCCGGCCCCATCCGCTCGACCGATCCCACCGCCTGATTGCCCTGACCACCGCAGTCCCGATGCCCTCCATGACGACCGTGCCCGGCGCTCTCTCCTCCGCACCGCCCGACCAGGCAGCCGGCTTGCGCCAGCTGTTCCAGCAGTCGCAGGTGCGCTTCATTCCGCTCGTGTCGAACCCGCATGTCGCGTTCACCGGCGTGATGCTGGAGCGGCTGTCGAGCGCCTTTGCCGACCTCGACCTGCACACGCTGGTCGTCGATGCGGGCGAACATTCGCCGGCGCCGCAGGAACTCGCGCTGCTCGACCTGTCCGAAGGCGTGGAGACGCTCTCGCCGCAGATGAGCTACCTCGCCGCGCGCGGACTGTCGCTGCGCCACGTCGATGCCAGCGGCTCGACCGCTTCCTTCCTGCGCGCCACCGCCGACGCCGCGCCGCATGCCGACGTGGTGCTGCTGCACGCGCCGGCGAGCGAGCTGGCGCGTCTCTTCGCGCACCGCAGCGTGCGCCCGCTCCTGCTCGCCGACGACCGGCCCGACAGCGTGACCCACGCCTATGCCGGCCTGAAGATCCTTGCCCATCGCGCCGGACTGATGGCGCATGACCTCTTGCTCGCCGCCGCGCCGCATTCGCCGCGCGCCGGCCGCATCGCCACGCATCTTGCCCAGTGCGCCGACCAGTTCGTCGGTGCCGTACTGCATGACTGCGTCCGCATCGACCCCGCGAGCGCCGCGACCGATGCCATCGACCCCACGCTGCAGCGCTTCGTGCGCACCCTGTTGCTCGCCTGCGAGCCGGGGGCGGCCCTGAACGCAGAACCGCGCGTGCCTGCCCACAACCCAGCCGACTGGATGTCTCTCGCCGCCGCCCGCAACCCATCGACCCAGCCGCCACGAGTGCGTGCCTGGGCCGCGAATTGAGACAGATGGAGCGCACATCCATGTACACCGCCAAGGGCAAGCTGGACCTGAACACGATGCTCAAGCAGTACAGCCCGCTGGTACGGCGACTCGCGCATCAGATGATCGCCAAGCTGCCCGCGAACGTCGAGATCGACGACTTGATCCAGGTCGGCATGATCGGCCTGACCGATGCGCTGAGCCGCTTCGACGCCGCGCAAGGCGTGCAGTTCGAGACCTTCGCGACGCAGCGCATCCGCGGCGCGATGCTCGACGAGCTGCGCGGCTCCGACTGGATGAGCCGCGGCTCGCGCAAGCAGCAGCGCTCGATCGAATCGGCGGTGCACAAGCTCGAGCAGAAGCTCGGCCGTGCGCCGCAGGAGAGCGAGATCGCCGCCGAGATGGGCCTGCCGCTGGCCGAGTACCAGGAGCTGCTGGGCAAGGTGCGCGGCACGCAGCTGGTCTACCTCGAGGACATGAGCGGCGACGAAGGCGACAACGATTTCCTCGACCGCCACGTCGGCGATGCCGCGGCGAACCCAATGGCGCAGCTGCAGGATCACCGCATGCGCGAAGCGCTGGTGCAGGCGATCAAGACCCTGCCGGAGCGCGAGCAGTACGTGATGAGCATGTACTACGAGCACGACATGAACCTGAAGGAGATCGCGGCGGTGCTGAAAGTCACCGAATCGCGCGTCTGCCAGCTGCACAGCCAGTGCATTGCGCGGCTGCGGGTCAAGTTGCGCGACTGGTAAGCCAGGACATCCCCATGCTGCTGTCGTTCGCCAGATCCAGGCTTCGCCCGAATGCCCTCCCCGCCACGGCCGAGCCGCCGGCGCCGACGATCGATGCGTCGGCGCTCGTCGACTCGATCGGTCGGCAGGCTTCGACACTCGGCCGCGAGGCCGCGGAGGTTCGCGGCCTGATCGGCGACGCGCAGAACGCCTCGTCGGAGCAGGCGCAGGCCATCTCCGCGCTCGCGGTTCAGATGCAGCAGGTGACGCGTTCGCAGGACGCGATCGGTGCGCAGACCAGCGCCAGCCAAGCCAGCGTCGACGAAGCGCGAGCCGCGGTGGAAGCCATCGGCACCGAGGTCTCGGGCATCGTGGACACGCTGCACGACGTGTCCGAGGCCGCAGCCCAGATCGCGCAGATCGCGCTGCAGACGCGGCTCGTCGCCTTCAACGCGAGCGTCGAAGCCAAGCGTGCCGGCGATGCGGGACGCGGCTTCAGCGTCGTCGCCGATGCCGTGAAGGACCTGGCCTCGCGCGTCGAGGTCTCGTCGAAGGACATCATGCGCACGATCGCCACGCTCGATGCGCGCATCGACACGCTCGCCAAGGAGATCCGCCATCACGACGGCGACACCAACGGACAAGGCGCCTTCCAGCGCGCACTGGCGCGGGTGGCGGGCGGGGTGCGGCAGGTCGACGAAGCGGCCACGCAAAGCCGCGGGATCTGCACCGCCCTGAATGGGCAGATGAGCCGCATCGAAAGCGAAATGCAGCAGACCGGCCGGATGCTGGATGCCGCGACGCGGCGCAGCGAAACCTTCCTGACGATCTCCGAGCACCTGATCGAGGTCGTCGCGGAATGCGGCATCGCGACCGAGGACACGCGCTACATCGAGGCGGCGCGCGCCGCCGCGGCCGAGCTCGGAAGAATGTTCGACGAGGCGATCGCCTCGGGCACGATCTCGGCGGAAGCGCTGTTCGACGAAGACTACCGGCCGATCGCCAACACCAACCCGCCGCAGCATATGACCCGCTTCGTGCCGCTGGCCGACGAGCTGTGCCCGCGCGTGCAGGAGCCGATGCTGGCGCTCTCCGACAAGGTCGTGTTCTGCATCGCGGTGGATCGCAACGGCTACGTCGCCGCGCACAACCGCAAATACTGCCAGCCGCAGCGCGGAGACCTGGCCTGGGACACCGCGAACAGCCGCTATCGGCGCATCTTCAACGACCGCACCGGCCTCGCCTCGGCCCGCAACAGCAAGCCCTTCCTGCTGCAGACCTACCGCCGCGACATGGGCGGCGGCAAGTTCGTCGTGATGAAGGAAGCGGCGGCGCCGGTCCAGGTCGACGGGCGTCACTGGGGCGCCATCCGCCTCGCATTCCACTTCTGAGCTTCGAGCGCCAGCGCGGGGCCGCGAAGGGCCTCAACCGCCGCCTGCACCTGCCGATATGGCAGGCATCCGCCCAAGCAAAGGACCTCCGCCGTGACCGCCCAAAAATTCCGCCTCATCACCCGCAGCGACTTCGACGGCCTGGTCTGCGCCGTGCTGCTGAACGACCTGGGGTTGATCGACGACATCAAGTTCGTGCACCCCAAGGACATGCAGGACGGCAAGATCGAGGTCGGCCCACGCGACATCACGACGAACCTGCCCTATGTGCCCAGCGCCTACATGGCCTTCGACCACCATGCCTCGGAAACCGTGCGCAACAAGGGCGATCGCAAGAACCACGTGATCGACGCGAAAGCGCCCTCGGCCGCCCGTGTCGTGTACGACTACTACGGCGGCGCCAAGGTCTTCCCGCGCGTTGCGCCGGACATGATGACGGCGGTCGACAAGGCCGACTCGGCCCAGTTCTCGCGCGAGGAGATCCTCGACCCGAAGGACTGGGTGCTGCTCAATTTCCTGATGGATGCGCGCACCGGGCTGGGGCGCTTTCGCAACTTCCGCATCAGCAACTACGCCTTGATGATGGACCTCATCAAGTACTGCGCCGACCACGGCATCGCCGACATCCTCGGCCTCGCCGACGTGAAGGAGCGGGTCGAGGTCTACTTCGAACACGCCGAGCGCGCGAAGGAACAGATCCTGCGCTGCTCGACCGTCTACGGCAATCTGGTGGTGCTCGACCTGCGCAACGAAGAGACGATCTGGGCCACCAACCGCTTCGTCATCTACGCCCTCTTCCCGCAGGCCAACATCTCGATCCACGCGATGTGGGGCGTGCAGAAGCAGAACACCGTCTTCGCCACCGGCAAGTCGATCCTCGACCGCAGCAGCAAGACCAACATCGGCAACCTGATGCTGAAGTACGGCGGCGGCGGTCATCACGCCGCGGGCACCTGCCAGGTCGAGAACGACCAGGCACCCGAGGTGCTGCAGGCGCTGATCGAGACGATCAACAAGGACGGCTGAGGCGGCAAGCCAGCCGATTCGAACCCGAACTCACGCCTTGCGCGCCCGCACCGCGCCGAGGAAATCCTGCAGCAGCGGCTTGCCGTCCAGCTGCTGCTCGTGCAGCTCCTTCAGCGCCAGGAACTCCGGGTGCCATTGCATGCCGAAGACGTAGCTCGGCCCCTTCCAGCGGATCGCTTCGACCATGCCGTCCGGCACCGCGATGGCCTCCACCTCGAGCTCGTTGCCCAGCGCTTTCACCGCCTGGTGATGGATGGAATTGACCGCAGCCTGGGTTTGTCCGGGATAGAGCGAGGCCAGGCGCGTGCCGGCGACGATGTCCATCGTGTGCAGCTGCTTGTCGTACATGCCGGCATCGACATGCGCGATCGACTCCGGCACCTGCGTCGCGATGTCCTGGTAGAGCGTGCCGCCGAGCGCGACATTGATCAGCTGGCAGCCGCGGCAGATGCCGAGTACCGGTTTTCCGACCGCGACGAAGGATTCGAACAGCTCGATCTCGTACAGGTCGCGCACCCGGTCGCCGGACCATTGCGGCTGCAACGCTGTCTCGCCATAGGTTTCGGGTGCGACGTCGTTGCCGCCTTGCAGCACCAGGCCGTCGAGCGCTTCGGCGTAGGCGCGCAGGCTCACGTCGCTGCGGCGCACGATGCTTTCGCTCTCGACCGCAGGGATCATCACCGCGAGCACGTCGCGCGACATCACCCAGTGCGCGACCGACTGCTCCAGATAGTGCAGCGTCTTCGTGAACACCCCGCCCAGGTCGAGCACCGGGCCGCTCGGGTAGTAGATGCGGGCCGAAATTCCGATCATCAGCGGCGGATTCATCAGGCCTGGCTCCGTGCAGTCGCGAAGAAGCTCGATCCTGCCACCGCGGCGCCCCCCGTGCATCGGCAAAGCCCGGCATCAGCAAGCGCCTACACCCGAATCGGACAAGGCCGCCGCCCACCCGCCGCCTGTACCGATGGCTGGCGGTCGCCGGCGCGCCTAGACTCGCTGCGTCAACTTCGGGAGTCAGCATGAGCACGATGAGCCTCCATCGCGCAGGCAAGCGGCGCCTCGGCCCGCGGCTCGGCGCCACCGCGGCGTGCGTGATCAGCTCGCTGCTGTGCGCCTGGGCACTGGCCGAGGGCAGTCCGCCCGACGCGCAGACGACCTATCAAAAGCAGGTGGCAGCCTGCAACAGCGGGCAGACGAACCAGGACAAGGCGACTTGCCTGAGGGAAGCCGGCGCCGCGCGCGATGCCGCGGCGAAGAGCCAGCTGAACGATCCGGCGACCGCTGCCACCTACAAGGAGAACGCGCTGCAGCGCTGCCGCAACCTGCCCGATGCCGACCGCAAGGACTGCGAGGCGCGCCTCAATGGCCAGGGCACGAAGAGCGGGAGCGTCGGCGAAGGCGGCATCATCCGCGAGCTGCGCACCAAGCAGATCGGCCCCGGCCCGGCGGCCAGCCAGCCTTGAACGCGGTAACGCTTAGGCACTGATTTTTGCGGCGGCGCGGGCAATACCCCGCGCGCAGCGGCTACAAACCGGTTTTGCATACAGTCCGCGACACCGTTCGCCGATAGGAGCCGTTTTGAACCGCAGAAAATTCGCCCTTGCCAGTGGCGCGTCGCTGGCCGCGCTGGCGCTGGCCGCCTGTTCCCCGAAGACGGAGACGCCGGCCGTGGCGTCCACCGCCCCCGCATCGGCCGCCAACGACAGCGGCGCGCCGCTGACGCCGAAGGACGCCTACGACCTGGCTTCTAAGGCCAACGGCTTCACCATCGGCCAGATGATGGCGGCCAACACCGTCTACGTGTTCTTCGACCCGACCTGCCCGCACTGCGCGGAGCTCTGGGGTGCGTCCAAGCCCTTGCTGAACAAGCTGAAGATGGTGTGGATCCCGGTCGGGTTGCTGCGCCCGTCGTCGGGTCCGCAGGGCGGCACGATCCTGTCGGCCGCCGATCCGGCGAAGGCGATGCAGGAGAACGAGGACTCGGTGCTGTCGCGCGGCGGCGGCATCACCGCGAACCCGTCGCTGAGCGAGGACACTGTCGCCAAAGTCAAGGCGAACACCGACACCTTCAGCAAGCTCGGCGCCGACAGCGTGCCGCTGATCGTCTTCAAGAACGCGAAGAACGGCGAGTTCGGCCAGCATGCCGGCGCGCTCGACACCGCCGGCCTGGCGGCGCTGACGGGCATCTGAGGCCGCGCCTGCCCCGGGTCGTCACCCGGAGCGCCGGCCAGCGCACGGCCGCTCCGAAGCGGCCGGCGACCTTGCAGGCCGCGGCTCGCGAGGACGCGAGCCCCTTCATGCCGTCCAAGCCGGCGCAGGCCGGCTTGGAGCCGCGGCACTCAGCCCCCTCGGGGGGGTCGGCTGCGGTACGCCGCAGCCGGGGGGCACCATTCCTCTAGCCGAGCTTGCGCAGAAAGTCCTGCACCAGCCGCTTGAAGGCTGCCGGCTGCTCGGCGACGCTGAGGTGCGACGCGTCTTCGAGCACCACCAGCTCGGCGCCCTGGATGCGATCGGCCATCGCCCGGGACATCGCCGGCGGCGCCCCCGCATCCAGCGCGCCGGCGATCACCAGCGTCGGCAGCTTCACCGCCGCGAGGCGCTCCAGCCAGTCGACGTTCGCCACCGCCTGGCAGCTCGCGACGTAGCCGGCCGGGTCGGCACGCAGCAGCACTTGGCGGTAGCCCTCGACCGCCTCCTTCTCGCTGGCGCGATAGGCATCGTGCAGGTAGCGCTGCAGCACCATCTCGGTGACCGCGGCCATGCCGCCGGTCTGCACGGTCGCGATGCGCTGCACCCAGTTCGCCTGCGCCGCGTCAGGGTACTTGGACGTGCTGTTGGCGATCACCAGGCCGCGCAGCAGCTCGGGGTAGCGTACCGCCAGCCCCTGGCCGACCATGCCGCCCATCGACAGCCCGATCCACGCCACCGGCCCGCGGCCCCATTCGCGGATCAGGCGCGCCGCGTCGTCGACCAGGTCGTCCATCGAATACGGCCCGACCGGCACCGCCGACTGGCCGTGGCCGCGATGGTCGTAGCGCAGCACCGGGTGGGTGGCGGCGAGTTCGTGCGCGAGGCCGTCCCACATCGACAGGTCCAGCCCCAGCGCATGGCTCAGCACCACCGGCGTGCCGGCCGCTGCGCCCTGCACCGCGACACGCAACTGCGGCTGGCTGAAGGTGTGATGCGTGGCGACCCGCGCGGCCGGCGTCAGCGGCGCGGGCTCGGGCGCCAGGCCCTCCTCGCGCAGGATCTCGCCGGCGATCTTGAACGCGGTATTGGCCGCCGGTACGCCGCAGTAGATCGCGCCTTGCATCAGCGTCTCCTTGATCATCTGCAGGCTGACGCCGCTGCCCTCCTGCTTGCTGGCGCGGATCGCCGCGCGGCAGTGCAGCTCGAACTCCTCCCAGCGCGCCAGGCCCATCGTCATGCCGAGCACGAGCAGGCGCCGCGTCGGGTGGTCGAGGCCGGGGCGGCCCCAGATGTCGTTCCATGCGAAGCGGGTGATGAAGCTCTGGAATTCCGCGTTGAAGCTGGTCGCGCCGCCGAGGGATTTGTCGACCCAGTCGGAGCCCAGCACCGCGCGGCGATTTTTCAGGCCGCGGTCGAAATCGTCGGATCGAGTCGTCATGCAGAACTCCTTTCGGTTGACGGGGACTGGGCGCGCCAGGTGGCGCGCAGCGCGCCGAGCTGGGCGCCGGCACGGCGGCGCGCCTGGTCGGCGGCGGCATCGGCATCGAACAGCGCGGCCAGCGTCTCGGCGCCGAGCGCGGCGCCTTCCGGCGAGGCCTGGGCGATATCGCGCAGCTGGCGCTGCTCGCGCAGCGCCGCATGCGACCAGCCTTCGACCAGCGCATGCGCGGCCGCCTTGCCCATCGTGGCGGCGAGGCTGGTCGACAGCGCTTCGGCATAGACCAGGCCGAGCAGGCGGTCGATGTTGGCGCGCATCTGCTGCTGATGGACTTCGAGGCCCGCGGCCGCGGTCGCGAGCGCGCGCAACGCGCCGTGCGTGCTGATGAAGAGGCCGGCCCATTCGGCCAGCTCGGCCTGCCAGTTGCCGAGGCCGCGTTCGTGCTCCTGCGGCATCGCGGCCAGCAGGCCGGCAACACGCTGCGGCGTGCGCTGCGCTGCCGCCAGCGCGACCATCGAGGATACCGGGTTGCGCTTGTGCGGCATCGCCGACGAGCCGCCGCGGCCGCCGCCCGAAGGCTCGGCCAGCTCGCCCACCTCGCCCTGCGCCATCAGCGACAGGTCACGTGCGAACTTGCCGAGCGAGCCGCTGAGCACGCCGACCGCGGCGCCAAGAGACACCCACTCGTCACGCTGCGTATGCCAGGCCGCGTCGGGCTCGCGCAGGCCGAGCCGGGCGGCCACGCGGCGCGAGACCGCGTCGCCCTTGTCGCCCATCACCGCGAGCGTGCCGACAGCGCCGCCGAGCTGCAGCTGCAGCGCACGCGCCGCCGCTTCGCGCAGCCGCCCGCGGGCGCGCACCAGCGGCGCGATCCATTCGGCGAGCTTGAAGTTGAAGCTGACCACCTGCGCCGGCTGCATCAGCGTGCGCGCCAGCACCGGCGCGGCGCCATGTCTTTCGTCGATGGCGAACAAGGCCTCGACCAGTGCGGCCAGGTCGGCCTCGATCAAACCGAGCGCGCGGCGCGTGACCAGCACCATGCCGCTGTCGATCACGTCCTGGCTGGTGGTCCCCCAGTGCACGAAGCGCGCGGCTTCGGCATCGGCGGCCTTGACCATCGCGGTGAGCGCCTTGACCAGCGGAATCGCCAGGCTGCCGGCATCGCCGCTGGCGCCGACGATCGCCGCGGTGTCGAAACGATCGACCTTGCAGCACTCGGCGATGACCGATGCCGCCGCCGCCGGGATCAGCCCTTCGGCGGCCTGCGCCTCGGCCAGTGCCGCTTCGAAATCCAGCATCGCCTGCAGCACTTCCCGTTCGCCGAATGCGGCGAGCATCTGCGGCGTCGAGAGGAAGCCTTCGAACACCAGTGAACTCATCTGCACCTCTCGCTCAGTGTGGGATCAAACCGCTTCTTTCTCCGGCTGCAATGCACTCGCGAGCACCTTGTCGACCCGCTTGCCGTCGAGATCGATGACCTCGAAACGCCAGCCTTCCCACTCGACGGTGTCGGTGGTGACCGGCAGGCGGCCGAGCAGCAGCATCACCATGCCGGCGAGCGTGTTGTAGCGGCCGCGGTCTTCTTCCGGCAGTTCTTTCAGATCGAGCCGGTCCTTCAGCTCGGGCACCGGGATCAGGCCGTCGAAGAGCCAGCTGCCGTCCTCGCGCTGGATCGCCCAGGCGTCATCCGCGGTCGGCGTGGTGAACTCGCCGGTGATGGCCTCGAGCACGTCGCGCACGGTGATCACCCCCTGCACCTCGCCATATTCGTCGACGACGAAGACGAGTTGCGCGCTGGACGCACGGAAGTGCTCCAGCAGCTCCATGCCGGACAAGGTCTCGGGCACGAAAACAGGCGGCTGCAGGCCATCGGTCAGGGTCATCTTCCTGCCCTGCAAGGCTTGCTGCAGCAGGCTTTGCGCTGTGATGATGCCGAGCACGTCGTCGAGGCTGCCGCGGCACACCGGGTAGCGCGAATGTTCGTTCTCGCCAATCGCGCGGATCACCTCCTCGCGCGGCGCGGCGACGTCGAGCCAGGTGATTTCCGCGCGCGGAATCATCATCGAGCCAACCTGCCGGTCGTCGAGGCGGAACACGTTGCGCACCATCTGGTGCTCCTGCTCCTCGATCACGCCGGCGTCGAGCCCTTCCTCGAGGCTGGCGGCGATCTCTTCCTCGGTCACGCTGCGGTTCGGCTCGCCGCGGATGCCGAGCAGGCGCAGCACCGTCTCGGTGCTGAAGCTCAGCAGGAAGACCAGCGGGCGCGTCATCACCGAGATCCACTCCATCGGCTGCGCCACCAGACGCGCCACCGTCTCCGGGTACATCTGGCCGAGCCGCTTGGGCACCAGCTCGCCGAAGATGATGGTCACCAGGGTGATGCAGATGACGACGATCGCGGTCGCCGTGATCGCTGCGGCGCGCTCATGGATCGAGAAGGTGGCATGCAGCCAGTTGCCGAGCGGCTCGGAGAACGCCGCTTCGCCGACGATGCCGTTCAGCACGCCGATCGAGGTGATGCCGATCTGCACCGTCGAGAGCCACTTGGTCGGGTTGTCGTGCAGCTTGATCGCCGCCAGCGCGCCGTGTTCGCGCGCCTCGGCCATGACCTGAAGCCTCGCCTTGCGCGAGGCGGTCAACGCCATCTCCGACATGGCAAACAGACCGTTGACGACAATCAGGAAAACGAGAAGCGCAACGTCCATCACGGGCGCGGCCGTTGGGCTGCGAGCATGTCGCCGAGCCTGTGCGCGCTGGAATCAGAAGAGCCGCAAGCGTAGCAGAAGGGTAGTGTCGGCCCCTAGACGCCTTTGGCGTCGTCCCCCGAGGGGAGCTCGGTCCGCTTGGGGCGGCCCGGCGCTGGACCGATGTCGACCCCAAGACGCCGTTGGCGTCGCCCCCGAGGGACTGAGTGCCGCGGCTCCAAGTCCGCCTGCGCGGACTTGGACGGCACGAACGCCAGCCGCGTCTCGCGGCTGGCTCGGTCCGCTTGGGGCGGCCCGTCAGATGCTGATGTCCATGACCGAAGCCGAGAAGTCGGCGCTGCCGTTCGGCTTCTGCCCCAGCGTCCATTCGAGCAAGGTGGCTGCCGCCATCGGCTGCGCGAAGTAGAAACCTTGCAGCTCGTCGCACTTCAGTCCGATCAGGATGTCGCGCTGGCCCGCCGTCTCGACGCCCTCGGCGACGACGCGCAGGCCAAGCGCGTGCGCGAGGCGCACCACAGCGTCGACGATCGCGCGCGCGTCCGTGCTGCTCTCCAGATCCTTGACGAAGGCGCGGTCGATCTTCAGCTGCCGCGCCGGCAGCTGGCGCAGATAGCTCAGGCTCGAATAGCCGGTGCCGAAGTCGTCGATCGAAATGAACACGCCGATGCGCGCCAGCCCGGCGAAGGCGCGTTGCGTCGCCTTCAGGTCTTCCATCGCCACCGACTCGGTGATCTCGCACAGCAGCTGTGAAGCCTCGACGTGATGGCGGTCGAGCGCACTTTCGATGCGCTCCACCAGGTCTTCTTCGCGCAGCTGATGCACCGACAGGTTGATCGCCACGCGCATGCGCACGCCTTCGTCGGCCCAGGCTTCCATCTGGCGGCAGGCTTCATTGATGACCCAGTTGCCGAGCGCGCCGATCATGCCGAAGCGCTCGGCGATCGGGATGAAAACCGCCGGGCTGATCGAGCCGCGCCGCGGATGATTCCAGCGCAGCAAGGCTTCGACGCCATGGATCTGGCCGCGCGTGCCGTCGACCTTGGGCTGATAGTGCAGCTGCAGCTGGCCACGCTCGATCGCATGGCGCAGGTCGGCCTGCAGGCTCAGCTGCTCGTTCGCGCCGCCATCCATGCGCGGCTCGAACAGCGCGAAGCTGCCGCCGCCGAGGCGCTTGGCTTCGTACATCGCCGCGTCGGCGTGGGCCACGAGCTTGTCGCGATGGCCGTGATCCGGATAGATCGCGATGCCGACCGAACCGGAGATCTCGACCACATGGTTGGCCACCGCATACGGCGTGGCCAGCGCTTCGACGATGCGTCCGGCGAGCGTCAGTCCGTCGGCGACGCTGCCCAGATCCTCCATCAGCAGCACGAACTCGTCGCCGCCGACGCGCGCGACGGTGTCGCTGTCGCGTGCGATCGCGCCGAGGCGCGCCGCGGCCTCCTTCAGCACCAGATCGCCGGCGGCGTGGCCGAAGGAATCGTTGACCGGCTTGAAGCCGTCCAGGTCGATGAACAGCACCGCGAGCTTCTCCTGCTTGCGGCCGGCGATGCGCTCCTCGGCGCGCTCGCTGAGGTGCACCGCATGCATCAGCCGGTCTTCGAACAGCAGGCGGTTCGGCAGGCCGGTGAGCGGGTCCAGGAAGGCGCGCCGCTGCAGTTCCTCGTTCGCCGATTGCAGCCGCGCATTCGCCTCTTCCAGCGAACCGGTGAGGCGCTTCGTCGTGCCGCGCAGGCGGCCGTCCAGCGCCGAGATCACCAAGGTCATCGCCAGCACCACGAACGATGCGCAGGCGACCAGCGTGCCGAGGCTCTCGGCGCGCAGCGAATCCGCGCTGAGGCAGATCGCGCCCTCGGGAAAGCCGGCCGCGGCCATGCCGGTGTAGTGCATGCCGGTGATCGCGAGGCCGATGATCAGGGCCGCGCCCCGATGGCTCCACGACGCGCGCCGGCCTCGCATGCGGCGCACGCCGTCGAGGAACAGCAGCGCGACGGCCGAGGAGACGACGGCGATCACCACGGAAGCGGCGACGAGGGCCCAGTTCCAGACGATGCCGGGCGACATGTCCAGCGCCGCCATGCCGATGTAGTGCATCGCGCAGATGCCCGCACCCATCGCCAGCGCGGAAACCGCCAGCCGCGGCGCGTTCATGCTGCCGCTGCCGGCCGCGAACAGCGCGACCGCCGAGACGCCGACCGCGGCGACCCACGACAGCAAGGTCAGGAACTTGGTGTAGCCGAGCGCGATCGGCAGCGAGAACGCCAGCATGCCGATGAAGTGCATCGACCAGATGCCGGTGCCGAGCACGATGGAGCCGCCGCTCAGCCAGGTCATGGCGATGCCGCGCTCGGGCGTGCGCACCCGCTTGGCCACGTCGATCGCGACGTAGCCAGCCAGGGTGGCGATGAGCAACGAAGCCGCGACCACCCAGGGGTCGTAGCTGGAAGATTGGAATATCACGGGCTCGGGTCCACAACGACACCTCGCGATCCGTGGCCGGACATCGGCCCGTCAGCGAGTTTTGTTGTTTGTCGGCGCGCAGCGCGGCAACTTGAGCGGCGCGCGCAGCGAAGGCGTACTACCGGCGGGTAGCACAATCGGCGCGATGAACTACTTCATCGGCGACGTCCAGGGCTGTTGCGACGCCTTGGAGCGGCTTCTGGCCAAGCTCGACTTCTCCCCTTCGCGCGACCGCATCTACCTGCTCGGCGATCTGGTCAACCGCGGCCCGCAATCGCTCGGCACCTTGCGCCGGCTGCAGGCGCTCGACGAGGCGGCGGTCTGCCTGCTCGGCAACCACGACCTGCACCTGCTCGCGGTGGCCGCCGGCGGGCGCAAGGCGCACCGCAGCGACAGCGTCGACGACATCCTCGGCGCGCCCGATCGCGAAGCCCTGCTCGACTGGCTGAAACACCAGCGCATGGCCTGCATGGCGCATGGCTGGCTGATGGTGCATGCCGGCGTGGTGCCGCAATGGGACGCGGCGCTGACCCTGCAGCTCGCCGGCGAAGTCGAAGCCATGCTGCGTAGCCCGGCGCTCGGCGAGTTCCTGCACGTGATGTACGGCAACGAGCCGCTGCGCTGGGATGCTTCATTGAGCGGCGACCTGCGGCTGCGCTTCGTCATCAACGTGCTGACCCGGGTGCGCTTCGTCGAGGCGGACGGCACGCTCGACCTGAAGACCAAGGAAGGGACCGACGGCGCGCCGGACGGCCTGATGCCCTGGTTCGACACCCCCGGCCGGCGCACCGCCGAGGTGCCGATCGCCTTCGGCCACTGGTCGACGCTCGGCCTGCTGAGCCGGCCGAACCTGCTGGCGCTGGACACCGGCTGCGTCTGGGGCGGGCAGCTGACGGCGGTGCGCATCGACGGCGAGGCGCGCGAAGTGATCCAGGTGCAATGCGATCAGGCGCGGCGGCCGGGGGCGGCGCACTAGAATCCCAGGCTCTCAGGAAGCGTGGCCGAGCGGTTGAAGGCACTGGTCTTGAAAACCAGCGAGGGGGAGACCCCTCCGTGGGTTCGAATCCCACCGCTTCCGCCAGGCGAGATTTCGCGACTGGCGGCGGCGCTGGTCGACTGAACACAGCGGCGCCGCCCGATCTACAGCGGGGAACGAGGACCGAGGCCCGAGCCGGATGACCGGCTCACCTCTACTCGACGGGCGGAGGTGAGACGTTGGCGAATCGACAAGCGATCGGGACCCTGCACTTCGGCCGCTGCGAACTGCGCTGCGACGCACGCGAGCTGCTGTTGGACGGCGAGCTGCGGCATGTCGAGCCACGGGTGTTCGACCTGCTGGCCTACCTGGTGCAGCACCACGAACGCGCGGTGACGCGCAGCGAGCTGCTCGCTCATGTCTGGCCGACCGAGCACGTATCGGAGACCGTCGTCGCGCACAGCATCATGAAGGCGCGCCGGGCGATCGGCGACGACCAGAAGGGCGCACGGCAGATCAAGACACTGCATCGAACGGGCTATCGATTCGTCGGCGCAGTGGGACGTACGGAAGCGAAGGCGCCGGTGCGTGAAGCGCGGCGCAAGGCGGCGACGAGCATTGCCGTGCTGCCGTTCCAGAACAGGAGTGGCGACACCGCGTTGGTCTGGGTGGAACTGGGCCTTCCGGCACTGGTCAATCGAACCCTTGAAGCGCAGCCTGGCCTGAGCGTGCTGCCGCTGCTGGACGTGGCTGCCGCGGTCCGCGAAGCCGCTGTCCAGGGCGCGACCGCGACGTTCGCCGGCGTGCAACGGCGTCTCGGTGCGGATGCCGTCCTGGCCTTCGAGGTGCTTGCCGATGGCGATCAGCCCTACCTCTCCTGGACCGTGCACCGCTCCGGGGGCCCGGCGCGCACGGGAACGGTCGGCGGCCAAGCGTTGACGGATCTGGCGATCCAGTGCGCACAGGGACTCGCGCGCGAACTGGCCGCCGCCGAGGCGCCCCCCCGGGTCTGGCCATTCGATGGCGAGACCTTCCTCGCCGAAGCGTTCGCGCGCGGCATGCAGGCCGTCGCCGAACAGCGATTTCAGGTCGCGCTCAACTACCTGCAGATCTGCGTCGACGCAGAGCCGCATCCGCTCGAAGTCGATGTCGAATATGTCGCGCGGCTCGCCGCCACCGGGCATCCAGGCACGCCGGACCATGCCGCCAAGGCGCTCGAGCGCGCCGCCGACGCCGGGGACGCATCGGCTCGGGAGCGGATCCTGATCGCGCTGTCGGTCTATTTCTACTATGAGGGCGACCATGCACGCGCGCGAGCGGCAACCGACACGGCGCTCGGATCGGGCGGTACCGGCGGTACGCCGTCCTTCGGCATGGCGACGCTGCTGCTGCGGCGGGCGGAACTGGCGATCGGCGATCGGGACTTCGAGCTCGGCCGCCGCCTGGTCGACGACACGTTCGAGGTGGCCCGGCAGATCGGTGCCGAACGCGTCGTCGCCCAGGCGCTCAGCCGGCGTGCCACCCTCGAGCAGCTCTGCGGCCGGCATGAGCCCGCGCTGCGCGACCTGGAGAATGCAGTCGCACTGTGCCGCGAGCGCGGGCGCGGTGCAGATCTCGCTTTCGCGCTGATCCGCTGGGCCTTGGTCCTGCGCGACGTCGGCGAGCTGCACAAGGCGTTGCCGCTTCTCGACGAAGGCGTGCGCTGTTCAGTGGAATCAGGCCTGCCGATGCGGGCGGCCCATGCGCTCGGCGCCCAGGTCGCGATGGCGTCGCAGGCCGGCCTGACCGACACCGCGCGCGCCGCTTGCGCGCGGCTGCGCGAGCGCAGGATCGTCGCCAGCCCTGCCGGGCCGGCCCTGCTGCGCTTTGCCGAAGCCTGGATGGCCTGGCGCGTCGGGCAGGTCGATGCGGCGCTCGAACACCTCGAGGCGGTCGGTACGCGACTGCGGCAGTTCCCGCATTTCTGGATCACCCGCGCGTTCAGTGTGAGCGTCGGGCTGGCGATCGAGGCGCGGCGGTTCTCGACGGCACAGGGTCTGATCGACGAGCTGAAGACGCATCCGCGCTACCCGTCCGACCGCGGCCTGCAAGGGATCTCGCTGTTCCATGCGGGAGCGCTTGCGCACGCCGAACGGCGGCGCGACGATGCATGGCGCCTGCTCCGCAAGTGCCTCGATGTCGCGCCCAACGGGGTCGTCCGTGCCCATGCGTGCATGAGTGCCCTCTGGCTGACGAGCGAGGACCGGCGCGACGAGCCTGGGGTGTCGAGTTGGCTGGCAGAGATCGAGCCGTGGACGCGCGGCCAAGCCAACGGCCTTGCGGTGCTCGCTCGTCATCGCTATGGGCAAGGCGACTTCGCGGGCGCCGTCGAGGCGCAGTCGCAGGTCATCGACGGCTGGCCGGAGGACGAGGTGAGCCCGCTGCAGCACACGCTCCTCGCCGCGTATCGGCAGGCGCTCGCAACGGGCGACCCGATCCCGATCGAGCCGGCGGAGCTGCTGCCCACGTTGCGCTTCTAGGCTGACGGAGCGATTCACGGCCTCAGGCGAGCGTGATGTCCATCTGATAGAACCGAAACGTGTTGGCCTCGACATCGCCCGGTGCCCGCGCCTGACGGTATGCCGCGATGACTTCCTCGACGAACGCATCGCGCTGTGCCTCGGCGAGGCGCTGCGTCCACGCTCCGAAGCCTGCACGGCAGAACCCGAAGAACGCCGCATGCGTCCGGAAGTCCCAGGACCGCTCGACGGTGCGTTGAAAGAGCACGCACAAGCCCTGCTGTTCGGCGAGCGCCGCGTACTGCGCCGCGTCGAGCCGCAGATAAGGATCGATGAAGCCGGCGAAGCGAGACGACCAGCGCGGCGATTGGCGCACTCGCTCGGCGACTTCCTCGAGGCTGGTGCGTTCGCCCTTCACGACCAGCCGCAGCAGCGCACGCCCCCGGGGCCGCAGCGACGCGGCGATGCTGCGCAGGGCGGCGTCCTGCTCGGCCACCCAATGCAGCGCATTGAACGAGGCCAGCAGGTCGAAGCCGGCGGGATAGTGCAGGCTGCGCACGTCGGCGAGTTCGAAGCGCAGGTTGGCGCGCGGTTCGACGCCGCCGGCGCCGTAGTGCGCGGCCGCGAACGCGATCATGTCGGCCGACGCATCGACGCCGAGCACGCTTCCGTCGGCAAGCCGGTCGGCGATGCGCGCGCTCAGCCGGCCATCGCCGCAGCCGACATCGAGCACCCGTTCGTCGCCGCGCAGGTCGAGCCGCGCCAGCACCTCTTCGGCCATGGCCTCCTGCAGGGTCGAATGTCTCGCGTACTCGGACGCGCGCCATTCGCTGCCGGCCTTCATGGCGTCCGCCTCAGCAGGTCGTGCCGAGCGCGCAGGGTTGCCACATGCTGACCGAAGGCTCGGTCACGGGCGGCTGCGCGCCGCTGGTCTTGATCGTGATCGGCTGATAGTTCAGCGTGTACAGGTCGCGCCAATGATCGAGGCCGATGCGTGCGGCCAGCACGCCTTCGGTCACCGACAGCGCCTGCTGAAGCTTGCTCAGGTTGTCGTAGATCGACAGCCGATAGACCCCGGTGTTGTTGTTGACCGAGAGCACGTACAGGAGGCCGCTGAAATCCGCCTGGATGTCGAGATGGCGCCACCCTTGTTCCGGCGGCATCTCGGTCAGCGGCAGCACATAGGGCAGCGGTGCGTTGCTGAAGTAGCGCACCGGATTGGCGCCGAGGTCGAAGGCCTGGATGCGGTTGTTGCCGTTCTCGACCACCAGCAGCGTGCCGTCGCGCGTGATCGTCGCCGCGGTGACCTGCCGCATCAACCCGGGCCGGTTGCCGGTGCCGCCGATCACCTGTGCGATCTTGCTCGTGCGCGCGTCGCTGTCGGTCAGTGGCTGGGCAGGCGGACTCAGGATCTCGAAGCGGTCGTTCGCGCCGCTGACGCTCACCAGGAACCCCGCCGGATGCAGCAGCAGGGCGTCCGAAGGCAGGTTGAGCATGCCGTAGGCGCGGTTGCTGGTCGGGCCGTCGATCTGCGGGCCGCCGGAGGCATCGAGCGTGATGCCGCGCACCAGCGGATTGCTGCTCGATGCGTCGACGTAGTAGCTGTCGGTACCGGCCGCGTTGCGGCTCACCGCCACGTTCAGCGCGCCGGTGGCGTTGGGATCGGTGCCGATCGCATAGCCGGCGCCCGGGGTATCGGCGTTCATCACCGCGAGCTGGTGCAGATCGCCGCCGCCGGCCAGGTTCTGACCGCGCCAGGCATACGCGACCATCTGTGCCGCCTCGTTGGCGCCCTGCCGCACGCCGATGCCGTTCCACTGGCAGACCTCGCCGGCGCTGCCGCACGAGAACGTCGCCGGCGGTGTCGTCGGCGCCCCTTCGACGACCCACTCGTGCCGGCCGTCGTCGCCGATGTAGCTGCGCTGGATATGCCGGTATCGCGTGGACGGGCCGACCGGGAACGCGATCTCGGTGATCGTGATCTCGTACGGCGTGACGTCGTCGTTCGGCAGCTTCCCGGTGGTCCCGCGGCCGAGCAGGATATTGTCGGCCACGCTGCCGTCCAGGGCGCGCTGATGAAAGCCGACGGCGATCTCGACGCTGCCTCCGAACGGCACCCCGGCAAACACCACCGGCGGCAATGTCGACACGGCGGGGACGGGCAGGTCGATGTCCTGCCGCCATGGCTTGCCGTCATCGAAGGTCGCGATCACCGTCATCACGTTCGCCGCCTTCGGGAAGGTGCTGTCGTTGCCTGCGTCGCGATTGATCTGCACCGAGATGTCGTGCGTGAAGACCAGCTCGGTGACGTAGGTGAAGGGCGACTGCGCGACCGTCACCGTCGTCAGCACGAAATCGGCGATGCCGGCGGCGATCGATTCGGCGTTCAACACCCAGCCGACCACCGGAATCGCCTTCTCGATGGAGGCCTGCGCGGTCGCTTCGCCGAGCAGCTCGGCGATGCCGCGGCCGAACGCCTTGATCAGCGGATCGTTGGCGCTCGCGATCATGCCGATCACCAAGTTGACCAGGTTGAAACACTGGTCTAGCCAGAACTGGGCGGTGAAGATGTTGTTGCCGTTGAGACTGTCGAGTGTGCCGGCGGCAATCGCGAAGAGCAGCGCGGAGCCCCCGGCCGCGACGAGGCCGTACACCATGTCCAGGTCCGGGATCGCGCCGAGCACGCCGAACAGCACGGTCAACGCGTAGTTCACGAACATCGTGCCGGCCACGCCGATCGGGATCGTGTCAGGGTAGTTGTTCGAACCGTAGCCGAGCCCGCCCGCGTAAAGCCGCACCTTGTGGACCTTGTTGGAGAGCTTGCACTGGATGCCGAGCGAGCCGTAGAACGCCGGATCCGTGTAGACGGGGATGCCCATCACGGTGCCGAGCGACGCGATCGCGCCGATGTTGAACCGCGTCTTGGTGGCGTCTTCCTGCGGGTTGTAGCTGACGGCGGGCGCAGAGATCCAGGTGTTGTCGTTCCAGCCGGGCATCGTGCCGACCTGCAGCAGGCCGCCGGCCTCGTCGTAGAGCTCGATCCAGCAGCTCAGATAGCGCAGCCCCGTGTTCGTGTAGCTCGCGCTGAGCTGCTGCGTCCCATCGCCGAGCGGGGTCACCGACGCGTCGAGGTCGAGCCAGTGATTCTGGCAGTTGTCGATCCACTTGACCGCCATCGATGCCGCGGCCGAGCCGCGAAGCGCTGCGGCCTTTCCGTCGACATTCGGCTGCCCGTCCTTGCGCACCCACAGCACGCCTCGCAGCGACGAGCCGGGCGGCCGCGCCGTCACGTCGGCGCCGAGCGACGGATCGGCCTGCACGCCGGGAAGCACACTGGTCAACGATGACGCCACCAGCGGCGCGAGGGAATCGTTGACCACCACCGAATAGACGATGCGCCCATCCGCCGGGTCGCCGGGCGCTGCGATGCGCCGCGGCTGCCCGTTGGCGTCCATCAAAGGACGCAGGGTGGCCCACCCGGTCGCGTTCGGCACGCCCGGGGTGGCCTCTGCCGTCGCACTGCCGAGCGTCGAGATCGCATCGTCGATGTCGTCGACCCCCGGGTCCTGCATCACGTGCGAGTTCAGCACCGTGGCCGCCCCGGTCGCGTCGAGCGACAGCATGTCCTTGTGCATCGCGACCAGTGTCGCGGCGTGGCTGACCGTATCGGCCAGTGCCTGCTCCTCGAACAGGTCGCGCGGCGACGCCGCCGCACGCACGCCGTAGTGCCGCCGCTTGGCCGACAGCGGCAATGCAGCGCCGGCGCCGAGCCGCAGGCGCGCGCGCTCATAGGCCTCGGCACTGCCCGTCTCGGGGAGCAGCATGTTGATCGCGTCGAGCTGCCACTGCCCGTTGCCCAGATCGGTGATGCCCTGGTGGAACGACACCACGCCGTCGGGCACCGGCACATCCTCGACGAAGTGGGTGATGTGCTCGTCGCCGACCGCCGCGAGGAACTGGTTGTTGGCGCGCTCGCGCGCGAGCACGTGGGCGCCCTCGGCGATCGGCCGCAGGGGGTAGGTCTTGCCGGCCATCAGGATCGACATCGACTTGCCGCGATGGTCGAGGTGCGAGTGGTTGAAGAACAGCGTGCGCTGGCTGACACCGCCGGGCTCCGGCGTGCTGCTGTCGCCGCCGCCCCCGCAACTGCTGAGCAGCGGCAGACCGCCGACGAGCGCCGCGGCCGCACCTGCCTGCAGGAAACGCCGTCGCGTCGGCAGCGGTGCCGCCGCGGCACGCCGGCGCTCCATGACCGTTTGCATCGCTTCCACCGCCCTGGCAATGCGGCTGCGCTCGAACAGGTCGTCGATCGATCGTGAGTTCTTCATGGCGGCTCAAGGGGGCGAGGGGGAGAACCAGGCCGGCTCCGGCTGGTTGCAGCTTTGCGTATCAGCGGTGGTCGCCGTCTCGTACGTGCTGTCGTAGTCGTACCATCCCGAACGCGACTTCGCGTCGCCTCCGAACCAGTGAGGATTGGTGGGCACCGTCGCGTCGCCCGGCCTGGCCTCGCCGCAGCCGACGCCGGGGTACTGGATTCCATTGGGGCAGGTCATGTTGCCGATGTTCGTCGGCAGCGCCGACGGGTTGTTGTAGCGCAGGTGCACGCACGGCGTCATCGTGGCGCCGCTCCAGTTGCGAAAGTGGGTGTAGTCGGTGCTCAGGACAAGGCGCAGCCTGTTGCCCGTTCGGGTCGTGCCGTTGCCGTCGTCGGCTCCGAAGTCGACGATCGCCTCGGCGAGCGTCGAACCGTTCAGGTTGGCGTCCGGCATCTGGGCGCCGTTCAGCCACGCGCCGCTGAATGTCGGCGCAAATCCGCCTTGCGAGGTATCGACCTGGAAGGTCGCATCGTTGAAGTTGGCGGCGACCAGGATCGCGCCGTCGAAGATCGTGCCGTTGATGATGGTGTTCGAGGTGCTCGCATCGACGCCGTAGAGGAACGCTTTGCTGAAGTTGGTGCGCGTGAGGTCGGCTCCGCTCAACGTGGCGCACGAGCAGGTCGCGCCGGTGGCGGGAGTGCTGCCGCATCCTCCGGGATCAGACGGGGCCTTGCAGACGGCCGGCGGCACGCCGATCGCCGTTCCGTAGAGGCTCGCGGAGATGAAGGACACGCTGTTCAGCTTGGCGCTGACGAAGCTGACGTTGCGCAGGTGCGCGCCGTTGAACACCGCGGCGCTGGTGATCGCGTTGGCCGGATCGTTGATCAGGTAGGCGTTCGAGAAGTTGGCGCCCTCCAGGTCGGCGTTCTGGAACTGGGCACCGTACAGTGTGGCCCCGCTGAAGTCGACGTAGCGCACGCTCGCGGAGTTGAACAGCGCACCGCTCATGTCGGTCTTGGACGCGCCGTTCATGCCGATCGCGTTGTCCAGCGTCGCGTTCTGGAAGTTGGCGCCACGCAGGTTCGCGCCGGTCCAGGTCGTGCCGCTCAGCTTCATGCCGGTCAGCGTGGCGCCGGCGAACTGGGCATGCGAAAAGTCGACCTTCGCCACCTTGTCGATACACGCCGTCATGTCGGCCTGGTCCATCTCGAGCTGACCCCACTGGCTCGCGAACTCGCAATTCATCTGCGTCGAGCGAAACCGGGCCCTGCAGCTCGCGTCGGCCAGAACGAGCGGATCGGGGCCGAACAGCACACGACCGTTGCTGAGGTTGGTGCTGGAAAAGTCCGCGCAGGTCAGCGTGGCCCGCGTGAAGTAGGTCGGCGCGGCCTGCGAGTCGAAGCTCGCGCCGATGAAGCATGCGGCGGTCAGATTGGCGAAGCTGAAGTCGACCATCAGATAAGGGGCAGCCACTGGGTTGCCGATCGCGTCGACGAAGTGCGCACCGGAGAAATTGGCGCCAGTGAGGTTCGCGCCGACGAACATCACGGCCGACACCGTGGCGCCTGAGAAGTCGGCGTTGGTGAGATCCGCATAGGCGAAGTTGCGGTACTGGACCGTCTGCCCCGCGAAGCTCGGGCCGGCCTGCGAGCTCGGCGATGCGGGACAGGCATAGGCCGGCGGGGCCGCCGGTGCGGCCGCGGCCACGGCGGCCGATGCGCGCGGCCTCGTCGCGGCGTGTACGCTCGCCGTGCCGGCGGCGATGGTGATCAGCAGCAGGGCGAGCCAGCGCGCGGTCATGGTGCCGTCCACAGCATTGCTCCGGTGCCGTTGTAGATCGTGATCCATCCTTCCTCGACGGCCAGGAAGGCATCGGGGCCCCATTCCTTCGGCAGGTGCGGCGGCGCGAAGCCGCCTCCCGCACACCAGGCTGACGGGACGACGCAAAGCGAATCCTCATCCCATAGCAGCCGCGATCCGGGCGACAGGGTGCCGCCCTGCGACCACGACGCAGCGTTGCCCGAGAACACGAGATTGCCGTCGGACTGCATGGTCAGCAGGTATGTCCCTTGCGGCGACGCAAGCTGCTGGCCCGACGCGAGCGAGATCCTGCCGACGCCCTTCTTCGGGCCTTGACCCTGCGTGACCCAGTTCGAGCCGACCCGATACGCAGCGACGCTGACGCCCGCGCGGCCCGCCGTGCCGTTCACTCCGAAGCATTCCGCCTCCCGGCCCACGCCACCGTTGCCGAAGCTGCCCGCGGCACCGGGCGACCCTGCGAAGACCCCTTCGTTGACCACCGGCAGCGGCGACGCCGATCCATTGGCAACCAGGCCATACGACGGGCCGCCGTTGCCGCCGGCCGCGCCAGCCCCCCCACCGCCGAAGTCCGCGATCAGCGGCGTGCCGCCGGTGCCGCCGTCGCCGCCGCGACTCGCGACGAGCACCACGCTCGGATCGAGCGAGAGCGCGGAGTCGCTGAGGAGCAGCCCGATCGAGGCGCCGCCGTGCTGCCCGCCCTTGCCGCCGGGTGCGCACAGCGGATGGTCCGAAGGAAGCGACTGACCCGTGGCGGTGCCCGGGCCCCCGTCGCCGCCGGTACCTCCGGCCCATGTCGCATTCACGAACTGCCCCGTCTGCGGCCCGGTCGGCTGTCCCGGGACGGTGCTGCAGCTCGCCGCGTCGCCGCTGCTGGCGCAATCGCGCGAGAAGTTGGTGGTCGAGACGCCGTTCGCCCCGCGTGCGCCCGGACCGCCGACGAGCTGCAGGCTGCGCATGGTGAGCCCCGGGCTGGCATCCACCGCCATCGCGATCGACGCGGTGCCGTCGGCGGCCGTGCTCGAGCCGGCGATGACGACAAAGCCGTGCATCAGCGTCGCCCCGGTGATCGCCGATGCGCTGACCGCGGGCAACCCGGCCGGACCACGCAGCGTGCTGCGGTAGCGGGACTCGGTGCTGCCGCCGAGCATGCAGCCGCCGAACACGTTGACACCCTGGCGCAGCACGACGTTGCGCGGCAGTCCGGCGGCAGCGGCATCGAGCTCGTAGGTCCCTTGGCCGACCAGCACGCCGCACGCCGTCTCGGTGCAGTTGGCGATGCCTTGCTGCACCGATCTGCACGCGCCGGCAGCGCCGCTGCCGCAGGTCGGTGAGTCGCTGCCGGCCGTCGACACGAACACGGTCTTCCGCAAGGCGGAAAGATCGGCATTGGCGCAGGTGACAGGCGGGTCGCCGAGCAAGTCGCGGCTGGGCGTCGTCGAATCGCCGCCGCCACATCCCTGTGCCATCGCCGCCACGGCCAGCCAGGCGAACCAACGGACCAGCGTCACCCGAGCGGCTGGCCCTCGGGCGCGAACGGGCACCCGTGCATGCGAGCGATCCGCCATTCGAGACTCCATTCGAAGATCGATGGTGAAGCTTAGAGCGCCTCCTTCGACAAGTCTCGATCGAAGAATGACGGAGTCATTGCGGATTCGTGTTCGATCGTCGGGTGCAGCGCAGCCCGCACCGGCGCGGGCGCTCAAGCCATGTGAGGCGCTGCGTCCTGCACGGGTCTTTCGGCGACCTTTTGCGCGACGATGTAGTAGGAGGTCGGCGCAATCTTCTTCAATGTGGAATCGCGCCAGTATCTGCAATTCCAACTGAAGATCGTGGATGCAATCCAATCCGCAACCACGATCGCCCTGTTGTTGAACGGGTACTTGATGAGCTTCTCAAGAAGATACGTCGCCTTGAACATGACGTAGCGGCGGCGCAGGCACTTGAATCCCTTGGCCCGCAACTGCGAATCCATCCAGGCCAGCGAAATTCCACGCTCCCGGATCGTCAGCCCGGGCCTCGGCTTGCGCCAATCACCCATCGAGCTGCACGGTTCACGAACAATGAACATGCCGCCGGGTTTCAGCACTCGCGCGAACTCGCCCAGCAGGTGGCTCACGTTGGGCACGTGATGCAGGACGCCCAACGAGGTCACCAAGTCGACGCTGTCATCGGCAAGGTGAAGATCGCCGTTGACGGCGGGCATCAAGTAGGTCGCGGGCTTGCCACCGATTTCAGCGCGCCAGAACTTCTTTGCAGGCTCGATGCCGATGAATGAATCCACCGCCCCGGCCAGCGGCTCGACATCGTCACCCCGTGCACAACCGAAGGCAAGGCAAGTATTGAAACTGCGTTTTTGCACAAATTCGAAAGCGTGGAATTGATTGAACGTTCGATATGAATAGCTCGCCCCGTTCTCGCTTTCGCCTTTGCTGTCGTTTTGGTTTGCGGTCAGGTTGTAGTAGCCGTGCTCTTCGTCCAAGAACCACTGCCGAATTTCGGCGGGGGACATATCGTCGCCAAAAAGGTCGATTCCGGCCTTGTGACGCTCAGTGACGTTATCCATCCACATCTCCCGTACTGGGTGAGGGGACGCTGTACCGCGCCCGGGTGAGCTGCCTCCCCCGTGAGAGGCGTCGGATCGATCATGGACTAGAAGACCGTCAACTTCCAGTGGGCTGCTTCCACGCCACGCCCGGCGGGCTCAACGCCGCTTTCTCTCCGCCACGAACCTCAACGCCCCGTCCAACGCCTCCAGCAGCTCGGGCAATTCGATCGGCTTGGTCAGGTAGCGGAAGAACCCGGCCGCCAAGCCGTTGGCGATGGCCCCGGGCATCGCATTCGCGGTGATCGCGATGATCGGAATGTCGGCGGTCCTGGAGTCGCCGCGAAGGATCACCTGCGCCTCGCTGCCGGTCAGCACCGGCATGTTGTTGTCCATCAGGATCACGTCCGGCCGGTGCGCACGCGCCATCTCGATTCCCTCCTGGCCATTCAGTGCGGTCAGCAGCCGCACGTCCTTGCGGAAGGACAGCGCCTCCTGGATCAGGAACAGGCTCGCCGGGTTGTCCTCGACACACAGCACGGTGGAAAGCGGGCCTGCGGCGGGGCCGGCAACGCCGGAGGCCACGGTCGGCACATCGGGCTCCGGCACGGCCGCCACGCCGCCCGAGGCGTTCGATGCGCTCGCTCGCAGTTCGATCCAGAACAGGCTGCCGGCACCGGGCGTGCTGGTCACGCCCATCTCGCCGCCCATCAACTCGACCAGATGCTTCGTGACCACCAGGCCGATGCCGGTGCCTTCCTCGACGCCGGTCTCGCGCCCCAGCCGGTTGAACGGCTGGAACAGCGCCTGCAACTGGTCGGGCCGCATGCCGATCCCCGTGTCCTGCACCGAGATGCGCACCCGCTCGGGCGCCATCTGAGAGCAGGCGACGACGATCGAGCCGAGCTCGCGGTTGTACTTGACCGCGTTCGACAGCAGGTTGAGCAGCACCTGCTTCAGCCGCGTCCGATCGGCGCGCACGTTCCACTCGGCCGGTTGCGGAAACAGCAGGCGGATGCCGCGTTGCGCGGCGAGGGGTTCGGTCATCGTGCGGCATTCGTCCAGCACGTCCTTCAACACCACCGCCTCCACCGACAAGGAGAGTTTGCCGGCCTCGATCTGCGCGAGGTTCAGGATGTCGCTGATCAACGCCAGCAGGTGACGGCCGGCCTTGACGATGTGCTCGACGAAGGCCTTGCTCTGTTCGGCCGCGAGCGGCTGCGTGCCGGCCGAAGCCAGCAGCTGACCGAAGCCGATGATCGCGTTCAGCGGCGTGCGCAGTTCGTGGCTCATGTTGGAGAGGAACTCGGACTTGGCGCGGTTGGCCTCCTCGGCCGCCACCGAGGCCAGCGCCAGGTCGCGGTTCGAGCGCTCGAGCTGGGCGGTGCGTTCCTGCACCCGCCGCTCCAGTTCTTCGTTGAGGCGCATCACCTCCTGCTGCGCGCCGCGCCGTTCGTCGACTTCGCGCGCCTTGTCGTGGTTCGACGCCTCCAGCGCCGCGGTGCGCCGCTCGATCTCGCTCATCATTTCGTTGAACGCGTCGATCAGCAGGCCGAGCTCGTCGTCGCTGCGCTTGTCGACGCGGCGCGAATAATCGCGCTGCGCGACCACCTCGCGGGCGGTCGCGCCGATCTCGAGGATCGGCCGCGTGACGATCCGCTGCAGCCACGTCGACACGCCCCACGCGACCATCATCGCGATCGCGGCGACCGAGAGCGCGATGCCCGCATAGCTCAGCACGCGGTCGTACAGCGGGTAGTCGGAGCGTACGTAGACGGTGCCGAGGATCTGGCTGTTCTCGACGATGCGCTTGAACACGACGAGGCTGCCGTGGTCCACGGCCACGCCGTCGCCGCCCGGCAGCGCCGGGAAATCGCCCTGCGTGCCGCTGGCCACGTAGGAAGCGAACAAGCCCCCGCGCGCACCGTAGATCGCGGCCGCCCGCACCTTGGGCTGGAAGCGCAGCAGCGACAGGTTCTCGCGCGCGACGCGGGCATCGTCGAAGGCCAGCGCGGTCGCGCTGGTGCGGCCGAGCAGTTCGGCCTGCGCGCCCGCATCGTCGACCCAGCCCTGGTGCGAGGCATGCAGGTCGTAGGCCACCATCGCACCGAGGGCAACCACCAGCGCGACGAGCGTGGTGAGCAGCATCACGGCCAGCAGCTTGCGCCGCAGCGATCCGCGCAAGATCCGCTTCACGACGACTTTCCTCCGGCCACACTGCGCGCCACCGCCAGCAGGCGGGCGCTGATCTTGAGGTTGCTCTGCTCGGCCTGCGGCAGTGCGATGTCGAACTTCACCTTGTCCGCGACGATGACGAAATTCACGATGCTGGCGACCGCCGTGCCCTGCTCGGATTCGCTGACCGTGAGGATCGGCTGCCCCTTCGCCGCGGCCAGGGTCTCGGCCAGCAGGTTCGCATGCGAGCGGGCGACGAAGACGATGGCGAGCCCGTCGAGCGGCTCGCCGCGGGCGAGCCGGCGCACGGCAATGCGGCGGCCGTTGACGGTCTGGCCGGCCGCGGCGCGCGTCAGCTCATCGAACACGGCATCCGACGCGAACGCGCCGATGCCGAACGGAGTCTCGGCGCCGGCAGCGGGCTGCGCCGGCCACTCCACGTAGTTGCCGAACTTGCAGAGGAAAGCGGCCTTGACCTGATACTCGGCCCGCTGCAGTTCGCCCTGTGCGCAGGCGCCCGCCGGGGCGCCGGCCAGCGTCAGCAGCAGGCTCAGCACCAGCGCATGCAACGGGCTCCAGCACGGGCTTCGGGGTTTCACAGCCACCACCGAAGGCGCAGCGACACGCTGCGCCCGATCTCGCTGCGGCCCGGCGCCGCATCGAATTCCGGATGGCTGCCGTCGAGCAGGTTCTGGCCGCTGACCGACAGCTCCAGATCGGGGCGCAGCCAGCGGCCGTAGTGCAGGTCGAACGCGGTATAGGCCGGAACGGCCGGAAACGGCAGCGCCGCGACGTGGCGCACCGCGAGATCGAGCTCCTGGCGCTGCGGCAGGCTGAAGGCCGAGCGCAGCTGCCACTGGTTGCCGGGGTCGTTGCCGAGGTTTCTCGGCCCGACGGGATCGGTGCTGCCGGGTTCGAGCCTGAGGTTCTCGCGCAGCACCGTCCCACCGCCGCTTAGGCGCCAGCCCGGCATCGGCTCCCACTGGGCCCAGGCCTCGACGCCGTAGGTGTCGCCTTCGATCATGTTCTGCACATGCGCATCGGGCGGCGTCTGGCCGCTGCGCAGGCGATTCCAGTCATGGCGGAAAGCCGTGAGCGAATAGCTGAGCGTGTGCGTCGGCTGGCCGCGGTATCCGAGCTCGAACACCTTGGCCACCTCGGACACGAAATCGGGACCGCCGGCGATGTAGTAGGGCGGCCTTGGCGGCAGCACGATGTCGCGGTCCAGCCGGGCGGGCGCGCGTACTGCACGCGACAGCGAGGCCCACAACAGCTGTTCGTCGGCGAGCTTCCATGCCAGCCGCAGATTCGGCAGCTTCTCGGTGCCGGTGAAGTCGTTGCGCTCCAGCTTGGCGCCCAGCGTGAGCATCAGGCGCTCGCCGAGGAGGATCTCGTCCTGCAGAAAGACGTTGCTCCAATCCTGCGTGCTGCTGGCCGGAATGAAGCCGAAGAACAGGCCCGGCTGGATGTCATCATGGGCCTGGCGATAGCCGCCTCCCCACAGCAGCTTGTGCGCATCCAGCGTCAGGCCGTGCTGGAATTCGAAATCGAAGACGTCCTCTCGCGGCCGATACAAGGTGGCGTCGTCGTGCCGCATGTGGTCGTAGTAGGTCTGCACGCGCAGGTCCGAGCCGCCCGAGAACCTTTGTGTCCAGCGTGCCAGCAAGTTGGTGCCGGAGACTTCGATCGCACCCAGGTTGAAGTTGCCCAGATAGCCGCGCTGCTCCGCATGGCTGCGATAGGCATCGCCCTGCAGCGTGAGACTCCCGCTCGCGGCGGCCCAGTCCGTACGAAAGCCGGCCTGCCAGCCGTCGCGGCCGTCCGCGACGGGGCTGCCGTCGGCGGTGCGTGTGTTCTGCATCTGCGTGGCCTTGCCGTAGACGCGAAAGTGCCCGCTGTCAGCCAGCGTCCCGCCATGGCGCAGCGCCGCCCCGTCCTCGCGGTTGCCGCCGCCGGCCACCGCCAGCGTGCCCAGCGTGTCCGCCGATGAGCGCGTGATCACGTTGATCACGCCGTTGACCGCGTTGGCACCCCACAGCACGGCGCCTGGGCCGCTGATGACCTCGATGCGCTCGACGTCCTCGAGCATCACGTCCTGCTGGTCCCAGAACACGCCGGAGAAGAACGGCGTGTAGACCGTGCGCCCGTCGATCAGCACCAGCAGCTTGTTGCCGATCGCGTTGTTGAAGCCGCGCGCGGTGATCGCGTACTGCCCGGCGTCGATGCGCGCCACCTGAAGGTTGGGCGCGAGACGCAAGGCCTCGGGCAGGCTCGCGGCGCCGGAGCGCCGGATGTCGTTGGCGGTGATGACGAAGATCGAAGCGGGCGCATCGGAGAGCCGCTCGGCGCGCTTCGAGACCGAGGTGATCTCGAGGTTGCTCAGTTCCTCGAGCGACAGGTCCGCCAACGGATCCTGGGCCGGCCGGGCTGCCAGTGGCGTCGCGCAAAGCACGGCGGCGGCGCCGAATGCCGCACAGCCTCGTTTCCTTGAATCCATGCGCTCTCCAGGAGCCCTTTTCTCGTTCTTCCCGCTGACTGCCGGGATCCCAACCACGCACCCCCTGAGCTGTTCTCGTGTCCCTTCACCCCCAACGCGCTGGTGAAGATCACGGAGCTTCTGCCCGGATAGTAAGGGGCTTGTCGCGCCAGCGGCGGAGCAAGCGTTCCATCCATCGCACGAAATGGCGGAACGCGGCGCCGGCGATTCAAGGGTTCGTTTGCGAGATCGACAGCGACGTGTCGCCGTTCAACGAGGCCGTGCAGTCTCGAGCCGGACTTCTGGTCCGGCGAGTGGTTCAGCTGCGATCCGGCCGGCGCTCGACCAGCAGCCCGTAAGGGCCGGGAGCACCTCGCGCGTCGGCTCGCGAGGGCACCGACCGGCTGGCGAACCAGTGAAGGCACGATGCGAGCACGGAGGCCGGCTTCATCAGCAGCGGCGGGGCCTTGAAGGTCAGGTGCATGAGGTGCTCCCAGGTTCGTGGATGCGAACGCTGGGATGCTCCTCCCCGCCTGTCAGCGTGTCGATCCCTCGAACGGGCCATGACACGCCGACCCCCTAGGAAGGCAGGACAGCAAGACGATGCGAAACCGGCTGCAGCTCGACTGCGGCGGGCACCGCCTGCGCCGGATCGCAATGCGTGGCGGTCACACGCAGCATGCCATCGCGATAGGACAACCATCGCTCTGCCAGCGCGGCGCAACTCGTCGCATCCGACATCTCGATCCGTGTCGTGAAGTCGGCATTCGCCGCCGAGGCGAAGAAGAAGATCGTCAGCAAGACGGTGTTCATGGCATTCCGGCTCCCAACCGATGGCACAAAAGCAGAACAACTCGACTGCAACAACATCTGCTCGTTATTTGCCCGCCGCCCGAACGTCACGCATGCGTTGCGGTTGTCGGCAGGCGGCCCTAGGGTAGTCCCGCTTCGATGGATTTGTTTTATTCCCTCCCGAAAAGTCCGGATTTGCATCGCAAGGCCCGGCGCCCACGCCGTGCGTTTCGCATCGATGACCTGTGGCGCGAATGCCTCGCGAGGCGCAAGCACCGGCCGCTCATGGCTACCATCGGTGCTTCCCCTCAGGAGCCCCCGTTGCCCTCCCCCACTGCCGCCTCGCCGTCCCGATCTCCTGTCATCGGGGCCGCCGCGGCGCCGGTCGTGCAGCCAGCACTGGCACGCATTGCCGGGCCGATCCTGGCCGAGCTGCTGCTCGGCGTCGCGGTCGGTGTCGCCGGCTTGTGGCTCGCGTCCCGGATCTCGGATGCGACCTCGGGCGCCTTCGCGCTCGCGAACCAGGTGCAGGCCACCTTCTTCATCCTGTTCCGCGTCATCGGCATGGGCGTCAGCGTGGTCACGACGCAGAACCTCGGTGCCGGCAACCGCGCCGCCGCGGACGACACGGCCCGCGCCTCGCTCGGCATCAGCACCTGGCTCGGCGGCGGTGTCGGTCTGGCGGTACTGCTGGCGGCGCCGTGGCTGCTGACGCTGCTCAACGCGCCGGCCGACGTGCAGCCGATCGCCGCGCCCTACCTGCGCCTGCTGGCGCTCGGTCTCGCGCTCGACGCCTACAACTCGACGATGAACGCAGTGCTGCGCGCGCACCTGCGGGTACGCGATGCGCTGGTCAACGTGCTCGCGATGCATGCGCTGCACCTGTTGCTGTGCCTGCCGCTGATGCGCGGCTTCGGGCCGGTGCCGGCGCTCGGGCTGCCCGGCTTCGCGCTTGCGCTCGCGGCGAGCCGGGTGTTCGGCCTTGCACTGCACCTGGTGCTATGGCGGCGGCGCTTCGATCTCGTGCCGACGCGCCGCGACTGGTGGCGCATCGACTGGCCGCGCCTCCAGCCGGTGCTGCACATCGGCATTCCCGGCGCGGCGGAGAACGTCGCGTATCGCGCCGCGCTGATGTGCACCGTGGCGATCGTCGCCGGCATGGGCGCCAAGGCGCTGGCGACACAGGCCTACGTGATGCAGGTGATGCTGCTGATCCTGATGGTCGGGCTCTCGGTCGGCTTCGCCAGCGAGATCCTCGTCGGCCGGTTGGTCGGCGCACGGCGGCTGCACGATGCGCACCGGCTGGTGCGGCGCAGCCTCGCGCTCGGGCTCTGCACCTCGACCGGTTTTGCATTGCTCGCGGCGCTCTCGTCGGGCTGGTTCCTGCGCTTCTATACACGCGATCCGGAGATCATCGCGACCGCGCAGACGCTGCTCTGGATCACCGTGCTGCTGGAGCCCGGCCGCACCTTCAACATGGTCGTGATCAACGCCTTGCGCGCCGCCGGCGACGCGCGCTACCCGGTGATGGCCGGCACCGCGTCGCTGATCATCGTGATGGCGGGTGGCTCGTGGCTGCTCGGGCATTGGGCCGGGCTCGGCCTGATCGGCGTCTGGATCGCCTATGCCGCGGACGAATGGGTCAGGGGCCTGACGATGGCGGCGCGCTGGTGGAGGCACGGCTGGGTGCCTTCGGCCCGCGGCACGCACCGGGCGCTGATGCGGCGCCGCCGGCCGGTGCCGATGTTGGCCTGAAGCGCGTCGGCGGCCTCAGCCCACGCAGGTGCGGTTCTTGCCGCTGCGCTTCGCGTCGTAGAGCGCTTCGTCGGCGCGCTCCAGCGCCTGTTCGAGCTTCTCGCCTTCGCGATAGACCGTCACGCCGGCCGAGAAGGTGACGAAGATCGGCCGCGTCTCGTGCATGAAGAGCGCCTGCGTCATCGCGCGCTGCATGCGCGAGAGCACCTGCTGGGCCTCGTCGATCGGCGTGTCCGGCAGCATCACGACGAACTCCTCGCCGCCGTAGCGCGCCACGGTATCCATCGGGCGCAGCGACTGCTGCACCCGCTCGGCGAGCGCCTTCAGCGCGGCATCGCCGGCGGAATGGCCGAGTTCGTCGTTCAGGCGCTTGAAGTTGTCGACGTCGAGCAGGCCGAGCGAGAGCACCGCCTCGCCGCGCTCGGCGCGCGCGCGCTCGGCTTCGAAGGCGCGGATCAGGCCCCGCCGGTTGGCGATCTGCGTCAGCTGGTCGGTCGAGACTTCATCCGACAGGCGGCGCAGCTCGTCTTCGAGCGACTGCACCCGCTCGGCCAGATCCGAGGTGCGGGCGTGTTCGTCGTGCAGCCGCTGCTGGGCCGCGCTGACCAGGTCCTGCACGGTGTGGCTCTCGGCCACCATCTCGCGCACCACGCCGGCCAGGCTTTCGAGCGAATCCGCGCTCTCGATGACGTCGGCGTAGCGGCCGACACTCTCCTTGAAGCGGCCGGTGGTGTTGCCGAGTTCGCCGACCTCTTGCAGCATCTGGTGGATCAGCGATTTCAACGCAACACGCGCCTGTTCGCGTTCGGCGCGCAGCTGCTGCTGGCGCGTGCGCGTGGTGTGCAGCAGCGCACTGACCGAGCGCACGCCGCGGGCCGTCAGGCCTTCCTCGAGCTTCTCGCGCATCGCATCGCACTGGCCGCGTGCCCAGCTGTCGTCCTCGGCGAGATCGGTCAGGCCCGCGGTCAGCTCCTCGCACAGGCCGTGCATCTGCAGCAGCAGCTGGTTGCGCCGCTGCAGCAGCCGTTCGGCATGGCCGCATTCCTGCGTCAGGCCGTCGCCGAGCGCAGCTTGCGGGCCGCTGCCGCTGACTTGCGCCAGCAGCTCGCTCATCGCACCGGCGATCGCCGCGCTGCGTTCGTCGTCCGCCGGCAAGGAGCGCACGAGGGTGCCGCCCAGCGTGTTCATCATCGCGGCCCAGGCGGGCGAGTCATCGATCACCGGGGCAGGCTGCGCCGCGGTCGCTTCGGCAGCTCGAGCCACGGCCTCGACCGGCACCTCGGGCTCGGTACTGCCGTCTTCCCAGCTCGCGACCAGCTGCGACAGGCGCTGCTGCAGGCGGCGCGCATCGGCGCGGCTGCCGTCGAGCACGGTCTGCACGCTGTCCTTCTTGCGCGCCCGGGTCCATTGACGATCGGTGCGCTCCAGTCCGCGCACCAGCCGCTCGAACAAGGCAGCCAGGGCGCGCGAGTGATTCGCCTCTTCCGCGACGAGGCCGTCGATCAGCCGCTCGAACGGGCTCCAGCTGGCTTTCGCGAAGCACTGGATCAGCTCCTCGCGTGCGCCTTCCTCGCGGAACAGGACGCTGGCCATGCGCTCGACCATCGCCTGTGAACGCGCCGGCAGGACCGGGCGCTGCGAAGCCCCGAGCTCCTCGGCGTAGGCGCGCGCATAGTTCTCCGGCGTGGGCTCGGACTTGGCCTGCGCGAGCCGGCGCAACGCGCCCTTGGCGACCTGCGCCGGCTGCGGGTAGGAGGATGGCAGCTCGGACGGCATCGTCTGCATGCGGGAAGTCTCCATGCCGGCTTCGGGCTCTCAGAGCGGTGTGCTGCCGGCCAGGGCCGGGCCGGTGTCTTCCCCGCGGAAGTCGGCCTCGCCGGCGCGCGCGATCCACGGCGCCTTGCGCGGCAGCACGGTCTGCTCGAGCCAGCGCTGCAGCTCGGCCGGCGGCAGCGGCTTGGAGAAGAGGAAACCCTGCATGATCCCGCAGCCGAGGCGGTGCAGCACATCCATCTGGCGCAGCGACTCGACACCCTCGGCGACCACGCGCAGGCCCAGCGATCGCGCCAGCGCGATGATCGCGGTGACGACCGCGGCGCTCTGAGGGGTCATGCCGAGGTCGCGCACGAAGCTGCGGTCGATCTTCACCTCGCTGATCGGCAAGGTCGTCAGGTAGGCGAGCGACGAATAGCCGGTGCCGAAGTCGTCGATCGAGATCTCGACGCCGATCTCGTTGAGCCGGTGCAGCGAAGGGATCACGTTCTGCAGATCCTTCATCAAACCGGTCTCGGTGATCTCGAGCTCGATCGAGTGGTGCGGCACGCCATACGTGGTCACGGCGTTGTGGATGTGCTCGACCAGGTCGGTGCGCTCGAACAGCTGGTTCGGCAGGTTCACCGCGATCGAGTCGGCGAAGCCGAAGTTCAGCTGCCACTCCTTGGCCTGGCGCGCCGCCTCGCGGATCGCCCATTCGCTCATCGGAATGATCAGGCCGGACTCTTCGGCCAGCGGAATGAAGTCGCCCGGCGAGACCAGCTCGCCGGCACGCTGCCAGCGCATCAGGGCCTCGACGCCGACCATGCGCGCGCCGCGCACGTCGATCTTCGGCTGGTAGTACAGCACCAGCTCGTTGCGTTCGATCGCCTTGTGCAGCGCGCTTTCGAGCTCCAGCTTCTGGCGCCCGCGGCCGGCCAGCTGCGGGTTGTAGAGCGACGCGGCATTGCGGCCCTGCGCCTTGACCGCGTACATCGCGACGTCGGAATTGCGCATCAGGTCGGCGACCGAGACGCCGTCGCGCGGGAAGAGCGCGATGCCGACGCTGGCGGTGACGAAGCAGTCCTGTCCGCCGACGAAGATCGGCTCGCGCATCAGGTCGAGGATGCGGCCGGCGACACGTTCGGCGTCGCGCTCATCGGTGATCTCCGGCAGCAGGGCGACGAACTCGTCGCCGCCGAGGCGGCCGACCGCTTCGAGCAGCCGGTGCGAGCGCGAACCGACGGCTTCGAGCGCGCCCTCCATCGCCTGGTCGCTGTGGCGCACGCAGCTGCGCAGGCGCCGCGCCACCTCCATCAGCAGCTCGTCGCCGGCGGCGTGGCCGAGCGTGTCGTTGACGATCTTGAAGCGGTCCAGGTCGATCAGCAGCAAGGCGGCCTGGTGGCCGAGACGGCGTGCCGCTTCGAGCGCCTTCTCGGCACGCCAGATCAGCTGGCGGCGGTTCGGCAGGCCGGTCAAGGCGTCGAAATTCGCGAGGTGGCGGATCTTGTCCTCGGCGGCGCGGCGGTCGGTCACGTCCTGCACGATGCCGGTGTAGCCGGCGAGCGCGCCGTGTTCGTTGAACTCCGGCTCGGCCTCGACGTGGATGATGCGCTGGCGCGAATCGTCGAGCACCGCCGGCACGTCGGTCGCGACCACCGAGTTGTGCGAGACGGCCTGGCGCAGCAGGCGCATGAAGCTCTTGCGCTCCTGCTGCGGGATCATGTGCACCAGGTGGCGGAAGCCCAGCGTGCTGCCCGGCGGATGGCCGAAGACGCGCAGGCTCTCGACCGACAGCACCAAGGAGCCGTGCGAATGGCGCCAGTCGAAGCTGCCCATGCGCGCCAGGTCCTGCGCGCGCGCCAGCTTGGACTTGCTGCGTTCCAGTTCGAGCCGGGTGCGCGAACTGCGCAGCAGGTAGCGCAGACGGCCCGACAGCAGGCTCCATTGCGTGGACTTGACGAAGAAGTCGGTCGCGCCCACTTCGTAGGCGCGGGTGATCGACGCGTCGTCGTCCAGGCCGGTCAGCATCAGCACCGGCAGCGATTCGATGCCCGCCATCGCGCGCAGCCGCTTGCAGGTCTCGAAACCGTCGAGGCCGGGCATCAGCGCATCGAGCACGATCACGTCCGGCAGCCATTCGCCGAGCTTGCGGATCGCGTCTTCGCCGCTGGTGGACTCGGTGATCGCGAAGCCCCGTTCGCGCAGCGCGATCGAGGTCAGCAGCAGGTTCACCTCGTCATCGTCGACGAGCAGGATCTTGGGTTGCTCCGGCAGATCGTCGAGCGTCAGCGACGCGACCGGCGTCATGGGCGCGCTCCCGGCCCGACGCTCTGGGCGCTGCCGGTCATCGAGCGCCGCCTTGCTGCATCGCGCGCACCGCGGCGAGCACGACGTCGACCTCGGCATCGAGCTCGAGCAGCCGCTCCGGCAGGCCATCGGTGTGCGACTGCCGCACCATGCTTTCGATATCGGCGCACAGGCGCGACAGGCGCAGCGCGCCGATGCTCGCGGAGGAGGACTTCAAGGTGTGCGTGACGTGCCGGATGCCGTGCATGTCGTTGCTCCCCCGCGCCTCGGCGAGTTGGCTCATCAGGCGGACGGCGGAGGAATCGAAGGCCTTGAAGACACGGTCGAGCAGGCCGTTCTTGCCCGTCGGATCGAGCTCGCGCAGCTTGTCGAGCGCCTGTTCATCGAGCGTATTGGAGGGGTTCACCGCCCCGGTGCCACGCACGCCAACCTCGTTCCGATCGACCGGACTTGGTTCGAGGGAAGGCGACGGTGGAAGGGTCATGGTCGAAAACGGCTTTGTTCGGATTGCGCTCGGTGCTGGGGCTCGGCGAAAGCACGCTGAACCCGGCTTGGTCTTGGCCTGACCCCATTGTCTGTCAGTGAAGGATGTGATCGTTCGGCGCTGGCGTCAAGTCACGAGCTCTGTTGGCGTGTACCACTACCGCTATCGGCCACTGACGCGCAAACTTGACAATCGACAATTGTCAACCCCAAGAAGAGGGGACGCTTGAACATCTACTTACAATGGATTGAATGGATCGAGCCAGCGACCCTCCGCGAGCGACCACCCCGTCCTGGGTCCGGGCGGGCCTGGCGTTGGCCACGCTGATGGTGCTGGCGCTGGGCACCTGGGCCGCGCTGTCGCCGCTCGGAAGCGATGCCTCCGGGGCGACGCTCGGGCCGGCGTGGATCGGGCTGCTCTTCGTCGCGCTGGCGCTGATGATCGCCGTTCTGGCGGCCCTGCTCGGGGGCACGCTGATGCGCAGCCGCCTGGCGCCCGAGCTGCGCCGCGCGCGCAGCGAAAGGCAGGCGCTCGCCGGCCTGCTCGACGTCTGGCAATGGCAGACCAACGCCGAGCATGTGCTGGTCCGCCTGGTGCCGCCGCATGACGCTCCGGCCACCGCCTGGGCCTCGGCCTCGCCGCCGTCCGGCCAGACCCTGTGGGACCGCTACGCCAGCGACAACGACGATCCCGACACGCTGCGCTCGCGGCTGCAGGCGCATGCGCCGCTGACCGACATGCCGGCGCTGCACCAGGAGCCCGGCGGCGGCGCGCTGACGAAATGGGTGCTGCGCGGCCTGCCGCTGTTCGACGCCGACGGGCGCTTCAGCGGCTACATCGGCACCGCGCGCGAGCTGATCGCCGCGCCGCCGGCCGCAGTGGAGGCCGCGCCGCCGCCACGCGGGATGGCGCAGTTCAGCGACCAGGAAGCGTTTTCGTACACCGTCTCGCATGACTTGCGCGCGCCGATCCGCGTCGTCGAAGGCTTCACGCGCATCGTCAAGGAAGACTACGGCCGCGTGCTGGACCGTATCGGCATCGATCACCTGGACCGCGTGCTGAGCGCCGCGGCGCGCATGAACAGCATGATCGACGCGCTGCTCAACCTGTCGCAGCTCTCGTCGCAGCCGCTGGCGCACCAGCCGGTGAACCTGTCGCAGCTGGCGAGCTACGTGGTCGATGACCTGCGCCGCAACTCGCCGGAGCGCGAAGTCGAGGTGCACATCCAGAGCGGACTGGCGACGCACGGCGACCCGACGCTGTTGCGCATGGCGCTGGAAAACCTGCTCGGCAACGCCTGGAAGTACACCGCGCGCACCCCTGACGCGCAGATCTGGTTCGAGGCCGGCACGATCGGCCAGCCGCATTGTTTCACCTTGCGCGACAACGGCGCCGGCTTCGACATGCGCTTTGCCGACCGGCTGTTCGGCGTATTCCAGCGGCTGCACAGCGCGAGCGAATTCCAGGGCACCGGCGTCGGCCTGGCATCGGTGCGGCGCATCGTGCGCCGCCATGGCGGCGAGATCTGGGCGGAATCGGAAGTCGGCCGCGGCGCCGCCTTCCACTTCACGCTGCGGACTTAATGCGGTTCGGACGGCCGGGCGAGGAGTTCGACCGCCTGGATCAGCCGCTCGGCCTGCGCCTCGATCTGCTGCCCGTCGCTTGCGGCGAGGCGGCTCAGGCGATCGAACGCGGCGTTGCGATCGAGCGAATAGCGGTGCATCAGCACGCCGACCGCCATCGCGACCACCTGGCTCACCGGCTCGCGCGGCCCCGCCTGGCGCTCGGCGCGCGCCGCGTTCGCCGGCAGCGCCCCGGGCTGCGCCGCGATCTGCGCAAACGCGGCAGCCACAGCGGGCACGATCTGCTTGATGTCGAGCGGCTTGACCAGGTAGTCGAGAGCGCCCAGCGCCTTCACTTGCGCCACGGTCGCGTCATCGGAAAAGGCCGACAGGAACATGAACGGCATCTGGTGGTACTCGCGCAGGTAGGCGGCGACGTCGAAGCCGCTCTTGCCTTCCATGCGGATGTCGAGCAGCGCGAGGTCCGGGCGGTGCTGGCGCGCCAGCAGGATCGCGTCATCGCCGTTGTCGGCATCGATCACGTCATAGCCGGCCTGGGCCAGACCGTGCATCAAGGTGGCCAGCACCAGCCGATCGTCATCCACCACCAGGATCTTGCCTTTGCCCGTCACGCCCGACGCTCCTCGAGCCCAGATAGGCCCCTCGCGATTGTCGCCGAATCCCCTGCTGCGCGCAGGCCTATGACGCGGCCAGCAGGCTGACGCCGGGCACCACCAGCTCGACGCTGGCGACAACACGTTCGCCCTGCTGGACGATCTCGAGCTTCGAATGGCGGCGCGGCAGCAGCGCCCGCACCAGGCCGAGGCCTGACACGCCGCCCGGCACGCGCGCGACGTCGAAGCCCGGCGGCAACGCGCCGATGTTGGAGATCTCGATGCGCACCCGGTCCGTGCCGAAGCTTAAGGCGCAGCCGAGCACGCTGCCCTCGGCGCTGTGCTTGACCGCGTTGCTGAGCAGCTCGTTCAAGGTCAGCGCGATCGGGATCGACTCGGCCTCCGGCAGCACCCAGCGATCCCACTGCGCCTCGTCGCCGCCCTGCACGCTGGCGCTGACCTCGCGCCCGAGATTGCGCTGCACCGAGCCGGTGATCGCCTCGACCACGCGCTTCACGCGCAGGGGCCCCGAGGTGCCGACCTGCAGCCCGTAGACCTGCGCGATCGCCTGCACCTGGCCGACACCTTCAGCCAGGATCGCGGCCACCTCGGGCCGGCGCTGCGCCATCTGCTGCAGCAGCCCGGCCACGCCCTGCAGGTTGTTCTTGATGCGGTGGTGCACTTCCTGCACCAGGCGGTCGCGCTGCGCCAGCGCCGCGTCGAGCCGCGCCTGCTCGGCGGCGCGCTGCTCGGTCACGTCGGTCGCGACGAGAAGCAGCTGGTCCGGCGCCTCGCCCAGCGCGGCGAGCGGCAGGTAGCGTGCGTCGAGCACACGCGTCCGGCCACCGGCCTGGATGCGGTATTCATGCTGCGCGAGCACGGTCGAGACCAGGGCCGTGGTCATGTCCGCGCGCAAGGTGGCGGCGAAGGCCGGCGGATGGATCTCCTCCGGCGTGCGGCCGATCACGTCGGCATCGGCGCGGCCGGTGAGCGCGAGCGCCGTCTGGTTGATCTGCAGCACGCGCAGGCTGCGCGCGTCGCACAGCGTGATCGCGAGCGGCGCCATGTCGATGATGCGCTGCAGCGAGGCCTGCGCGCGCGCGGTGCGCAGCTCGGCGCTGCGGCGGCGTTCGATGTCGAGCAGCGCGTAGGTCAGCTGGCGGCCGCGCACCATGTGGCGCGTCACCACCGCATTGCCGGCGACCCAGAACTCGCGCCCGTCGCGTGCCTTGACCCGGCATTCGAAAGTCTCGGCCTGGCCTTCGTTGAGCGCGTCGAGGTAGTGCGTGCGGCGGAACGGATGGTCTTCCTCCGGCGTCGCGACGGTGCTGATCGGCTGGCCGCGGAACTCCGCCAGCCCGCCGCCGAACATGCGCCGCGCCGAGCGGTTCATCCACTCGATGCCGTCGCGCCCGACCGTGACGATGCCGACCAGCACCGAGTCGAGCACGGCGCGCGTCGTCTCCGCCTGCTGCGCGACCGAGGCCTCGGCGCGGCGCCGGTCGTCGATGTTGACGAAGGAGGCGATGATGCCGCCGCTCAGGTCGCCGTCGACCACCAGCCGTTTGCTGACCTGCGCCCAGATCAGGCTGCCGTCGCTGCGCCGCAGCTCGCGCTCGCCGCTCCAGCGCCCGCGTTCGCGCAGCGCCGTGTCCTGCAGCTCCCAGGCGCGGCGGTAGGTCTCGCGGTCCGCGAACAGCTCGGCGACTTCGAGCCCGGCCAGCTCGTTCGCGGCATAGCCGCTGAGCTGCTCCAGCGCCTCGTTGGCCTGCTGCACATGGCCGTTGCGGATGAAGGCGATGCCGACCTCGGACAGGCTGAACATCAGCTCGCGGTCGCGCACCAGGGTCTCCAGCTCGCTCTGCTGCAGCTTCAGCCGGGTGATGTCGGAGAGCACCGCGATCACGTCGAGCGTGTCCGGGCTGGAGCGGAAGCACCGCGCCGAGAGGGACGCCCATTGCATCAGCCCGTCGGCCCGCGGCATTTCCAGCTCGGTCTCGTACAGGCTGCCTTCGTCGACCTGCGCCAGGATCTCGCGCAGCACGCCTTGCGCGATCGGATGGCCGGCCAGCAGCTCGTGCACGTTGCGGCCGGCCGCCGAGCCGCGCACCAGGCCGACCATGCGTTCGAAACGGCGATTGCAGCGCACCAGCGTTTCGCCGCGCAGGTAGACGATGCCGGCGGGCGAGCTTTCGAGGATGGTGCCGAGCTCGCGCAGCAGCTGGTCGTTGCGCGCCTGCGCCTCCTCGCGGTCGGTGACGTCGAGCGTGACCACCGAGGTCGTGCGCTTGCCCGACGCGAGCTGGCCCGGCTCGACCCGCGTCAGCAGCCAGCGCAGCCCGAGCTCGGGATGGCGGATCGCATAACGCGCCTCGATGCGCTGGCCGTGGCGCAAGGCCTGCTGCAGGCGCTCGTACTCGGGCAGCGACTCCCGCTCGACCAGCTCGCGGCTGATCGACTGCAGGCCGGCGGCACCGCGCGGCGGTACGGCCGGTGCGGCAGCGGCAGCCGGCGGCCGCGGCGGCGCCGGCGTGGGCGCGGCATCGGGCGGCATCGAATCCTGGAAGGTCGCGACGCCGACGCCGGCGGTATCCATCACCGCGCCGATCTGCATGCGCGCCAGGTCGCGCTCGTCCTCGGCGCTCAGGTCCTGCACCGCGGCCATGTAGCGGCGATGGCCGGCCGGCGTGACGTAGCCGCGCACCAGCGAGCCGAGGCGGCGGCTTTGCCCGCCCTCGCGGCGCAGCACCCAGGATTCGCGGCGCAGCGGCGGCGCGCCCGGCGCCAGGTCGGCGTTCGGGCCGTCGTCTTCCCAGGCGAGCAGGCGCCGCACGCCGAGCGAGGCGTCGTCCAGCATCACCGGCAACACGCCGACCAGCGCCTCGAGCGCCGGGTTGGTGCGCACCAGCAGGCCGGCGCCGTCGAACAAGGCCATGCCCACCGGGCTCATGTCGAACCACTGGTTCAGGTCGTTCTCGGAGCGATCGGCCTGCTCGCGTGCCGCATGCTCGGGCGTGCAGTCCTGCAGCAGCGCAAGGTACTGGGGATGGCCGCTTTCGTCGCGCAGGATGCGCCGCGCCGAGCGGAACCAGCGCTCGCGGCCCTGCGCATCGAGCAGGCGCCGCTCCTCCAGGAACTGCCCGCCGGCGGTGTCCTGCAGCACGCGGCTGCGCACGTCCAGCGTCGCTGTGCGATCGATGTCGGGCTGCATCGACGACGGGTCGATGCCGATCAGCTGCTCGCGGGTGTAGCCGGTGAACTGCAGGAAGGCGTCGTTGACCGCGATGAGCCGGAAATCCGGGCCCTGCAGGCAGGCCGGGAACGGCGAATCCCAGAAGATGCCGAGCAGTTCGCGGCTGACCGCGCCACGCTCGTTTGCCGCGCCGATGGCATCCGTCTGCATCGCCGGCGCGAGGCGCAGCAGCCACTGCTGGAGTTCGAGCCGGTGCGCGCTGATCTTCAGGCTGCGCCCGTTTTCGAGCATCAGGGGTAGCGGCGCCGGCAGTTCGGCATCGCGCGACAACACCGCGAGCAAGGCCTGCACGCGTGCCGCCGCATTGGTACCGAAGACCTCGGCGAGCGGCAGCGGCCGCGCCTCGCCGGTGAGCGACAGCAAGGCCTTGGCCGCGGCATTCGCCAGCAGGATCTGCCGGCCCGCGCCGAGCACCAGCACGGCATCGTTCAGCCCGAGCACGAAATCGCGCAGGCTGGCCGTCAACGAGGAGTGGTCCAGAGAGGTGCTCATGCCGCGCGCCCAGGGAAGCAGTCCCCGGGACGCGGCGCCGAGTGTACGCAGCGGGCGCTCACCGCGGGTTGGCGGTGAAGCTCATTCCAGGTGCGCCGCCGCGGCGAGCGCGCGCAGCAGGCTGCGGTTCATCTCCGACTGGCTCATCAGCAGCCGCTCGGCGCAATCGCGGATGTCGAACAACGCTTCTGACTCGACCGCCTTGACCAGCTCGCAATAAGGCCAGTACGGCCCGCTTTCGTCGACCAGCGCCTGGTGCACACGCTCCGGCACCGGAATCGTCTTCAACAGGCTCTCGAAGGGCTCGCCCATCATCTTGTCGAGCAGCGAGAAAACGCCGCAGATGAACAGCTCGCTGCGCATTTCCTCGTCGCCGCTGCCGCGCGCCAGCTCTTCGAGCATCAGGCCGCGGCGCAGCGCGGCGAAGCGCACCGGGCGCATGTTCGGGTCCTGGCCGGCGGTCGCGAGCAGCAAGGCCAGCCAGCGCTTCAGCTTGGCGTAGCCGAGCATCATGATCGCGTGGCCGAAGGAGTTGATCTCGACGCGCAGGCCGAAGGCCGGCGAATTGATGTAGCGCAGCAGCTTGAAGGCCAGCGCCGGATCGCGGCGCAGCGTGTTCTCGAGCTTGTCGATCGGCTCTTCGGCGTCGACCCGGCGCATCAGCTCGACGATCACCGCCATGTCGGTCTGCGCGGCCTTCTTCTGCGTCTGCTTGATCGCGTCATCGATCGGCCAGCCGAGCACCGCGACCGCGCCGCGCTGGAAGCAGGCATCGAGGTCGGCCATCGTGCGCACGCCGGTCTGCACGTAGCCGATGGTGCGCGAGACGCCGGCCGGCATCGGCGCCGCGAGCCGCAGGTCGTCGTCGAGATCGATCACCGAATACTTGAAGCACGGCAGCACTTCGCGCGGCAGCGGCTGGCGCGGGCGGCCCTTCAGCATCAGCGTGTTGCCCTTGCCGTGCAGCGTCTGGATCGCCGCGCTGTGCGCCGGATCGGTGGCCATGAAGCTCGGCACTTCGATCATCAGGTTGACCGTCGGCTCGGCGTTCAGCAACTGCTCCAGCAGGCTCTCGCTGAGCACGTTGAGCGAGGCCTGGCCGCCGCCTTCGGGCCAGACTTGGCCGACCGCGGCGAGCAGCTGAGAGACGTCCATCTGCGCGTCCGGGCGCTGCGGGAAGAGCGTCAGCCGCGTCGCGATGACCGCACGCTTGCTGTCGATCATCGGCGAATAACCCATCGCCACCTGGCCCAGGATCGAGGTCGTCGTCGTCACGCGTTGCTCTTTCGTTTTGCCGGTGAGTGTAGTGGGCGCTTCCAACGGCGCGCCGCGCACTGCAAGCTTCATGAGCCTGACCTTAGTTGATGTAATTGAAGAGCGACAGCTTCTGGATCGTCGCGTAGGCCTTGAGTGCGACTTCGTAATTGGTCTGCTGCGTCGACTGTGCGGATATCGCCGCGGCCATGTCGAGGTCGACCGCGTTCGAGTGATCCGTCTGGTCCGAGACCTTCGAGTCCGCGAGCCGGCCGGCGACGCTGTCGATGCGGTTGAGCGTCGCGCCCACCTCGCTGCGCACCGAGGACAGCCGCGTCAGCGACTGGTCGATGTCGCCGATGCTGCCGGAGACCGCCTGCTGGATCTGCCCGCTGTTCGCATTCGGGTTCTTCAAGGCGGCGATCGCCTTGTCGAGCGCATCGAAGACGCTTTGCGACTGGGTCGACTTGGCGGCTTCGAATTCATCGCCGTTCGCCGGCTGGCCGCTGATCGTGAACGACATGCCGTCGATCGAGATCGCCCTGCCGGGCGTATAGGCCACGTTCGACAGCGAGGTCGCGACCCCATCCTTCAGCACCGAATACGTGGTCGCGCCGCTCGCGACGCTGAACTGGATGCGGTAGTCGCTGCCGGTGATCGCCGACGGGTTGGTGACGCTGCCGCGATCGATCCAGCCGGTGCCGTTGCTCGTCACCGCGCTGGTCGCGAAGGTGCCGTTGCCGGTCGGCGCCTGCATCCAGGTGACCGCGCCGTCGACCGTGGTCGGCAGCGGCTCGCCGGAGGCGACCTGCTGCTCGCCGTCCGCGCCGTGGTAGACCACGCCGCCCGGCGCGTCGACGAAGGGCAAGGCCGAGGTGCCCTGCCCGGCGAAGAGGTAGTGGCCGGAACCGTCGTCGGTGTTGGCGACGGCGAGCAATTGCTTGCGCGCATCGGTCAAGGTGTTGACCAAGGTCTGGCGGTCCGACGCGGTGTAGCTGCCGTTGCCGGCCGCCACCATCGCGTCGCGCGCGGTGGTCAGCAGGTCGGTGGCGCTGCCGAGCGCGCTTTCGCTCAGGGTCATCGCGTTCTTGCTCATGCCGAGTGCGCGCTGGTTCGCGTCGTTGGTCTGCAGGCGCGCGTTGGCACGCTCGGCGCGGGCCGCGGCGGTCGGGTCGTCGCTCGCCTTGTTGACGCGCTGGTTGGTCGAGATCTGCGACTGGGTCGCCGTCAGGTCCGACATGCGCTTGCTCAGCGAGTCGATCGTGGCGTCGTAGGCGTGGGCGGTACTGATGCGCATCGCGGTGCTGTCCTCGAAAGCCTGGGCCTCAATGCGCCGTCATCTGCAGCAAGGTGTCGAACACCGTCTGCGCGACCTGCAGGATCTTCGCCGAGGCCTGGTAGGCCTGTTGGTACTGGATCAGGCGCGCCGCCTCTTCGTCGAGGTTCACGCCGGACTTGTTCGCCTGCGCCGTCACCGCCTGGCTCTGCGCCGCGCTGGAGATGCCGGAGGCGGTGGTCGCGGCCTGCACGCGCACGCCGATGTTGCTCATCGCGCTGGCGTAGGCGCCGGTGATGCTCTCGCCGTTCGCGACGATCTTGTTCGACAGATCGATGAAGGCGAGCGCGTTGCCGTTGTTGCTCGATGGGTCGGCGGTCGGCTTGACTGCGATCGTGTCGCCGCTCTTGGGCACGCCGTCGAGCTGCAGCGAGAAGCCGTTCAGGCTGATCGGCGTGCCCGCGGTCCAGGTGGCCGAACCGCTGCTCACCACCGCGCCGCTGCTGTCGAGCTGCTGCCAGCTGTAGCCGCCGTTGTTGTCGGTGAACGAGAGATTGACCGTAGCGGTCTTGTCGAGCGTCGGGCTGGCTGCCGACAGCGCGCCCAGGGTCGCGGTACCGGTGTTGTTGACCCCGAACGAGGCCGTCACCGGCGAGGCCGCGGCGATGCCCTTCGGGTCGCTCAGCACGCGCTGGAAGCTGGCCGCGGCATTGCCGACCGGCTGCAGCAGGAAGCGCTCGCCGGCGCCCGGCGCGGGCGAGCCGATGTTGATCTGGAAGCCGTCGAGCGTGTCGCCGTTGACCACCGAGGTCTGCTTGCCGTCGCTCAGCCGGGTCACGAGGTAGGAGCCGGCGCTCGACGGATCGGGCTGCAGCTGGTAGTCGCTCGGCTGCAAGGCGGTGGCATCGGTGACGCTGATGCCGACGCTGCTGATGAAGTTGCCGCTCGCGTCTTTCGCGTTGCCGGCCGAGGGCAAGGTGCGCGGCGTCGCGACCGAGAACATCGCCGCGCCGCTGGTCGCCGGCTTGGACTGGTCCAGGCCGAGCGCCTGCTGCTGATTCATCATCGACGAGAAGGTCGACGCCAGCTGGCCGAGCAGGTTGCGCCCGTCGCGCAAGTCCTTGCTCTGGAAGGTCATCAGGCCGGCGATCGAGCCGCCGCCGAGCGCATCGTCGGCCAGCACGCGCGGCTTCGGGCCGTCGCTGACGCCGATGTGGTACTGCGCCGGGTCGAAGCTGTCCTGCACCGCGAGCAGCTGCGTCGCGCTGCTGCCGAGCACCAGCTGCTGGCCGCCGGCGATGAAGACGCCGAGCGAATCGTCGTCGGCCGGCACCGTCGTCACCTGCACCAGGCCGCTGAGCTGCTGCACCAGCTGGTCGCGCTGGTCCAGCAGGTCGTTCGGCGGCTGGCCCAGGCCCTTGGCCGACGAGATCTGCAGGTTCAGCTTGGCGATGTTCTTGGTGATCGTGTTGACGCTGGCGATCGAGGTCTTCAGGTCGGCGGTGACGCCGGCCTGCACCGCATCGAGCTGGGTCGCGGCATCCTGGAAGCGCGACGCGACTTCCTCGGCGTCGGACAGCACGACCTGCCGCGCCGAACTGTCCGACGGCGCACTGGCGACGTCGCCGAAGGCATTCAGCAACGCGCCAGCGGCCGAGCCGATGCCGTTCTCGCCGATCGGGAAGATCGCTTCGAGCTTGGTCAGCTGCTCCAGGCGCGTGCTGTCGGCGGAGGCTTGCGAGGTCTTCACCGCCACCTGGTTCGTCAGGAAATCGTCATGCGCGCGTGTCACGGTGACGACATCGACACCCTTGCCGAAAAAGCCGGCGCCGGTGTACTGGCCGTCCGCGGTCGCGAGCTTGACTTCCTGGCGCGAATAGCCGGCCACGCCGGAATTCGAGATGTTGTTGCTGGTGGTCTGCAGCTGCGCATAGGCAGCGCCCATCGCACGCGAGCCGAGCGAAATCAAAGCTGACATCGGGGCCTCGGGGTCAGCTCACCGAGCGCTGCAGGCGCAAGGTGGTGTTGATGATGCGGGTCAGCTTGTCGGCATACGCCGGGTCGGTGGCATAGCCGGCCGTCTGCAGACCCTTTGCGAACTTCGCCGCGCTGGCGGCCGAATCGGCCGGCGCGACCGCGGCCTGCTGGTAGACCTGCTGGTAGCGCGGGTTGTCCTTGATCAGCTTGGCGTAGTCGCGGAACGAATCGGCATAGCTGTCGTAGGCGCGGAACTTGGCGGTGACCTTGCGCGGCTGGCCGCCGATGTACTCGGTGGTGGTGACGCTGGCGGTCTTGCCGGTCCAGCCCGAGCCCGCCTTGATGCCGAACAGGTTGTGCGCGCTGCTGCCGTCGGCGTTCCTGATCTCGCGCTGGCCCCAGCCCGATTCATGCGCCGCCTGGCCGAGCATGAAAGCCGACGGGATGCCTGTCTCGGCCTGCACCGTCTTCGCCGCCTCGGTGTGCTGCTGCACGAAACCGGCCTGCTTGCTCGGGATGCGCACGCTCTCGACCGCCCTGGTATCGGCGTCGACCGCCTGCGCCTTCGCATTGACCGCGGCCGGCGAGGTGATGCCCATCTGCCGCTCGAGCTGCTTGGCGATCACGTCGGCCAGGCCGCCTTTCAGGCCGCTCATCTTGTTCGCGTACTGGGTGTCGAGCATCTCGGTGCCGAGCTGCGAGCCCTGGTTCTCGAACAGGCCGCTGCTCATCGTGTTCTCGCGCATGCTCTTCATCAGCTGCTGCATGAAGAGCGCTTCGAATTGCTTGGAGGTCTCCTTGATCGCCGCCTTCGGGTCCGAGCCGGCGGTCTTCTGCAGCGCGCTCAGCGAGCGCGCATCGATCGTCAGTCCGTTGCTCGGGATCGCGGCCACGCTAGATGACTTCGATTTCGGCGTTCAAGGCGCCGGCGGACTTCATCGCCTGCAGGATCGCGAGCAGGTCCTGCGGCGTCGCGCCGAGCGCGTTGAGCGCCTTCACGACGTCGGCCAGCTTGGTGCCGGCGGGCAGCTGGATCAGGCTTCCGCCCTGCTGCGTGATCGAGATGTCGGCCTTCTCGGCCTGCACCGTCTGGCCTTGCGCAAGTGCATTCGGCTGGCTGATCACCGGCGTCGAATTGATCGTCACCGACAGACTGCCGTGCGCCACCGCGCAGGGCAGCAGCGAGACCGCCTGGTTCAGCACCACCGAGCCGGTGCGCGCATTGATCACCACCTTGGCGGCCGGCGCGGCGAGCGAGATGTCGAGGTTCTCCACGTCGGCGAGGAAGCTGACACGCGCCGTCGGATCGGCCGGCATGCGCACCTGCACCACGCGGCCGTCGAGCGCCTGCGCGGTGCCCGGGCCCATGCGCGCATTGATGCTGCGCACCACTTCGCGCGCGGTGTTGTAGTCGGCGCTGTTGATGTCGAGCTGCAGGAATTCGCCTTGCGCCAGCGGCGTCGGCACGCCGCGTTCGACCGTCGCGCCTTCCGGGATGCGGCCGGCGCTGAGATGGTTGATCTGCACCTTGCTGCCGCCGGCCGAGGCACCGGCGCCGCCGATGATCAGGTTGCCCTGCGCCATCGCGTAGATCTGGCCGTCGGCGCCCTTCAGCGGCGTCGCGATCAAGGTGCCGCCGCGCAGGCTCTTCGCGTTGCCGAGCGAGGAGACGTTGACGTCGATCGCCTGGCCCGGCTGGGCGAACGGCGGCAATTGCGCGGTGACCATCACCGCGGCCACGTTCTTCAGCTGCATCGTCGTGCCGGCCGGCACGGTGACGCCCATCTGCTGCAGCATCGCCGCGATGCTCTGCGTCGTGAACGGGGTCTGCGTGGTCTGGTCGCCGGTGCCGTCGAGGCCGACGACGAGGCCGTAGCCGGTCAGCTGGTTGTTGCGCACGCCCTGCACGCTGGCCACTTCCTTCAGCCGCGCGGCGTTCGCCGGGTACGGCCACCAGACGGCCGCGCTGGCGGCGAGAAGCGCCAGGCCGGCGGTCCAGCGGAGAAGGGTGTCGGGGGTGAGGCGCATGGGTGGTTTCAAACTGTTCCACCCATTCTGGGCAAGCCTAGATCGGCAGAACGTTCAAAAAGAAGCGTCCGAGCCAGCCAATTGCCTGCGCATCCGCCTGCTGGCCCTTGCCGCGCTGCTCGATGCGCACGTTGGCGATCTGCGCTGAAGCGACGGTGTTGCCGGGCTGGATCGCGCGCGGATCGATCTGGCCCGAGAAACGCAGCACGTCGACGTTGTGGTTCACGCCGATCTGCTTTTCGCCGGAGACGAGCAGGTGCCCGTTCGGCAGCACGTCGATCACGGTGGCGGTGATCGTGCCGGAGAAGTCGTTGCTGTTCTGCGTGCTGCCCTTGCCGTCGAAGGTGTTCGACGAGGTGCCGGCCGCGGAAGCCCGGTTGAACGAGTTGGCCGACAGGAACGGCAGCGCGGTGATGCCGCCCGAGACCTTGCCGCTCTTGTCGATCGAACTGGTGGAAGACTGCGTCGCGCTGACTTTCTCGACGATCTGCACCATGACCGTGTCGCCGACCAGGCGTGCGCGATGGTCCTCGAACAGCGGGCGGTACTGCTGGTGCTGGAAGATCGAGCCGTTGCTGACCGCCGGCGCGGCGACCGCCACCGGGCGCATGCTGGTGGGCTGGGCCACGTCGACCGGCGGCGGCGGGATCAGCGACTGGCAACCCGCGATCGCCGTCAGCAGCGCCGCCGGAATGAACCTGAGCCCCCCGATCGTCGAGTACGCCGATCGACCCCCCGAGGTGGTGCGGGCCGGCTTGGGAGCGGCCCGGCGCTCGGCCCGCGCCGATCTCATGGCCCGGCTCACAGCTGCCCCAGACGCTGCAGCATCTGGTCCGACGTGGTGATGGCCTTCGAGTTCAGCTCGTAGGCGCGCTGCGTCGCGATCATCGAGACCAGTTCCTCGACCACGTTGACGTTCGAGTTCTCGAGGAAGCCCTGCTTCACCGCGCCCAGGTTGTTCGACCCCGGCGAGCCGGTGTTGGGGGTGCCCGAGGCCGCGGTCTCGGCGAACAGGTTGGCGCCCTTGGATTCGAGGCCGGCCGGATTGATGAAGCTGGCCGTCTGGATCTGGCCGACCGTCTGCGTCGTCGCGCTGCCCGGCAGGGTCACGCTGACCGTGCCGTTCGAGGCGATGCTCACCGACGTGGCGGTCGCCGGGATAGTGATGCCGGGCTGCACCGGGTAGCCGATGGCGGTGACCAGCTGGCCTTGCGCATCGACCTGGAACGAGCCGTCGCGGGTGTAGCCGGTGGTGCCGTCGGGCATCTGGATCTGGAAGAAGCCGCTGCCGTCGATCGCCACGTCGAAGCTGCTGCTCGTCTGCGTCAGCCCGCCCTGCGCGAAGTTGCGCGTGCTCGCGACCGGCTGCACGCCGAGGCCGACCTGCAGGCCGGTCGGCATCGTCGTCTGCTCCGAGGTGCTGGAACCGGCCTGGCGCAGGTTCTGGTACATCAGGTCTTCGAACACGACGTTGCCGCGCTTGTAGCCGTTGGTCGAGACGTTGGCGAGGTTGTGCGAGATGCTGTCCAGCTGGGTCTGCTGGGCTTCCATGCCGGTCTTGGCGATCCAGAGCGAGCGAATCATCGGGGGTCCTTCGGAGTCATGGGGTACGGCGCGGGTCAGCTCGGCGACAGCAGCTGGGCCGCGGCCTTCTCGTCGCTTTCGGCGGTGCTGAGCATCTTCATCTGCGCCTCGAACTGGCGCGCCGCGGCGATCATCGAGACCATCGTGCCGACCGGGCTGACGTTGCTGCCTTCGAGCGCGCCGACCGCGATCTGCGCGTTCGGATCGGCCGTCAGGTCGCCGCCCGCGGCGCAGAACAGGCCGTCTTCGCCGCGTGTCAGCGGCGCATCCGGCGTCACCAGCTTGAGCTTGCCGACGGTGCTGGTCTTGCCCTGCTGCGTGGCGCTGATCGAGCCGTCGCCGCCGATCGCGATCTGGCTGTCCTGCGGGACGCTGATCGGGCCGCCGTCGCCGAGCACGGTGCGGCCGCCGGCCGTCACCAGCTGGCCGTCGGCGGTGATTTCGAAGGCGCCGCCGCGGGTATAGGCCTCGGTGCCGTCCTGCCCCTGGATCGCGAGCCAGGCGTTGCCCTTCATCGCGACGTCGAGGTTGCGGCCGGTGGTCTGCACCGGGCCGGGGGTCGGGTCGTAGGCCGGCGTGGTCTCGAGCGCATACACCCGCGTGCTCGCGCCGCTGCCTTGCACCGGCACCGAGCGAAAGGCCTGCAGCTCGGCGCGAAAGCCGTTGGTCGAGGCGTTGGCGAGGTTGTTCGCGAGCGTGTCCTGGCGCTGCAGGGTCGCCTTCGCGCCCGACATCGACAGGTAGATCATCCGATCCATGGTGGCATCCGTTCAGTCGTTGATCGCGGCGGGCCCGACCCCCGCGGGGGGTCGATCGCTGTACCCGGCGATCGGGGGGCGGACATCAGCGGAGGTTGACCAAGGTCTGCAGGATCGAGTCCTGCGTCTTGATCGTCTGCGAGTTGGCCTGGTAGACGCGCTGCGCGGTCATCATGTTGACCAGTTCACCGGTCAGGTCGACGTTCGATTCCTCCAGCGCGCCGGACTTCAGCGCGCCGAGGTTGCCGGATCCGGGCACGCCGACCACCGGATCGCCCGATGCATAGGTGCGCTCCCAGGCATTGCCGCCAAGCGGCTGCAGGCCTTGCGAGTTGCGGAAGCTCGCCATCTCGATCTGGCCGGCCGGCTTGGATTGGCCGTTGGAATAGCTCGCCATGATCACGCCGCTGGGGTCGATCGCGATGCTCGCCAGCTGGCCCGGGGCATAGCCATCCTGCACGCCGCTGGTGACGCCGAAGATCGAGCCGTATTGCGTCACGCCGCCGAGGTCGAGCTTGACGCCGGTCATCGGCACGGTGACCGCGCCGGCGGCATTGGTGCTGGCCGGAATGTCGAAGCTGACCGGGGCGGTCGGGGAGGTCGGCGCGCTGCCGTTGGCCGGGAAGGTCAATGACGTCACCGGGGCCGGGTTGCCGGAGGCATCGGTCGCGACCGAGGAGCCATTCGCGGTGACGTAGAGGTTCCAGGCGTCGGTGCCGGACTTCTGCACGTAGTAGGTCAGCGCCACTTCCTGGCCCTTGGCGTCGTAGGCGGTGATCGAGCTGGCGTTGTTGTAGGTGGTCGCGTCGCTGAAGTCGATCGTGCCGCTCGGCGGCGTGGTCGCGCCCTTGCTCGCGTCGAGGTTCATCTCCAGCGTGATCTTGCTGGTCGGCTTCGGGTTGATGCCGGCGGTCGGCAACTGCAAAGGCTTGGCCGCGCCCGGCTGGATCACGCCGGTGGTGTCGGCCGGGTAGCCCATCAGCTGCTGGCCCTGCGGGTTCACCAGGTAGCCTTCCTTGTCCTTCTCGAACTGGCCGTTGCGCGTGTAGAGCGTCTGGCCGCTGCTGTCCTTGACTTCGAAGAAGCCGTCGCCCTTGATCGCCAGGTCGAGCGAGTTGTCGGTGGTCGTGATGTTGCCCTGGCTGAACTGCTGCGAGACCTTCTCGACCGTCACGCCGATGCCGACGCCGCCGTTGCCGCCGATGGCATTGGCATACAGGTCGGCGAACTCGGCGCGCGAGGATTTCGCGCCGTAGGTGCTGGCGTTGGCGACGTTGTTGCCGATGACGTCGAGGCTCTTGCTCGACGCGTTCAGACCGGAAAGACCTTGCTGGAAGCTCATGGGGAATCCTTGTGTGCTGCGGAAGTGAAGCGGGCCGTATCGGGCGCGGCCGTCAGTTGAGCGCCTTGACGTCGACGTAGGGCACCTTGCCCGACTTGGCCAGTTCGAGCGTCAGCGAATCGCCGCTGGTGTTGATCGCGTTGACGGTGTCGCGCATCAGCGGCGTGGGTGTCAGCGCGGTGCCGGAGGCGCTCGCGGTGACCTTGAAGGTGTAGTCGGCGGTGGCGTCGTTGCTGCCGAGATCCCATTCGAAGCCGTGCTGGCCGGCATCGAGCGCGCCGAGATCCTGGGTGCCGACGACCTTGCCGGCCTTGTTGATGATGTCGACGCTGACCTTGTCGGCCGGCGTGTCGAGCGAGAAGCCGCCCTGGCCGGTCTTGTCGGTCACCGAGAGCTTGTTGCCTTCGACGATCACGTCCTTGCCGATCAGCGCGGCACCCTGCAACGCCTGCATCTGCGTGAACTGCGTGCCCAGGCTCTTCACCGTGGTGTTGAGCGAATCGATGCCGGTGACGGTGTTGATCTGCGCCATCTGCGTCGTCACCTGGGCGTTGTCCATCGGGCTCAACGGGTCCTGGTTCTGCATCTGCGCGACCAGCAGCTTCAGGAAGCGGTCGGCGGTGGCGGTGCTCGAGGTGTCGTTCAGGCTCGAGCTGCTGGTCGAATTGGTCGACGCAGTCGAGTTGTTGTTGTTGCTGACGGCGGTGGTCATGCGGGCTTTCCTTCGGTGGCGGGCGCGTCAGGACTGACCGAGCTGCAGCGTCTTTTGCAGCAGGCTCTTGGCCGTGTTCATGACCTCGATGTTGTTCTGGTAGGAACGCGAGGCGGAGATCATGTTGACCATCTCCTCCACCGCATTGACGTTGCTGTAGGTGACGTAGCCATCGGCATCGGCCTGCGGATGGCTCGGATCGTGCACGCGGCGGCCGGGTGTCTGGTCTTCGCTGATGTTGCTGACGGTCACGCCGGCCGCGCCGGAAGCGCCCATCAGCTGCGTCTGGAACGTGACCTGGCGCGCCTTGTACGCCTGGCCGTCTGGGCCGGCGACGGTGTCGACGTTGGCCAGGTTGGACGCGACGACGTTCAGGCGCTGCGACTGTGCGCTGACCGCACTGCCAGAAACATCGAATATCTTCAACATGCTCATGTCTGCCTCCCCTCGCCTACTGGCCGGTGATCGCCGAGACCATCGTCTTCACGCTGTTGTTGATGAAGCGCAAGGTGGCTTCGTACTTCAGCGCGTTGTCGGCGAAGCTGGCGCGTTCGCGGTCCATGTCGACGGTGTTGCGGTCGAGGTTGGTCTGGCTCGCCGCGGCGTATTTCAGCGTGCTGTCGGCATCGGTGCCGCTGTTCAGCGCAAGGTGGCCGGTGCTGGTGGTCGTCATCCGGCCGGCCGCCGCGCCGCCGCCGGTGGCGTCGCGCAGCGCATCGGCGAAATTCATGTCGCGGGCGACGTAGCCCGGCGTATCGGCGTTGGCGATGTTGCTGGCGATCAGCCGCTGCCGGTCCGAGCGCAGGCTCAAGGCCTGGGCCTGGAAATCGAGGGCGTCGGTGAGTCGGTTCGGCATGGTCGTGTCCTTCTGACTTGCCGAGCGATTGTGGTGAACCGCATTGCGCACGAGCCGGCGAATAGCAGGCCGATCGCCTGTCATTTCGCGGCCTTGGATCGGCGGCACATGCCTACAGTCCAGGCTGTGAACAAGTCCCCTCGCATCAGCCTGTGCGCGTGGCGGTGGCTTCTGCTGCTCGTCTGCGCGATCGCCCCCGCCCTGCAGGCGCAGCAGGCGGCCGCGCCGTCTCTGGCGCAGCAGGTGCAGGATTTCGCCGATGCCACGAGCCGCGCTGCAGCCGGGACCGCGCGCGTCGAAGTCAGCGTCGGGCAGCTCGACCCGCGCTTGCGCCTCGCGCCCTGCACCAAGGTCGAGCCTTATCTGCCGAACGGCACCCGGCTTTGGGGCAAGGCGCACATCGGCGTGCGCTGCGTCGCCGGCACCACGCCGTGGAACGTCTACCTGCCGGTGACCGTGAAGGTCTACGGGCGCGCGCTGGCCGCGACCACCGCGCTGCCCGCCGGCGCCACGCTGGGCCCGGCCGACCTGGCCGAGACCGAGGTCGATCTGGCCTCCGAAGGCGGCAGCGTGTTCGCCGCCGCACAGGCGCAAAACCTCGTCGGGCGCACGCTGCTGCGGCCGGTTTCCGCCGGCCAGGCCTTGCGCAGCAGCGCGCTGAAGCAGCGCCAATGGTTCACCGCCGGCGACACCGTGCGCATCACCGCCACCGGCAGCGGCTTCGCGGTCGAATCCAGCGGGGAGGCCCTCAGCAACGGCATCGAAGGGCAAAGCGCCCGCGTGCGCACCGAGGGCGGACGTGTCATCAGCGCGACGCCGGTCGGCGCGCGTGAAGTGGAGCTGGCGTTATGAACGCCCTCAGGGCCGCCGCCCTGCGGCGACTCGCCCCCGGTGGGGCACCCCCCAATCAAGCGGGTCTGAAAAGCCTAAAGTGTCGATCCAGCGCGGCCGATACACCGTGCATGGAATTCGGGAACGGATTTTCCCTTCCCGCAGGAGCACATCATGAAAATCGGAACCCCTGAGAGCGTCAATCCCGCCGCCGCGACGAGCACCGCCCGCACCGGCGAGAGCGCCGCCAAGCCGGCGGCCCACAAGGCCGACGGCCCGGCTGCCGCGGCCGGCCCGGACGAAAGCGCACAAGTCAAGCTGTCGAGCACCGCCACCGGCCTGCTGGACAAGACGGCGACGAGCAGTTCGGACTTCGACGCCGACAAGGTCGCGCGCATCCAGCAGGCGATGGCCAACGGGACGTTCAAGGTCGATGCCGGCGCGATCGCCGACAAGCTGATCTCCAACGCGCAGGAATTGCTCGGCAAGGTTTCTAAGTAAGCGGGTCTGCCATGACGGTTTCCGACGGCGGCGTGCCTGCTGTTCCTTCGTTCCCCGACAACACCGGCTCGGTGCCGGCGTTGGAAGAGCCGCTGCTCGCCATCGAGGCAGGCTTGTCGGCGCTCAGCGAGGCCTTGCGCTCCGGCGACGGCAGCGCGATCGAGTTGCGCGCCGCCTCGCTGCACCGCGCGCTGGTCAATGCGGTCGACCGTTTCACGCATGCGGCGCGAGCCGGCCAGGTGCCGCTGGCGCTGCGCCGCCGCCTCGCCAATGCCAGCGGCCAGGTCGCCGCGCAGCGCGAATCGCTGGCCCGCGCCACCGCGGCTCTCGATCGTGCGATCGACGTGCTGCTGCCGCGCGATGGCTCTTCGTCGATGTACGGCGCCCAGGGCGGCGCCGAGCGCAGCCGCCGCGGCGGCAGCATCCAGGCCTGATCGGCCGGCCGGCCGCATCGCTGCGGCGCGGCCTGTTTCGCTTCCTTCGACACAAACGCCGAAATCCGCCCGCGATCCCGAGGATCGGCGTGCGGATTCGTGTTCGGAAATCGAGGCGGCCTCGCCGCCGGGAATCAGTCGATCGACAGCAGGCGCCGGCGCTTTTGCGTCTGATCGATGAAGCGCTGCAGGGCACGCGACGATTCGCTGCCAAGACGCTGCCATTCGCAGCCGAGGCGCGAACCCTGCGAGCCGGTGTTCAGCTGGGTCACATGGTGCAGCATCAGGTCGGTGCTCATGCGAGTGTCGGCATCGAGCTCGACCAGCACGCCGTTGATGCGCACGCCCGGCGCCAGCGCGGGCACGTTGTCGGGCAGGAAGAGCGCGCAGCCGCCGAGGCTCACGTCGAGCACGCGCAGCGCGAGCTGCATCTCGGGGATCATCGTGTGCGCCATGTAGGCGGTCGGCGTGTGACGGCCGGCAGGCCGCACGCGGAAGCTGTTGCGGCGCTGGAAGCGGAACATCTCGCGCGGCATCAGCGCGTTCAACGCGCTGTCGCGCACGCCCTTCACCAGCACGACACCGTGCAGTTCGAACTGCAGCTTGACGCTCTCGATGTAGCCGACGACAGTGACCTCCTCCGACTCGAGCAGCGCCTGGGCCTGCGGCGAGATCGCATCGACGCAGAACGAGATCACGTCGCGCCCGGCGTCCACCGCCCACAGCGTGGTCGAGTAATTGGTGCCGTCGGGCGTGTTGAGGTGCAGCACCACGTTGCCGTCGAGCAGCTTGCGCAGCATGCTCTGGATCTCGACCGGCGAACGCAGCCTGAATTCATCGAGCCCGCCCCGGCCGCCTCCGAGGCTGTCGAGGTCCATCGGCATAGTTTCCAGCGTCATGTCTTCGGTCCGGGCGTGCTAGGAGTAGGCGGTACGGCAGCGCGCGGCTCAGTGCAGCGTCGCGGGCTTGCCGGCGAGGATGTGATCGAGGTCTTCGAGCCAGGGCTCGGCGAGGGTGCGGATCTCGGCATCGTTGACGAGGATGCGCTGCATGATGCGCGACTTGAGCTGCACCTCGTCGGCCTCGAGCGGCTTCTTCAAGGCGGCGTGCTTCAGCTGGGCGATCAGCACCGCGCAGGCGCCTTCGAGCTTCACCACTTCGTCCCAGTTGCCGCCGCGCGCGGCCACCAGCATCTCCTGGCTGGCGCGCTCGATGGCTTCGTAATAGGTCAACAGTTCATGGCTCATGTCGCTGCCCCTGGCATCTCGTTGAAGGCTGGCGTTCACCGTACGGCCGCCTGTTGTGATTGAACCTGGGCGCCGATGCCGATCCAGGCCTGGCGCACCGGCTCCATCAGCTGCTGGCACTGGGCCACCAGCGCTTCGTCGTTGTGCAGGTTGGCACGCGTCAGCTGCACCACGGTGTAGCCGTAGAGCGCGTCGAGGTCGAGCGCGAGCTGGCCGCCGGCCTTCAGGTCCAGGCTGCCCTTGAGACCTTCCTGAATGATGCGCACCGCCTTGCCGATGGCCTTGCCCTTGGCGCCGATGTCGCGCTTCAGGATCGCGCCGCGCGCCTGCGCCAGCGCATCGGCCAGGCCGTCGAACAGCATGGTCACGAGGTGATGCGGCGAGGCGCCCGAGACACCGGTCTCGACGCCGATCTGGCGATAGGCTCCGGCGAAGCCGTTGGCACGTCCGAAGGGTGAAGCTGAGGCGGTGTACATGCGGTCTGTGGTGTTGGTGTGTACACCGGATTTATCGACGACGCCCGGAGAAACTTGAGTTTCCGGGCCTCTGTGGAGGACCCCGAAAAGGGCCGGTTCAGAGCCTCGTTTCGTCATCGCCGGGCTCAGCTGCTCTTGTTCGAATTGCTCATCGCCGTGAGCTGCTGCGTCAGGTAGCTCGACAGGTTGTTGAGCGTGCTCATCGTCGAGTCGAGCGCGGTGTACTGGGCGCGCACGCGGGCTTCGTACTGGTCGATCCGCGTCTGCATCTGCGCCTGGCGATCCTCGTTGCGCGTGATGCTCGACTGGATGCCCTGGGTGTGGGTGGTCAGCATGCCGGTGGAGTTGAGCATGCCGTCGGTCAGGCTGCGCAGCTGCGAGGCGATGCCGTCGTTGCCGGCGGTGCTCAGGTCGGTGTTGGTGAAGAGCTTCTTCACCTCGGCGAGGTTGCCGAGCGAGGAGGTCAGCTTCGAGTCGTTGATGCTCAGCGTGCCGTCCTTCGCGATGTCGAAGCCGATGTCCGACAGTCGCGAGAACGTGGCCGACGCGCCGGTGCTCGAACTCATGATCGAGCGCATCTGACTTCGGATGCTGTTGGCGGTGCTGTCGCCCTGCAGCACGCCGGCGACCTTGGTCGACGCGTCGTACTTGGTCTGGTCGGCCAGATAGGAGTTCAGCTTGTTGTAGGCGTCGACGAAGGTGGTCATCGCCTTCTTGATCGAGTCGGTATCGGACTTGGCGGTCAGCGTCACCGCGCCCGTCGTCACCGCGCCGAGCTTGAGGGTGATGCCGTCCAGCACCTCGGTCAGCGAGTTGATGCTCGAGCTGACCGGCAGGCCGTTGATCGTCGCCTTCGCATCCGCGGCGCTGACCGGCTTCGTCATCTGCGAGCTCGGCAGCGACGGATCGTAGGAGATCCGCGACAGGCCGCTCGCGTCGGTGTTGTTGCCGTCGCTGTCGGTGGCGGTCACGGTGAAGGCGTTCGCCGCGCCGGTGTTCGTCGACTTCAGCACCAGCCGCGAACCGCTCCCGTCGTTCAGGATGGAGGCCGTGACCCCGGCGCCGGACGAATTGATCTTGTCGCGCACGTTGGCCAAGGTGTCGGTCGCGCTGACGCTGATGTTGACCGCGCTGCTCGATCCGGCGGTGAAGCTGGTGCCGTCGCTGCCGATGGTGCCGAGCTGGATGCTCAGCGATCCCTGCCCGACCAGCGCGTCCGACGAGGCATAGGCCCCCGTCGCCAGGGTCTGCGACGCCGCGAGCTGCTGCACCTCGACCGTGTAGTTGCCTTCCGGCGTGTTGGCGCCGGTGGTGATGTCGACCACGCCGGGGCTGCTCGAGCTGCCGACGGTCTGGGCGAAGGTCGAGCCGTGGCTCAGCGCCGCCGCGGCATCGCGGAAGGCGGAAAGATACGACTGCACGGTGCCGAAGGTCGAGAGCTTGGTCTGCAGCGTCGTCTCGGCCGTCTTCAACGAATTGAGCGGAATGCTCTCCGCGTTGACGAGGGCCGTGACGATGCTCTGGACATCGAGTCCGCTGCCCACGCCGGCGGAACTGAGCGTTCCGGTCTTGGATGAACTGGTGGCGCTGACGCTGGTCATTGCGTTGCTCCTGGTAGTGCCTGAATCAAAAACGCGGCGGCAGCCTCAAAAGGGCCGCCGGATAGTCAGCACATCGGCATCGTTCCCGGAGCCTTGAGCGCTTTTTTATTGCAGCAGCTTCAACACCTGCTGCGGCTGCTGGTTCGCCTGCGCGATCATCGCGTTGCCGGCCTGCTGCAGGATCTGCGCGCGGCTCAGGTTGGCGGTCTCCGCCGCGAAGTCCGCATCCATGATGCGGCTGCGCGCTGCGGTCTGGTTCTCGGCGTTGATCTGCAGCGTGGAGACGACGGCGTCGAAGCGGCTCTGCGCGGCGCCGAGGGTGGCGCGTTCCGAGTTGACGGCGTCGAGGGCCTTGTCGAGGTTGCCGATGACGGTGGCGATGTTCGCTGCACTGACGGCGCTGCCGATGCTGGAGCGGCCGGCGCCCGTCTGGTCGGTCCCGGCGATCACGGTGATCGCGCCCAGCGTCGTCAGGTTGCTGGTGACGATGTCGATGGTGTCGTTGACCGTCGTGTTGGCGCCGACCTGGAAGGTCTGCGAACCCGCTTGCGAACCGAGAACGACCTTGCCGTTGAAGGTGGTGCCGCCGAGCACACGCTGCACTTCCTTGGCCAGCTCGCCGAATTCCTTGTCGAGCGAATCCTTGTCGCTGTTGGAGTTGGTCGCGTTGCGCGCTTGCACCGCCAGTTCACGCATGCGCTGCAGCGAGTCGGAGACGCTGCCGAGCGCGCCTTCGGCCGTCTGCGCCAGCGAAATGCCGTCGTTCGCATTGCGTTGCGCGACGTTCATGCCGCGCACCTGGGCGTTCATGCGTTCAGCGATCGCCAGGCCGGCGGCATCGTCCTTGGCCGAGTTGACGCGCATGCCCGAGGACAGCCGCTGCATCGAGGTCGCCAAGGAATTCTGCGACTTGTTGGTGTTGCGCTGCGCGTTCAGCGAAGCAAGGTTCGTATTGATGATCTGGGGCATCGAGCGCTCCTGAAAGTTGATGGACTCCCAGGCCCCATGAACATCGCGGTGACGTACCGCTTCGCCATGACACCTGACGTAGCGGATTGTTCGGTGAACTGATGCACGCCGAAGCCTGGAAATGGCTGCGTTTTGCCCTTCAGTAATCGACCGA
>Ga0105239_10000418_pt1 | contig 61939 bp, 54 predicted proteins | sample KBSC44metaG_FD_92761 | JGI IMG/M metagenome (GOLD analysis project Ga0105239, IMG submission 92761) | Corn rhizosphere microbial communities from Kellogg Biological Station, Michigan, USA - KBS C4-4 metaG | ecosystem: Host-associated > Plants > Roots > Rhizosphere > Soil | place: Michigan, USA...
ATACATATCTGCTGATATGGCCACAATACACGTTAGACATGGGAATTGGAGAGGCGGAGGCTGTCTCGTGTAGTTATTTCGAGACACACTTGCAGAACATTGTCATTCACCTAATACTCGTATCGTACTACATACGCACTTGTACGTACTCATACTGTACTCGTAGACACTGACAATAGAATCCACAGTGCAATGTTTTTCGTCAACCCTTGTACCGAGTACTCCGTATACAAACATATATACTGGCACGCCAGCTTCATTAGCAAGATCCGTTCCCTATCTGAAATCTCCCTGCACTACTAGCTAACTACATACACCAAGATGCTCCAGCTCCAGATCTACAATCTCGAACCGTGGATAATCTTCAAGTCAACAATCAACTCTCTGCCACCATCATTGATCACCAGAACTCGGACACTTCCTCGTCCGTCGTTGTACGCACGCTCGATCTTGTTGAAGAGACCGCCCTGGTCGACAACGGGGATGCCCTGCTTGACATCACCGCTCTCCGTCATTGCAACGATCATTCCATCGTCGCGGATGTCTAGGACGCGGTACTGCTTGAATACCGGGCCTTGCATGGTCTGCACCACCACAGAAGGTTGAGGATTGCTGACAAAGGAGCTCTCTTCATGTAATTGACGAGTGAACAGGTCCACACCTAGGTATCTGTATTGACCGGTCTGAGACGACACGGTAATACGGATGACTTGGCAAGGTCGACCTTGCAGAAGGAGGATATCACCAATGCGGATGAAGTGGCATTGGATGGACACGCCACCACGCTGGCTGAAACGAGGCTCAACATAACGGACAGCTGGAGCTCCGGTACCACCGCTGGTAGGCCCAGTCACACGCGTCTCGCTGATGATGGTCTCTTCATTGCGATCACCGTGGTGATGGTGGTGATGGTGGGAGAATGGGTGGATGAGCTTATCGGCAGCACGTTCCACTCCACGGCGGAAGCTGTGGTATTGACCTTCGTCGTCGTAGTAACCCATGTCTCTTTTAATTGGCTTGTCGAGCTTGATGTTTGTCTTTTCAATGGTGACGTCCTCTTGAACTGGTCGACGACGCTCGTATTCTACGTCGTATGTGGGATTCTGAAGGCGGCGGCGGTAGTCGCGTTCAGTGATGTCGAGCTGGGACTCAAAGGTGCGATCGTAGGTTTGGCCTTGACGTCGTTCGTAATCAACGTCGATGTGGTCCTGGGAGCCTCGACGGTCAATCTCAATATCAACGTTTGTTGATTTGTATTGTTCAGCGGCGGGGCGGTATCTGTGAGCATGGGGTCAGCAAAAACGTGGGATTGTTTGATATTGTCAAAGCGTCGGGGTCCGAGCGAGCATCGAAGCACAGAGCACTCTGGGGTAACAGGGAGTCAAAACTTACTTCTCACGAGAGAGCTCTACCTCGGGGTATCGGTCACGCTCTTGGTAGATATGAACGTCTTGCTCGCGGCGTGGACGGTTGTCTCTATAGGTGATATCGACTTCCTCCTTTGAGAATCGAGTATCTTCCCGTCCGACGCGCGAGGAGCTGGTGGGTAATTGAACTTCCCCTTCTACCTTTGTGACGGTAGTTTGTTCTTGAGAAGCGTCACTCCTGTACGTTGACGGGAAGACACTGATTGGGATGGGGACACGGGCGTCAAAGTCCAGATTGTCGGACTGTAAGGCGCCTCAACTCTCTTCTCCCTTTCGGCAGTCGAGAGTCAAGACTGTCTTGGGGGGGATTCTCTTGAAGAGGGAAGAGAATGGAAGGAAGGATGGCTGGTAGCAATGCAAAAGACGCTGAACAAACAGATGCAAAGATCAAAAGATCAAAAGCGAAGTGTTTTTTCTTTGGATGGGTTAAGTATGATGAGTATGACAGGAAACAAGAGGAAGGAAAGAAGAGTGGACGTGAGCATGGACCTTTTAAAAAGTCGGCCAGGGGGCAGAGGATGGCCTGCTTGTCCTTCCACAGGGAAAGAGCATGGTGGATCAACAGAAGGAGCAACCTTGCAGCCAATCAACCGGGAATCCGGGAGGAACCACAAACAAACAACAAGTAAATAAATCGTCGTTGCCCGGCAATCAAGGCTGGCCCATCCCTCTTCAGGTAAAGCGGCAGAGAACTTTGTCTCATCACATCCGAGGCTGTTTAATTATTATTTATTTCATTTTCAATCATACGATGAATTCAGTATTCCTTGGGTGCTCTAATATTACAGCACGTGCACTTGGTTGCTCGTCGTATGTCTGCGTCGACATCCTTCTTCAACCTGTGCAGCACGGAGAACGGAGGTAGAGGGTTGAAATGCACGAACCGTATTCCTGTGTAGATTTCAGCCCACCCACATGCAAGTAGCCCTTGGGATCCGGATCTCACCAACCACTCCCAATTGCCTCCCCAGCCCAAGCAGCATCGTGTATCCCATCCATTGGCTCTGTGTGACCTGCCTGCCCGACCTCTTGCATCCAGACGGAGGATGTTGCGAGACCAGCATGACCCAGCGACTTCTCCCTCTCCCTCTCCCAGCCTACGAGGTCTTTTGACGTGAAATCGTTTGACGCGTGGACGCGGGCAGGCTGGGCCGTGGAGGTTATGTTTCAGCTGGCTTGAGCCCTGGCTTGCATAAAATTCCATGCACGAGCTGGCCTTGGCGCATATGCATGCACCTTCGCCTGGTTGAGGGCCAAGTCAGCATCTCAACTGCACCAGAAACTTCTGAAAGCATGGAGTCCTCAGCACTGCGTACTCCGTAAGCACGTTTACCATGGACCGGAGGGTATCTGTATCTATCTCTTTCTAAGTTGTAGACAGTTCATCAGCATCCCGGCTTTTCTTCCCGTGTCTTGCAGATGCATGTTTGACATGGTTGGAAATGAGCCGTGTCCGCTTTTGCCACAGGTTGCTTCTTTTATCAAGTCTATGCCAAACACCCTTGGAAACTTTTGGTTGTCCTCTGCCATCTACAGCCCAATCCAATTCCAACCCAAATCAACCTCATGTCTGTCTCATCATCACTCTGTTTTGTATGCAAAATTGGCCCTGCCTGGGCCCAAGTGTGGGCGCCGCTCGCTATGCAAGAAAATCTCACAACGGTCGTCTGCATCACTTGCAGAGACCATGGATCTAGTGCCTCGAAACACAATTCCATTCGTACTAATTGATCCATGTTAGTCAATGCACGCCTTGCGAGAATCTGCAACTGTCAAAACTTACCACTCTTCCGTCCTCATCCCCCGTATACACCACTTGTGGCATCGGTAGAATGCAACTGATCCCTGCAGTCACATTCGCCCCATCATCACGAGTACTGTCTGCATGATTGAGCTGGCGAATGAGCTCCAGTTCAAATTTTCCTTCTCGCACTACTCTGCTCCAGACGCGAACTTGGCCCCGTTTGTGTCCGGTAAAGACGAGGTCCCGCTCAAGCCATTCATTGCCCGCGCCTTCATAGCATGCACATGATACCACACTTTCCTGTGACCGGTCTCCGGAGTCCTGCCGCAAGAGGAGGTCCCCGTTCAAGCTGTACATGCTGATTTGATGGCCGTGGCACAGGACAATGTTCCCCGTAACGTCATTGATCGCGGCACAATTGACGAGGAGTTTGTCATCCAATGTCCGTACAAACTCACATCGATTTAGATCCCAGAGCATGACTTGTCCATCCGTCGATGCCGAAAGTAATGCATTCAAAGACCTCGATAGAGCCAAAACGCCAACAGGCTTCCGGTGCCCGAACAGTGTAGCCCTTGGATGCAACTCAACAGACTTTCCGTTCTCAACGATCGACCAAACTGCCACAGTACAATCAGTTCCTGCTGTGACCAACGTTTGCGAGTCGGTGAATATGGCGCACGAGAGTTGACCAATGTGTAGGTGCTCAAACAGGCCAATCTGCTTCCTGCTTTCAGCCGAGTAGAAACGAACGCTGTTGTCCGAGAATCCCCATTCCATATATATCTCATAGTTGGGCGGGATATTGATTCTGAAGGCTCCGGAGCACAACAATTTGTCTGACTTCCATGAGTAGCTCAAAGATGCCACTCGTTCTTCGGTTTCGAGAAGTGTTGATGGCACCCTGGTCAGTGACTCGGCCGCAGTGTCCAGGCGCTTATACTTGTGACGAATCTGTTCCCTGGGTGGATGCCCTCTACCGAAAACCTGGTACGGTGTCTGACCAAAATTATGGATGATGCCGATGGTGGCAAGTCGCTCGACAGAGTCCGTGATTGCGTCCAGATCTTTCGCTCCCTGATAAGAAAGATAGTGAAATACGTTGACCGCTTCAACAGCAGAATCTCCCTTTTGCTTGCTACCAAAGATCAAGTCGATCCACTTATGGAGATTGCGGCTAACATGTGGGCTTTCTAAGGCTTCGCGCTGCTTAGCAATGAATATTCGAGGATCTCCCTTCGCCCATGGCGGCAGCTCAACATTGCCGATAGACTTGTCCGAATTTTGTCGAGTTCCGAAATCAAATCCATTCAGGTTGACGAGGAATTCCGGAAGATAGTAGAACTCTGGAGTGAGCTCGCGAACATCCGTCATGTTTATCCGCGAGGCAGATTTCCATGCTCCCTCAATCGAGAAGAACATTCGATCTGGATGGTCAAACGTGCCGCCTTGCAACAGGAGATATGACTTTACGAATGGTTGCAGCCGAATGAGATAGGACGTCACAATCATGGCCGAAGAATAATGGGTGCCGTAGTGAAATGCTGGTGTATTGTTGTCACCCATCTCGGCGAAGGTTTGATAGCGTTCCCGGAACTCTCGTTCTCGCTCGAGTGTTTGACATCCCATCGGTTTCGAAAGATCGCGGAAGCTTCTTGGATCCGTCAGATCAAGCTCCTCACTAGTATAGTCGGCAATGACCCAAGGGAATACCGGGTATTGAGTCAAATCGTTGTACGTTCTTCCGGCCATCGTGTTGATCAACATCAGGTAATGAAAGTTGGACATCTCACCCTTTTGCCATTTTCTTGTGGCTGCCAAAGTGCCGGATTGTTGGTTGAAAACATTTGCAAACCTCGAGCTTAGTGTCTGAGGCTCATCCTCAACGCTACGCAAGGTTTCAAACCGCCATGCGGTTTCAATCGCCGAGCTGCTCGATCCAGCTGGTGGGGACGCCTTGGTGCTTATGAGGTTATGCAACTCATTGCGAAGCTGCGGCGATGTGACTGTTAGCAGGTAGCTGCGGCCATCACTGAAGAAGATCTCTGTTGCAACATCACGGAACAGAAACCGCCGTTTGGACACACTGATGATCTCAGACCACTTCCAGCTTCGACTGCCATGTTCATCGTTCCTTGATATGTGCTTACGTTCGGTGACATCCCGACCAGATATCATTCGAACATAGGGATCGCGTTCCTCTAAGGGTGCTTGCCACACGTTGACAATTTCGCCATCGGCGCGTTGGAAAAAGTTATCGATCAGATATATATGGTCTTTTCCGAGGATGAGTAAGCCCTCAACCGCTTCCAGGCCGAGAATCCGAGAGATGTTCGCAACATGTTTCACCTGGTCTCCCCGATGAAGACTGCGCATGACCTTTCTATTTTTGTCCTCGAAGTCATCCATTTCCACATTAGGATCCTCTACAAGTTCGAAACTGTCGTCACCCTCTGCTTCTGTGACCTCGCTCTCTTCTTCGGGCTTGTCCTGGCCCTCTTCCATTTGAGGAAATGGTTCTGTTTCAGCATCAACCTTCTTAGGGGTGTCAACGACGGGGGTAATACCACCTGGAGTAACCCCAATCGACTCTGTAGTTGAAATCTTGGTGTTCTTTGTATCTAACTTCAATTGAGGCATGTCGGAACCCTTTCGCTTTGGCTGTTGATCATATTCCGCCTTCGAGAAATCTTCATGGAGCCTCATACGCATCCGATTACGACCCTCAGTCTGATCCAGTCGCCATTTTCGAGGCTTGTTGGTACTGAACAAACCTGCCGGTCTGCTCGTATCTCTCTGCATTTTATTGAAACTCGTCTCTGTGTACTGCACATCATCTTGCTGGTCTTGGAGTAGTCGCTGATGCTTCAAGTACTCTGATGAATAGATGTTTGCTGTCCAATTTTCGAACGCTAATTCGTGACGCCGGATGAGATCATCGCGATCACTTTCTTCACGCGCCCATTGCTTCACCTTTTCTCGACGACGAGAAATTCTCAATCGGCCGTTGTCCTCTGTACGTTTGTTCTCGGTCGTCACAAACGTATTCCAATGCTTAGACAATGTTTGAAAGAACAGGGCGTCCAGGTCGTCACGGTGCTCATCTACCCAGTATAAGAAAGTCTCATTGTCTAGCTCGACAACTTTCTCGAAACTTGAGGTCAGATTCTTCTGCTCAGGCGTGTCGGTCTGTCCGAAGATCGCAGCTGCTTCATCAGGCTTTTGAACTAAGATGATCCTCCAAAGATTAGCAGCAATTTGTCGGACAGCATTATCTGACGAGACAAGGTGTGCATATAGCAGATAACAGATGAGTTGCAAATTGGAAGACTGGGTTTCCTCCGCAGAAAGGAGTACAGTCTGCCAATATGTCAGCTTCTCCAGGAATTTCAAAGACTCATTATCCTGAATGGACGATAAGCTTAAGAGAACGATGCGGAAGACAACCGCGCGAATGATGGTGATTGTTTGCGCACACAGACGAACGGGTTTGAGGGATGCAATCTCGGGCCGTTGTAAGTATTCTAGAATCGAGCCGGCCAGGTCAAGAACAGGATCTGCACCTCCGATGAACCAACCTTCAAACAGTGCTTCCTCAAAATGTGTGAACAAGCGCGCAAGGTTGATCAAAACTCGAGGCTCCACTAAGACTTTCTGGTTCAAAGCAAGATTATTGGACAACTGCGATATCGTATTTCTCAAAATCCAGGTCTCGAAGTAGGATTGGTGTTCAGCAAATCCTGGGGGGGTCTTGAGAAAAAGGCCGAGGCCAGGGAACTCTTTTCTTGCAAGAATCTGGTCAAGAAAGATTGCAATGACGACTTCTAGTAAACTTTGTGTGATCGAATGTCCCTCATTGAGCGGAGGGACCTTTCCGAGGGCAGACGTCGAACCGTTCGAAAGCTGGGCTCCCGGCTCTCCTCCGTTCTGATGTGGCTGCTCCCTACTCACAAGAACAAATGACGACCCTCTTCGAAGCGCCTTGCCACGGCTTTTCGGAGCAACTGTGTCAGAATCCGTAATGCGAACGATAGGGGGCGTTGTAGACAAAGGCTGAACCACAACATCTCCCCCATCGAAAGTTAGCATGGAATCTCGTGCATCAAGCTCAGTCTTGGCCTCAACCACATCAGAGCCAACCACAACAGGGAATAGTACAGTCAGTAAGTCTTGGATATAGGAGGAGTTAGCAGTATAATCACGAAACTTTTGGGATCGCGTGTGTAGGTCTGCCATGAATTTGACAACCGTGTTGAAAGTTTCAACATGCTGATTAGTGACTATCGTGAGAAGGGGATCAGGTGGCGCCATTGTTGACATTGAAAGCCGTTCGGGAGGCTGGTTTGTCGACTCACTGAGGCGTGGTGCTAGGGTTGAGGTTGCTTGGTGTCTTTTTGAAGAGACAATTGTCTTCAGACCACTCTGCAGCATTCCCTTGATGGCTTCCAAGATTTCAGGATACACAACAGAAAGTTCTTTTCGCCCGGCAAAAAGCTCAATGAAGCCGAACAGATCAAAGTTCCTATCCAAGTCCAAGTCGGCAACATCCAAGCCAAAAAGAATTGCAAAACATGCTGGCCATAGCGCGGGTAGGTGCCACCATCTCTTCAAGCGATATGCCATGATCGTGAACCCTGAGGTTTTTGAACCATCTTTGAATTTCTTGACGTAGCCATCACCGTGAATAACAAGTAATCTCGCCAAAATCCTCATTGACAGTACGACAACCTCCGGAGATGTCTCAGATAGGAGGTAAAGGAGCCACTTGTTGGTGACGGTCTTCGCAAACTTTTTGATGACATTGTCATCGCCCTTACGGCAAAGGAGCTCAGAATACAGACTCAAGACTTCAACACCAATTTCGAAATGTGTAAGATTGACCGCCGGCTCGTCCTTACCACTGTGGGATGACCCGTTCGATGAGCTACGCTGTCTTGCCTCTTTGCGTGTGGATTTCCGCGATAGTAATCCCAAATTGCGCTTGTTCACAGAAAAGGTGATGAATAGCGCAAGCGATCGAAGATTCTCAGCTGCTAGTGACTGGGGCAAGAGCACTTTAAAAGCAGCCATGTACATTGGCATAATGGCTCGTGATACAGGTTCAGACTTGAGGGCCTCCATGAGTCTCTTCAGCACTCTCATCCTTGAAAGTCGCTTCAAGTTGAATTGTTTGTGTTCGCTTTGTTCAGCAAGGACAAGAATTTGGTCGAAATAAAGTTGCTGGACATTCAGCGGTCCGCATCTCCAGAGGCTGCTGTCAGCAAGTAAAACCTTGTAGGCGAGCGGATTGTTGATAACCGATTTGGAAGGTTCGTCGTGATCATAGCCAGTAAAAGCAAGAATAGATTTAAGGCACCGAAGCATCAAACCGTTCCTATCCAGGCGAGAGGTGGGGATCGCAATCGTTGTTCTCACTACCTCTCCATTGCCCTGTGTCGGGGGTGCCAATTTGTCTTTCAAGAGCATTGCCAAAATGGCATAACCACTATCACGTTCCATAACCTCGCTGTTTCTCCAGCTATGACGAACCGTTTCCAAGGAAATATCGACGGCAAGAGAAATATCTTCAGTGGTTCGAGCACGATGTAGGAGCCCCAAACCGACCGCAGCGCAGCCTCCCAATCTCCAGCTGGCATCATCAAGCGATTGAGGGACTGTTATAGTCGGTTCACCCATGAGTATAAATGCGCCTCGGGCTTGTATCAGGGCGTCATTGATTGCCGGCACGGCGCCGTTAATCGCAACAGCATTAGTGCCCGATCTTGTGTAGGCAACAAGATTCTTTGCAGCTAACTTCGATAGCGACTTCACCAACTGTGTCTCATCGATAGCATTCCGATCATCATTGTCGAGTATGCCAGCTGGGGATACATTGATAAGAATCTTGTCTTCCTTGATCAGGGTGCTTGCTTTTTGTCGTATTGCTTGAATTAGTTCGGAGTGCTCTTCTTTGCCAGGATGCAACATCTCGTTGCGCAAGTTCAATGCGGCTGATGCCTCGTAAGTTTGGAAAGAGCCGAGGCAATCCTGAAAATTTCCGTGGTATTTAGGGCCAAGATGAAAGAAGACAGAAACTAGATCATCACTCATGACATCTTGGAAAAGCACGGCAGACCCAAGGGACCATTTGGATAGACAAGTTGATCTTGAGGGGTTGGGCGAAAGATCCTGAGGAGTTCCGAAGAACGCTTGGATCTTGACACTGCTTTGATCACGATCGGTTGGAGGCTGTGACGGATAATTTGCCTTTTGCTGTTCGACAAATTCACCGTCAACGAACAAGAAAGCCCTAGATGAGGATGTGGCTTTCGGTCGTTTATGTGCTATGCATATATGATACCACCTCTCAGGCTCGAAAGCAATAGACTTGAACCTAACACTAGGGCGGTTGCCTTGTATGGCTGTCTGGAGAATCAGGTGATGGGAATCACGTTCGAGATAGGCCAAAATGAAACAAGTTTGAGTTCTGTCAAAGGCGCCGAAGAGAGTGGTATGGGCCTGACTATCGAAGGAATCAAAACGTGCCCATAGACTGAGGGTGTAGCCAGCAGTGTCAAGGGGCGGGAACTGCCTTCCGAGGGTTGCAAGTTCTGTAGAGGCGTAGCCCTGCAGGGACAAGTCAAATTGGACGCTAGGGGGCTGGCGGGAGACACTTAGAGCCTCAAGAAGAAAAGAGGCTGCTTCAGATGACTTGCTTGCTTGTGTGAATAGAAAATGCGCATCATCAAGGCTTGAGACACCCTCCTGACATAAAAGAAGGGCAACTTGCTTAAAGGCAGTTCGTTCGACAGGCGGGAGATGCTCGTCAAAGATCAGCTGTATGATGGCTGTGAAGGCCCCTGCAGTATGGGCGGAGACGATATTACGTCGAGCTACCGACAGTACCTGTTTGAAACTTGCCGGCAGGGTGAGCCTCAACAGTCTTTGTGGGATGTTGCCAGTGTTTGCGGCAGAGACCCAAAGTGCCAATGACAGTGTTAGCAGCTCGGGAACCTCCAAGTCATCGACAGTGGAAACTGATTTACTCAATGCGCTTTGCGCGAGGGCAAAGGCTTGGTTGGGGGTAGGGTTTGGATCTTGCCGATAAGCCGCACTCTCAGCAGCAACGAAGAGATCACTTATCATTTCAACGCCAGTAGCTGTGGCGAAGAGTATGCCGAAAAATTGCTCGAGAAAGAGGCCATTGCCAGTGTGCAAGCACAGGATAGCCAGGAACTGCTCCAAGGTGCATTTAAGAGAGACCCAGCCACCATTATCAACCTTGGTTCTGAAATATCTTTGATTGCCCTCATGGCCCTCCAAGGCCGCGCCGAGCACGACAAACCACTGGGAGAGGGTTTGCAAGAAAGACTTAATACCAGGGGCATGGTCTTTTTGAGCGACAAATATGTCGAGCAGGGTGCGAAGCAAACGAAGGAGTGCTTGGAAGCCACCGGCTCTTCTGAAGCCACTGTTCGCACCATGAAGTTGGCCGTCGTCTTTCAGGAAATGCCGCAGTTGTTGCAGGCAGGCGGACTGGTCGAGGCTGTTTTGCAAAGCGTCATATGAGCTGCGGTCGAGGGTGTCCAATGTTCTCACGAGGATGGAAATCTCCTTGTCCTGTGGCCGTAGAACGTCGGCGGTGGATACGGCGCGCATGCGAGTGTTACCGGTGAGGCCCATATTGAACAAACCACCTCTTATGTGGGCACTGCACCTTGAATCTTGGTCGACACAGCTGCATATGGAGGACTGCGGCACAGCAGGAGAGGATCAACTAACAACAAGTGAAATCGGGCACTGTTCACAAGCCTGTTCAGCATTGGGATGGGATTCTCGCAATTATCGGCGGGGATCAGAAGGGATGGGCGGGACACAGGCGAGGGACTTTTTGGCCCCCAGTCAGCCTGAACAGGTACTCGTGGAATGTATAAGAAAAATGGCAAGACAGTTCAAGTCAAGAATGGAGGCCTTTGAAAGCCTTATTTGGATGGTGCAGCTTTTTGCACTGAACAATGGTGTTGCAAGCTACAATGATTTGCCTTGTTCAAGTTCAAGCGGGGAGAGGAAGACACGATACAGGCTGGAAGCAATGCTTCTATCCGCTGTGGTGAGTAGTGGTGATAGCGGTGTTGCAGGAGGTAGTCGTAGTGGTAGCAACTATTAGTGCGGCGAGATCTGTGCCCCAGTTGGGTGGTGCTTCATTGTGCCTGGCTTAGGCCATCGCCCTCGTCTGAGACGCTGGAATTCTCTCTCCGCCTTGCCGCTGCGGCAGCCTACTGGCTACATCCCACGAGCACACCAGGTAATTACAGCTTTGAATTGCATTGGGATTTCGCCAGAAGGCTTTCCCCTCTGATGAATCCAAGGATTCGATTTCCACAGGGTAGGGTGTACAGAGTACATTCATAGTGTTCGATGGCCAGGCTAATCTGTCATAATTGCTACAGAAACTTCTCTACACTGCGTACTCCGTACTTCGTGAAGCTCACCGAGGAGCGGCAGAGCATTCATTTGTAGCACTAGCATCACGCTAGTGGCATAAAAATTAGCTAGTACCTTGGCGGTCATTTGCACTCTGTCCTCGGTGTTCCGTGGTCCAGCCGTGCAGGTTAGTATGTAGTTCCACGGTTGGTTACTACTTACGAGGTAGTCGTCAGTCGCTTGGAGGAGAGTACTATCATAGCAGTACGGAGTATTATTGATGTGATTTAGTGGTGATTGTGCCACTCGCACTGCACATTGTCCTGCAGTGAAGTGGTCGGGTGGAGGAAAGTGTGGGGGCGTCTTTGGGGGCCAGAGGGTGTGGCAAAGGGGACCTGAATGGTATGCGCTCTTAACCTGCTCAAACCCATGTCCAAATCCAGAAGCCAGAAGCCAAACCCCAAAGCCCTAGCGCCTCGAGTCGGGTGTCCGGGGCAACTGCGAACAGCCACTCACAGAAAGTGGGAAATGGGAGGCTGAGGGGGCGTGACTCCAAGTCATGTGGAGGGCCACGGGTGGCAGTGTCGTGCTACTCGCAGGCGTGGTGGCCAAGGACGGATAAATGCCCTGGTGCCGCCTAGAGACCGACCTTAGTTGGGACTAGTGTTCCCAGAGTGACGCTCGACCCGCCTCAGAATGCATCATCTGGTCGTCCGCCTATCTCTAGTGATTCACTACTCATCGCCATTATCTATCTAACACTCTATCTGTCCGCCTGTTCAATCCGTCCTTCCCCAACCCCCATCTCATCCATCCTCTCTTCTTCTTCTTCATCCTCCCACCATCTGTCTACTCTTTCATCATCCATCATATCTATCCACTCCTTACTGTTGTGCTCATTGAATCTGAGCCGACCGTTCCATCCCGTTTTCCCGCACCCTTCTGTTGTCCTTCTCGTTCCATCTTACAATCATGAAGAGCTTCGTCGGCCTCTCCATACTACCTCTCCTGGCGGCTGGCTCGCCAATCATCGTGGAAACCATCCATAAGGATGCTGCTCCCGTCATCTCCTCCTCCAACGCAAAGGAGATTCCTGACTCCTACATGGTCGTCTTCAAGCACCACGTCACCCAAGCCGCAGCTGCCGCTCACCACAGCTGGATCCAGGATATACATTTGACCAACCAGGTCAACAAACAAGAGCTGAAGAAACGCAGTTTCGGTTTCTCTGAGGATACCATCTTTGAGGGCCTACGCCACACATACAATATTCCCGGTGGTCTTCTAGGCTACGCTGGTCATTTCGATCAAGACGTCATCGAGCAAGTCCGCAGGCACCCTGATGTAAGTGACCTTGACTGTCTATGATTAGACTTCCCAAGTCTTTATTTCCAAGTTTCATTCATCTCCGTCTAAACGTGCACGCCTTAAATGATACCCCAGCCGCGATTCCCCCCCAATCCTTGCTCTCGGCTGCCCCAAATCCATTTGATCGCATGCTCACGTGCTTCCCACTTTAGGTCGAATACATCGAGCGTGACTCCGAGGTTCACACCATGAAGGAGACACCTGCCCTTGAGAAGAACGCCCCATGGGGTCTTGCCCGTATCTCTCACCGTGATTCCTTGGGTTTCGGAGATTTTAACAAATACCTCTACTCCGAGGATGGTGGTGAAGGTGTTGATGCCTATGTCATTGACACCGGCACCAACACTGAGCACGTCGACTTTGAGGGCCGTGCCAACTGGGGCAAGACCATTCCACAAGGTGATGAGGACGTTGATGGAAACGGACACGGAACTCATTGCTCCGGCACTATCGCTGGCAAGAAGTTTGGTGTTGCAAAGAAGGCCAACATTTACGCCGTCAAGGTTCTCAAATCGAATGGATCTGGCACCATGTCCGATGTTGTCAAGGGTGTTGAATGGGCTGCTACTGCTCACTCCAACGCTGTCAGCGCAGCCAAGAAGGGCAAGAAGAAGGGCTTCAAGGGTAGCGTCGCCAACATGAGCTTGGGAGGCGGCAAGTCTAGAGTCCTTGACCTCGCTGTCAATGCCGCTGTTGATGCTGGTCTTCACTTCGCCGTCGCCGCTGGCAACGATAATGCTGACTCTTGCAACTACTCTCCTGCTGCAGCTGAGAACGCCGTTACCGTGGGTGCTTCAACTCTCGCTGATGAGCGTGCCTACTTCTCCAACTTCGGCACATGCAACGATATTTTCGCTCCCGGTCTCAATGTCCTTTCCACCTGGATCGGAAGCAAATATGCTACTAATACCATTTCCGGAACTTCGATGGCTTCGCCTCATATTGCTGGCCTCCTCGCCTATTTCTTGTCACTTCAACCTGCCAGTGACTCCGCCTATGCCGTTGCCGAAATCACCCCCAAGAAATTGAAGACCAACATCATTGCCATTGCTACCGAAGGCGCCCTCACCAACGTCCCTGCTGACACCGCCAACATTCTTGCCTGGAATGGTGGTGGCAAGTCCAACTACACCGAGATCATCAATGATGGCGGCTACGCCCTTCACAGTGCTGCTGGCTCTGAATCTTACCTCAGTGAGAAGGCTCAGGAGCTCAAGCTGGAACTGAAGAAGATTGCTGCCGAATTGGAAGCCCTTATCGAGACATCCTGAACATTTTCGTGTTCATGACTCGTTTCTGCAATTGAGCGACTCTTCAACGTAATAGTTAGGCTTTGGTCTTTTGCCGATATGGGTGGGATAGAGCATATTTTCCTCAGGAGCTGGTGTAGCATTTGGGGTACGGGTAATAACCCTTGTTTGATCATTTGGACAGGGTGGTATGCGGGAAACGATGATTTCGGGTGCCACATTGTTGACATCATATATCAAGATTTGGTCAACTGGCAGCATCCTTTGCGGTTCAGAGGGTCTTGATAGCCGCCCCTCCAGCAATAGACTAGCATTCTTGTCTAGTGTGTTCTATAACAACTTACCAGTAAACTGTGTGAACTTACCATCCTTTGCCCCCTCAGGCCTTGTTCTATCATGCTCCCCATCGGATTGTGTATTACATCAAATCGTGAGGGGTTATCACGACATGTCGAGAACCATCTTTCCCTCACCATTCCAGCTATACATGTACTCGGTATACACATTCCGTACACGAATTGACGGCTCGAAGCTCAATCCAGAACAGGCCCTACGAGTAATTAATATGTGCCCCGATCATCAAGCAGGGGACTAGTCTCGGAGCTGGCACCACCTGTCTTCTGGTCTCTGGGTCGTCGAGGAGAATCCCGGTCCCTCCTGCTCCGTTGCTGCTGCCGTTGCTGGCCGCGTTCCCCATCGTCCTTCACATGAGGTAGATCCCCAAACACCCCATCTGCCGCCCTCTTGACTCGCCAAGAGCCCTCCTCCGCCGCTCTCCTGAAAAACTCCTGATTCTCCTCAAACGTCCGCCACCCACTCTCCGGAACGAATAAATACGTCAATATCCCCGCCAGCGCATTCGTAGCCGCAAACACCAGCAGCAGAACAAACTCAAGGCGATTGAAGCCCAGTGGCGTCAACAACGTGACGGCGATGTCCGCCATCTCCCAGACAACGACTGAGACCGCGGCACCTTTCGCCCCCTGCCGTCGACGGGAAGATCTCTGTCGGGACCAGCCCTTGGGGGCACAAGCCAGCCGATCCTGAAGGCGGACGTCGCGCGGTATAGTACCATGACGCCGGGGACACCGGTCACGAGGAGTGGGATGGACAGTTGTGCGCGGTTGTAGGCTAGCCCACCGAGGGCGGTTAGGAGGGTGAAAGGACATGCAGAGCCAGAGGACGCCGTGGGTCATCAGCTGGCGGCGCCCGACGCGTTCGATGAGTTTCCAGGCCAGTATCATGGTCAGGAAGTAGAAGATCTAGTTCCCAAGTGTGAGGCACCCGGCGGAGGTGATGTCGAAGCCGAGGAGTGAGAAGATCCGTGGGCCGTAGACCTGGAGGCGGAGGCGAGGGATTGTTAGTTTATGTATATATCGTGTTCTTTCTTGTTGAGTCTGGGTGTTGTGGGGAGGGAAGGATGAGGAGATGAGATATAACTCTACCGAAACTGCTCCGTAACCAGTCAACGCCTGGTTGACCTGGCCCATCTGTTGGTCCAATCGTTCCAAAGTTGCAGGCAAGGCTACTGCGACAAAGGGGGATATGTCTTCCTCACCGACACCCAGACCCATCACAACCCTACCGGCCAGTATCGTAGCCAACACAAAGCTTGGAATATGGCCCATCTTCCCAAACCCAGCGATGAACATCAGGAAGTTTCCCAAGCTGGCAGTGGTCAGGCACGCAAAGATGCCAGGCCGCCGCCCCTTTGCGTCAGCGAATCTGGACGCAAGCACTGCTCCCACGACACAGCCAAGGTAGTACACTGAGACGACTTCACCGACGATCGGGGAGTCCTCGTCGATACCTATCGTCGAGAGATAGGACTTGTTCGTGTCGATGGGGGACATTATGCCTTTTGCATTTCGGATGTCAATTAGCGGGAAGTCACAGAATCACCCAAGGTGTTGTGCTGTGGTAGGAACTTCCTCGCCTTCGTCGTACCCATACAGAGCTATTGCCGTGGAGCTGAACAGCACGACTTGTGTCTGCTTGTCCATGACTTTGCGGAGGCTGAAGCCTGCCATTTTCGCTATTGAAGGAATTGGGGGCAATGGGCTACGCCGTGAAATCCTAAGTAGCCTTTCAAATGGCGCCGGAGCTTATTGACGTTGCCTTCCTGTGGCCGGTACCTCTCCCATCAAGGAGGCAGACCGGAACCACGCGCAGGAGCACGTTTCATGGGGGAGAAGAAAGAAGGACCGCAAGAAAGAGCCAGCCGATATGCCGGACGACTTAGATACATAGCTTTGTGGCTACCTTCTTCTTCCTGCGCCCAGAACGTACGCATTGAGGTTCAAGATAAGTTGAAAGAAACCCTATCTTGTAGGGGCTAGAATCTAGAATAAGTCTCGAGATGGAGAAAACTCTACACGATGGCTGTCGGTCCAGAACGGTATGGATGGAAAAGTGGTGACGTTGGGAAATTTGACTAGCCCGGTGATGGTGCTCTATTCGATCCAGTAGTCCTGCATGCTGCAACCAAGCATCGGTAGGTAAATATGGCCGAGCTTGCACTGGTAGAACCACTGGATCACGTCGAGTCGACCATTATTTAGGGGCGTAATGCTCACAATATTTGCATCAACTGGACGGGAAATGATCTGAACCTGCTCATAGGGAAGCAAAGAAACTCATTTATTCATTATTACCCAACATGATATCTCATATGCTCATGGAACGCCGCGTCCTCCGCTGACGCAGTAAGGGTGTTGTCTCGTCATCACGATCCTCTAATACCCCCAAGCCTAAGCCATCGTACCTCCCAGGTGGCATGGTGCCTTGTACGCCGAACCCCTCGACTTCCTCCAGGACATCGACGTGGCGGACGAGGTGCGGGTCGATCTCGTTTCTAAAAACCAAATCGGACGCGGGCTCCCTCCAACCATACTTGAGGCGGATGTGGGCCAATTCCTCTGCTATCTCTGGTCCGCTGAGCAGACACCCACTTTCCCCGAGCTTCTCGACGATAGGCCGCAGTAACTTCGCCGTGCTGAGGCAGCTCGCGTCCCGGATTATAGCCGAATTGCCCCATGCGATTACACCAATGAGGGCGACCAGATGCACAAAAGGGATCACGCCGAGGATGGCGCCAGACCATTTCCATTGTATGTCCACCTCCTGCGCCGGGATCGGGAAGTATCCCGTGACGTTGCTTCTAGGGCCGTTGTAGTCGAAAGATGCAATGGCTCCGATGCTGTATTCCATGATGTTCAGGGCGATCCTGGTCGTGTTTGCCGGGGAGTTTGGACTCCACCACGACTGTGTCGGATAACGCACATATTGATAGGTATCGCCTGCGGTGAAGTTGAAGCCAGTCCACCCAATGGCACCAGCCAGCATTTGAGCTTGGAGGTCTGGCATTTGGAACGTGGCTATCGTTGAATTGCCGAGCACGTATGGTTCGATGCCCTGTATATGCGTCATGTTGTTTTGGCAGCTGTAGAATGAAGGTGTCGGTATCGAGCCGCCATTGGCACTCTGTAACGCTAGAATGTTTGAACATCGTGGGCCACATGTCGAATTCAGTACTCCCACGTATGTCATCGCACCTGGTCCTACTCGAGCGACATTCAGGGTGTGTTGTGTGCGAGCTTCATCCAGGTAGGTGATGATTGAACTTGTGCCGTTTCCTCCCTCTATGATTTCAAGCTCCACGCAGGTCGCACTAACACTGATATTCCGACGGCTTAGGAGAGTGAGATCCGGATTGTAAGGATTTGCGTCTTCAAAAATATACGAAAAGGTTGTGTAGTCTCTGTTGTAGTATACTGTTGGGCTGCTTGGCCGGCCCCAAATAGCAGGGCCATTTCCGTCTTTGAAGCTGGTGTCGATCAACGCATAAACGTAGTACTGGGCCTGACTGCCATATATATTTGCGGATCCAAGTTGAGAGCTGAAACCCGGATCGGTGGTGGTCCACGGGTCATCAATGTAGGTGAAGTTCGCGACGTTCAGTAGGCCAAAGCTTAAAGCCGGCAAGGTCGATGTGTTAAGATTGTATGTGAGGCCGAGGAGAGCCACCAGAACCTGAAGCATGACGTTGACGCCGACCCATACTAAGCATAGCCACTGTGTCCTGTTGAACCATAATAAGGCTCGCCCTGGAGTTCTGGCAACCCAGCACAGTTTCAACACTTTCCTCAAACTCTCGCAGTGCATGATAAGGTCAAATTCATCGAGCGAGCGATAGTTGGCGGCCAAGATCCTCCAGCGTAGAATCAAAGCCATTTCCTTGAACGAGCTGGCCAGGTTGTTTCCGAGAAATAGGGATAGGAGGACGATTATGGCGTTGAAGGCCTTCACCTGATGCACCGACATGTCCTTTAACCCACCAAACGCACCTAGACAAGCTGCGAGCAACGCACACATGATCACGGTGATCAAGAACTGCACGAATCCCGAGGCAAAGAGCCTGCGTCTCTGGCGACTTGGCCGGAACTCTCTTACGGTACGGGAGGTTGGAAGAGGACCGTGATGAATGGACACTGAGTGTCGCCACGGTTGGCGGAGGACAGCCGGTACATTCTGTCTGCTGTTGCCTGTCCTTTGTGGAGAGAGAGGAGTGAGAGGAGAAAGCGTATCGCTCCACGTCAAGGGCGCAGAGCCAGCTTCGGTTATGGGCGAGTGAGGATATTTCTCCATGGGCTGGTTCTTACTCCTGGTGCCGCATACTTCAAGAGCTTCGAGGTGGGATGATTGACGGCCATGAGGTTTGAAGGAGGCATGATGAATTCAAATCTCGCCCAACCCTCGAGAGGGGCTGCTCGAGATAAACTCGTTCGAAGGCTCAAAACATCCTTTGTGGCGTCGTCCAAGCGGAATCCCATGCTTACGGACTCGGACGAATAGATTGGAGGCTCAACCAGAAATTCTGAGCAAATTCGGGTGTGTTTCGTGTTCTTGGTGAGGTCTGGACCAGTCGTTGGCTGGAGCTGAACCGAGAAGGATGGCTACATCGGCTGAGCCAAGCCGCGTTGCTCTGCGATAAAGACGCACCTACCACCCCCCTGCTCCCTTGGGATGATGGATGGCATGTGCCCCCCGAAAGATCAATAATGAGCAGCCAATAATTGAGGCGCAAATCTTGGTCTAATATGGATTGAGATTAGCGAGACATTTTAAGCTCAAAGACAAACCAGATCTGACTTTCGGCTTTGGTGATGCGGCATTATCACACCATGTCTTATGTTGGAGAGTGATGAGAATCCATTTTAACTCAAGTTTCTGAAAGCTGTATAGAATGCTACAAGGTGCTATACTCCAAAAATCCCCCATATGGGGTGCTTCATCTTCCAATTTTATCATGCATTTAGCTAAACCCATTTATTGCGAGCATGAGCAACTTTTCTCAGGGCAAATCTTTGTCGGCATAAACATCATCATGGTTGTACATTATTCAGGAGGTTACGGCAACCTTAAAGGCGAGACTTAGTACAGCAATCCGCACTCTCGCTACTGCCAGTAGCCACAGCATTTGTAGCGCCGTTGGTCAGGACAGATGCGTTATTTTTTGAAGAAGGGACATCAATGCTTGGGTTTTCAGAGAAGAAATCCGCTGGTCGAAGATTGATTTGATGGATCTCCACTGGCCTATAGTTTTGGTTAGCACGGTCATCAATATTGAAAGGGAGTTAGACGGAAATGCATACATAACAGGCCAGTCTTCCACTCTGGGATTATGAGTAAGGCCAAAAACACTCCAGACGACAACATCCTCATCATCGACATTTTCGTTTCGCTTCACAGCGTCTGCGACGCCGCCAACTTCATCTCGACTCTGAAGAGTATATCGACCTCCAGCGTAGTATTCACCATCTAGATGCTTTGTGACCCAAACATGATGCTGTGCAAAAAGAGCTCTTCTGGATTGGATGGAGGTTGGATCTGCAAGAAGAAGCTGGGTCGCAGGTGGGGTGAATTTGTAGCCGACTGGCTTCCCACTAATTGGATTGAGCGTGTTCTTGTTGATCATCTTGATGATACGATTGTGTTGAGGAGCAGCATCAAGATGTTGACTCGTCTCGATCACGTTCTGTCTCACTTCATAGTAATTACCGTATGGATTTGCCTCCTTACTGATAGGCGCTCGGTGAGACTCCTCTGCAAGGACGGTGTTCTTGTAGCCGTCAATAGCTGGGTCGATGCGGACACAGAAAACATGTTGGTGATTCTGTGCTAAGGCTCCTGGAGACACAACATTGCCATAGGCACTTGTCTTCCCGGCATCGATGTTGACAACAGACACAATACCAGTGGCTCGGGTTTCAATCGTTATTCCACCAGACTGGTCAAACTTGTAGGCGAAGATGTACTCGTAGTTGGCCAGCGTGATGATAAATTGAATAACCAGTTCTCGGTGTCTCGTCACAACAGCTCGGCCGGTTCTCCAATTGGTATGCTTCCAGGCAATACCGTTATCCTGCTCGTGTAGGCAGATCACATTCTTTGCGGTTTGAGCCGTGCCGTCTGGACCCGTGCGAACCGCATCAAAATACTAGAAAGTGTATTAGTGTCATATCCGCAGAGCTCGATGGTTTTATGAGGGACTTACGTTGATCACCCCGAGACAATCGCAGCCAAGATGTAACGAGTTTGCACAGTTGCCAGCACCACCATCACCGAAGTCGAATGCCTGTTTTCGAGGAAATGGTCCACGAGGATCCGCGTAAGGGACAGTCTAAGTTCTCATCAGATACACCCACCGTCATCGGTATAAGAGCGACTTACCATTTCGCTGACACTAAGTCTGTAGAGGACACTTCTTCCATTAAAATGAACATCATGGACAGTAGCACCCTCTCTGGGGTTGAATCCGACTCTGAACCTCCAGTTTTGCCACTCGATAAGGCCACCGTCAACGGAGAAGGATGGCCCTTCGGGTTGCAGCACATTGAGAGGCTTGAGAGTCTTTCTTGTTCCATTCTTCAATAGCTCTGGAACATATTCTGAAGTCTTACAATGACCGATAATATTCTTCGAGTGAGTCTTTGCATCTAGAGCATCACCCTTACCACCAGTCGCCAAACGATCCACGCGAACAATCTCTTGTTTTGTGGCATCCAGGACTGGGATAAATGGAAGGGGATAGGCGTAGAAGTTTGAGTCAGGATTTCCAGATCGTGTGTCTCTGGCGAAGCAAAGGCCCTGGAAGTAACGTGGGTTGTCCTCCTCTGGCTTGGGGCCTCCATAAGGCCAGGGCTCGACGATGACTTCAAACCCTTCTGGCAGCTCAAATTCTGCGCATACGTCTTTGAATAGCTGGGAAGTCTTGCAGGCCTCAACAAGATTATCAAACTCGTTTCTACAAAGCTGTCAGTAAAGGATAGGAGAGTGCAGGTGATATTCTTACAGCGTCAGGCCAGCATGGTGATCCTTGCTGTCAACGACAACATGCTTGATTCGTTTACCTTGACCCAGATCCACGATGGCCTCGTTGTAATGAGGTATCCGATCAGAACCAATCACATCATATTGCACAAGAGCTGTGCGAGGTGGAGGTGGGATGATCTTTCCACCATGTTCGGCTTCCAGAAACTGGACAACTTGGCTCTTGGGAGGCTCTTCTAGATAGATCTCTCGGAAACTCAGGACAGTATCCTTATGGAGACTGGCTACGATATCTCGAGCCTGGTTAGTCTCGTCGAGGGTCAAGATATCCAAAGGATGAGGAGCCATTTTCTAGAGGAACTATGACGGCGACGATGAACCTGCAAATGAAGACGGATTATTTTCTTGTGAGGATGTAGGAATAGTAAGAGAGCACTCGCACTGAGTATTTATACTCTGAATATCATGTTGCTTGGTTGGCAAACGCTATTCTCTCTTACCTCTTTGGGTGAAACCGATATTGAGCTAGGTCTGTTTGGCTATATGCAAGGTTATCAACCCCGTAAGCTCCTCATAATGGAGACAGTTATGTCCATCAAGAATGATAAAACGCAAGTCGGCACTTGGAAGGAATCTTCGGAATGGAATTGCTTGAGATGTTTGGTCATTTCGGTTAGTGTTTCTGTTTTAGGAGTTGATTGTTGCCAGCATGATGAGCGTGAGCCAAAGCGGCCGCGTTGTCAGCAGAATCTGGCTAACTAGATGGTTGGCCGGCAACCAACCGGCAACCACCTATCTGCGCATTGACAATCGGAATATGGTGTCGGGTAAGGCCAGAGCCTAAGTTAGAACTCTGCTTGATCGGCTGAACGACTAATATTCGTACGGAATACTCGTATCTGCGACCCGCCGATGTATATCAACGCCTTGCTGAATGAAGGCCCTTCTCTGGAACCCTTGACGCTGTCTCAGGACTCTCCTGACGAGGTACGTCCATATCTGCGGGTCGAAGATACCTTATCAGCTTGTTTCGTTGAAAGTTTACAAATGAGCCAGGAGGCTATGGTGATCTGTTCATGGTTTCAGCCGATGGCCACGCGTGCCTCGTGAATTCGTAATGAGGAAAGGCCCCAGAAAACTCATCGATGAAATAGGAAAGAGAGAGAGGAACAGATTCCTTGGATGGCCAAGACACGGGGCAAAGGCTGTTCGCATTAAGCTTCGCGCGTCTGCTTCTGATTTGCCGAACGGCTCCCAGGCGGAATGGCTACCGCAACCTCCTCTTTGCCAACCCTGAGTGGCTTGAGACAAACAATTTCCTCCACGCCCTTCTCCTCACTTCCCAAGACTGGGGAAGTTGGAACTCTGCTGTGTTCTCGAATCGTCATGAGTTTTGCAAGAGGCCTCATGACTCGTGATTGGCCCGGGCTCGTTCGTGGTCCTTATCGCCAGGACGCAACATTCCGTGGTCGCAACGATGAGCGAGCTGGTAAACGGTAGGTCTGAGTCTGTAGAGCCATGAAGGACAGGATGCTCCGTCCTGTCTGCGGAAGGGAGTTATATATCTTCCTTGAACCCAGAACTGTCATCCAGCATCAGATGATAGTGGAACTACCCTTTCATTCCTCTACATAGTGCCTTTTGCCACCATGGACTCTGAGAAGCATGGAGCCTACAACGCTGGCGAGAAGGTCGTTGTCACTGGAGCACCAAGCCATCGACAGTCACTCAATGACGAACAGCTGTTGGCTGCTATTGGGCATAAACAAGAGTTGCGCCGAGAATTCTCAATATGGTCACTTGGCTGCTTGTGCCTATGCTTGATGGCAACCTGGGAGGCTCTGTCCTCCGTGGTTGCGACAGCATTGATAAGCGGAGGTGCACCCTGTCTATTCTACAACTAGTGAGGCTCTCAGGACACTCATTGCTCGACCACGTCGACTGACCGATATCCCATAGCATCATATCCTTCCTTGGAACCATTGCAATTGCGGTATCTCTGGCTGAAATCGCAAGCATATGGCCAACAGCTGGTGGTGAGATCACCCTACTGAATGTAAAGATTCTCCATGTACCTGACGGCGATAAGGTCAATACCATTGGGTCGCTGCCCTCGCTACCGGGAAAAGTCGCGCTGCTGCATCTTGGTTCACCGGCTGGATTTCGATCGGCGGTCAGATTGTTCTCACCGCATCCGCAGCCTTTGCTGGTGGATTACAGTTCCAGGCCCTCATTACCCTAAACCACCCCGACACATATGTGCCAGAACGATACCAGGGAATGCTCTTCTACTGGCTCATTATTTTATATTCCACTCTGGTCAACATATGGGGCGTGAAAATACTGCCACATACCAACCTCGCGTCAGGTGTATTGCATCTCGCAGGCTTCTTGGTTATCACCTGTGTTGTCGGAGCACGATCGGAGAAGCACTCGGCTCATTACGTGTTCGTTGAAGTCTCAAATAGCAGTGGCTGGTCCAGCGATGGTGTCGCCTGGTTGGTCGGTCTGCTGAGCTCGGTCTATCCATTTCTCGGGTATGATATTTTCCTAAATCGCAACACGATGTAAGTTAATCTTTTGCATAGGTATGACGCTGCGGCACATTTGTCTGAGGAGCTACCGCGCCCATCAAGGAATGTTCCCCTGGCGATGGTGGGCTCTGTCGTCGCCAACGGAATAATCGGATTTATCTATTGCCTGGTCCTTCTTTTCTCACTCGGAGATCTGAATGATCTGCTCGCATCGCCCACTGGGTTTCCGTTTATGCAGCTCTTCCTCAACACAACGAAGTCTGATGCAGGAGCCACGATCCTGACCTTGATCATCTGCCTCATCGCTACTGCAGCAAACGCGGCAGGGCTCACTTCTACTAGCCGGACTTTCTGGGCATTTGCAAGGGACGATGCGGCGCCCTTTTCGAAGTACTTCTCCCACGTTCACCAAAAACTCGAAGTACCCGTACGAATGGTGGTGTTGGTGGCGATCTTACAAGCACTGCTGGGGTTCATCTACCTTGGAAACACGACCGCATTTAATGCAGTTCTTTCGATGGCCATCATAGGAATGTACCTCTCATACCTTCTCCCTATCGTCTACATGTTGCTATTCGGACGCCCGAAACTCTCACCAAGCGAATACGGACCTTTCAAACTTGGAAAGGTGGGTGGAACTGTGGTCAATATCGTGGCTATTTTGTGGCTCATCTTTGCCATGATTTTTTCGACATTTCCGAGTTTCCAGCCCGTGACGGCGCAGAATATGAATTACAGTACAGTCGTTCTTGCAGGATGGGTTGCAGGCGGTGCCGTATACTATTTCCTGGTTGCAAGGAAGGTTTACCATGGCCCTGTTGTTGAGACCGAGAGTGTGAGTGTGGGGGATTCTAAATGAGATGAGCAGGGCCTTGGGAGGAATGCATGATATCGTGAAAATGTACCCCAGCCCTTTGTGTTCTTAAATAGGCAACTCGATCCTGTCCTTACGAGCAGGAAGCAGATTGCTAACTACGCTCTTGAGTGCCGAGCCTGCGATTTGCAATCCTGTAGTTCTTGATTTTGCCTGTTGAGGGACCTTGAGTTGAAACAAGCGTGTCAGAGGGCTGCCTCACAAGCTCATTTAACGCTGCGACCTTGCAACGTGGCAGTGCTTTGTCCATCGCAAATTCCCACTCAAATGCTGTGAATTTGGAATGGTACAAATTCCTACATGGCAATTTGACCCGGGCTCAAGGAATACGAACAACCCAAAAATTTACTGATCGTCCTCATGTGACGGGAATCCACGAGGGGTGAATTGGGACGTTTACCGAACTTGTGATTCAATAAAGGGCAAGCGAGATGCTTCGCCTTCGGCAAATCTCGCACAGCGTTTCAGGTTGGAGAAGCAATGTAATTGACATTAATCAAGACGAGGGTGGTCGTCTGCTCCAATCATGAACGATTCTTGTAGCAAAGATGTGAGAGAAGCCAGTGCTGGTTGCAACAACTGGCGGATCTCTCACATATTCTACGGGCATGGAAGCAAGCAATCAGGGTGATGGGCCCTCCAGTATAGCAAAATCAGAACCACTGGTTGACAACGAAGAGAGTTTACCTAGGTCCTAGGCCCAGCCATTGCTTCCCGAGATAGGAGTATTGAGATGTTGTGCATTTTCTCTCTAAGAGGCCAATCAGGGCAAGGTCGAATTGAAAATGCTATAATTGAATCTCAAGGATTTACTCGGTAGCAGGTTGATAGGCCTCGTTTCACTCGACTACTTCGGTGGGATGCGCGGTCCATGCAGGCGCCTTGGCCAGTCGAAAACTGCCGAGGAAATGCGTCCTGCTGGTTCCTGCATGCCTTCAGCTGCGACGAGCTGTCTTGACTCCAACATCTTTACGGAGGATATCAGGCACGCTGGGCTTGCTGGCTAGTGCATGGCCCCTTAGCCTCCATGGTCTCATTGAAAAGCCGCGCCATTGGCGTTGGATTGACGGGCTTTACCAGGTGTACGTGATGGGCGGCCTCGTGTTCGGCGAGTCGGTCAGCATTGTTTGGCCAAGTCGGTGAATGAGTTGGTCAAACGTCTCGAACTGTGGACGGAGTACTCCGAATTGGGAGACTCTGATTCATTGGCCTGAGATCTCGTCTAATTACTGTTTGTTGGCTGAGGCCTCCCTGGACAAATTTAGACAACCCAGAGCGGAGTACCGAGGAGGAACAGATGTCAGGAGTCCTCAGGACTCAGCAGTGCTGCCGTGCATCGACTTGTGCAAGGGCCCAGGCACGCAATCGCGGGTTTACGTATCGATAGATTTGATAAAGTCGGATAAGGAATCCATCCGAGTCAGGGAAGGATCGACTTGTTTCCAGAAGAAATGTTGCCAAATAGCACAAGTATGATGTGATATTTTGTTCCAGAGCTGGCCTGACGTGGAAATAGCCCACAGCCCTGAGCCCACCAATTCCAGGGCCACAGGGCAGAGAGCCAGGTACCAAGTAACCTCGCTTCCACCTCTTGCATGGAGGAGACGGGAGAAAAACTCCCGGATCGGCCCCTGGCATTGGGTGGCATGTCATCGACTCATCCTTGATCGGAGATTTCTTAGCTTGGGTCCTAATAGTGGGAACCCAAGTTACCAACTCGTGTTAGGTTCGTGCCGCTGAAGTGGTCAGAGACGGATTCAGAGTACCGAGGCAGGGATTCTTGAAGTGCCCAAGAAGTTTGGCAGCATTGAGTTTCAATTCAATTTAATGACTTAGGTACTATCATCCGTACCTTGGCTACCGCGTATGCCTGATGTCGTTGTAGTTGCGCTGAATTATGTAGGAGGAAGCAACGGTTCTCCGTGGGAAGGATTGCAAACCACCTGCGAGTCGACTGTAAGCACAGTGAAGCAGGAGGCTCTGTAGCAAGCTCGCAACAGCAGCCCTCGATGATGCGATCGGTCAGCTGGAGGCTGGAGAGGCGCATCAATTTCATGGGAACGAGGTCTCGGATCCCCCAGAAAATCGAACACTTAGCAAATTTGAGTCCTCGAGTCTTGTCTCTCATCTCGTCTGGCCTGGGCGAAACCTGTTTCTCCTCCTCGAGCGCCTCTCGCGCATCTAATTTCGGCCCCTGCAGCCGCGGCCCTCCAATCTGCAGCCACCCACCGCCCACGTCTTTCTTGCTGAGCTCCAAGCAGCCCATCGGCTGTGTTTGAGAAACCTGGGCGTAGATCGCCTGCAAGCTGCAAAGGGTGGCCCTCTTTTCTGGGAGAAAACCTCCGTGGGCCAATGCATCGTGATGCAGCCCCTACAACCTCATCACCTCGATACCAAAATAGACAACGACCTCAACTGACCGCTCTAACTCCTCGGTATCAAAGTCCGGCTCCTCTCAGGCCCTGAGAATCAATCAACGCGATACACGTAATGTCGCTGCTGTCACGGAGACCCTCTCACTTGCTGGCGTCAGTCGAGTTTTCAACAAACTCCGCTACTTCAATCCATCCATCGCTCCCGTTCCATTGTTGAGGATCCTGGTAGGATTTCTCCTAGCGGGAGTCCTCCACGGGAACTTAGTTCACACGTTTGCCATTCGCCTTACCCTCGTGCCCGCTTCGCTTGTTGCTTGCCCGCAAATTGAGGATCATCTTGTCCCAAAAGGTAAGCTCAAGGGTCCCGGTGGCTTGCCTCGTCACTCTCCCAATCTTGTTCCATGTTCGCCTTATCCCTCATTCAGCGAGACTTGGGACCCACATCAGCTATGCTATTCCTTTGATTCAAAAGAATGGCTGCTCGCCGTCGCCTGGGGGGTAGAGGACGCCAGGGCTGTTCGCAAGGTTTTCCTCTCCATTGCGTCTTCGCATGCATCGTCTTCCATCTTGTCCCTGGCATCTTTCTTTGACATCTCGACGACTTATTGACGGAGCCACGTGAATTGTTCGCTTTCCTTTCCGGACAAGCGACACCGACTGACGTGGAACTGTATTGATTGACCGACCTATTGTGTCTTAATGCGCTGAAAAGCCCGGCTGCTGCGCGCAGAGCGCCGAACGACCTTCTACCAATACCATTTTAATTCAATATAAAATGCGACCATCTTATGTGATTTTGTTATCCCTATTGGGAGCTATTACCCCCTCGGGGGCATCTAATTCCGACAATGCTGCTCTACAGATACGGCAAGATTCTGCGACTACTGGGAGTGAAACAAGTTTCCCCAGTCTGACAACCGATTCACCAACGGCACCCGAATCTACCTCCTCCACGAGTGGGAGTGTTGCTTCGGAGAGTGCCAGGTCCACTGGCGCTTCCGAGTCCTTGCGAGAGACTGCTACGTCGTCCGAACGAACATCGACCTCTTCAACAACGACGTCGCCAAGTCCCACTGCTACTGACTCTGTGGCGAGCAATGGGACCGACACTGCCAGTCAGGCGAAGGATGAAGATCAATTGCCATGGGAGCCAACGATTACTCCTGCATTGGGAATCGCTGGAGTATTTCTCATCGCACTGGGGTCGATATATGCTCTTATTGGTGTCAAGAGCAGGTGGGTTCAGATCTTCTTGTCCACTGGCTTCCTTGCGAGTACTGCAACTGCGGCCCTCGTAGAGTACGTCATGCATCCACCAGTCACGAATGCTATTCAAGGAGGATTCTTTGTCGCGATTTTCATGACTGGACTTGTCTTCGGCGCTGGAGCTCTCGTTTTCAAAGAATTCACCGAAGGTTTTGCATGTCTTCTAGGCGGCTTCAGCTTTAGTATGTGGCTGCTGACTCTGAAAGCGGGAGGGCTCATCACCAATTCGGTCGGAAAGGGCGTTTTTATCGGTGTCTTCTGCATACTGGCATGGGCGCTTTCCTTCAGCTCATACACTCGGCCATATGCCCTGATAGGGGCGACGTCCTTTAGCGGCGCGACTGCCTTTGTACTTGGGATCGATTGCTTCACCAGAGCAGGAATGAAGGAGTTTTGGTTTTACATCTGGGATCTCAACGATGATCTCTTCCCTTTGGACACCAATACGTTTCCTCTCACGAAGGGTATGCGAGTGGAGATCGCTGTAATCGTCATTGGTACTATAATTGGCATTCTCTCGCAGATCAAGTTATGGAAGGTCATCAGGACTAAGGAAAAGGTGGTGGAGGCAAATCAGGAAGAAGTTGATCGACAACAGGAGGCTATCGACGCTGCTTTAGGACGACATTTGCAGCGACAAAACGATCGCGAGAAGTCTCAGTGGGAAAAACAATACGGTGATCGGCTACAAAGTAAACGCAACACAGTCCTTTGGCAGGATGCACACCCAGAAAAGAGGTACTCAACCGTCTCGATTGTTCCGATACAACCTGGGTCAAACGACAGCTTGGAGATGAACGCCTATGGACGGAGAATCTCCGGGTATGAATCCAAGAACAAACGGCAAAGCTCAGCCGCTGTTGATGTGATTGAAGAGATCGAGGAAGATCCCGCGGTGATCGCAGAGAATGAACGCCGCAAAGCTCTGCAGGCTCTGGAAGATGTCGACACTTCCGCTCAGGCTCCACCGTCAATAGAGGATCACACAGCCAAGGGTTTCCCCATGGCAAAGGCGACGAACTATAAACAACTTGCCGGCGAGGACCCCGCTGACAAGAGAAAGAGCAATGACCCGAACACTCAAAAGAGACGCCTATCGAAGCGTCTCAGTAAGCCTAACATGGATGCATCAGATTCAAACGAAAACCTCCTGGAGACTGACAGACCCTATAGTAGGGCATCTTCGGTAGCTGCAACCATGGATGGAGCCAATGAGGATCTCGACCTTCCGGGGCTTGGTGATGACGAAGATGATATACCAACGCCACCCGAAATCGTGATTTCTCCTGCTGGATCTCACACAGGAGAATCGCGAAACATCGGCCTTCAGCTACCTAAAGATAATTCGAAAGTTGTTGGCCAGGTGCCGGAGACAGCTGAATTGGCATCTGACTCAACAGCCTTGAACGACGGCTTGGCATCGAGCAATGTTTCATCGACAGAAGGGGCAGATAAGGATGCAAACCAAATTAACAAAGACTTCTCACAATCACAAGCATCTGGAAGCTCGAACTCCAGCGCCGATAGCTTAACTGCTTTGGCTCTTGCTCAAGTCCCAAGCCAATTATCCAATGTGGTCTTGTCATATCGCACAAATGAATGGGCGAAGCACATTAGTGTTGCTGAAGTCCCGATTTGTGATGAACCAGATCCCATTGATGGAACTGATGAGGAGTTACCAACTCAACTAGCCAGACCAAACACTGAAGCGGAGGAAACAGTTGAGCCCAATATTCCTCCTGTAGAAGTCCCTGAAGCAGAGATGCTCCCGCCATCTGTGAAAGCTAGTAATGGAGGAGTCGGGATTGCCGCGAATCCGGCCTCATCCCAGAGATCTTTCTCGGATCCGGATCGGCGCAAGAGCACGACTGTGAAAGCACCCTCAAGGAGCGGATCCATGCAATCGTTGAAGTTGCCTGGTCACAGGAACAACAGAAATAGCTTCGACCCTGGTTCTACCACCTCTTTAGTAACGACACCCATCGACGAGAATGTCCCTACCGTCTTCGCTGCCCAAAGAAACCCGGCTAGACGAGTATCTAGCGGTCCATACATGCAACCGAACCGAATATCGTCCACGCCATCCTTGACAGGACCTAGTGGTGCACGTCCACACGCATCCCAACCCGGCATAACTCCTTATCCCAACAATATCAGTACCGCCAGCCTCCCGTATTCAAGTAGGCCTTGGAGCCAACATGCACCAATGCAGATGGGTACACGACTCGACTCCTATGACTCCCGACAACCATCACGGGCAAGCAATCGAACCAGTAGTGAACGCAGAGAAAGTCTGCTCGCGGAATGGCGACTGTCGCAGCAGCAGCGCGCAACCAATCAGGGTATCAGTGGCGCAGGTGTCGACACGGGTCGAGCCCAAATGCAAGCGGAGCGAGAGACCAAGCGTATGACCGATGAATACCTGAAGCGCGAGCAGCAACGCAAGCAACAGGCAATGGATCAAGTCATGAGGCGGCCTGATATGCAGGACGCACATCGAGAGGCCATGCGCAGGCTGCAGGCCAACGCCAACAACAACCTCCGTAACTCCTCTGCTTAGACATTAACACTGGGCTTTCTCAAGGACGAATGTCACATCCCGAATCCTCTCAAACTCGCTCCACTTTACAATCACATCACCCATCCAACGTCACCTTACCTAACTTCACGTAACGACGAATATGCCCACTTTTTTCTGGACACTTCCTTTTGGAGGAACATCATTAGCTTGACGCATATTACGTTTGGAGTTTTTATCTCTTCCGGATCTCATTCCTGCGGGAAGCCATCCATACTCAGCCATACTTCAACTATTACTTCACTTTATTTTTGACGAGGAGGCTTTTCGCATTCAGTCAATTCATTCATTCTTTGAGAGGCAAACTCTTGATCAAGTCTGCGGCATTGGGAAAGGGAAAACAAAACAAGAACCCCAAAATTGGGCTTCATTCGGTACCGCAACTACTACAGCTACAACCTTGGGGAGGAGTTTTTTTGCATTTTAGCACATGGGTGGGAAGATTCCCCCCAATTTTCGGGGTTAGCACGCATTGTGCGCACCGGTACTTTGGACGAAATTCTGCAGGGAAATGATATCTATGTGGAAGGGAGATTTTTGGTCCTACCTAACGTACATCCTTACACAGCCTTATGAGCGAAGCACTACCATCCTACCTACTACTACTACTACTACTGGTGAGCTTTTTCGGAAGGCATTTTTCGGGATTATTTTTTGGAATTTTTGAAGCACGTTTTTGCATGATACCCCCACACATCTTCTCGACTGAAAAAAAAAGGAGGAAAGCAGTCTTGACAGACAGATGTTTACTCATTCATTACAATATAGCAGTATCCTTTGCGATACAGAAAGCATATTAATATTAAAAGACAAATGTTAATTCCTCCAAAAAAAAAGTACGTGATGTTCGAGCTATTCGCCTTTGTGGTGTTTTGCTTGCTTCTCCCCCAATCTTTGACGGTGAGCACCCATGAGCCATGGAGTATATAGCACAATACTAGACTCGGTTGTTATTTAGCGGTTCGTCAGCCTAGCCACCCCCATGCCACAATCTCGGACCAAGGTGCCGGGAACGTGCATGAACGGGGGAAAGGCACCGAAACGAATGTCAGTACGGAGTACCGAGATCTGAGTATCTACAGTAAGGAGTATGTACGTACGGACCTGGTCTGTAAGTACTGAGTAATTTAGTAGTTTGTTAGTTGATCGTTGAGATCTCGTCTGGGCGGGTCTGTGCCTCGTACGTACGATGTATCTCGGCAGATTATAGTACTACCTCTATCCCACGGGTTGATCACGCACTCATCACGTTACACAGCACGGAGACTTCCTGCATTCGAAATTGGCCTGTCTGATAATATTATCACTTGCTGTCGTCAGAGGCGCCGATCGATCCACCAAATGGCAAATTTGCCCTGGCTCCGGTGCTCGGCGGGGAAGGTATGAACTTGTCACTTAGAAGATGCAAGTCCTCCAGTAGGATTCACGTCGAGTGTCCAATTTAAATCAAATATTATTTCATTCTTCGTCTACGTAACATATCGTCGTGCACGCTCTTTGTGGGCGTCGCATTCCGTCACACCATATTCCACTTCAGCTGTCCGTAATATAGGTATCTAATGTCAACATGGGCGGGAGAACTAGCACTTCGTGCTCATCTCCTCTGTTGCCTTGGAACGACGTTCGCTTGTACGGGGCCGTCAAATCCGAGGCTGACGCCTCCCTCCACCTTTCCCCCATCTCCTCGAGGAAAGGACTTCGTACATTTACTGGATCTCGGTCATGCTGACCAGGAGGACTGCGGCGTAGAGGCAGCAATTGTGACCTGTTCGTCCTCGCACATTGGAAATTACCCATCGCTTCTTGCCAACTGTCATACCACCTCCGTGCCAGGGCATCATGCCAGAAGAACTGACGGATAATTAATTCCACATCCTCCCAGCGTGTGGCTTCCTCGAAATTCTCGAAAAAGGACTGGACCAGCTCAAAGGTGTTGTGGCCAAAATTGGACTCGAGGGACCACGAGCCAAAGAGGACAATCCAGATCCAAATCAGGCAGTTGCGCTCCTCCACATTGCGATGTCGCGTGAATGGGAGTGATCTGGTCAATTCCTTTCTCGAGCCTCTGTATGCGGTAATTTTGGCTGTTGTAGCTGTGGGGTTATGGACATTGAAACTGAATAGGATCAGGGCCAGACACAGGTTTTTCTCTAAACTATGTTCGGTGCATGATGACGCGTGGAGGCAAGAACAGGCGTCGAAGATGTCGGGATAGTCGTGATCATCGGCACCGGGGTCGCTTTCAGTAGCCAAGCCAGGCCTCGAGACTCTAGATAGGATTTGCAGGACGTCCATACCAAAGCTCCCTTGGCGGGCTACTGCCGAAAAGCCTGGTGGGAGCGCGGACACCAAGGCGAGAGTCTCGGGGTTGAATGGAAGCTGCGGATATTCGCGAAGCTGTTTTCGCTTTGACAGCGGGAAAATACTCTTGTCGCCCGTTTCCAGCATCCAGAAGTAATCGAAATTCACGAGATACGACTTCATCAAGCCTCGCGAGCCTAAGTTGTCCAAACCGCCCTTCAAGGCGACAAGGAGTGCCACGCCCTTTCTATTGGTCATTATATCCTCTTGATAGACGACATCGAGACTCGCAAGAGCTAAGACAGTTACCAGTGTACCATTGTCAGGGGGGCCGTCAAGGCTATTGAGCTGATCACGCAACAATGCTACAGCTTTTTGCCGATGGAAATCAACCTCGGGTGATGGGCGAGATGTTGGGGAGTAATTCTTTTCCAAGTAAGCTTGTGACAAAGCCACAGCTCCATGGTAAGTACTTTGATTGGAGATGATCAGTGGAAAGATCAAGGTCATTAGAGGATTGGCCATATTAAGGGTTAGCCGTAGAGGCTCTTGGAGCGGTGAAATTACATTGACGTAGTAATCCAAGGCTCTGGCCACGCATGGCGTTCGTTCACCAGGTAGAGAATCGAATGGATCTGTTCGGAAGCCTGCAGAGATTATCGTCAAGGGCGAGGGGATGCGCGGTCGGGGTGGTTTTCTCAAGGCCGGCTGTTGAGTCTCTGGCGAGGGTCTTTTTCGCTTCCGAGCGGGTGAGGCACTCGTAGTTCGGTCATCGGCACCGTTTGTCGGCGATGGTTCAAAGACAAGACGCTGAGGTAAGGCATAGCGAGGCTCAGCCTGCTGTCGAACAGCAGTTCTGTACTTGCTCGAGATGTGGGATTTGACCGCTCGTCTGTGGGAAGCATTGTGACTAGGAGTGTTGTAATTCAGGAAGGTGAAGGTCTGGGCGTTATGGTCTGTATTGTCAGCCATCGGATATTAGTCGCGTCGGATACCATGCTGATATGGCGTTTGTCATGTGCAATATTCCGTATGATTGGTGTTGCAATGCTGATTGAGACGATGTGTGGATGAAGGTGAACGAGGACAGAGGCTAGGCTCTGCCAAAACGGATAATGATGCCAAACCACTCGAACAGCTGGTGGACCTCGCCCCTCGGATAATGTAGAAGGCGCGAGTCTTGGAAGGCTTGGCTTACAAACCCAGAGGGGCTTGCAGCGATCGCCAATTGTTTGCAGGAATTCCTAATGAACCTGGGGCCGTATTGCCTGGAAATAGGCATCGACTCGAGGCACAGCATCAGCAGGAAAAGCTGGAACGGAAGCCGGAAAGGCTGGCAAGAGAATTATTAGGCCTAAGGGCCTCCTCAAGTGGGCGACACTACGGAGTACTCCCTACTCCCTACTCCCTGCTGCTAGTGGGACTAGGGAGAAACAATTTCCCGATGGCAAGTCACATGCTCTTGTTCTATTACTCTCCTGGCCACTGGCCACCCTCAGGGCGAGACCCTGCGCCCCCAAGTGGACTTCTGCACATCAAAACATCTGGAACATGCCGCTCAAGGCCAGCCCACCGACCAGCCTCGTGGTTAACTCGATTCGGCAGGTTCAGAATCTGCCCAAGTACTCAGTAGTAAGTCCTCCGTACTCTCCAGGGCAATCGGTTGCCCCAGATCGTCGCCATGTACCACGTCATTCACCGTTAGAGCGTTAGGAGCGTGTCGCGGATGGCCATGAATCTTCACCCACCCATCCTCGGCACCTAGGTCCCAGGACCTTAGCTAACGCAGGTCAGGGCAATTGTGGAAAGTTCTTGCCATCAAGCCTCGTAATGTACTTTCTGAATCAGGATTTGTCCAGCCAAAACAATATTCAGCGCCATCAGTGTGTCAACCATCGAGCAGCATGTTAGCTTTTTCCATCGCCGGGAGATCCTAGAAGCTTTTGATCATCGGAATGACCCATACCTCTTATACATATACTTTGAAAATACAAGTACAGATATTGTGAGACGCCAACACAATACGAGTATATTCTTCCTCGTCGCAAGGTATCTAACTCCGCTGCTCAGGCGGTCCTCCATGCAGGGTCCAGGGAGAAAAAGCTTACTTGAGTACTCCGTACTTCGGTAGAATAGGCGGCGCTCCACACAAAGGATCTCCAAGCTATTTTCTGGAAGCGCTAGAACGCATTCAGCACTGTGTTCTAGCTATTTGATTGGGGTTGAGGTTCAACCATGACCCCTGCTCTATGCAAGTACGGGCGACTACTGCTAGCTGCAAGGCGAGAATATATCCCAACATGCCAGTGGGTTTGTTTCGAACTGGCAAGACTGTGTTTGAAGCTTATCACTGTTGATTATCTAACGATGATGCCCCAGGTATTTCTAGATCTCATCTTCGATTCTCAATGAATAGTTCGTTGCACAAGCAGATGTTGACAGAGTCCTTGAATCGTGGCGAAGTCTATTGTTTGAGGTTTTGGTGTATACCCCTTCATTGACAAGAGCTCTGGACCTCAGTACCTAAAGCATGGACTACTTTTTCAATAATCCCGAAGCATTTATCCCCCATGGCGATCATGGTAACCACGATAACCTTCCAGAAGTGGTCTCGTCAGCATCCAGCTCCTCTCAGGTACCTATCTATGCAGGTTCAATACCCCATAGAAGAATATTGAATAACATTCTAGTTTCAGATCATCGAACCGATATTCGAGTATGGAAATGTGAATACAGCGATATATCAAGCGACAGACCAAACATGGGCTCCAGTCGATCTCGGTAGCCTGGTAGACTTTGATGGGGACGAGCTACAAGTCGCCGAGCCTGGCAATACATCCACTTCCACAGATGGTGAGAAAGGGGAACGAGAGTCCACGAAACTAGTATGCTCGCCTTTCCTTTGTCTCCTCCTGTGTTTCTCACTCGCCATAATATTTCGCCAGCTGCGAGCTGCCCAATTTGGAGTGTACATCCGTCTCTAATACCCCCGCCTATCTAGCGCCGGCGAGCACAAAACCGAGCCTCGCAACGAGCGTTTCGCGAGCGGAAAGACCGACATCTGAAAGGCCTCGAATACCAACTGGACCACCTCAACTCAAAGCACCAAGACCTTATGCAGTCGTACATGAAACAATCCGAAAGCGTCATCAAGCTCAACGCGCGCCTGACCGAGCTTCGCGTCCAGGTGAGAGCCATCAAGACACAACAGCGCCTACTTTCGTCAGCACAGGCAGCAGCAGGAACCGGACCTGTATCACACAGCAACAAGCGACATATGACCAGCCAGGAGGCGGACAGCTTCGATGCTTTCTCCTTCCATTCACGCCAGTTATTCTCTCTTGACGATGAGCGCGATTCTTCTTCGCTCTGGTCCAACGTGACGCACTCCAACAGCAGCGGCCAGACACCGGATGACCCAGTGACCGACTTACCCGCCTTTGAGGACCTGTTACAGTTCAATTGAGCGGCCCTTTCTAGCCTGTGTTCTCCGAGTTTTGACCCCTTCACTGGGTGTGTTTCTTTTTTGCGAGCGTTATTGTTTGGCGTTCAGGAGAGGATCATCCAAAGCTTTGCACGGGCTGAATATTGGTAATTACAGCCTTGCCGAGGTCTTACGGGATGTTTGAACTGGCGCTTTCTAGGAACGGAAGTGAAGCTATTATGTTGAGTGGGCTCTGCATCGCTACAGCAATAACAACAGCGCTTGCGAGACCATGGGACGACACAACACACAAAGTGATATAGTATTAGGGGTACTTTAAGATGGTCGAACATTTTTCTTGGCTTGGTCTATAGTAGTCTAGCCAAGTCAGATAAGCGTGATCCTAGTCAATCCAGCCTTATCCATATCAAACTCCTTCTACACTATTCGGCTTTTACTTCCTTTGAAATGTTAGACCGCCTCGATTCGAAAGGAGTTGCGGGCAACGAGTGGGCCAGGCATTGCAAGGTTCAACTATCATAGCTTGGCGAGAACCGCTGCTGCAGAAGAAACCTGGAGTGATGCAATTATTAGCGTTAGTCCACAACCTTTCACGGCTCGGTTCTCATTAAAGGTATGAGTAAAGTCATGTGGTTGGCGTTGACTAAGCAATGGTGGTCTCCTCCTCCCAGCCCACCTCTAAGCGGAAGGATTGCGCGACCCAAAGCGTTAGTCAACCACTCGACATCCCATTTCGACCACCTCAGGTGTCGATGTATCTCTTTTGGGTTTCGACGGGAAAACCAAACTCGGAATCGACACCGACACCTTTTTCTCAGGACAAGGGGTGTTGGGAAAAAGGCAACAACGAAATGAGCTCCACTTACTGTAATGTCTCTGCCAGGCTCCTTTTCCGCATATGTGACCTTTCCATGGTCGATAACGATGGCGTAGCGAGCGGTGCGCTCGCCGAGGTTCCAGCCTATCGACTTCGAGAATTTGGTCTCCGGGTCGCTGAGGAAGAGCTGAGCAACGGCGGAAATTGCAGTGTTGGTTAGTTTGCTGGTAACAACGAATCGTATATATTGACAGGGAAGGCATTCTAGCATGCAGTGAAATATACTAACAATATCATCATTCTTGATCCCATTGGCCTTGCTCCACGCACTCATGACAAAGGCGTCGTTGAACGCCAGGACGGCGACGATGTCGACCTTCTTGCCCTTGATCTCATCGAGCTTCTCGATATAGCCAGGCAGATGGCGGACGGAGCAGCCCGGTGTGAACGCCCCTGGTACGGCGAAGAGGACCACCTTCTTGTCAGCCCATTCCTTGGAGGCGTTGTAGTTTATCGGAATGCCGCAGGCTGTGATCTCAGAGGATTCGGGTGTGTAGGGGACATAGCTAGAGGAGAACTTGAGTGTCAGTTAGGCTGTCATTTCGATCTGAGTGTTTGGGAGGCACGGTGAGAAAGGAGGAGACCAATATAGTTCCCAATGCTGACTTAAACATTACGGAGTATAAAGGCGAGAATCTGTGAAAGTTGATTGAATACGTACGAAAAGACGACATCGCCGGGGAAAGTATCTCCCACTTTGAGACCTGCCATGCTTGCGTGCTGTCGAGGAAGGATAGAATCTTGTAGAATAACCAAAATACGGTGATGGAGGAATGTTCAGGAGATCATCGGCAGCGACGAAGTAACGTCGCCGATCGGCCAAGTCTCAGAGAGAAAACGCTGTTCCGATGCCGCGGCTGTCCCTTCATCACGCAAGCGGTTTGCGGTTGCGCACGAGTCCATTGTTGGTACCTTGAGATGGAGGGGCACGGAAATAAGGTGCGGGGCAGCCGTTGTAGATCTAATCTAATCTCAAAGGCATATTTGTACGGCGAATAATGAACGGCTGGCCGCTCATTCCATCCTGGTCATGCCATGTATTAATATTATATACATCGTGCTCTCAACTTGGTCAATAAATCGAACCTATGCTCTCTCCTCATTGAGTACATATATGATCACAGGTGTCTTGGGGTGCTTACTCCCCACAATCCACCCTTTTACGAATATCCTTATCACCAAAAAGGCCGGAGACCCGTTATCTAACCGTCCAAGCTAGAGTGAGCCGTCGTTGCAGCTAAGGACATATTGAAGAACGAAACTACTCGTACTTCGCTGCGGAATACTAAAATAATGTCCCACGATAACGGAGACCACGACACAAGGCTCATACCACCACAACGGTGACTGCACCAATAATGGAGACCCTAAACCTTGGTCCATTCGTCCCTCCCCCGGTACGATCGCGATTACTGGCATTATTACTAGATACCCTGCGAATCGGGAATCATACATGTCGGTAGCGTGTCCCGGTGCTATAGCTAGTGCAATTCTTAGTCTTATCAAGAAAGCTCGATATCGGTATCCCAAGACAAACACATGGCGTACGAGTCGGTACCCTTGGCTCACCGGTGAACTTCAAACGCGGGTATTCAAATGTCCCTGAAATGATGGAGCCTTGCCGATCTCTAACCTTTCACTGGCGCATGACAAGTCATATACCCACTATGCAGTATCTGCCATAGCCGAGCAAGAGAGAACCATAGCCGTCCTAGGCCGCCGATTTTCTCAGGCCGAAATTCCTGTACCGAGAGTTAGGATTGCACTTTGCGTTGGCACTTTATTGTACGATTGTCCAACATGAAGCTATTGACAGTCGTCTTGTCTACAGCCAGGGTTGCGATTGCTTTTGACAATGTACCATGGAGTAACAAGTCGCTGGACTATGAGACACGTCTCCAGATGTTTGTGGCACAACTGCATACAACTCGGAAGCTAGCTATGACGCAAGGCGATACCGAGGTCAGGAAGAATTCTCTCTGTCTGCATGCAAGTCCTATAAGCTCTAACTGTTAGGGCAGCTGGACGACAATGGAACCGGTGTCAATGCATGTATCATAGGACATATAGTGGCGATGCTGCCTCAGGAGTATCAGGAATCTGCATGGGAGATGGCCCTGGAGGCGTCAGCAATTCCAGTAAGTACAGTAACTTCTAATCCGTCCTCTATCGCTCTTCCAACGGAGTCACAACGCACGTCACTTTTAACCAATTCCAGTCTCATCCAAGTCATTTTTCACTCGTGAATTCGGGCAATATATTGGAGACCAGATCACAGCTGGTACCCTGGCATGGCTTTCTGATCAACTATTAACCATAGGGTGCGCTAGTGAATAATGTTACGAGGTTCCCAGCCCCGGTGCTTTCGGCTAGTACGTGGAACTCGACGGTGCAATACGTCTATGGCCAGGCGATGGCCACAGAACACAAAGGAAAGGGCCGAAATGTCATTCTTGCGCCTACTCTCAATATCCTGCGTTCACCTCTATGGGGCCGCTCGGCAGAGACTTTCTCAGAAGATCCATGGTTGACATCACGGTTTGCAGTTGCTGCGGTTCAAGGCATACAGAGTCAAGGAGTTCTGGCTTGTCCCAAACATTTTGCAGCATACAACCAGGAAACCAACCGCTTCGGTCCACTACCAGCGTACGATTCGGTTGACGTTCTTGTTGCTGAACGCACATTGCGGGAGCTCTATCTACCCGCTTTCAAGGCAGTGATAGACGAGGCCGATCCAGGATGTGTCATGTGTTCTTACAACAAGGTGAATGGAGAGTATGCTTGCGAGAACGACTTTCTCCTAAACACCACTCTGAAGCAAGAATGGGTCTATATGGGATTCGTTGTAGCTGATTGGTATTTCTCGACTCGCAGCACTGTTCCCAGCATCATGGCAGGCTTGGACATAAACATGCCTGAGGCCGATCTCTCGACAACATTTGGCTTTCCTGATTTCTTTGGAGAGCCATTTGTAGAAGCTTTGGATAATGGTTCGATACCACAGAGTCGCCTGGATGACATGGTTGAAAGAGTCTGGCGGTATATGTTCAAGCTTGGCCAAGTTGATTATCCGACCGAAGGTAACTCGACCGCAATTGTTCGGACGCAGGAGCATCTCGATCTAGCTCAGTCGATGGTTGAAGATGGCGCAGTTCTCCTGAAAAACCAGAATAACACACTGCCTCTGTCGGGCAACAAGTATGCCAAGATTGCAGTCTTTGGTGTCGGTGCCACAAAGCAGAATCAAGTCACCCTGAACCACGGCGGTTTCGTCAAGGTCTCTTCTTAGGTAGGCCCAATTACCAATGTGGCGGAAGCTATGATGGGCAGGCTGCCAGTAGTAAAAGGTTGTGAGATCACAGGTGCTCGTATCAACATTGAAGAAGGCAGGGTAGCCGGTTTGGAAGACTCTGAAGTCGGCACGACCGGACTTATCGATAATTTGATGGAGTGCGGAAACAACATCGTTGAAGAGATCGAACCCATTGACCTTGTCGTATGCTGACTTGACTGCCGCATCGCAGTCACCTGCAAAGGCTTGCTCGACTCGAAGAACACGGGCGTCTAGGATATTAAAAAAACCCGATGTCGTTGCCACCAATTGAGAGAGTGCCAATATCAGCGTTCTGAGGATTGATCCAGGCATCGATTTGGCTGTTCGGGCTGCCTTGAAGAATATCTCCCACCACCGCACCCGAGCAGGGCAGGTTTTGAAAATCGATATCGTTTGCAGGTAAGGCAGCAAGCTGCTTTGGATATGAGTTCTCCCCTCTGCGACAGCCACCGCCCTCTGTGGTTCCTGTCCCTATACTTGCAGCATAAGAGTCGCCAAATGCTACATAACCCTTCTGGATGCGGAGTGGCTTGATCGTGTCGGGAGCTGTCTGTCTGTCCTGAATGTGCGACACTTTCGGGGCGGCGTTGGATAGTGAAAGTAGAGCCAAAAAAGCACGGCTTGCTGGGGTATGAGCATCCTGTCCGGTTGGGGCAGAGCTGTAGAATGTCGGTTGGAGATCTGGAATGGTTATATAGAGATGAATATTGCTGCTATGGATGTGCGAACGAGTGGTTGCCATATATGCTGTGCCATGGCCGATCCTATATATGCAACTAATGGCTGTCAATTCACTCCAGCCTCGTCAAGACAGCTCTTTTCCACTGCCGCCATCGTTGACCGTAAAAACGGGAGGGCTAATTTCGGTGTCTCGACACTACTCCAGGTTGAGGTTTATAACGTGGTGCATGGCACGCCGCCTCGTTTCGACCTGCGGGCCGCTCATAGATGGCCGAGTCGAGGTCACAGAAAAGGTTTTTGCATTCATAGCCTAATATATTTCTCATTCCCCTATAATGATAAGGAGATCTGACGTGTGACCCTTGATAGACATTCTCAGGTGTCGGGTGTTGAGCAACGAATACATCTGTGCCGGCCAAAGAAGGTTGGGTACTCTACTATAGACAGTAAGCACAGCCTTGACAAGCCTGAGTGTTTATACTCCGTGAGTTAATCGGCTCGACTCAGACCATCTTTCGTCCTCTGCTTCAAGTGTTGATTCGTCTCCTTCGCTCACGATCTACAACGCACGTACACCATCTCTGGGACTCTACTTAAGTGTGCAATAAATCACACCAGAATAGTAATTATGGGCTTCTGGAACGGGAACTTACGCAACAGTCCCCTCGACGTTGCTATTGATCTGGAGGTCCTTACCACCCAGCCACGCTTTCATCAGACTAACCCCTTGTCTAGTGTCCTTCTCGTTGCGATTGTGGCTGCCTATCTCCCCCAAATCGCCAGTATTGTACGCCATGGTTCTACGCAGGGTACATCTCCATACTTTATCCTCTTCAATGCCATCTACAGTAACATTCAGTTTGCGCACGCACTCCTGTTCGTAGCCTATGTATATCCTACTACCGAGGAGCCCGTTCTGGCACTCGTCGGTGACGTAAAGTTAATAGGTTCTAGAGCCTTAGGTGGTATCCTAGGGTTGCTACAAGTGGCTCTACAGTAGTCATGCTCAATAACGCTGTACGTTCAGTCACCTCCGACCTATTTCCTTAGATTATATACTTATAAGCATCTAGGATGATCATATTCGCCTCCTACCCCTCCAGCAGAAGACCAGTAAGCCTCTCGAACAACAAGGCTAACACCGCCATCGCTGCCATCGCCTATGCCGCCTTGTTCCTATTCCCGGCTATGCTTATTGCTCTTCCCAAACCGTCCCCGCGAGAGATGGGAACTGCAATCTTCATCGGCTTTACCTTGATCGTCAATACATGGGTCGCCCTGTTCTTCGTCTTATGGCAATTCTATCCGCAGTACCTCGAAATGAGGCGCATGTCCGGCGCACCAGGCTCACTTAGCGTTGTCTCCCTCGCCCTTCAGGCTGTGGTTATTATAGCTATCGCGGTAAGATGGCTGCTGAGGCTGGGAGCACCGACGTGGGGAGATCAGTCGGTGCCGCTGTGGTATTGGTACAAATGGGGAAATCTGCCATTCAGCTACATTCTTACATGGGATCGGATGCGCGGTGCTACTCAGTGCGTATCTCGCCACACGCCATGGAGGCGGAAGACATGATCTGGAGACTGAAGCAGCACCTCTACTGGCGTAGAACAGTGCCGCGTGATTGCATAAAGCCGACCTTTCCACCAGGCCATAGAGCGAAGTGGGCGGAGAGATTCATCTTTGCTGGCGGAAGAGAGCACCACAGGAGCAGCCCAACTGACCAGTTCGAGCACATTGAGGCTGGGGACGGGATTGAGATCCCACTGCGTCTCAAACGGATCCCACCGTCTAAAGTTGACGAAAGTTAGTGTTCCTGTATGAATTGAAGAGGGAGAGCGAAGACCAAAAAGGCTCAGGCAGGCTCAGGGAGCGCTCAGGGATCGCTCAGGAAGCAGTAGGTGAGCCGAGGCGTGACAAAGGGGCGAGCGGCCAGTCACGGGGAGGAAGCTAGGCGACAGGTTTTTCGCGTGATGCTGCTACCTTTGTACTCACCAGAAGTTAGCCTCCGGAGTTCTCCTTCCGAGACCTTTGGTGCTAACCCCTGGATCTTTACAAATCTCGCCGCCCTAGAGCCCTGTCACCTAATCTGGTAGTGAGAGACTTCGCCGTTTTCCATCTTACCTTGCGTGATCCCTCATGCCGCATGCCCAACATTCAGGCTCAAGATTGGCTCCTTTCAGGGATGTTTGTTTGCTTCAAACCCTTCTGGAGCAGGGTCAGAAACCCGTTGATTGGCTGTTGAAAGTTAACCCAACGTAAGGTTCACCATAAGCTTCGTCACGACGCAGCCCTGATGACATTTGTCACCAACAGTGGGTTCGAGATTCGGTAGTCCTGTGTGTTTTGTGATGCGGAGGCTGGGATGGTTCTTCGAATGAGGACGGGGAAAGGCACCCTAGGGTGCAGTGGGCCGCTAGTAAATTAAATGCAGACTGCGTAGTAAGGGACAATGTTGAGTGCGCACAGGGAGAAGGGGGGTTGTACTGGACATATATAAGAAGGCCAGCCTCGGGCTTCTTGCGAAGTTTCTTGAACATTCCAGCCCGTTAGACGCCAGGAAGTCCTCAATTTACCTTATTCAGACTCCCGACATACAATCATAAATACCTACCATGGCTTCTATCAAACCACCCTTCACCTGGGAAACGGCGCAGGAAAAAGTCAAGTTTGCCCAGGGCATGTGGAATACACAAGACCCCCCCAAAGTTTCCAACGGCTACACACCGGACTGTGTGTGGCGCAACCGCTCGTCGTTCATCAAGGGCACAGCTGAGATCATCGACCTCTTGACCAAGAAGTGGGAGAAGGAGGCAAACTACCGACTTCGCAAGGAGCTATTTGCCGTCACTGAGAACAAGATCGCCGTCCAGTTTTGGTATGAATACCAGGATCGCCATGATGGGATGAAGTGGAAGCGATGTTATGGGCTCGAGGACTGGACGTTTGACTATGAGACGGGCAAAATGAAGAAAAGACATATGAGTGGTAATGACATTGTCCTTGGGAAGAATGGAGATGGGGTGGCTGTCCCGGAAGAAGGGATCGAAGGAAGGTGGTATGTTGACGGGGTGGATGTTGATGATGAGAGCGTCACTCAGAAGCTTACTGCAGCACACTTCTAACGCGGTCACACAGAGCATTAGTTGAGCGTGGAAACCAACAATGAAAAAGAAGCACATATTGTAGATGTTTAACTCCTTGCAATATTCATTGCCCCCAAACTCCGGCTACTTTCCTAGTATATAAACAGTAGTAATGATCGTGGGTCGGCGTTGCATCATTAGATCCCATCAGCAGGTGCCGCTGCCTGCGTTATAGCAAGAGCTGTGATTGGGGAGTGATTGAGATCTGGAGTGTGGCGATTAATCATAGCTCAGGAGCATACTCGTCCCATTCGGAGGCCTCATCCTCCGCTTCGAGAGAGTCCTCGATAAATGGTGCAAGCCTGGCCTGGAACTCCTCCAGTGACAAGTCTTCATCAGCAACACTGGAGGCACCTGGAGTCTTTGGTGGGATGAGCACGTTTGAGAGAACATGGATGACCCCATCTTTAGCAATACCATCCAGAACACTAACTTTTGTGAACCCATTAATCTTCATGGTAACAAATCTGCCCCAGCGAGCAATATCGATGCTCAAGCTCTTGCCTTCAAGGCCGGTGGGGAGGTCGACGTGGATAACGCTTTTTGGGACCTTGTGGTGAGGAGGAGCATCTGCAGAGTCATTGTAGATCGCATCAGAATATAGCGTGACATCATCTGCGACATGGTACAGGACCAAAGCTTTGAGATACTTCAATCCAAATCTGCTGAAGAGGAAAGCATTGATCTTAGGGCCGAGTTTCTTGAATGCGAAATTAGATGGGGCAAACAATGTTCCACCATGGTGGCTTGAGCTATCATTGAACGCCGGCAACAAACCAGTCTTTTCAAGGGCGAGATCCAGGGTAGAAAATTCGCCGGGAAGGGCGGAGAGAATGTCGACAGCCTTTGGGGGAGGGAGGAGGATGCTATCAAGACCATGAATGACACCGTTCGTCCCAAAGATATTGATGGCGACCACTCGAGAATAGAAGTTCAAGCTGAGTCCTCGGAAGCCAATCTGAGTAGAAATGCGTTGAGGGACTTTGCCAATGGCGGTGGCTTCCAGGGCAGTGGGAATAGTGCGTGACGTAAAGATGCGGCCTGCTGGGTAAAATTCAGGGGATACATGATAGGTGAGCAGCTTCTCCAAGAACTCTTTTGGTGGTTTGGGAGCATGCTTGGGGATCTTTTCGAAAGCCTTGTCGGTAGGTGCAAATAGAGTGTGATTGGCTTTGGTACCGTTGAGGAGCTCCACCAGATCGGGGAACTCGTCGATGGCAGCGGCCAGCTTGGTGGTATATTTGCTCTTGGAGATCAGCTCGTAGATGGTCTCATTTGGAGGGCCATGGGGTGGATGGTGAGGCTTTCGACCTTTACCAGGTTTCCCGGGGCGTCCATGACCTGGTGGTCCATGACCGGGAGGGCCGTGATGAGGAGGACCATCGTCAGTCAAGTCAAGGTCATAATCAGCAGTGTCTAGCCAGGCATCAGCAGCAAAGGCACTCTGGAAGTCTTCGCTGTATTTGACTGCTGTGGCTTCAACCGAGTCAACGGCATCAGCAAGCTTGTGTTTTGCACAGTGAACTGTCTGTGTGAACTCCTCTTCTAGGTCCTCCCAAAAGGACTCTGCTTTATGGACCCTGTCCCAGAACGGGTGCTCAGGAGAGTGGTCAACGTCCTGGGTTTCGATGGTAAGAGACTCAAGGGTCTGTTGATCTGGGATGACAAAGGCCGAGGCCACTGCGGCCCCGGCGAGGATGGAGATGGCTCTCATGATCTGAGATTATGGGGACGGAGGAGTAGGACGAGTACCAGGGAACGCAAGTCCTCAGTAACTGAAGCAGGAGCGGGAATGGTAGTTGGAGGGAAGGACGGATGGTAAAGGAGCAGTAGATATCAGGCAGACGTCAATGCGAGTTTGAGAATGCGTCGTCGTCGTAGTCCACGGAAAGGAACGCACGGATCCCCGTTCCTACAAACGGATTGCAGCGATCAGGTTATCGATTGGGATCACTGACGTGCTTGGTGCAGGAGCTGGACCTATAACAGGCCATCCAAGGACCAGTCTTCCACCAGAGTTGAAAGAATGGGGCTGGGGAGGCGTAAGACGGGCTGGAGCTTCAATGAACCGGGAGTGCCGCGGGTGTCATTGGTGTAGCGTGGGCTGGATGATTGAAGGAATGACATGGGGCTATTATTGCATTGCACTGCGCTGCACATGTTCGTCGTCGTAGGTAATATGAATCTGCAGCTGTCACTCCTTTCAACGTCTCACTTGTGCCGCTTAAGCGTGGGCGTCTCTCGGGGGCCTCGGCCACCTTGGGAGAGCTCCCCCTTCAAGCTTCGAGTGGACAAGAGCTTCTTTTATCATACCATTGTGTTGCACATCGTAAGGGTCCCAAGCCTCGAGAGCCGACACATTGTAGCACCTCCGTCACAACAAAGAATCCTTGAGCTGTGCGCTTATTGTCCTGTTTGCTAAGACCAATTCCACCAGCTTCGTCAGTGACAAAAGTCCCACCCTTCCCTTTGATATCTTCAGCTGGACGGTAACCTCAATGGAAAACAACTTTGCCCTTGGATCAACATGGTGACAAGGGAAGGTAAGCCTTGCTTTATGGGATGAATCCTGAAGACAACCCTGCGTGTCTAGGCAACTTCTGCTTCCAGGTGTTGTTGTTGTTATATACACTCTGTCTGCTCAGGATGCAAGTCGCAAGTCGTACAGTAAGCCGCACCTACCTAGCCTTAAGGCTTCGAGCACTGCATCCTCCACCGTGCCTGACCATGGGTTCCTCTTCCCTGATATCTCAGGTTCGTCGACATGGAAGGCACCTCTTTGCACCTGCCCTGGTATGCACAGGAGCAATACTGCTTGCCTTCCATCTGCCATCTCATCGTATCTTTCGCCTCTCGGCACAAGATACTTGATTACCACCAGGCGAAGCCGTCGTTCAAGTCGTTCTTTTTGGATCCCCTTTCTTCATTTTGCTTTTTGGGTCTCTTTTGGACTTACCTAAAACATCACTTGGCTTCTCCCATGCCCAAAGCGCCAGCATTCCTCATTTGTGCCCAATCACATCCTTTCCCACTCGTCAGGAATCTCACCGCACACACAAGACTCACAACAAACAATCACATCGAGACTCAGAACTCGTTGAAAGTAAAAGGATTTGGTTGTCCCATTCAGACAGGTCTGGCGAGTCCGATGAGCAGGGTACGCTCCGTCATCATCGACCTCCGTTGCCACATGTGAAGACCTGGCGGAAACCCTGGAGCACACCTGATATTGTTTATCTGCGTCTCGCGCTATTTCCGTGTCAACAACAACCTCTTCACACTTTCAAAAACTTCAAAACATCCTAGCTTCCAATCATCCAGTACCCAACAAACCACTCAGCCCCAGGATTCTCGATCTCCTTCTCGTGAGTTGTTCAGCCAGATCTTGGACACTTCGGCTAATTGTGTCTCGCAGGTCTTCTTGCATGGCTGGTCTCAATTGAGACATCATTGAATTTGTGGGCGTCATGTCCTCCCAGGAAGGCGGATCGCGCTCTCTGAGTCCCCTTCCACACCACCCGAGGCCAGAAAAGATGGCGACGACTAACAACAGCAAGAGGGCGGCTTTAGCTGAGATACAACCACGATTATCACCCTCGCGCCCCCTGGGTAGCAGCAATAAGAGCGACCTGGCCTCCAGTTCTCGCCGCCTTCCACACCATGAGTCTCTCAAGCCCGAGTGTAATCTGACGGTTCAGGCCAAGATGTCGAACAAGGTCCCCGTCATCGAAAATAAACGCCTGTCTGCCATTGTAGATGAGGCCGGACCACCAAGCAACCGCGACTCACAAGTCTCGACTGCTTCCACCACCTCGGCTACCGGAAAACCCAAGAGAAAGACCCATGTTGGCCCATGGCAGTTGGGGAAAACCCTTGGGAAGGGGGCAACTGGAAGAGTGCGCCTCGCAAAGCATGCTTTGACTGGTCAGACTGCAGCCGTCAAGATTGTCTCCAAAAAGTCTGCTGCGCTGGTTCAAAGTGCCAGTATGGCTCGAATGGACCGTGAGGACAATTCTGCTGCCACCGCCGCTGGCCTACGAACTATGCCTTTCGGTATCGAACGTGAGGTTGTCATCATGAAGTTGATCGAGCACCCCAACATTATCAATCTCTATGATATATGGGAAAATCGTGGCGAGCTCTACTTGGTTCTCGAGTATGTCCAAGGCGGAGAGCTTTTTGACTATGTCTCGAGTAACGGCGCTCTTCCAGAGGGAGAAGCCGTCCGACTCTATCGCCAGATGATTGCTGGTCTGTCCTATTGCCATCGCTTCAACATTTGCCACCGCGACTTGAAACCAGAAAATCTACTATTGGACAACAATCGAAACATCAAGCTGGCAGACTTCGGCATGGCTGCTCTTCAACCAGATGGAAAGTGGCTCAACACATCCTGCGGAAGCCCACACTATGCTGCACCAGAAGTCGTCAATGGACAGCAATACCGTGGTGACAAGGCTGATATCTGGAGCACAGGCATTATCTTGTTTGCGATGCTCAATGGCTTTCTGCCTTTTGATGGTGGAAGCCTCGGCAAAACTCTCCAGTTGGTAAAGAAAGGCGATTACTATCTCCCCCCTACGCTAAGTGTAGAAGCATCCGACCTCATCCAACGCATCCTTCAGAAGCGCCCGGAGAAGCGAATATCAATGGAAGACATATGGACACACCCATTAATTCGCAAATACGAGAAATACCATGCAACCTTATCCGCACCCGAACCACTCATTGGTGCAGCACCACCCGTCGAGATACAAGCACAGTCAAAGCGTGTCTGTGCACAATCTGAAATTGATGCCGAAGTGCTTCGGAACCTCTCAACCCTATGGCATGGTGAGAAGGAAAATGAATTAGTCCGTCGACTCATGAGTGACGAGCCAAATCACGAGAAGCTCTTCTATTGGGCTTTGATTAAGTTTCGGGAGGACCAGCTCGAGAACTACCCAGGCGAGCCATTACACTATTCCACTAGTGACTATCACCATGTCAGCAAGCCAATTCCGAAACCGAGCAGAAAACCAGGCACTAGCCGGGGCCATGTTCGAAGGACTTCGCAGTTCTCCATCGTCAGTGATGACATCAATAAGAGAGACAGCTATTACAAACATCCGGCTACCGCTGCGAGCAAGACTACACAGAGCAGCTATGATCCTTTCCGCGCTTCGAGGACTCCACTTGCAGAGAATAGCCATAATGCTGGCACTGTCGTCCGCCGTCGGCCCACCACCACCGCTGGCAGATCCATGAACTCGGCTGGAAGTTTGAGACACCCTGCCGCTAGCCGATTCCCAGAAGATGTTCCAGTGCTTCCCAGCTTCACGTCTGAGGAACTTGAGAAGCTTGTGCAGAAGAAACGCGCATCATACTCGACGGCTACCTCTAGAAGCTCGCTGTCGAGCATGAAACGTCGTCCAGGCATCAGAAAGTCTATCAGCTATAAGCGTCAAGTCAGCTTCCAACACCATCGACGACAAGGGTCAAATGGAAACGCCAATCGTCGATTGTTTTATGAGAGTAGCTCAACAGATCGCCCCCCAACCCGCAGTACCATCGACCCAATTTCCGAGACTCAAAGTACGCCTAGCCTTCCCACACCACCCCAAGTCTATCGACCACGAAAGTCCAGTTCAGAATTCGATGTCAAAAATGCTCGTGTCGCAAGCTATTATTGGAAGGATGACACTCGCAAGGTCAGTGCGGAGTTGGGCAAAATCTGTGAAGAGGCATTCAATCGGTCGTCAATCTCAACTGCAAGCGAGGCAAGCCCGGTCCAACCTCTACAGTCCTCGATTACATCGGTCTCAGCCCATAACCACAAAGTGCCTTCCAGCATTCGAGATAGGCCACTCCCGGCTACTCCAATTCTGCAGGAGTTGATGGAACGACGACAGAAGATCATAGACACCTGGGGTGACGCTGACCAGACCGTACTTGCTGACATGCTCGCTGCTCTGGATAGGCGAATTGACACTGAACTGGACAAGCAGAGAGGCTATGAGAAGCGAGCTGCCTCCGACCCAACCTCTTCAAATATCACAACTCGCCAATACCGCCTGGTATCGCCTTCAAGTACCATGGATGATCTAAAGTATAGCCGAATCGGTAATACACGTGCTGCATCTGATCCTGTCCAGTCCCATACCCCTCAGCCTCAGAAAAGTACTACCATCCGACTGGTGACCCCAGATTCTGCTTCCCCACTTACTCGCGTCGAGGCTTTGAGAGTTCGGAAGAATAAAGCTGCGCCCATCAACTCATTGAGGGGAGGTCCCATCGAACCGTCAACGTTGATGTATGAGCGTAGTGGCTATGATCAACGTCTCTATTCAAGAGGCGGATTGGACACGATCGATGAAAATCCGGGTTCTCCAAAGAAAAGAGCACCTGCCACAACTTCTGCGGCTGCTCGGAAATGGTCATGGCTCGGAAAGAGAACTTCTGCCGCGCGAGACATGCCGGAACTCCCTCAGTCCTTAGACGATACTGATGAAAGTTCAGAGCTACAAGGGTCTCAGGTAGTGCATCCAAGCGATTCTACCAATTCTTCAGGTCTTTCGAGACAGCGTGGCAGTGATCCAGACATGACAGAAATGGAACTCACTATCGCGAGAAAGCGAAGCTGGTTCCAGAAGATGTTTGGCAAGACCGCCAGGGGCAAGGATGGCCTCATGACTGTTTCGGGCCAACATCGCATTGTACAAGATTTCACAGAGGAAATGGAGTTTCCAGATATCAGCAACGACGGACATACTGAAAACAACAAATTGAGCAAGGTGGGGGCCCGCCATGGCTATCCGCCCTCAACAAGTGTGGATGCTGCTGTTGCCGCCGCTGCTTTGCGCCCAATTGAGGTTAATCAGAATTGGTTTGCAAAATTCTTCCATATAAAACCAGCAACTCGAGTTCTCTGCCTTGTAGTCACCAAAGCCAAGGCTAGGAAAGAGCTTTTCAAATTGCTGAGAGGATGGCATCGGTATGGAGTAAGGGATGTTGTTGCGGAACGACGACCTGGGGGTGATGTGATCCGAGGTCGCGTTGACACGGAAAATTGTGAGTACTGTCCTCCAACCTACTATGTGTTTGTACTAACCAAACCCACAGATCTCTCTCTCAAGCCCGTTTATTTTCATGCATACGTGTATTCAGTCCTTGAACATGGCCGGAAAGCCAACTTGAGCGTTATCAAGTTCACTCAGGAGCGAGGCGCTGCCAGCACTTTCACCAAGATCGTTGAAACCCTTGAAACGAATTTCCGCAAGCGCGAGCTCTTGGTGATGGACCCGGTGCGAAAGAAGGGAATTGAGAAGTCTTTGAAGGAGGCTGGTTTGTGAGTGATGAAACCTTATGATAATTGGAAATACGACGTTCTTGGTGGCCCAGGGTGGTGATGAAGTTGACCCTTGTGTGTGTACATTCCTTGCTCGTTACAATTGGAGAGAACTTTGGCGGATAGGATAATATGGTTGTCTAGTGCACAGGGCAGATGTGGTTTGTCAAGCATGTTTACAAAGCACGGACCAAGATGAGCTTCAAAAGTTCCGTCTTGAGCATATCTCATTCGAGACATCCCAAGAACCATAATTACCTAGGTAGTCGATAAATGGTAAATCTGAACCCAGAAGGCAGTTTCCTGAATCCGGCTCCCGAGACTCCCTTACACGGAGTATTGGTCGATTGTCTGTCGCAACAGCCTTCCCGGAAAGGAGGTCCCAGTTCCACTTCCACTCTCGGTAGGCGGTGAGAGCAGCGTCTTTTCCCAGTTGTGGTACAAGCTAAGAGAGGTCTTCCGCCCAGTTTGAAGCGCCTTCGGCCTGTCTCTCCCGTTTATGTGGGGTATATTGTGCTGGTTATCCAGAAAATGGGTTTCTCGCCTGGAGTGCCACGTGCCGTATTGGACCGCCCCTACCCTTAAGGCGGTAGAGGAGGTGGAAGACTTTTGGCATTCAGCCAACGAGTCACCTTCAGGATCTAGTGGCTGTCGTTTTCGTGATAGGCACTGCAGTCCTGGTCCCTGACCTTGAACAGAGAGGCCTAATGGGTGTTGCTGTGCCGGATTTTAATTACACCTTGGTGGTAATCTGAGGATGAATCATGTAGCGTTCACGTGGTTGTCTCAGCTTATCTCGAAGAGCACAAGAAGTGAACCTTAACATAGTCCGCATTCTTACTATCGACCCGTAGGCGAGTTCCCCTAACCTGGACGGCAAGAACGGCAACAAAAGATCAAGATATTAGGTGACGCGTTCAACGCTTTGCAGCCCTTAGTCCAGAACCACTACCGTCTAATTATTTAAACTCTACGGAGTAAACTCTACCTACTTATGTACTCGGGCGGGGGTTCCCTAAAAGTCTATTATCAGGGGGCACCCATGAGTCTAATTAGTGCAGAAACCATTCCGTTGCTTGAGGAAAGCTTGACTGTGCTTTTACATCACTTCATGGCGATTTTGCCGAATCCAACCCAGCAAATAACCCTAATGCTTAGAAGGCTGGTGTCGAAGAAGCAGGGAGACTAAAAGAAGGCAATGTAGGAAAACTTAGCGGGTCGACATTATTCTAATATCCAAAGACTTTTTATTATTATCTAATCAATTACACAGTTTGCCTGGCCTGGTGGGTGCCTGGCCTGGCTGCATTTTGCATGGCACCGGCATTATTGGCGTATCCACGAAGATGCGGTCGATCCCGCGATCAACAAGACGTTCCTCGTACATTGTCGACAACAGGAAGGCAAAATCAAACAATTACTAAGCTCGTTCATGCGCTCTACTCGACGATGGGGACGTAGTCGTAGTGAACGAGTGACCCTCCCCACCTCGCTCACTCACACCCTGCACCAATTCGATTTCGGAATCGGTGTCTTTGGAAACGGCATGAATCGTGTGAGTAACAGTCTTTGTAATGATATGATTCGGTTGTGCTCGACTGGTGATCGTCCGATATGTGTTGGATTGGGAAGCATATGTAGGCCGCATGGTTGAGCCGAAGATGCGAGGCGCAACGCGACGGAGAAGGAATTGTAGGGCTGGCATGCAGGCGCAGATCACACCGACATCGGTTTCGAGAACCGACATGTAGGCCGTGGGCAACAGGTCCCCTGTTATAAATGAGCTTCTTGAGTCCTGCGTTGCGCTCAGAATTGTAGCGTACATGTAAAATTTTCTGTCGTCTTAACCGTGATAAGAGCTTGGAGACGAACGACGCTGGCCAACGTGACGCTGTTTTTGTACACATCGGTGAGAAAAGGCAAATTAGTGAGAGGATGTTCTTAATGACTTACAACAAGCCCACGGAGAACATCGCCAGAACTTGGACCTTCTTCTGGCGAGATAATGCGAGTTTGAGGAGTTGTGGAAGTGGAAGGATAACGACTGCGATGTCGAGCGCGATGTTGACTGCCGCCACCGCCCAGAGCAGAGCATTGATATTGACGCTGCAGTTCCTTCCTGCGCCCCTGCCCACCGCTCCCACATATATGAAATAGGTGAACATTGCCAGATCAATGGAGGGATTGCGGCGAAGAGGTAGGCAACGCAAAGCCCCATCAGCACGTAAACTGAGAGCTTAAAGCGTGGGTCTGTAAAGATTCGTAAATAGAACGCAAGCACCGATAGCTTTGTAACGCAGATTGCCAAGTCATAGAATGGCCCGCAAATGTACACGCACTATAATACTTAGAACGACTTCAATTACACCAGTCAGAACGAATTTACCTTGAGTACAAGGCTAATATCCGAGGGTCGAATGGTGTAAGCGTCCCTCCCAAGGCCGAATCCCATCGCTATAATCACTTCAGCTCGTCGCAAACGTAAGCGACACTGTAGAACTTACCAATGTACAGGATCACAGAATTGGCCACCGTAGGGACCTGAGATCATTAGCAACCTCTAGTTCTAAGCTGTTTCCTCAGACATACAGTTGCAACTATAATCAGACCGTCATCCCAGCGAAAGGGAGCTTTGAAGGGAGGAAGGCGAGTAGAGAGTCTTAGGAGAATGGAAATCAGAGCAAGGATTCCGAACAATAAGATGATCACCCTCAGCGTCATCGATCTGTCGCGATAGGGAACTTGGCAGAAGGTCGAAAGGGTTGCATTCGTCGTGGCTAGTAGGCAAAAGTGGTGAGTAACTGTCGTCAGCACTGAGCAGCCTCAAACCTCGAACGTACCCAAGGCTTCTTCGACGGTACAATTTTGACCAGCACATTTTAGAATGCTATGGAGCAGAAGAGTCTCCGTACAGACACAGGTAGGGTCGGAAGGCGAACATGTGGATGATTCGAGCAGTTTGGATACGCAGGGAACCTGGAGGTATCGATAAATCAGTAATTACACCTTTGCAAGTTGAAGGCTTTAGGAGGCAGCACTTACAGCGCACGAGGGAACGGCGTTGACCAGATTCACTAGGGTTGGATATGCCATGGCATCTAGCATGCATCTACTAAAGAACAACAAGAAATGAGTGTCCTATATGTAAGGTAGTAGAAATCCTTTGAGAGACGGCATGTTGCTCGCGGCACACCCCTGAGCTCTTCCCAACTGCAGGTTTGAAAACGAGAGGTTGAAACCCCAGGCTATTGTTAACACGAGGCATGAACAGTCTCAGCTAATAGCACAACGTCGTCCAAGGGGCAACCCTGGGTGCATCTTCGACCTCCACGCCTTTCGGGAATGTTCCTCTGACTCGATTTGGATTGCTATTCTGCAAGGTGGTAGTCTAGTTTACCAGCGGGCCTACGGAAGGCTGGCTAAGCCTCCTTCGCGGAGAAGGTCTGAGACCCCAAGTTTTGTGGAAGCGATGGAAACTCCAGAAGTCACCCGTGGTTGCCAAAGGCTTGATTGGACAACAGACACGAATGAAGATCGACAGGAACGGAGGAGGAGGACGAGATTGGTGGGACGTTCTCGCATGGGACCGTCATCTGGGTCGCGGACGCAAGGCGTTGGCCCCCGCTGAGACCACTCAGGAAGGATGACCCCTTCGACCCTCCCCCGCCTTTCCCCGGACTGTGTTAGGCGAAGCTGTGGCCATGTCGCCAATTCGACCAACGGGCTGCCGAGGCGAGTTCCCAGAAGCCGGCTGAGAGCCTCTCGGGCCGAGGGCCGCGGCCTCCTGATGACAAAAAATACATCTCTTGATCATCGTAGTATCGTCAGTGAGCCATTGATAATGAGTACGAGGAGGATTACCAGAGATTCATTAGCCCTATTCATTTGATCCAGTACGAGTAATCAATTTCTTAGCGGGGAGGAGGGAGCAGGGACTTCCGGGCGGCCAAGCTCCCTACGACAGATATGCCAAAGACTACTACTTGCACTCGAGAGATTTCAACGCAATCGATATCATTACTAGTCGTAGCTCGCCTGCCAGAAGTATTCCTACCTGTTAGCACAAGCGATGCTGGAAATTACTGGCGCAGATTATTTCGGGACTCTGGGGGCCCACTTCCCGGACCCAACTTCAGCGCCCTCCCCAAGAACGCCCAATCACCGTTGATCGCTATCATAAGGAATATGCTCGTATCTTTCTCGCTGCGTGCTATTTACCAAGTTTGTTGTTGCTCGCCTTTTCGTAGGGGCGATTTGGGCTTCAGCTGGCCAGAATGTCCTTTGCCAGCGTTCAGACACAACGCTTTCTGGAGCGTAGGCACTCGCCGAACGTTCGCGGGCCCATGGACTCTTCAGGGTGAAGCTCTTGTGACTTGTTCTTCTATCGTGTGAGTTGGTACCCGATCCACAGTTGCACCCCAGCTGCTCCAGGGGCTGGTCGCCTGGCTGGACCTGTCGGGGAGGTTGCTGCTCGAGCCGTTCGCCGACCCAGAGTCATCTGTGTGGTTCCATTCGAGGGCCTATTCCAGACGCCCTTCAGCCATTTTCATGCTCTTACCAGAGTAAAAGCGCCACCGAGCCACAACAATATAACGCGTGCCAGCCACCCATGTGCTCGCTTCAAGTTCAACTGCTCCTTGATCGACTGCGCGATCTCCTCTGCATCACCGATCAACCGTTGGGCCCGCTTACACTGCTCGTCTGGTCCCCCGTCATCCCTTCAGCACGGTTCCCCGGCCTTTATCATCATGTTGCGTTTCAAAGAGTGCTGAATACCTGTCTTGAAACCCTTGATCTCGCTGTTGCAAAACTTTGATTGACGTAGCATGTCGTCCATGATTTGCCTTTGCTGCTCAAACATCCCCAGCATCATCATTATCAGCTCGCTACGGAGCTCAGTGATAATTTTGAGAAAGTTGCTCTCCTTTTCAATGTCTAGATTAATCTGCTGTGTGAAGTCCGTGTAGTCAGCGGCGGCAGATGATATTGCAAAAATTGACGTTTCGAAAATATCGAGCACTGGTGGAAACTCTTTGCTATGCGGGGTGCCGAGTGTAAGATTTTTGTCGGCAAACATCACTTCCAGCAGTCACTCTCGCGATTGAGTTTGTGCTTGAGCTTCCAACTTTCCTCGTGATTTTCCTTTCCCTCATCCTCGCTCATCTCAATGCCCTCGTAGAGGTTTGATATTTCTGTTCTTGAGCATGCCGAAACGACAAAATCGTCGACCCTCCAAAGCCAAAATTCGGTCAATCACGCAGAGTAGCCAAAATTCATTATGGGATTCTCATGGGCCACCCTTTGAATGGATCGGACGGCCGCCTTAGCCACGACACCATTTGTCGACGGGGGGATGTAAATCCAGGCGCTGCGAACAGCTTTGCTCGACCCCGTGTCCGGGCGATACGGCGCACCAGGTGAGAGATTGGCCACTCGGAATTGCTTTTCTTGCTGCTCCAATACGGTATGTAAACAAGATCTTGGTGATGGGAAATGTCTTCACCGGCTTGCGGTAGTCGAGGATACTCCAAATTTCAGACACTAAGGCCTTTGACAGATCTTCAGGCTCTGTAATAGACAATAGCGCGACATTGAGTGTGGACGCGAGTTTTCCAATGGTAGTGGACTGGCGCCCTAAAAAGGGAGAAGTTCAGTGCAAGCCATGGCATTGTCATTGATTGCCAGGGCCGATGCTGTGTGGCCTTGGTTGTCTACACAGTTCGCATCAAATCCGGCCGGCTGACATATTGGTGATAATGTATTGCAGGATTGCTCATTGATCGAATTTAGCAGCGAGGAAAGCCGCCTGACGGCCATCGCCATTCCTTTTCCTGGAGGAGCTATTGACCTTTTCCTTCACCTCGCATTCCGATGAGGGTCTCGATGAGTGGGAACGTGCCCAGCCTGATGGCTTTGTTCAAGATTGGTAACGATGATTCAAGTGAATGATGGCTGGCCCTTGCTTTGAAAGGCTCCGACACCTTGTTCGCGGAGGCACTGGTCCAGTCGCCCTTCTAATAGTATATTGCTTCTATATTTTCGTCCTGATGAGGGACTAGAGGAGGTACGCCTGGCAGAGCGATGGCTGGAAGGAAAGGTGCGCCTTCTCCACATTTTGGTAGATCCGCAATTGGTCTAGACTATGTTAGGTTGAAGAGGATATCTGTAGCTAATGAACGGCTGATGGTCTGAAGCAGAGTACGAGTAAGGGGTGCAGTGAATCAATCCCTGGTGGCTTGTGAATGTCATTGGGCTGCTGAAGCTTATAGTATCTTTGACTCCTCCGTCGTACTCAACATCGGTTGGTAAATATATCGCCTCCGCCTCGTCTGGCTTACACTGGGGTACAGGTTCCCCAAGTCGAGTCTCTCCAGTCTGTAAGGTTAGGTAAAAGAATGTGAGTGATTCTAGCCTGTACACACCTATCGAGTATTGAAGCCACGCTGTTCATAGGCATCTCCATTTGGTTCACGGTATCCTGCCATTTATCACCTTGCCCGTATCAACTATAAAGCTATGCATGACCGAAAGAGATTCCGACACCTCCAAGGTTGTTGTTGGGCTCTGAATGAATGGAGTTGCCAGCTATGAGAAACCACTTGTTACGAACGAACTGGCGGGGAATAGCTATGCCGGAGTTGCCCTGTTCCTAATACTTCCCGCCTGTATCAGGACATACACAAATTGGGTAAGTAGATGCGGTTTGGGGCTTGGGATTGGAGACTGGGCAAGGAGTGTACATACAACCGACCTTGGCATTTGTTTTGGCCGTCATCCGTCATTAAATACCATCAACAGGTACCTACCCAAGCAGTTACTCTACTGACCGCCTCAAACCTGAACCGCGGGGTCATTTTTCGTCTTCAACACTCTTTCATTTATCCTCTGCGCCGGCAGGAGGAGAACCTGGGGTGAGATATCGACATCTAGCTCAGTGCGAGGGGGGGGACTGACTATATTGTCTTGACGGGCTTCTCCAATAGCCCCTCATTGTCTTTGATCATCTATCTATTCTTCACGAGCAGCCAGACCCAGGACAGAAGGGGATTCCCCAACCATGGCAGCCACAGAGAAAGACCACGCAGTGATCGCCATCGCAAAGCAACTCAACCATCTCCCAGAGGGCGAGGAGTACGAGAAAATGATATCGGGAATGCTGTATGTCCTCCCACTGCTTCTGCTCACAGTCTTCCAACTTCCCCTTCGTCTCCCTCTCCCTTTCCCACCGGGTAACCCGCTAATATCACCGTCAGATACAACTCCCTGGTCCCTGAACTAGAAGCCGCGCGCTGGAAGGCACGCAAATGGTGTCACCGGTACAACACCGAGTTCCCAGGTCTGGACGACCCCAACTCCACCATGGCCAACGCAGGGAAGGCTCGCTACAAGCAGCTCACGCAGATCTTTGGCAGCGTTGGCGAGGACGCCTTCATCGAGCCACCCTTGCACCTGGACTACGGCTGCAACGTCTCCCTGGGAGAGAGGTTCTATGCTGGCATGAAGTGAGTGCCCCTCCTCGATTCGCTACAGTACTATGTAAACGAGCCCCCTCCATTTTACTTGCTTTCTTTGGTTCCCCTTTGCCACCGTCTGCTACTTGTGCCATATGAGCTTGCAGGTGCACATGAGTGCACAGATTCTCGATTCCACTCACTAACGCTGCCCCACCCTCCGGCAACGACAGCACTGTAATCCTCGACTGCTCGCTCGTGCTGATCGGACACCGGGTGATGTTCGGGCCCAACGTCTCGATCTTCGCCGCCACCCACGAGACGGAAGTCTCGTCCCGGCGCGAGAACATCGAGTTCGCACGCAAGGTCGTCATCGGCGACGACTGCTGGATCGGCGGCGGCACTGTCATCCTCCCCGGCGTCACCATCGGCAAAGGCTGCACCATTGGTGCAGGTAGTGTTGTGTCGAGAGATATCCCGGCCTGGTCTGTTGCTATGGGCAGTCCCGCGCGTGTCGTCAAGAAGGTCCAAGAGTTGCCGGATTTGCCGCCGGGCAAGGAGGGCTTTAGTGCTGTTGAGAGGCAGGGGTGAAGGACTTCATCATTGTGAATGTTGTGGTTGTGGTTGTGGTTTGCTTACTGCTACTAAGTGAGTTCCCGGCCCTCAGCTCCTTGTCCCCTGGAGGAGTGTCGAAGCTCCGGAAAATGAGTCAGCTGTACTTCAGCTTTATGGATATAGATGATAGACGGGGATGGCTAAACACTCCAATAGAAGGTACTTCGTACTCAAGCTAAGTCAGTACGAAAGGCAGAGCAGTGCGCATGAGATTAAGACAGATAGCACATGATACTCACTCAAAAGATACAAGGAATGGGCTGCACAGCAGGACATGCGCGCCCTACGATCAGCAAAGACGTCAGAACCTGATAATCTGATATCATTCTCAACTCGCCACGTCGATAGCTACATGGGTAGCTATCGACACAATAGTACACTAGTTGGTAGTGGTAGTAGTTTAGCACGCAGTACTGCAAATAGTATACAACACTGGGCATTATTCTCCGCTCACCCTCATCTACTCTCTCACTGTCAGTCGTATATCAATGGCACTGAATGCTTCCAGGAACTCCACACTTTTCCTTCCAAGGCAAAGCCCCCAAGTCCTGATCTCCTGAACAGAGCAGCCCCGAACCAGAGGCTATCGGTCCAGGCCGTTTATCGAACCATTCCCTCTCCCCTAGGTTCCTTTCTCGTTCCGTCCGTTTTCTATAATTAGCAGGCAGGCCGTTTCAAAATCAGTCAATCAGTCAATCAATTCGTTCTCGTCTCGTCTCGCATCACTGTATATGGGGTGGGTAAACGTTCAAGAGGAAGGTGGTGGCAGCGGTGGACGGCGTCTTGTTTTGTCGGTCGCTACGGGCTTCGAGGAATCCCCTTACAGTTCATGGCGGCATTCTTTTCTTCTCACTCCTTCTCTTGCATTGCACAGCTGGCCGAGAGCTGCGGACCGACAGTCGTACTATGCACGTGATCATCAATACTTGACTTTCGGAAAATGCATGCAATTATCGTATCACAAAGAGGTATGCTATTCCTCTTTTTTTTGTCTCACATCCCAAAATGATCCGGTCGCTGCGTTGCCAAATCCAATTGCAGGCCCATTCCAATGACAAATCGATGTATGCATACATCCCAGCCATGGCTGGAGGTAAAGAATTTGGGAATAAAACCCCAAAAAGACCCCAAATTCATGCATGACTTTAGGATTCAAGATGGTAATAAAAATATTGGTGGTCTGGAAGTCCCAGAAGTTAACTCCCCCAGCGGGAAGACGTTGAAAGAATCGTGCAGCTTTCAATATGTGAGCATCTTGGCTCGATACTGGTATTGTTCCCCTTCATGGCTTGCTCTTTGATAGAAGTCTTCCCCTAGAGATCCTCAATTGCTATTCAGTTCATTTGACAATCATCTTCGGGCAAAGAAATTGACGCTGCCCGCCTGTTGCATGTTCAGCAGACTGTCTGCGCGCTGAAACACATCTCCTTTGAAGAACTGGTCACCATATGCACTGGCTGGCGTACTTGGTACCGGTGTTGGGATTGGTACAGTTGCTTGTGCAGCTGGGCCGAGAGCTGCAGAGAGCGGTGTGGCAGGAAGAGGAACGGATACAGGACTGGTACCGTAAGAGGAAGAGTGATTGAACGGAACAATGAATCCATTGAACATCTG
>Ga0105239_10000419_pt1 | contig 61906 bp, 66 predicted proteins | sample KBSC44metaG_FD_92761 | JGI IMG/M metagenome (GOLD analysis project Ga0105239, IMG submission 92761) | Corn rhizosphere microbial communities from Kellogg Biological Station, Michigan, USA - KBS C4-4 metaG | ecosystem: Host-associated > Plants > Roots > Rhizosphere > Soil | place: Michigan, USA...
CTGGTGTGGCTGCAACGATCAAAAAGAATAAAAAGAGAAGGGACAATAATAAGAAAAAAATGTGAAAAATCAGAAAAAGAAAAAACGGGGGGGGGGGGGGGAACTGGCAGGTGTGAAACTCACGTATGTAATCAAGTTGATACCACTCAGCTGCTGCATGAACTGCCCACCAATGCCGAGCAAAGTTCGACGACGAAACCGCTGTGGGCTGGACTTGAAAAGTGCAAGAAATGCGGTGCCTCCTCCGGCAGCGGCCCTTTCTTCTTCCAGGGCTTGCTGGATTTCTTGTAGCTCTGCAGCGACCACGCCATTCTGGGGAGAGATCAATTTGGCCTTCTTCTGCAATCTCCAGAGTACGGTTCGTGCCTCGTCCGCCCGGTCGTGGGCGAGGAGCTTGATCACAATTAATTAGCTGCTGCTTGGCTCCATCAAATGGGAGGCAATCCTTACCCATCTAGGTGATTCGGGCAGGACAAACACCATGATCATGGTCACGATGGCGAAAACTATCTGGAATCCAATAGGAAAGCGAAATTGCGCCTGGCTACTGACGAAACTCATGCCGTAGTCTAGATTCATATTCAACGACACAAGGTATTAGAATTGGATTCGATCATGGCTTGGCTTACCTGTCCAGTAGGAAATAGTGACGCCCAGAATTGTTATGGCGAGTTCGACCGACAGGCCTCTGCCTCGATCTGTAGGTTTCATCAATTCCGAATGCCACACCGCTGCCTCATGTTAGTCCGACCAAGCAAAATATTCTGCAAGGACGGATCTTACGAATAGTGGCAGTGTTCATGCCATTACCAAGCCCAGCCACGATTCGCCCGACGATGAGTTGTGGTATCCCATAAGCAAGTGTCTGTAGCAGAGCGCCGATGGAGAGTATGATGCAACCATAGATTATGGTCCATCTTCTGCCCAATCTCTCGCCAAAGAGGAACGCGATAATAGCGCCAAAAAGGCATCCTATTTCGTAGATAGCGACCACCGTGCCTTGAAGCGAAGCACTGCCGTTGCCACCATTCGTGGTATCAATCGCAGGGAACTGGTTGGTGAACGCTGAGCCGGTAAGCAAGCCCGACATTACACCCTGGTCTGGATGGCCGAGAGTTAGCGGTTGAAAAATAGGCAGCTGGAATATGAAGTGCGTGGAGGCGTCGTACCATATCCAAACAGCAAAAAGCCAGCCCCGGCCGCCGTGGTGATGGCCCAGTCAAGGGCAGGCCCTGTAAGAGAAGACATGGTGGGTGGTCTATATGAAGTATCTGTCGCTGGTACGATAATCTGGTTCGTTGCTCTCGAAACAAGTTGAGGATGTTGAACCGTACCAGGTCGACTGATAAAGATGCTATATATCCATGATTTTATGTTTTCCAACCCAGAACGATACTTTGGGGTAGTGAACAACCTGAGCATCCAGAGATGCAGTTCGAACACGCGTGGCGGATCTCCACATGAGGAAAGCGCCAGGAGTGCGAGAGGCTTGTACAGAGATAATTCTTCTCCAGGAAATGTTCGCGGGGAAAGGGAGGAACATGGGGACGAGACCTAAACAAGGAAGGGCGAGCGCTCCAGCGGTTCTCTTTGAGCAATTGGCGAGTCAGTTGTGTGGTGTCTAAACTTTTCTTGAGCATTTATTTGACTTTGAGATTTTTGGTGGCGCTTAATATTGCTTTCTTTGGTAATTCTTTCGCCTCGCGATCCAGGGATGTGTCAAATAATATGGCCATCCCGAAGATGGCAAAACTGGACTTTGGCCCAATAGCTAGACATTCGCTATTATTTTTGGCGTTGTTGAAGTATAACGCGTGTTCCGACATCATAAATGTGCGGACATCGAAGTTGACAAATTTGATAGATTGATGGGCAGGACAAGCACCTCCTGCGACCGTCCGAGCTGTCTTCACCTTCTGTTCAGTAACACCTCATCCATTGATATTCTCACTCCATCATGGCTATATCTGGCTCTGTGAATGGTGTCTCTGACACAGGACTGCCCCAGAATATCCAAGAATCACATCTAACCTCCACAACAGCACCCACGACGAAGCTTTTCTCACTCGAAGATCGAACAGTGGTCATCACCGGGGCGGGAAGAGGGCTCGGGATCACACTTGCCACAGCAGTACTCGAAGCAGGTGGGGATGCCATTTGTTTGGACATCTTACCAGAGCCTAGCAAAGAGGAATGGGCCATCATCAAACTGCTTCAGAGCAACTTGAACGTGTCGGCCATTTATCTTCAGTGTAATGTCGTCGATGAGAGTGCCGTCTCCTCGGCGCTGTCTCAAGCAGCAGAACACGCCACAAGAAGAAATAAGCCCATAAGGGGCCTCCTGCATTGCGCTGGTATCCAACAAATGATTGATGCCATTTATTACCCGGTAGATGGCTTCAGGAGGGTCCTGGATGTAAATGTGACCGGAAGCTTCGTACTTGCGAAGCATACTGCGCGTCTCATGCGAGAACAAGGAAATACTGGCAGCCTTGTCCTGATTGCATCCATGTCCGGTCAAATAGCAAATCGGGTGAGTGGCCTGCCGTGCAGGCCATGTCAGAAGTCAAATGTGCTAACCTGCTCAGGGGATCCATTGTTCGGCATACAACACCTCGAAGGCAGCAGTACAACAGATGTGTCGCTCATTAGCGACGGAATTTGGAGTTTATGGCATCAGGGTGAACAGTCTCTCTCCAGGGTACATAAGAACGGCGATGACGGACCAACTCCTGGAAGAGAAGCCTGAAATTGAGAAGCTGTGGATGATGGGCGCAGTGCTTGGTCGTCTCGGCGCACCTGAGGACTTCAAAGCCCCGGCGGTGTTCCTGCTTGCTGATGGGAGTTGTTTTATGACTGGTGCGGATCTTCGAGTAGACGGCGGGCACTGTGCTTCTGCATAAACTGTCAAGATTCTCCTTCTTGTGTAGCTAACATTCATTGATGATGAAACGAGACAATAAGTCCAATCCAGACATTTTGAATGTTGTGCGTCCCTGCTGTACCTAGCCCCTAATGTTAGTTACCCACCTACTTGCTCAACTAAGTAGTTAGGTACTCGTAATTAGGGCTCGGTGGGAGGGACGAAGGGAGGTCGACATGGTTGGCCCAGGCAAGGTTTTAACTCAAGACAGGGGGAGGGGTGGTGAAATATGAACACCAAGTAGCGCGGGGTGGCAACTTCTGTGGAGGCTGGGGTCCTACCCGGGTACGTATGTAAATACGGACAGGGCAGCCATTCAGTGGACCTTCCCTTCCTTAAAACCCTAACTGTGCCTGTAACCCATATGTCGACGAACATATAAAACATCTTGACTCTTAACTACCTGTATCCCCATATGAGTGATTTTTAAGACGCACCGAAAATGGGTCAGGCTAAGGCGCGGACAACTCAAACCTCAAGAGGGCGATCTGGGTGTATGAACTGTCGAAAACGTCGAAAGAAATGTGACCAGGTGATCACCATGCCATCAGATAGTTGCTGTCTAATGTCTTTCGAGGCGATGAAACCAAGCCTTCCTGCGGCAGATGTGTCAAATTTCAAGACGACTGCTCATGGCAATCTGGATATACTTTCCGCAATGGCGGAATTGCAACTCAACACATATTAGCTGGGCACGCAGCTCCCCAGCGCAAACGCCTTAGCTCGGATCTGAAGGTCAGGTCCTCGGTCTCCTGTAATATAAGTCATGAATACTTACTTCTTCAGATTGTCGATGTCGAGTTTAGCCCAAGTGGCAGAAAGCGAACCCGGAGGCGGACTGAACTTTCAGCAATGGACTCGGGCTCCAACAAATTGGAAGCAGATATGGAATTGGATCCCTCGATCGATGCTGAGGAAGATCGTGTTCAAAACCCGGGTGACAACGACCAAGAAATTCTTGCACCAACTGGCGAACAGGACTTCACTGCCAGTGACAATGGTACAAAGGAACATCCATCACCTGTTATGCCGAGCGCTTTCCAGGCAGAGATGCGCAGTCCTGGTCAATTTGGCTTCGGCGAGGATTCTCAGACCGCTCGAAGTATAGTACAATTTGCATCTCCCGAGGTTGAAACACCAGCTCCACCAGGAGGGCGAGAACATCCCCAGCCGAGTGTAGAATTCTCCAGCCCAAAATCATCGAGCTTCAATCCCGATATTGGTCAAAATGCACTTCCAGTAACCAGAATTGCAACATCCTCCAACTTTGAGGAAGCACAGGCCAATTTCACAGATCTCAGCAATGTCGATCTTGAGGTTTTGGACTATCTGGCATCCAATCCCTCGAATATCGACTTATTGATGTCTAGTCCTTGGGCTCACGCTCATGCTCAAATCGAAAGGGCAAGTCAAGCGTTCTCTCCTGGAGTACAAGGCTCTGTGGTTGCCAGTTCGCCCGACATGTACTCTACGTATTATCCTGATCCTGCGTATAAGGAGTTACATTCACAGCTCCATGATCATATGGTCAAAACTGCGAGAGACAAAGCTCTGAGCCGAAGGGGTAGTTTAGAACCCGTTCAGCCCGAGAATACTACGACTTCATCTCATCTGTCTTTAGGGCCTTCGACCGCATATGGCGCAACGTCCAGGACTTCATCGGCCCAATGTGCGTGGAACACTCTACCCATAAGCCAAAAGAGGTATTTCGAGCTTTGGCAAAATTATCTCGATGAAATTGCTCCTTGGCTTGACATGTTTGATAGTGAAAAGAACTTCCAAACCACAGTAGCCATCATGGCAAAGAGTGTGGATTACCTACAATTCTCAATTCTAGCTCTTTCTGCACGTCAGCTCGAAAGAAAGAATCCTAGCAAGAGACACACAGAAAGTCTACACTTATATCAAGAGGCCATTAAGCTCATAGCTGTCCACCTGCCAAGTCTCAATACCGAGATAATTGCAGCTTGCGTACTGTTGTGCGTGTTGGAGATGATGTCCTCGTCTCCACGTGCATGGGCCAAGCATCTTGATGGATGTGCTATGCTTCTAGAGGCCGCTGGTGTGAATGGCGTTGTTGGAGGAGTACGACAGGCCATTTTCTGGTGTTTTGCCCGAATGGATATGTGGGGAGGCTTCCTAGGTGATACTATCACCAAAATCCCGACCAATCGTTGGTTCATTTCTACTGACTCAATGTCATCAGCTATTAGCCAATTCAAAGGTAAGTCAGGTAGTGACAACTATGCCAACTATGCGGTATTCCTTTGCGCTAGCGTGGTAAATGTCATCTCCAATGAAAGTTCTCCGTGGCATCGGACCTCAGAGAATCATTATAGCACCTTTGTGTCTCGCTGGAAAGCCCTTTACGAAGTCCTTGAGGGATGGTATGACGACCGACCTGAAGATATGAGACCACTCATCGACCTGGCACCACCAAGAGAGGATATGGAGTCACCATTCAACACGATTTTATTTGCTACGCCACCAGGTGTAAATGGCAACCAACTTTACCATGCTTCAATGTTGCTGCTGCTACAGGACAAGCCAAAGGAGATTCGAATTCCGAAATCGCACAAATCAATGATATGGCATGCACGGCAGTTATGTGGTATTGCGGTATCTAATGACAACCATGGCGCGCTGATCAATGCAGTTCAGCCTCTCTGGATAGCTGGGAAATTGATGTCTCATCGTTCTGAGCACATGGCAATCTTAGCTATTCTGGAACGCCTCGAAAGAGAAGCGGGTTGGGCAACGTCCTGGCGTGTACAAGACCTCAAAGAATTCTGGGGCGTTGAAGATGACCAAACCCAGGCGAACGCTTGAAAAGAAGGATACTAGCCTGGAAGGCTCCATGTTTCAACCAGCAAGCCCCTTTGCGTTTGGGAATTGGCGTTCTAGATGGCTCGGAACGGCGCACTTTTATTAATCGGAATCACGAGCCGTTGGGGCTTTGATTCACGGTCTCTCGGCCTTTTCACAACGAGCAAACCCGAAATCTGGGGTATGACCGATCACCCATCGCAAGCCTAAGTAGTTCGGGGTGAAACAAGTGAGCGCGCTCCAAATTTCCAGATTGGGTAAAAAGATCTACATATTATTGATTACTACGGCTAGCTCGGATTGAAGGCCAGGTTTGTCAACTCATCCGAACGCCATTATATATAATATTTGTATGCATGGACACGAGGCCCACTGTCAACAATAACATCCCTATCAGAGTTATCTTTGCTGGTAATCTCCCGACCCCCGAGATTCTACTAATTACACCGGATTCCCTTTAAGGACGCAAGACTATGGCTGGGAGCATTTTACGTGAGTAAAGTAGGCGGCGACATTGATGTTGACAGGATGGATGTCCGTGAAAAGGAAATCTCTTTAAAGAATGATTAGACCTAACGTCAATGGAATTTTACAAGGAGGGGTGTAAAAGGGCACAGAGTTTGAAGGCTTATATTGTCAAAATTTACACACATCGACCCGCAAAAGTATCCTCATGAACAACATTCATCCCGAACGCTAAAACTCATCCAGTAGCTCCTTCAATGCCTTCTTGTCCCATGGAACTGGCACCTCCGGAGGAATCGTCTGGTCGTAGGGCTGACCCAGCCGACAGAGAAGATCGATCAAACCGCTGCCAGACACGAAAGTATAGATCTTTGCATATCTACTTAGGATCTGCAGACTGAATGACGTCGCTTTAGGGATATATGCCGTCTCGCCCGCATTCAATGTTGCATTCTGGCCGCCAATGGTTAATTCCAATTTCCCGTCTACCACCTGGATGGCGTGGTGAACGCCGTTGAATTGGAAAGTTTCTGATAGAACGGAATCCGTATGCCACGAAGAGCCCTCGATACAGGCGATGGAAAACCTGCCATTGGACTCTTTGGCGCCAACGAGAGGACTGACCACAACGCCACCAGTCAAGTACTGTGGGCCTGTGCCAGCGCGAAGGAAGTACGGCTCCAACCCTGCGGGAAGCCTATTGTCCAACCCGTCCTGCCAGGGCTGCGGCCGCACGGCGGGATGGTCTCTCACGGGGATCATGTCGAATTTCTCCGCGGCAGCCTTCAGCTTTGGGACGAGCACCTCGAAGACATTGCGTTCGTCCACGAGGGGGAACAACGGGCCGGAGTACGGCTCGCCGATGAAGCGGAAGAACTCCTCCCAGCCGCCCGGGACGATCAGCCCGACGAATTCCGTGTGGTCGCCGAGGATCTGGTACTGATGGATCGTGCCTGGTGGTACACTGGCGAGATCTCCAGGGCCAAGTGTCCGGCATTGGTCGCCGGCCCACACGTTGACGCTGCCTTTGAGACACAGGAACACGTCGTGTGCTTCGCGATGGTAGTGGAAGCCGATGGGGTCGCCTTGCGCCCCGCCCGTGCCCACGATGGCGAATGCGTTCTCGCTCTCCTTGCCCGTCACGAGAAGTCGTGTCGCCGACTTGGACAGTGGAATGTAAATGACTTCTCCGCAGAGGGACTCGAGTATGTATGGACGGCCGGCCTCGCCCGGTGCTATCTGGGTCGATTGAATCATGTCTAAGGAACTCACAACTCGTACATATCCCGACTATAGGTGAGTTCTCTTGCTGGCGAGCTTGCTTGAGTGATCTGGGGTATATCAGTAACTTGCGGGGGATTTCGTCTCGGATATTCCGAGTGTGGAGCCGGGGAATGGAAGCATGGAGTCCGATAACCGAGAAACTCAGTCGATGTGTAACGAGGTATCAATGAATTAGTACGCATTGGTGGAGGGGCTTCCCCACACTCGGCAGCAGATAGTCTCCTCCCCTCGTTCGCTGATCAATGTCGCCCTGGCTTGTTATATCGTTCCGCAGGTCGCGCATTAAAAGATCAAGTTAACGATACTAATCAGACGGTTCGTTTTGAAATCCGAAGCACCATACCGCGCTACCAGCAAGGACGATGGACGCCCTGAGCGGCCTTGGAACAGCCATCGGGGAGATAGTTCTTCCTACATACAAAGCATACAAGCCACTATTGCTGCAAAATGCGGACAAGATTCGGTCCACTGCCCGCCAGTCGTATTCTTATGGTCCTCATCAACGCCAAGAATTGGATTGCTACATCCCTTCTGTGAAAGCAACCGGGGATCTGAAGAACTCGGTTCTAGTCTTCTTGTACGGTGGTGGACTCGTACGAGGAGACAAGGTCAACCTGAGTTTTGGAGAAGGTCTCACATATACCAATGTTGGTCATTACTTTGCCGAAGATCTAGGAATACCGGTGGTTATAGTGGACTATCGGTTATTATCTCATGGCGCTGTCTTCCCATCTGGAGGGGAAGATGTCGCTCTCGCGATTGACTGGATCGAGCAACATTTTCGCTCGGAGAAACCCGACGGTGTCGACCTGTTCCTCATGGGCAACTCAGCGGGTGGCATCCACATCTCAACATTTCTCCTAGCCCCAGAGTTTGCCACCAATAGACAACAGATCACGAAGTCTTCGAACACCGGTACAAGGCTGAGAGGGGTAATCTTATTGGCGGTGCCTTTTCATTTTGAACAATCGGACCCCAGTAGGGAGGAAGTTCTTGCGACCTATTACAAGGGTAACCACGTCTCACTTTCTCCGCTTGGACTGCTGAGAAGTGCATTCGAAAGTGGTTCTGTCAGAGATCTTGAGGGCGTCCAAGTGCTTCAGATTACTGGGACGTTGGACCCAGAAAACGAGATCCTTGTTCCTAATCGAGACTTCAGCAAAGAATGGCAAAGTATGGGCAATCTTGGGAATTGCCTACAGATCGTGAACTTGGAGGGTCACAACCACCTGAGCCCTGTGTTGAGTCTGGGGACTGGTGTGAAATCGGAGGAAGCTTGGGGTCAAGAAATCACAAGTTTCGTAAAGAAGATCGTCTCTCGTTGATTACATAAATATAGAGTGCATACCGCTCATGCAGGATTGTTGATTTCACTCCACATGAAATCATCGTCTGCCGATAATGGAAAGAGCTGCGCCATAAAATCAAGTTGATCCTCGTCAAAGGGATCGTAAGGAATCTCGTCAAACGCCGGCCCAGGTATCTCGTCAGGATCTTCCGCAGATGACCCCCGAGTATCGGAATGGCTCCTATGTGCTGGATCCAGATGAGTAGTACGGGATTCCCTCTCGCGGATGCGCAACGACGCCTTCTGTACTAGATCAGCCGCCTTCCTAGCAACGATATTCTGATCCATAACTAAAAGAATATCGACGCTCATACGAATGAGACACAGTAGCCCGTGAAGCTCAGGCAGAGTTGCAGACTTTTGTGCGTAGAATATAATGATTGACGCAGCATACAATGTGTATGTTGTGTTGTACCACCAAGTCCGAAAATAGGAGAAGTTGGAAAGCATGTAATTCATCAGTTCGATCGTTTTACTCGCGGCGGAGACGCATTTCGTGACAGCTTCGTCGAAATTTCCTCCAGGTTCAGTGCCTCTATGGGCGGTGTATAGCAGGAAGGGCCGGTAAAGCACCATTTTGATGTTGTAGTAGCGAAATAAAAGCGTATGGCCTTGTCGATTAGCCCAAACCGGGATTTTGCTCGTAAGCCTAGTATCATCGTCCGTGGTTTCCAAGAGAGAAGGTCGAATAATTTCAGGTAGGCCTCCTATCCACTTCTCGAGCTCGAAGTCAATCTCCTCAGCCGTCCTGAGTTTGTCCGGTAAACCATCGTCGGAAAGATAAACCGAGGTAGAGACTCTCCTGACAATTTTGGCTAGCTCGACCATGCAGGTGATAATCGCCGTAGTGGATTCTTCTACCTCGGGTAGTGGCCTGGAATGGTAGATATCATTGCCAAGAGAGTCTGGTCGACCAAGCGCGAAGCTGGTTTCGATTTCCAAGGAGAAAAGCCCCCACCATGTCCTGGATATCTCTGGGTCCCGTATTCCTGGGGTTGGTGAGCGGCGATTATAGCCAGCGGATAGACTTGTTCGAATGGCATGCCCAAGATACATATATGCTAAATTGGGATTCAGCTCATTTTGACAAACCTTTGCCATGATGATGCAGGCTTGTACACTTTCGAGGTCATTGGGCCCTGGAAAGTCCCCCAGCGCAACTGTTGCGAGCCTGAACATTTTCCGGGACCAATCGAAACGTGTCATCGTTTTGGGGGTATCTTCATCCCACTCACGGGTGAGAGCCCCCAGTGACATTATGGCATAGTAGAGAGCGATGAAGCTTCTACCATGCTTGCCGGATCTCCCAAACCAGATGTCTTCGCACTTTACATAAAACCCCTCCCTATCCACGAAGGGATGGATGTAGTGTAGATTCTGGAAGTAGCCAGGGAGAAATTGTGGTGACTGACGGAAATAGAATGTGTTAGCTGATAATAGTTGCCAATCCGTATTTGTACAAGTTGCTGAGATGGGTGAAAATGTCTCGTTGTGAAAGGTAGACACTAGGGATGATGGATGGTGATCATCAGACAGGTGGATGTTGCTAAGCGACGGTTGGGTCTGTCTATTACTGTGTTTCTGGATCGCAGCCAAAAATGCTAGAGATGAGGTTGGCCCATGAAATTCGTTGTTGAGGGTATGCGCGTTGACTTCTGTGACCTCGCTCGCCATTTCGCCTACATGGTTTGCGGACCCCATCCCACAGACCTCTTGAAACGATTGGCCTGGAGATTCTCGCGAGCCAATTCCGTGGAACGACTCATGTGAGGCAGCAATTGGCCTTTCATGGGTTGAGGAGACTCTATTGCTTTGATTGACTTGCACCTCAGTCCTCTGCCTCAGTCGATCGGCACCTTCGTAAGTACAAGTGACCTTCCACCCTGTTCCCGTCAGTGAAGTCACGATGATGGCATACTTGACCCACGTTGACACTTGCTGCAAGGCTGTGCTTCATCACACTTGTACTTTTTAGTTCTGCAGAATTGGCAGGCCCTTGCAGCCCTGGGTCGTTTTCGACTGCCGTCAACTTTGCTTCCCGATGAATCCATAGCTAGGGAACAGCCCGAGACGTATCCGACGTAGAGAAATGTACCGTATGGTAAGTGGTACGCCGCAAGGATAGGTGAGCAGGTGGAGGGATAAGTCGTGGGCCAATGACTCGGATCGTTTGATGTAATGCTAAAATGGATATGGGGTCCCGAGGAGGAAGTGTACGGATAGATGACGTCCCTGTGTCGGAAGCACTTCGGGTCGGTAAACTCGGATTTCCCGACGAGGCTTCTTGATTATCCGACGTCCGACGAGACTGTCTACAACTTCATATCTAAACAAAACGGTTGTATATTGACATATATGTGTCACTATTTGCTATGAACTGCAATATTTCGACTGATTCCGAAAGTCACAAAGCATTTGCAGCATGAACGGCGTGAACGAGCAGCTCGGCATCGTTATTGTCGGCGCAGGACTGGCTGGCCTAGCGGCTGCCATATCATGTGCCTTTGCAGACCACAAAGTCACAGTTTTGGAAGGGGCCAAGCAATTGACAGAAATTGGGGCCGGGCTACAAATTACACCCAATGCGTCAAGGTTGTTTCAAGCTTGGGGAATTGCAACCGATGTCGAAGCTCTGGCGGCTGAACCAACACTCCTGGCTGTTCATCGATATAGCGACGGTAAGATTCTCGCACAGGAAGATTCATTCAACGAAAACATTCGCAGAAAATATGGCGCCCCATTCATTGATTTGCATCGAGTCGATTTGCAAAAAATTCTTTACCAGAAAGCCGTGTCCATGGGAGTGGATGTTAAGCTCAACCATCGAATCTCGTCGGTGGCTGGTACGCTGCAAGGGCCAAGGATAACCCTTGAGAATGGAGAAACAATGAAGTGCGATATTGCTGTCGGTGCAGATGGACTTTGGTCGAAATGTCGCGAGAGCATGCTGGGCAAGGCAGATGCTCCACTTCCCACAGGAGATCTAGCGTATCGGATCGTGTTGGAGGGAGATCAGATCACAGACCCTGAGTTGAAAGCCCGAGTTTCCAACCCAGAAGTACACTTTTGGATCGGCCCATATGCACATGCTGTTGGATACTCCCTCCGAGCTGGCGCAATGTATAACATCGTCCTACTTTGTCCCGATGACCTGCCAACCGATCTTGCAAGATCAGCTGGTTCCGTTGAAGAGATGAAGAAACATTTTACAGGATGGGATCCGGTACTGACTCGATTCTTGGATCAAGTTGATTCAGTCGACAAATGGAAATTAATGCACAGGGAGGAAGTGGATTCTTGGACGAATGAGCAGAAGGACTTTATTCTCATCGGAGACTCCTGCCATCCAATGTTACCATATCTTGCTCAGGGTGCCAACTCGTCCGTTGAAGATGGTGCCGTGCTAGGACGGCTGCTGTCATACGTCCATTCAAAGCAGCAAATTCCTTGGGCCATCGAACTGTATGAGACATTGAGAAAGTCCAGGAGTGAACAGATAGTCCGCGAAACATTTCACCAGAGAGATGCATTCCACATGCCCGACGGTGAATCCCAATTACAGAGAGATCTTCTTTTTCTTTCACATCTCGGCAAGGAGATTGACGTTAAATTTCCCAGTCGTTGGTAAGTCTAGTCACAGGCGCTTGTCGAGCTGAAGAATTATACTCATGCAGGCTAATAGGACCTGTCCAGAAGTCCAGCCATGGTTGTATGGCTATGATGCTATAAAAGAAGCGGATAATGCTATCAAGTCCAGGCCGTGGCGAGCGAGAAAATAACTGCTCTGTGTCCACTCTGATACTAATGATTATCCTGTGGACCCGCCGTTCCCAAGGCTAGGTGACTATCACAAACTAGTCACCTTGCATTGAAGTGGATCTCGCCAAAATATCTAGAATGCTTTGTATAGGGGTTGTATATCAGACCAAAATCAGGAATACGGTTGGAGGTTCGGCGCTGCATGAGCCGCAATTCGTTTTATTTCTATCCCAAACCTTTGACTGCAAGCAGAACTACTGCATGAAGCTGGCAGATGAGGAAGCTCATGCCTTCTATTCCATATCTGGCGTTATGACGTTACTCTGCATACCATCAATCAAAACATCTCGCATGGTTTCCGCGCTTTTCACCCTGATATCCACGAAACTTTCGGGACTGTAGAAGGCGGTATGACAGGTGATGACCGCTCGGCCCATCAACCAGGGTTCCTTCTGTCGATATGCTTGGATCAGAGGATGCACATTGTCGTCGGGTATTGGTTCCTCAGGCAACACATCTAGCCCAGCGCCGCTGATAATACCTTCCTCGAGGCATCTTTCAACACCGTCTAAATCCACAATCTCGCCACGAGCCGTGTTGACAAACACTGCACCCCTAGGCAACAACTTCAGCAAATCATAGCCTACCATTCCGCGAGTCTCTCGTGTGCAAGGGCAGTGTATGCTCAGAGTCGTGCTTCTTCTGAAAAGCTCGCGAATATCTCTGGTGCGTTCGACGCCGAGACTCTTGTCGACCCCGTTCGGTAGATAGGGGTCGTAGAACAAGACATTGCAGCCAAATGCCTTTGCTCGGAGGGCCACCGCTGTCCCTATGCGACCCAATCCGAGAATGCCAAACGTGGCTCCCTGTAGCCGTGACACCAGTGGCGTATCAATATACATCCACGGCGCCGGAGGGTCGGCTCGCTGAGTCTCGTTGTGCAGTAGGATGCCACGGCGGAGTGACAATGCAAGTCCCATGGCGTGGTCTGCAATTTCACAAGTACCATAATCTGAATAGACCGAGAGTGAGAATGGTGTCTGTGTATTGGATGGACTGCCTCGTGGGGGTCCGTGGGGTGGGTGCTAGCGACGATCAGGGAGGATGTATCTCACCAGGAACATTACACACTGTCACACCTCTCTTTGCCAGTGCCTCTCTGTCTAGCCGGTCGTAGCCCACACCCATTCGAACAATTCTGGCAACATGGTCAGCATGGAACTGCCAGCTGAGGTCGCCCGAAGCACCACAGCAGACTCACACCTTCAACTTCGGGAATAATGCCAGGTCGTCGGCAGTGAACCCCATCTTCAGAACCATGATTCCGTCTACTTGATCACGAAGTGCTTTATCGACATCAGACCATGGTTTCTGCTTTGGAATTCCCGTCGGCCAAAGAGATGTTTGGTGGTAATTGAGTTTGTATTGCTGAGACCCGCGAGGCTTGAATATCTGCTGTTCAACCACATCATCCTGTGGGCCGCCGAGCCTTAGTGATGAGAAGGCACATGTGGAGAGGGGACCTACGGGATACAAGCCGTCGGCTTGGATGATGGTGAATTCGGCCTTCTGAGGCGCCGACTGAGAGATCATGGCGGCCAGTGACAATTTTGTAGAATGTCTAATGGATTTCTTAGGCCGTAAAGTAAAGTACTTTGTAAGAAAATCTAATGATGGCCATGAGGCTCCTTAAATAACGTGCACCTCGGTAATGATCGGGGTTTGCCCCGCCCATGCCCGCCCCCATCGAGAAACAAAAATCGTGGGGGTAGTTAATTAGGGGCTTTCGTGGATATCAAACTCCACATCCATCCTCTCTCCTTCGTCATCCCCGGGCATGGGGACAAGGGGACAGCATGGTGCAGCCTAATGGAAAAATCAACCCGTACGCAGATGAAAGTTGCTCAATATTTAGATATTCTTAGATGGCACTGAGTCTGATGCTTCCACAATAATAGGTGATCGATCTCCCATTTTGCCTACGATGAGCTTTAAACACGAATCGGAATGGCCCTCTCCTGCCAATCGCATCTGCCTTCATCCCCTTGGCTGATAGCCTTGTTAGGCCTATAGAAGACAGAAAGCAGCGTAGGGTCAGCCCAATCTCTGAATAGATTCCATAGATTTGCAGGCACTTACATGTGGGATTTCCGTGCACGGCGAATAGAAAGAGCGCCAGCGACCTCTAAATTTGAGCTCTCAAGCAGGAGACTCAGGCGTGAACTGAAATTATTAAAGCAGTAAGTAGGCTTGCCTTGCTTAGATGCTAGATAGACAGGCTCATTTAATACATATTAGTTGAACCCGGGTGCCTATAGCCTATCCTAGGTTTCCGAATCCCTCTTGGACAACTTTCCGGCCTGCGAGCTTGGTCGCGAAGGCGAGTTTCCTCTCCGTGGACCAATCGTGGCTGTGGACCAGACACGAATATAGAATCCCCGCGATGAACGTATCGCCTGCTCCGATGGTGCTGTTAGAGTCAGCACGTATCTAATGTGCGCACCTTCCTGGATCAAATTACATACTCAATCACTTTTTCGTTCTTGGGCATATGTGCAGGGCTGTGACGGTATGTCTTTGATGTTGTGTCAAAGATCGCCGCTCCACCTTCGCCCCAGGTACAGCAAAGAAGCGACCTAACGCGAATTCAGGGCGAGGCCTTTGAGTAGATAACGGTGACGACGTATTCTCAGACAAACTTACGCTTTTTGCGCCTGTTTTGCTTGATCAAGAAGGCATTCTTCGGTGCTTAGGTAACCGTTGCCCTATAAAATCACCGGCTTTAGCGCGTGTGCGATCTAGGTGATGGTCATCCGAGGAAAAGGGATAGGAATGGCTCACGGTTGCCCAGCTCTTAGAATAAAACACGACATCCGCTTCACAGGCAAGTTCCTGGAGTCCCTCTCTTGCCGGCTTCTCTAGCTCCACGCTGATTCTGATTGTCGGGAACTTCTCTCTTAAGTGACCAATGCACCTGATGATAACATCAGGAATGCGTCCCTGGATTGTTCAGTTCATCGGTTGCTTGGATTATACACATCTTAAAACGATGGCTTGGTCAAGAAATGTGGGTGACAAGTGTACCAACCTCGAAATGATACCAAGTCGCATCTCTGCCAAGATCGTTTGCGATTTCGATGAATTCGGGGTAAGTCATCTCTGGCAATGCGTTGTAGTTTATAATGGTGCGAGATCCATTTTGAAGATTTCTGACGATGTAGCTAGACGCGGGCTCAGAGTGCTCTGAACGATAAAGACACGTCGCCGTGCTCACCCCGTCGCCTAAAGAACGCCTGATTTCTTGCACCGCTGGGCAATACTCGTCGGGAAGAACGCTGAGCAAGCTTAGTCTGAGGGCATTCTGGTGCTGGCGAAGAAGTTGCTGAAGCACCTCAATGGTGTTGGGGCAATTTCCTCCACGCCTTCTCACGACGCTGGAGGCGCGCAACTTTTCATCTTCGGCGATGAAATGGGGAACGCTGGTGGAGGATGGTTAGTGCCGTGCGAGAGGATGAGGGCACCTGGGCTGATCCCTGCCTTAATATCGTGTCGACATAGCAAGCTCCCACTCCTACGAACGACTTCATAAAGGCTGATTACAAGTGATTGTGAATTTTTGATACCGAATAAAATGTGTCGGAAAACAGTCGGCATCACTCCTAGGTAGCTTCAATCTTGTCCAAAGGTTTTCGTAATCTTGGGGAGATGGTGTTCGTGCGCTTAAGGTTTGTTCTAGCCAGCGCAGCGCCTCCCGTGGCGTAACGAAGAGCACGAACCTATGGGCTGTAAGGAGCACGGAGTACTCATTTAATACCCCATGCCCCAGACCACAGGCATTCTTATTGGGATTAGGAGCGTTCGTGGTGCGAGAACGCCTGACGGGGCTAGAAGCCAAGCTTTTCGCCTCCCAAGCTCTCCACCTCCAGCCGAGTACAGAGTCTCTAAATAGCTTGGATTGCTTGACAGCATCATCTCTAACTCCATCAGCCAAATCAAAGGAGGGGAGATTATGAAGCAATTTGGGTGGTAAAGGTATAAAGACCTATCTGAAATGACTGACTACTAGTGAAATGACCGGTTCCATCCCTTATATGTGGTTTCCACTTCCAACGAAACCTCTAATATTTATGGCAGAATTTGCCCAAGGGACCAGAACTGCTGTTGGTGGCACAGGCCCAAGTGTTCTTGTACTTGTCCTGCAAGATGCCAGCTCCAATCTTCTCCTTGCATGTATGTGGATGTGCCGCAAAGAAGCGACCCAGGGCGCTCGAGAAGTCCTTCACAACTCCACCATTCGGCACGGCCAAGCAGTATAACTCGTCGTCACTCTCAAAGCGGGTCATATTCACCGAGTTATAATTCTTGATGTGCGCTTTACCAAACGATTCATACAGGTCATCATTGCGTCGGCAGATGTGGGTGTGAATCTGTTCGTGGGTCCGCACGCGGACCGAGTTCATGGCCAACGCCTGCTCTTGGGGTATGTAAGCGGACTGCGTAAATTCCCAGCCTTCATCGAAGAATTTGGGCTTCTCGTAGGTGTCAAGAATGCCTGATACGCGCATGTTGGTCGTCGTGAGGTTTTCCCTGGCTCCCGGCTGCGAGAGGAGCACCCAGATAGGTGAGTCGTTTTTCTTGATCGCAGCACTGGTGACCGTGCACCATTGCGGGTTCTTCAGGCAGTCGCACAGAGAATGGAACCAGAGGCCACAGCCTTGGCAGCTGGCCTCCTTGTCAGTACATCCTCCGTCACAGGAAGTAACATTCTTGATGGCAGTGAGGCCGTTGCAGACTGAGCAGTCGCTGGCGTCTTTGCCTGAACACCCTGTCTGTGGAGCTCGACACTCACACCCCGTCATGTCCATATTGAGTATTTGAGTTGAATTACACAGTGGCAATGCAGCAGCTCTTTCATACAAAAGTGGGCTGTCAAGTGGATGACTATCGAACGATCCTAACCCTGCAATATTCAGCGCGGAAGCGCAACCTGCAGAGAGGATTAAGATCATCAGATTTGTAGCCATCGTGGTTCAGGGTTGGTAGCGTGAGGCGTAAATGGTAAGTTGAGAACTTGGTGGTGGATAGGTGTGATATTGAGTCGCAAAACTGAGGGTGTTGAGCTTAGATTTCTGGTACCAAACATCGGGTGAACGACGCTTCTTTAAAACCCCTTTTTTGTCCATCTCTTTCCCATCCTTAGCTAACGAGAGCTCGTATTGTCCTTCGCAATACCCGTCGTGGTAGGTACGGCCACAACGCTCGCACAGACCTCCTCATCCGAATTTAGACGCTCCAAGCGCCCTTAGGGAAGCTTAGGCTTTTCAGCTCGTTTTATCGGAGTATGTTGTACGAGCGCCGACGTCGTTGCAGCATAGCATGGACACGAATAAGCTCAGATTCATGGTTCGTACGTGCGCCAGCTCGCGAGTCAAATCCACTGTCGTCGTCCCTGCATTGGTCGTCCTCACTCCAGAATGCGCACAGATCGTACATGCCAAGAGGTTAGATCTAAACTCATCTGTATCTATTGGAACCAGTGGGCGCACTGCCTGAATCCTATCCCCGGTCTCGATGCTACCCAGGAGCATCCAATAAGTGGAATTGGGCATGGAAGCAATTTGGTTTCTAGATCGTTATAGCAATTCACTGCTGAAGTATCACGACGTTCTCTTGGCAGAATGGATGCCACAGCGACTTCGAAAACGACCTTGTGCAGTCTACAACAGCTCTTCGCCACTTCATGGCCTTGTGACAGATATTAACCCTTGAGTTTAATGTGGGAGTGCAACCATCTCTTTCCACAGAGCATAGGATATGGCATTTTTAGAATCGTGCATTGATTATGCTTGGCGTTGATGTGGTGCTTCAGTGCTGGCAGCATGACACACCTTCATTCAACCCAACAGCAGCGTCTCGCGTACGTTTTGCGAGTCGACATGTGGAGGCTACAACCAAAGCAATCTCATTTTAGAAACAATCAATCTCCAGATAGAACTACTGTGGCAACTGAGCTCGATGATTGAGGGACACTCGCAGCAATATTGCATCGATTCAATCGCCCACCTTCTCAATCCGAGTTTCGCTGACGGATTTGGTTTCACCGAAGTTGTCGTCCACTTTAGATGATATACTAACGGGATCAACTTCATCTCCAAAAATTTCGCCAATATCTTCGAGGGAGCGGCCTTTGGTCTGTGTTCTTGGGCGTCAGCGATCATGTCGAGCCGTAGTCTGTTGTACCTTACCTCAGGGAAGTAAAAGAAGATAATTACTGCAAAGGCAGTTGTGATAATGATGAACACGATGTAATATTTCCAACCGATCGCTACAAATGCCGTCGGTACTGTCAAAGTCTAGTGTCAGTCTTCGTGTTGCAATAGAAGTGTGGGGTCAACAGTAAGGTAAGGAGAATGAACCATGTATTACCACGGTATTAATGCTTACCTGATTGTAAGAATATGATAGTTGCTATAAATAGTCCAGAAATCGACACTGCCAGTCCTTTTGCTCTTACAGGAGTGGGGAAGATCTCTGCAGCGTAGATGTAGGATGTGGCATCGACAGAGGAGGAGAAAAAGCCAATATGAAGGAATAAGAAGAACACTGCAGCAGATGCTGCGCCCCTTTGACCTGTTCTCTGGAAGGTGTCGATAGTTATGCACTCTCCGATAAGGGCAATAACACAACCACAGAAGCCAAACACTGAGAAGGGTCAGCCAGTAAACTCAGACTTCAGCAGCACCAGGGAGCGCACTAAGCATTCGAACTCTGCCAACCTTGTCGACAACTAGGGCGTTGATCCAATTCCCAGAAGGACAAACAGAGATCCACCCTGATTGAATGAGGAGCTGCTGAACGGTGCCGAACCCTAGGCTAGGAGTCCCCGAATTCGAGGAGGCGCAATCTCACTTTGATAAAAGGGAACCAAGGTCACTAGTCCGCCTGTATAGAAGTTAATTATGAATAGAATGACATCAGTTTATATCTTATCCTACCGACCCCGACGCCCGTGACGAAGCGCATAGCAATATACATTCCAATATTGACGCTCCCAGCTTGGAGACCGCCCCCCGACGATGGAGAACACACATACGATTAGCATTGCCATACGGCGGCCAAATCTGTCGGCTGTTGTAATGCAGGACAAAGTCCCGAAGAGGCCACCGGTCTGGAAGAGTCCATTGATTGCGCCCATCAAGTCAGCTGCATTCGATCGTGTGTCTAGCTCGAAATAGGTGAGGAATGACGGCTACCCAAGTGTCGTTGCTATGATGCTCGCACAATATCCATATGTAAGACTTCCTAATGCAACAAAGAGAATAATCTATAGTAGTGTGAGCTTGATAAAGAAGATATCAAAGATCAGCTTACCAAGTATCGAGTTAACTTTGGAGAGAGTGCCATTCTGTCCGCAAAAGGTGCTTGGAATTGAACACTGGCAGACCACGAAGGGTCAAGCAGGGTCGGTCACTCATCTTATATAGCTTTAGGAGTACTTGATGAAGTGTCCTCCACCGGTATAGCCCCGCGACAATACCCTCTGGTTTGATGGGATGAAACCGTGTGAGGAGATGTCACTATGAAGTTTGAATACTCCACTGACGATATTCCAAGCTATCGAGATGGTCTCGCCTGTCCTGGGCCATCTGGGGTACTCTCTTTTGGGTAAGCTCAGCCCGTTGGCATTATTTGGAGAAGCTCGTCGATTAAAGCTTGATGAATGAGCTACGGAAAGCCTGATTTGGTTGACCGGTGGATGCAGGTTCGGGGCTCAGAGCAGCTTCATCCATACTGTGATTCCGATAGGTAAACCTTGGACGAGCCGCTGGTGTAGACTTCGCTTCTAGGCGAGATCCCCAGGAATTGTAATCGAAGCCGTGAAGTAAACCCTGGGAATGAAGATTGGTGAACATCGATGAACGTCGGGGGGAGGGCATAACTGCCAATCAAGCACTTTGCCAAGCTGTCAGAATTCAATTGCTGTGTCGCGAAATCATAGTTTACTTCCTAATTTGTGCTACATATTGCTTGATCTGGCAATCCCAGCTTTGATTCAATAATCAATCGGTATCCCAGCTGCGTATCCCCTAGTCACCACTCCCGATGCGCAACTGGCATCTGGGCCAGCCTGTGCAACAACACAGTCGGAAGGAAGTAGAGCCAGTTGAAATTTCCCCAAAGAAAGCCGTTTTTGGAATTCAGAGGTAATCTGAAGGGAGAGATCGCCTTTCTTCCTCAATGAAGAACTTCAATTCTAGTTCAGTGCGAGTATAACCCAACAGATTCCTTGATCTAGACATAGTACTCTCTATTTGGATACATTCATGTTAATCACGATTGTCTTTGCATGCAGATATCCCCTCAATCCTTCATAGCCACATTCCCTTCCTATACCGCTTTGTTTAACCCCTCCGAATGGGACTTGCGGCGATGCCTTGAACGCTTGATTGATACCAACAACTCCTGCTTCAATCTTGCTCGCAACTCGTAGGGCCCGGGGGATATCGGATGTAAATATCGACGCTAGAATTGTTAGCGAACGGGAGCCGTTTGAAGATTCGATATGCACTTACATCCAAGACCATAAGTGGTATTGTTAGCCAACTGAAGCGCTTCCTCCTCAGTCTTAAACGTTTTGATGGCAATGACGGGTCCAAAGATCTCATCGGTGAAGACACGACTCTTGGCATCAGGGTTCAAGAGGATTGTAGGCTGAACAAAGGCACCCTTCTCACCTAAAGCCTCGCCTCCGGTGAGCACCTCAATTCCTTCGGCTTTTCCATCCTTCAAAAATCCCATCACACGATCGAATTGCTTCCTGTCAGCAAGAGGTCCGAAAGCCGTTTCTTTCAAAGATGTATCACCCATCTTCTTTGTAGCTTCTTCGAAGGCTTTCTTGACTCCCTCAATAAATTTTGGAGCAATGCCCTCTTGGACTAGTACTCTTGAAGAGGCAAAGCAGATTTGACCAGAATTGCGAAGAAAGCCTTCCGCATTGTGCAAGATAGCATTCTCAACATCAGCGTCGTCGAATATTAATGCTGGTGACTTTCCTCCGAGTTCGAGAGACACATGCTTCAAGTTCGACTTGGCTGCTGCTATCTGGACTGCTCTCCCAACCGCAGCTGAGCCTGTGAAGGCGATTTTGGCGATATCCATGTGAGAAGCAAGCATTGATCCAACCGGGCCGGCACCAGTAAGCAGATTAATCACTCCAGGTGGAAATCCCGCCTCTTTGATCAACTCGCCATAGGCCAAAGCCCCGAGGGGAGACTTTTCGGAGGATTTGAAAACAAATGTATTTCCCGCAGCGAGTGCAGGAGCCATTTTCCACGCGGCCAGGGCATAAGTTGAATTCCAAGCAGCTATGCCGGAACACACGCCCAATGGTTCGTACGCAACGATCTTGTAGGAGCCATCGCCCTCCGGGGGATAGCTCTCCCCCGCGATCTTCCCAGCGAAACCCGCGTAATACCTCCAAACTCCGGGTGGACCTTGGGCAAAGAGTGTAGCAACCGAGACTGGCTGACCCATGCAAATGCTTTCGAGTTTTCCCAGTCTCTCTGCGTTGGCCTCTAGGAGGTCTGCAAATTTCAGCATAATAGCCGCCCTTTTAGCCCCCGGAGTAGATGACCATGAAGGAAATGCTGCTTTGGCGGCAGCAACAGCACGGTCAACATCGGCTTCGGAGGCAACTTGTATTTTATCAGATACTAGGGTGTCGTCGTTCGGATTATAAACAGACAGAGTCTCCCCTGTTGACGAAGGGACATACTTTTGAAATATAACTCAGTTTTAGGACTTTTAAGCAATGAATGAGCATCCTTACCTCGTTGTTAATGAAAAGATTGGTTTGGTACGACATCCTGTGAAAATATTCGATAGTATTCTTGACAGATGAACAATCGAGAGAAGGAATGCCACACTGTATGGCTGCTCTTGGAGAATCTTTAGCAGTAAACAATTGATTCCGTCGACTCGTCAAAAGGGGATTTAAATCCTCACAGCCCCACGCCCTTCATGACATCCATTTCCCGAGATGATCACAATGAGTTGAATCACTTTTTTTGCTTGCCCCGGGTGCCAAGGGAGAATACAACCCCGCGCCGGACCGGTCTGTGGAATCAGTGGGAGTTATTCAAACCCCTCACTTGGTTGCGCAGCCAATTGAGGATCATGCTAAGTGGGAGCCTTGGAGGTCGCAAATAGCAAAGGGAGGTAGGCGGATAGCGATCCATTCATGATAGGGAAGTGGGGGTATATGTAGGGGATTGAGACGACTCTAAAGGTAGAGTCTGGATGTTGTGCGGTGAAATAATGAGCATATGGAAACTTAGCGTTTAAGGTGAAGCACCAGGCCTTCCAGGACACTCCTACGGTCATTCACGGCCTTTCAGGGTAATGACTTCTCACGCCCTCCTGCAAGGCTACGGCAACAGGCTATCGTGAGAGGATGCGGTTACCACATTGGACGATAGCGTGTGTTATCGGACGGTAACGCGCGGCGTCATCACCCGCTAGGGAGTGAATGTCAGTCCAGTAGGAGCAAGGACTCAGAAGGAATGATTATTTGCCTTAGTGGAAGCCGCTCCCAAGACTGATCAAGGAGGGAACGTTGGAACTTGGAACTTTCAAAGCCAGCGTGGGCGCCGGCTTTTTTCAATATGGTTTTATTCAAAACGAAGCCTCTCGTTAGATTTACTGTCCTGAGGAGTTAGTGTCCCTGACGAACTTGCCTCCCTCGAGGCGGAGTAATGGAAGTGAGACGTTCGTCGAGGATAGGTTGTGACTTGGTACCCGCAGTGTCCCTTGTTCTTCGACTCTGCCAATGATCTCAGTGCATAGTTACAGAATGGATGAAAGTAACCTCCGACCTCCTTCCTCCTCTGGGTGTCCCAAATATGTATACCCAGGATCTAATGACAGGGTCTCTAGGGGCAGGGCACCGCGGTAAGTGGGTGACTCGAAACCAATACAAATCATTTGTCAGCACTGACACAGGTTCTGGGTGGTATCATCGTCACAAGGCCACTATCAGCCGTAGCTAAGTGCATGAAAAAACGCACTGTAGCAAGAATTGCTAGCAGAGTCTTGTGTTTTGTACCAGTACTTTCACATTGGAACGATTTTGGCCTATTAAATGTGTTGCACCGACTATTTGGGATCACCAACTTCCCTTCCAGGGTCAAGTGCTGAATCCTGATGGGTTGTAGACTCTATCTTAGGTTAGCGGGCAAACATTCTAGGGCCCAAAGGCCCCTTCGGCTCCCAATGCGCCCCCAAGCTGAGTTTCAGGGAGTCGCCAATCTGCCCTCTGCAGGCTGACAAACAGGTGGAACTGCGCCTACCGAGCAGGATCCCCACTGGCAGCCACCGCAGCATTTACTCCTGGTGACGAGCGGCGGTCTGTCCCGTTGGGCTTAGGCCAGCAAGTTCGAGTTAAGTTGAGCTTTTCTTCTTGCCAAACCTTCCAAAGTTGCGACATCTTGGTTTCCCATCACCATCATCGCTTCCACCTGTTGGATGAATGCGCTAATAGCTAGACCTTTTCTAATTCTCTCTGCTCCTCATACCAAAGGCAAGCCTACTTCAAGGCCGGTGTTTTGAGCGTCGTGGTCAAACCCAGGCACAGCGGGTTAGAAGATGGCATTTAAACAGTGCTAAACTACGATGCTATGGCACCAAAATCCAAAGGCGAGCAACCAGACTTTGTCTTCCTTTCGTACGCGCCTAAACCCAATCGAAAATCTCAGGCGATCCAAGATACTCAAAGGCGTGCTCACGCGGCTCGTAAATCACACGCGCTTGCTCGACAGAAGCGCGGGGTCTTTGACCGGAGTGGCAATGACGAGGCGAGTTCATCTACTAGTCCAGAAAGTCCAAAGAACAGCCCGCCCAAAGAGTCTGCGCCACACGAAGTTGTATTTGTCCAGCCACCTGAAGATACTGACGAGGTGCTGAATGTTCACGGCGATGATGATTCGCAATCAGTGGCTCAAAGTGACCAGCTTCAGCTTTGGTCCCTTGCACACTCATACGGCACACCAGCTACAACTTTACTCGGGCAGGGGACTGTTGACCCGTTTGATGTTTTCGCTGCAAAGGGCCTTCCACCATATGTTTATAAGGTCCTGGATATAGGTAAGCAATGCATGTGTTTTTAACGGGAGGTCACGAAAGCCCAAGATGTCGCGCGCCGCACGATATTAGTGATGATAGGTACCTCATTAGCTGACATAATCTCAAATCCCAGCTGCGGACATGAAATGGGGACACCTTAAACCTTCAGTCCTCAATCAAAGATCCAATCCGCTTAAAAGAGCATGGTTGCGAGCGAACATGGAATCACCCGCTGTTTTGCATGCAATGGTTTACGGCATGCTTGTTTCGCTGGACTCAGTACAGTCTCCTGTCGAACCTGGCAACACTCTTAGTCTAAAGCATCAGACGTACGCGATGAGTTTATTGCAGAAGGAGTTGCAAGCACTTGGCGATGGTATACCGCACCAAAATATTCTACTCGCTATCATAACGCTTGCTGCGCATGGCGAACCTACCCGGGATCGATATGTCGCTCCATTAGGTTACCCCGAGTCACCACTTGCAAAGACTCAAAATCTCCATATTTATGGCATGCTGAAATTAGTGCCCGAACACATACATGCTATGTTCGCGATACTTGAACGAATTGGGGGAGTAGATGCTGTGACGCTCTACGGGTTAAGAGATACGGTTGAATTGTAAGTCTTACAAGCGGCCTTCATGACGCCTGACACTTATTGGATAGTTGCGACCTGTATTTTTCCACTCGCTTCGGAACTACCCCGCGACTTGCGTATCGCCATCCTATCTATCCATTGATATCAGATATCGAATACACCCCTGACTCGATAGCGGAACAACTTCTCCTTAAATCCGGTGGATCCCTAATAGCCCTCCCAGCATTGATTGAGGAGTACCAAGAAGCTGTTGGAATGTCGTCTGTACTTCTTGCAGGTCTCGATCAATATCAAAGAGAAACGGCATCAGCTCCTAGCTTACCATCGTTAGTCCGTGCAAGATCTGCCCTTCAGTACAAATTGACTTCTTTACAGCCGGTTGATATGACACTAGCCGCGTTCGACGAACAGGTCTGCGAGATCTGCCGCCTTACTCTCCTTCTATTTAGCAATATGGTATTCTTCCCTCTTCCACGGGTGTCTGGGGTCAACGACCGCCTAGTCGCAAGCCTACGCTACAGCCTTGCCACCACGGGTGTTGACTTTTTGGTGCAGCATCTGGGCTTATTGACTTGGGCGTTGGCCATAGGTGGCATCGCTGCTTTCTCAACAGAACATCGCTCTTGGTTTGTATCTACATTCCGAGAGAAGCTTCTGTGGCACCCGGATGACTGGGAAGAAGTCGAAGAAGTTCTCGCCGCCCACCTTTGGTGGGACTATGTGTGTGAAGACCCTGGCAAAATGTTTTGGAAAGAAGTCCATTCCGCTCACCGCTCCTCCTCTTTCTCTGGTGGTGGAATCAGCTTGCCTTTCTATGGCCCTCCCTGAACGGAGCGTTGCTTGAAATTTCCCTTGACAAGAAACCTCGACCACCACAATTCCAATTTTGGAATCTATTGCAACGAGTGATGAAATCCAACTGCAGGGACATTCGCGTGCTCAGTTGATCTTTTCAACATGCCTTGAATTGCTCTTCTACGTGAACTATCAATATGACCGATGGTTCCACATTACTGCGACAAACAAGGAAAGACGCCTTATCCACAATCACATCAAGTAGACGAGTTTCTTGCCGCTAACCTTACCGCTCCTCATATCTGCCAATCCAGGATTGACAACACCCTCGAGCCCACCCGTTCTCACATCGACTGGATGTGGTTTCACATAGCCCAGCTGGAGCAACCTCTCGGCAACTGCGGCGAACCGTCGGGCACTTTCAAAGTCATCAGTACTGGCAGGAATTACCTGGCCCATGAATTCATATTCCTCGCCGAGGAAGGAGTAGCCAACAGTCATAACAGTCGTGATACCGGGGAGCGGTGGTGTCAAGGGTGTGAGAACACTGTAGAGGATGGTCGAATGCTGGGTTTTACCCTCGGGCGTCAGGACTTTGGCACAAAACGCGGCCGAACTATCTCTTGAAAAATTGTCGACACAGAGCGTCAATGGCCCAACGGTTGCTTCATTCTTCGTGGCAGTTGCAAGTAGCTCGGATGGAGCGTCAGGCGAGTAGTGATCAACAACAAAATCTGCACCATACGATCGTACCAGGTCCGCATTGTGTGGTGCACTGGTGGTTAGGACCGTAAAATTTGCCCTTCGGCATTTCAGAATCACATTTGGCAGAGATATGGTTGCTCTAAAGTGGAGGAGGCGAGCGCGACTCACAGCTTCGCATACTGGATCACCATGGTTCCCATCGCGGTACTACCGCCGTACACCAAGACTTGTTGTGGCTTTCGCTTATTGGTGTCCACCGAGCCATCATCCGATATCACAGGATAGTCAATACCGAATTTGTCAAGCTATGGATTCGATCTGTGTCAAACTTGGGCAACTAGGTTCCTTCGTGCAGGGCTGGACTTACGAAACACCGCCCAGTCGTGAGCGTGGTTACGCCTAACGAGGCCGCTTGCTCAAACCCCATTCCCGGAGGAATCCTCAGCTGTAAATCGGCCTTGACGACGATATACTCAGCGAAGGTGCCGTTCTCGAATTGTCCCGGATCAGCGGGCCGTGTGCAACCACAGACGCGGTCGCCTGGCTTAAAATCTCTCTGGACATCAGAGCCGATCTCGACGATGGTGCCCGCATAGTCGCAACCAGCCAGCGACCCTGGGACGGCTACCTTGAAATCCATCACAAGCAGGTCGGCGGGATTGAGCGCTACTGCCACGACCTTAACCAGGAAATAACCAGCGCGCAGTTTAGGAAGTGGCCTCGTCTCCACAACCGCCTCAAGCCCGCCGTCAGGACCAGAGTCTCTAAAAGTTATGGCTTTCATGGTCCTGGGAAGCGACATCATGGAGGATGTGATTGTGGGAAAGTTTATATATGAGAACAGTCACCTCTGATATTTTACTCAGAGAAGGCTGGCTAAGACTGAAGAGAATCGTGGCAGAGCCTCTGTATCTTAAGTCTTTGCACATCAGGCCTAGATCAACCCGCAAACCCATTGTATATGGAAACCGCAAACAAGGCCACCCGCGCCAGGGTTGTTTTGGTCCCGCATGCGAACCCCACTGGCAAAGTACGTATACCAACAACCCGTCTCCAACCAACAGACTCAGGCCAGACACAACAGGTGGCGACCCAAGACGAGGGCAGGACGGCAGGAAGGATACCTTCCCCCGCCTACATAAGCAACCTACTCGTAGGGACCCTTTTACTGATGGAAGTTAGTCGTGCGGCTTAGTTAATAAAGACAACGACTTTTTTCGGGGCTCGGCTTGATTTCCTTAACAGGATCCCCATGAAAAGAGAGCCAGTTTGGCCTCGGTGCTAGGAGACAGGGCTGAACCCCCTGAACGTATGATAGCGGTCTTTGGTGACCAAGCAGTCAGTCCCTTGTGTATTTAACCCCTATAACATACTCGTTACTAGATTAGTCTCATGTATGACCAGAGCAGTCGCAGGGCTTTGCACACGGAGCTGTTGCTTAGCGGTGACTCGGCTTAGTTCGTTCTTCAGTCTCTGGCGGAGTAAATCAGCCCAAGGCCCGCCCAAAGCCCAATATAGTAAAAGGGCTCAGGTCGTCAAGTCGTCTTCCTGCGGAGTATGAGGAGCGTTCGTCTACACCCCTGACGAGAAAAAAGTTCTTTTGTGCTGTTTCACATCTTTGGGGTCATTGCTGACGGACCAAGTGGTGCCTTTGATATCCGCACATACGAGACTAGGGTCACAGATTTTCTACTTCTGTCGTGAACTTCAACCCAACTTCTTCCAGCCGGTTGATATATTCTGCTCCAAGACATGCAGGTGTGTAGATTCCCCCTGTCAGTCGTGTACTTGTATCTTCCAGCATTGTCCGAGCCGCCCGTGCGAGCAACGCCGCCGTCACTATCATAGTATGCATACGGTTCCGCCTGATGGCAGGGAACTAAGTAAGGGACCTGGATAAGCATCTGCTCTTTGTTGTCTGTTGTCGCAACCAAGGGCGAAGTTGCTCACCTAAGCCCATGCATGTCCACCACGACGTCGCCCACGAGCGACGAGAACTCCGATCGAACCTGCTTGGCGACCACCCAAGTGAGCAGATCCGACGGCGCCGATTCCATGGCGCACTGGGGCAACAATAACATGCACGCGCCGCTGGCTTTGGCCGTAGCCTCGTATTTGTTGATCATCTCCAACCTCCACGGCACTTCGGGCGTGCAGTCTACATAGTGGGTGCCGGCCTCAGCGCAGGCTTTGAAGGCGTGTTCTCCATAGATTGCATAGGGCTCGACCAGTGCGAGGAGGCAGAATGCTTTCTTTGCCAGCGCGGATACTTCCCGGTCGTTGAGCGCGCATATTTCGATTGCTTTGGGTGGCGGTTAGACTGGCAGCTCTAAGTAGGTCTGGCAGAGAGAGCATGGATTCGCGAAATCCTACCTGTTTGGACATGCTCTGGAGCTAACTCCTTGCACCGGGAGGCAAGTTGCTGGAGCTTGGCTTCTGAACGCCCAGCGATCGCCCACTTAAGACCTGAAGGGAAGTTTGCGGTGACGTGCTCAGCTGTCAGCATACCCGAGTATCCTGTAAGGGAAAGTGAGTTAATGTTTTCACGGTGCAGCCTTGTGGTAGAGGCTGACCGGTTGCTCCAAAGACCACGATATCATATTGACGACTGTGTTACTTGAAGCCCATATCGTTTCTGGTTTCGGTATCGCGTAGGCCTTGTTGCTTGATTTTAGCGCGGGAGGGAAAAGGGCGATGTCAAGTCACCAAATCTGCATGTAGGAAAAGAAAGATAGCTGACCAGAACGAACAGATTTTGCTATCGAGTTGGCCGATGTTTCGCGGGTGATAATCCCTCTTGCTTGCTTCTTGGAGGGGTCAACTGCCAACAGATAGCTTGACCACCTTGAATTAGTCGAAGAGGAATGAAACTTGGCAAACAAGATCTCCGCACAATCTCCTGTGCCCTTGTGCTAGGCTTTCAAGCCTTTGGTAATCCGGGGTAGCGATACTCTAGTAGGCTCCCAATAAGAGGGCTGTATATTGTAGTTGTCAACTGAGGCTCTCATTGTGAAGGGCGGGAGTAGCCCGCAACCCTGGCCCAGATATTCATGGGAATAAGTGGAGACGGCTGAGCATGGCGACGCTGGGCATGACACGCAAGGCGGCGGGGATGGCAGAACGACAAAGTCCATGATCCATGTGGCAGATGACTGGGCACAGAAGCGACGATGGTGGAACTGATCCGACTCGATAGCAGAAACATGGCTGGAACAAAAAGCAAGGCGTTAGGATTCGAATGAAGGAAGAAAGAGTGGGTGAGGTCCATCGCCAAGAAACGAAGTCCGATATACTTACGCGTTGAAGCTTCCCTCTCATTTGTGCTTGCAATGCCTTTTCGCGGACCGAACGGCTCTTGGCCTTTCCCTCTGCGTAGAAACTGATATAATGTGATCCATCCGTCTGAGAAGGACCACAGTCAGAGCTACACACTTATTGGCTATCTCTCTAGGGTGAGTCCATGCGTGTTCTCCTCGTCAATATGATCTCGGGCTCATGGAATTTGAGAATCTGGACCAGGACCTTTGCACCAACGTGTCTCGACACCACAAGGCTGGTTAGGAACCTTGCGAGTATCAGAATTGTTCCTCTGCACCAGGGTAAAATCAACCCTTCTGAATGGCCGGATCATCCAGTGCTATATCTTGAAGATCTCGGTGCTTTAAATAATTCAAGAAGTGATCACACCTTCTCGTTTATTTCTTCTAGAGTATCAGTGGAAGTAGATACGGTACGTGATGATCTAGTTAGTAAGTATAAAGACGTTGGCGAAATTTCTTTTTTATTAACCTACTACCCCTTCTAAACCCTTCGGACTCACTTTAAGTTTATATGCATAACTTTAACCTGAGTCATTTCATAGAGCTCCTGCAAATTATGCTCTCTACCTTTTCCTGACTGCTCATAGCCGCCAAATGGGATCCCTGGATAATGATGACTGCTGGTATTCACCCACACGTAACCTGCTTCCATTTTTCTGACCGCCCTCTGTGATGTGGCAAGGTTGGACGAGAATACTGCACTTGTGAGTCCGTAGTCAACGGAGTTGACTTCTCTCCAGAGAACGGTTTCATCGCTCCTTTTAAGAACGCACATGACAGGACCAAATATCTCCTCCTGGGCAATGCGCATACTGGATTTGATATCTGCGAAGACTGTGGGAAGCATGAAACAGCCGCCATTCTTCTCCATGTCTGGTGCATGGCCTCCAGTGACAAGGGTAGCACCTTCTGATTTCCCAATCTTAATATACTTCTTGACTCGCTCGACAGCTCTCGAGTCGACAAGAGCACCCATCGTGGTTTTACAATCGAGTGGGTCTCCTGGTTGATAGGTCGATGTGATTTTGTCAATAATAAAGCCTAGAACTTTATCGTGAAGAGATTCGGGCAAGAAGACTCTTGTTGTCGAGGAGCAGGACTGGCCGCACCAAGCCCAGTTCATACCTTGAGCTATACCGTCCACAATGGTTGGTATGTCGCAATCAGGGTATGCCGCAAGAGCATTCTTTCCTCCAAGCTCAAAGACTCCGAGTTTCAGTGTGTCAGCAGCGGCTTTGGCAATCAAACGCCCGATAGGAACGCTGCCTACGAGCGTGACTTTCTTTACGATTGGGTGAGTTGATAACGTCTCGCCGCAATCTTTAACACCTGCCAGCATGTTGATGACCCCCATGGGAAAAATGGGACCAATCAATTCCATTAGTCGAAGGGCAGAGAGGGGTGCCTGCTCGGCTGCTTTCATCACCACCGTATTGCCAACAATTAACGGAGGCACCAGTTTGGCTGCAGCCATCAGTAGCGGATGGTTATAAGCAACAACACGAGCCACGACCCCATAAGGCTCGCGGACTGTGTAGTGCAACATCTCTTCGTTTAGTCGGTATGTGTCTCCAGTGACAGCTGGGGCCAGGCCAGCAAATAAGTCGAGACTGATTGCGGCATATTCGACTTCTTGACTCATTATTGCCACAGGACTTCCGATATTCCATGCATCAAGCATTGCTAGCTCTTCTGCACGGTCACGGATGACTTGAGCTGCCTTCAGAACCATAGCACATCGTTCCAGGGTAGGAACCTCTCGCCAGCTTTGGAAAGCCTCATCTGCCGCCTCCAAGGCTCGAATTGTATCCTGCTTGCCAGCAAAGGAAATCTTTGTGATCAATTTTCCATCGATCGGGCTGAAGATTCCTTTTTCTTTACCATCTGCCTGGGGATGGAAAGCTCCATCGTAGAAGAGCCCCTTTTCCTTGGGCACGAGGCGCTCAAGACCAGCGCCGTTTGATTCATCCATGATAGTAGTGAAGGCGATAACGCAGGACCCTGGTTCTATCTTCAACTCAAGAGCTTTTTGAGTGCGAATTGTGCAGGAGAGATCCTGGCTCTGGTTTGGGGTTGGAAAGCTCGTCGAGGCTACGGGAGGGAACAATATATAGACAATCCCGGTGGAGTGAGTACGAATGGTCTCGTATATCAAGAGACTCAATGCAACAGAGCATGCAATTCAAGATCTTGATAGGAGGAGAAAGCCTCGTCTGAACCCCGGAGACGACTCCACAATACTCGCGGATTCGCCCATCAACCGTGCAGTTCAGCGAAATTCGGTCCGAAAATATGGGGCCCTCAGAATGCCCCAGACTGTCTATATCGTAACCTCAGCCGTCACTTTTATGGTTACGGGAGTAACTGTGACCAATGAAACGTTCCAGGCACCTAACAGCAGTACTAGAAACGAATGCTGAACCTGGATATCGCTGCTACACGCCTGGGCCGATCTAGGAACTCTATTTAGAAGAGGATCATGTTCCAAAATGTTACGCCGACGCGAGGGGTGGTTATAAAACCGAGGATGAATCCTTAGAAGCGATTTATTTGAACGGATTTTATCATTCCCCTACTCATTCGCCTCTTCGCCTCAAGGTCTTGTGGAAATTCGTGAGCATTCAATAAGCTAGATTCGTATTGCCTACTGTGGCGGAGAAAGACCTGCCGCTGGTCGATATCGCCATCCTAAAACTGAGCGTCATGGGTTCGCCGTCGAGCCTTGCCATGATTCTGATACCATGCGTTGTGCTCCTATTCATAGTCTGTCCCTGTAGAGCCGTGGGTTATAACTTCTCAACAACTGATCCACACACTAGTACAGGACCTTGCGGGACCCATTGAGGTCCATCCCAGGGCCAATGCTAGGCAGGCTGACAGGATTCTATATCACCTTTCTCGAATTCTCGGGTCACCGAGCCACGACCGTCCAGAGATTCCACCAGAGATACGGCCGTGTCATACGAGTAGCGCCCGATCAGCTCTGCTTTTCCTCACCGGAGGCACTGAAGGACATCCACGGGGCGAACTCCAAGTTCACCAAGGCACCGATCTACGATTCATTGGGGTTCAAGGGCGTGTTTACCACGCGTGACAAGGATGAGTATCGCGTGATGAAGAAAAGAGTCGTGCCGAGCTTCAACCCTGCTTCGTTGACCGAGCTGGAGCCCATCGCCCACCGTCAGGTCGCCAACTTGCTTCGATAAACGGGTCGACGTGCCGTTGGATGTCCTTCCTTGGTTTCGCATGCTGGCGCTGGGTGTCGTTGGTAAGAGTCTATTCCACCCTTTTGAGAGTTGTGTCAAGCGGCACTCCGGACTCCAGTAAATTTAAGCGTTGACATTCCGTAGCGGAAGGATTCGCAGGCGATAGTTTCGGGGGACTGGAGAGTGAAAAGACACCCCAGTTGCAGCATGACATCGACTGGGTGTTCCCTTCCCTGCTGGCGCATTGAGTGTTCCCGTTTACCTCGAAGATCCTCCTATACAGCCCAGTCAAAGGTATTCGAAACTTCTTGAGAGCCGGTGAGGAGTTCAACACGGTAAAGCCAGAAACGACATCGGGGAATGTCTAAGACCCAGCTAACGATATGACACCAGTACTGTGGCGGCGCATAGCACAAAGACTTGACAACCTTCGACCCGGCGGCCCCCCACGACCTTATCGCGCGCATGGTCAACGAGCGAACAGCGCTCCAAAAAGAGAACAAAAGCATCCCGCGGCATGTGACGGAGAGTAGAATCGTCGATGAAATGTCGAACTTGATCTTCGCCGGGACGGACACGACAGGGAACACGCTGAGGTATCTCTTCTACGAGCTGGCGCGGAACCCAGAATAGAAATCAAATGCTCCCTCGCCGCGGTGGTCAGGAGGTATAGAGTCGAGATTGGGAGCGAGACCACCGACGACGATATGCAGATGATAGACCACTTTGTGCTCATCTCCAAGGGCCAGCGCTGTGTTTTGCGGCTTAGCAGGAGGCTCTAGTTGGGATGTTTTGTTTTTTAGGACGTCGGCGGTCGAGCCCCTGTCCTTGATGGGGGAATGGGAGGTTGCACCCCCTCGCAGCCCTGGGTGTAGAGGACAGATCGGATCATATCATATCATACTATCACCGATCATAATAGCGACTGAAGAGAGTGTGATTCATGATTCATAAACGTGAACACGGACCCAAGTAGGATATGAAATGAAATAACCGATAAATAGCTTGAACCGACATGACGATGACGATAGCAGACTCAGTTTGGATGAAAGTTATTCCCGGGGCCTTTCAATCTCTGCTTCTATCTACTATTTATTATTTAAATAACCAACCACTCCTTATATATTACCTTCCTACGAGTACATAGGTAATATTAGTGTATTTAGTTAGTTGTGAAGACGACGACGACGACGAAGAAGAACTTTGAAAAAGCAATTGACGTCTCGAGAATCCGCTTCGACGGTGAAATGATACTAATTACAGATAGATCAAACCACTGTGTTTCTCCCCTTCTCTACTCATACCCCTATTTAGTGTCAGAATCTACGGATATTTACCAGTTGATACTTACTACACAGTAAACATATGCGAGAAGAAAAAAAGGTGGTTGACTTGCATGTTCATAAATCGGCCGATTACATTTCAACTCAGCTCAGCTCAGTCTCAGTCTCCTATCTCGATTTCAATTCGATTCGATTCGATTCGCCGCCAATCACCAATTAAAAAGGTTGATGATGATGTTGTTTCTCGCTCAACAGGACGGACGGGGGAGGGGGGTGCAGAAAAGCAGCCGCCCAAAAGACGCTCAATTTCGAAAAACTCCGGCCCCCTTCCCTCCCTCCTCGGGCTTTTCATCTCATCTCATCTTTTCATCGCCAACATGCATGGATGGTTTGTCATGCAGTGAACTGATACTCTCAGCGTAGCGTACGTTAGCCGCTTCAATATGCTTGCTCGACGGTCAACTTTTTTCCAAACTGTCAAACTGTTGCCCTTGGTGGGAGCAGGGTTGGCTCTGGGCCCCTTTCCTTTCCCTCCCATCCCATCGTGCGGCGCCTGGCCTGATCACCGTTAAGATGAATTCTATCTCTATCCAGCTGACGTCGATCCCAGAAATGCCCCTAGCGTGCTGGATCGAGATTAGAGTAACCAAATACCCTCCAGTCCGACTGAGTAGTATCTCCAATCCGCTACCCAAAAGCACCCCGCGCGCGGATGTCTTGTTTCCCTGTTGTATTGGTCGAGGCAGAAAAGGAATCGACATAGTCTGGGTTCTTGATAATTACAGTGCCGTCTGAATGGGTGTTTAGAACTCATTATTGTATGCTTGCGCAGCCCAGCGTGTGTCCAAGATGAGACCAGACCAGACCAGACCAGACCAGACCAGCCCAATTAGATCTCTCCTCCCAACATTATTCATTTTCGCGTAGATATCAGTCGTCGTGTCACTCCTCATCCTTCCAGTCCCAGACCTGCTTGAGGAAGGTCGACATGCTGACCTTCTTGGTTTTCATTTCCGTCATCCATGGATGTTCCAACATTCGCCAGGGATTAGCTCTCCTAGGTGGCTCTTTCTCCAGACAACACTCTATGAAGTATTTGAACATGTCGCTCCATTTGATGCCGTTCTCGGGTTCATCCTTTAGTTTCGGGATTGGTTGTGCAACGATGTATGTAAGGAGGTCGATTAGGCCGGCACGTGGCTGCATCTCGGTCCCGTCTGCCGGGAAGGGGAATCGGTGTTGGGCAACTTCCAGTAATGTGACGCCGAGAGACCACACATCCGAGGTGATTGTGTAAGATTGTCCCTGTATTCGTTCTGGCGCCATGTAATATGAGGTTCCGATAAAGGTATTGGCATCACCCTTGGTGCCAAATTCTCCACTCACACCAAAGTCGCATAGTTTGACTTGTCCATTTCGGCAGAGTAGAATGTTGGAAGGTTTGATATCTTGTGCAAGTCAGCATCCGATGCAATAATGTGGAAACAGGGGATCGAGATTTTGAGACTGACCTCTGTGGATAATCTTCCGGCTGTTGAGGTACGTCAGGCCGTGGAGTACCCCTTCGGCAATTTTGCCTAGGACTTTTTCTCCCGTTCGGCCTCCGAGCTTCTTAACCTCCTTGTACACACTGTCGAGACTTCCACCTTCGCAGAATTCCATGGCTATGGATATGGTGCTAGATGATTTGTCCATGAAAGCGCCGTAGTACTGGCATATGTATTCGGATATGCAGTTCTTGTTGAATTTGAGTTCTCGGAAAATTTGTTTCTTGACATCTGGATCGGGACTCGTGGTGATGATCTAGAAACAGCATGTTAGTACGAGCCAGCGGTCGGAATACTTGAAAAACTGAACATACCTTCAAAGCAAATACCGTCTTCCCGCCTTGTAACATACACCGCGTGACGGCACCACCAGCACCTTCTCCCAGGGACCCGAGTTCGATTATTTTCCTTTGCTCACTGGCAGCACCCCACCCTTCATCGTCGAGGTCGTCCACGTCGAGTGGTCTTCCTTTCTCCAGGCTTAGTTTTTCCAAATCAACCAACAGTCCCGTCATACTTCCCTCTCTTTCCATGTTACTCCCACCAACTTCTGAATATATTGAACTGATCGCAGAGGAGGGATCTGGAGTACTGGCCTGTCGACCGCCATTGAGTGTGAAGGAGAGGGCAGAGTATGTGGATGAGGAGGCGGAGCCTGGAACGCTTGTGCCTTGAAAGCTGTCGGTCCTGGGTCTGTTGGCGTTGTCATTTCCATGGACAGCGGCGATGTTCAGTGGTTGTATCGAGGGTCTGAAGACTCCGGCCTCATGAACCGAGCCCTGGCTGCCCATGGGGGTGGCCAGGGATAATTTGGGGGCACCTTTGGAGGCGAGACTGAATCTGGGGATCTCTGGGATTTGTTCGGCTTCAGGGCCGACTGGTTTGACATTTGGTGAAGGAGGAATCCCAAGAGTGAGACGAGGTGTCCGGCTACCGCTCTGACTTCGTCCACCAGGTACAGGTGGCCGAAGAAGCGGCACCGGGGACGACATTGTGGTGGTGGAAAGGGTGTAAGCAAGAGTGGGTGTAGGGATGAGGAATAGTTGTAGGTGTAGATGGGAGGCTCCAGTACTATTACTCGAGTCCAAAAGAGATCGCAAGAGTGTAGGAGGGTATTTGTCGTGTGCTGCAGTCAAGCGTGCGGGATGGTTGCAGGTGGACGATGGGATGGGATGGGATGCGTAGGGTTGGGCTGCACTTAGTGTGAGGACTGGATGAGGCGCGGCGACCCTGGCCAGGAGAGGATCAGTTGTCCAGCTGCAGAAGACTGGCGAGTTGTTGTTGCACCAAGGTGCAGTCCCGTCTCGTATTGATCAGAAGAGCGCCTCACTGCAAGTAGGTTGCCTTCTGGTGTCACCAAACAATGTAGGGGGAGATGAATGTTACTGTCGGTAATACTGGGTTGTTGAGATGGGCAAGAAATCAAACGCAGTAAGAATGTAGTAAGGAATTGAACTCGAATGAATTGTAGAGTGAGTGACAGAGGTGGTGGTGGTGTGGTGGTGGTGATGGGCGGGCTGAACTCGACTGGGCTGAACGGAACTGAACTGAACTGGGACAAGGTCAAATCCAATTCCAACTTCTGGCGGCTTCTGGTCACTGCGGGGCGTGGCTTCTTGGGGTGAGGCCCTGAGGGTGAGACTTGAACTGGCTTGAATTGGGACGAATCCTGGAGGTCTGAGGCCTGAGGTCTTGGTAACCTTGGAGGACGAGCTGACCCGAACGCGATGGGTTTGGGTTTGGGTTTGGGTTTGGGTTGTTGGTGTTGGTGGGTTGGCACATTGGTGGGCTGGCCCGAAGACCCTCGACCGTTTTGGCCCTTGCCGTGGGTTCCTGATGCCAGTGGCCCTGTTGCTGGTGGCCTGTGGCGGTTCGCCTTTGGATGATCTGCGACGGGCGGCTACTTGAAACACCACTCACAGTCAAGGTCGTGATTCTCAGGCAGGCTGTTCAGGCGGCTTCAGGCGACTTCAGGCTTGCTTCAGGCCTCGATCGGGGCCAAAAAGATCCCCCAGCCCAATCAACTGGCTGGGAAATTGGACTGGTTATCAGAGTGAATCAAAAGCAAAACCAGGCGAAGCGCAGGATTGGGAGCAGGATTAGGAATAGGAATTAAAAAGCATGGGTCGAAACGGGCCACTCTGCAAAAGACGAGGATGGGGGATGGCATAATATTCGGGATGATTGATGATTGAGCTGATTGATATTCAGCTCGTCTTATTGATGTCCAGTCCCATTCTAGTATTCTCGTCCTCGTGGTCCAGTGTGTCAAATGTTTTGCCAATCCATTCCCCATTGCATCTCTCTGATTACCAGACCTGAGCCAGTCGGTGGTTTTACACGTCTTTCCCCAGTCCGTCGCTACTGGCAGTCCCCATGCTGCGTCCATGTCCTATTTCTCCTACTCTTCCTACTCGCCTCTGGGAAGAACACCTGGGTTCTCGCGAACCAACCAACTCGCCATCGGAGTGATTTAGCTGAGGAGGAGGTGGAGGCGACGTGCACGTTGCAGGTGACGGGCGTGGTGGACGTGATGGACCCATGCTCCAAGCCCTACGGATTGCAGTAGGAGGAGGTACTAGTCACTGATGCAGTGATCTGTGTTGCCTCTGTGTGCCTGGAGACAGTGAGTGCGTATGCGTGCTCCATCCCCGTGCGTGATGGGCCCCTCATGCATACCGCTCTTTACCCTGGGAATATCCAGCGGTTGTGGCCCACGGTCGGCCTGTTGGCACCAACAAGATGCGGTGACTACGCATGGGTTGACCATGGGTTGACCATGGGCTTTCCATCAGCTCCTGCACCCCAAGCCTGGCATCCCCTGGTCTGATGCATCATCGGGTCACCAGTGACCAGTGACCACCCACCAGGTCCCTCTGCATTTTCCGTGACAGAAGATTCCAAAAAGTGGTTCCTGTCAGACTAAAAGTGCCGAATGCCGGCTCGGCATGGAGGGGCAATTCAACCACCCTGCGCTAGCAAGAACTATGACAATTACCTTCCTATTCCCCCCTGCCCCTCCAACTGGGAAAATGTCATTCTCCCTGTCAGACCCTGAATTTTGATCTTCACCCACCAAAGAACCCACCATGTCCACCTTTCTCGCATGTGCCAGTGCCAGTGCCAGCGCCAGCGCCAGCGAGTGGCGTACATATCAACCAACGACTGTCCAGGCACCGAGGAAACCGGAGTGCGATTACAGCCAGAGATAGACCAACCGCAAAACAGGGACAGGAGGCACTCGTTCAAAGGTACGGCGCACACCTCCAAGCTACCTCCCTCGCTCCGCCCCCAATACCCTAGTATCCGGATCGGCTTCTCTCATCCGCTCTCCACCAGCAGTGAAGCGGACAAGGTATCACAAAGCATAATCCTCCACACGGAACTAACCCCTCGTAAAACGCTATGTACTATGTACTTACTCCTCCCGTTTCCGTGCAGGCGTGCATGAATATTACAGTACCCGGGCTACTACTTGTAGTACCTAGGTAATGACCTTCAGTCTGAGAATAGATCGTCTGAGATATAGTAGAGGCTTAGGTTTGGATGAGTTTTTATCATTTGACTAGGAGAATTCCACCTGCTCTCCCTTGCTTTTTGCTTGCAATTACTTCTCTGCCTGCTCTGCTGGTGGATTGCTAACTGTCGTCTGGGTCTCACTGCTGCACGGAGTATTGTGGGACAATAGGGCTTCCCGCCTCCACTGCCCAATCGTCACAATTCGCACATATCCTTCACCACAGTGTGAACAAGAATCCCACCTGGCTGTCAGTCTCAGTCATTCATTCCGGAGCAAACAACATTCGGGGCTTCAGCCGGTGTATGTGTTGTGGTGTGTCTTCTGTTGGGGCTTCGTTGTGTAGTAGTTGTTGGAGATCATGTCCATCTGGTGGTTCTGTACTCCGAACGGAGCACCACCAAACCAAGACGAATCTCAAGTGATCGGTAGGTGGATGGTGGTGCAATTAAGAGAAGGATTGTAGTGGTGGGTTGCGTACAAGCACAGGTCATCACTCATCAACTCGCATACCAGGCGAGAGGTTTAAAAAGGTATCATAAGCTTCGTCATGTCGCTTTGCGCAAGACACCGTCTATCGGACGCCAAAGGAAAAAACGATGCCCCGTGCTTTTCGTCAATTGTGTTTCGAAGGCCGAGAAGAAAATTTGGTATGGGTGGTTAGAAGGAGCGTGTTGGAGAGTAGTTCGTAGTGGAGTGTTGCAAAACTTCATGTCGCGCGAGACATGGTGTGTGAAAGCCAGCTGCGGTGCGGTGCACCCGTGGCTAGATCGCACGCATCTGAGCCGGACAAAGCCTTACTCCGAGGCGAGCTGTTGTCGGCGACCCTTCTCGGCCTCCAAGTTTTCATACAAGAGATACAAGGCTCTCTCATTGGCACTGGCACTGCCCATGATGGTGAACATTCGCTCCCCAGTGTCATCATGAGGGGCCTTTGCAATGGAGATTCGTGCACCCGAACTCTTTCGGATCTCGCTAATCTTGGATCCACCCCGTCCAATGATGCAGCCGACCATATCGGCGGGAATGCTGATATTTTGGGTCTGGACCTCTTCTCCATCTTCCGTGACTATGGGGATGCCTCCACCACGGGGTGCGTCATTCCCACGATTGTAGGTTCTGGTCTCGCTAAAATCAGCACCGTTGCCAGTTCGGTTGAAAGATCGAGGTGCTCCGTAGCTGCCACCGCCGGATGCCGCATTGCCACCACTGCTGCCCGCACCAACTGCAGGAGGCAAAGGACCTGAACCAACTTGGACTCGCACAGCTGGGTTATAGAGAACAGTACCCGTGCCGCGTTGCCAGTCGTCAACCAGGCACTTTCCAATCTCCCAGATGGCCTTGTCAATGCCTTCTGGAGTTCCCTGGACTTCAACAATGCGTTCGGTGGACTGTGGCAACATTTCTTTCTGAGCGACCATGCGAACACCAGAGACATCCTGGATGTGCTTGATCTTAAGACCTTGACGGCCAATGATGGTGCCCATTTGATTATGAGAGATCAATAGGCGAATGGCTGTAGTATATATTAGTGGCGTTTCAAGAGTGGAGAGATACTCTGGTAGGCGAAAACTTACGGTGAGTTCCATTGTTTTGAATGACACCACCCATGCCCATTTGAGGCGCACCTTCTAGAAGGCCTTTGGCAACAAGGGAGTATGCCTTTGCAAGACCAGCGAGGGGACCGGTGACAGTCAGAACGCGGTCATGAACACCCTGGACAACCTTGCTAACACCAGCTTTGACGCCAGTCTCCTCGCGAAGATCGGCAACATTCTTTCCTGCTTTGCCAATGATGACCCCGGCCTCCTTGGTAGAAACAATGGCGCGGAGAGTAAGTTGTGACTGCGCGTATTCTTCTTCAGTCTTGGGTTGCTCGTCTCTGCCGTCACTGACATTGAGTTGATTCATAACATCAACGAGACCAGCATCATCGACGTGGTTGGCATTGACTGGGGACTCCGCAGAAGCCATGGTAGATAGATTTTACAGGGATCAAGGAGATCGCGAAGAGGTGAAGTGATGAAGAGTGGTAATTGTGGTGGCGACAGGCGAGAGGCGAGAGGCCAGGAGCGATGTGAGTGCGAGTGGTGGTTGAGGGTTAAGGGTTGAGGTTGAGTTTGTGCAATAAACGTGTGCGGATAGCGGATTTGGAGAACGGCCGTTCCGAAGAAGTACTGGGATAGGAAGGCTGGTGAGGCGGGATGATGATGTGGAGAGACAAGGAAGAGGTCGTCGGAGGGATGATGGGGGGATGAGAGACGAGAGACGAGGGACGAGGGATGGAAAGGTAGAAGAGTGTGAGAGTATGAGTGCGATCGATGGCAACGAGGATGAAGTGATGAGGTGAAGGTGGATAGAAAAGGTGATTGATGGAGGAAACTATGTAGTAGTACTGGTAAGTAGAAGGAGTAGTACGAGTACGGAATAGTGGCAGGTGGTGGTCGTGGTAGGAGCAGAGGTACGGAGCACTCGTCAACAGAGGCAGGTCAGGACTGGATAAGTGAGTCCTCTCCAGGGACTGAGCAATAGTCGTGGGTGGGCACAGGAGGATGTGAGTTAACTTAATTTCGGTGGAGTTCTGGCGTTCTGGAGTTCTGGAGTTTTGCACAATTGCAGGAATTTAATCTGTTTGGATTTTGTTTTGACAGGCACCTGCCCTGTCTGAATTGCCAATTGGTGGGAGCCCACAACTGCACACTGAAGTCAAAAAGTTGATGGCCCGCGAGCGAGAAACTTGTGACTGAGGCTGGCCACTCCACGCACCATCACGCCGGATAATCTATGCTAGTCGAAGCTAATCGATGCCAAGCCCCAGCGGATCGTTGCTAGGTATGAACTCCGTACCTATAACCAGCGGCCACCAACCTGCTAATATCGGCTAGCCCCATTAGTGCAGCCTAGTGCAACCTAGTCCCAATTTAAGTCACCCCAGCTCTCTGGACCCAGCCTTTCAATTCAACCACCCAAAGTCACCCAACCCAACGGTTCCCTTGCCCTAACGACTGCCGCACTAAAATACTTGTATGTGCGCCAAGAAACTCCCTCACTTCCCCGGGCACCTGCATCGTCACCGCCTCAGCCTTGAGGGAGAGAGAGAGGACAAAGTACCGAGTCCCGAGCTGTTCTTGCTTTTTCTCACCATTTCTTATTGTCACTCAGGAACCAAACTCAGGGCCAGATCTCACTGTCACGACGCCCAATGCAGTCTGGATCTGGATTGCTACTGCAAGATCCAGGAATACCCGTGTTATCTACCGAGATGTTCCCACTACGCCTGCATATCACATAGATCACATGTCTCAGAGTAACATTGGTACTACTATTGTAGGATGAGAGAGAGTGTCCCATCTCCTACCTCACAGTATCTACCCAAGTAGGTATCAAGGTTATTTATTTATCTGCCTCAAAGACAATTTTCTGCACCCGCATATTGTTGAACTCATCATACCACTTCACCGCCTCCGACATGGGCTTGATATTCTCAATCATGAAGCTAGAAGAAACGCAGTCAGCAACCATCAGTGACACCAGCGTCATAAACTCACTCAAGTTGATCTTGCTTCTGAGCCAGCTTCTCCAGAGCAGCTTCGAAAAGACCTAGATTAAACACCCCACGTCAGCAAAAGGTAACGTACTCGGTACCAGTCATGCTTACTTCTCACAGGGCACCGTCCCATCTGAATCCGCAAATTCTTGCCATACGCCTGGTTCCCGGTCCAGGGGATCTCGCCATTGTGCACACCCACACTCGAGATATTGCCCCAAGGCCTAAGGAGCTCGAATCCCATTCCCAGGGCATCACTGTGTCCGACAATCTCAATCGCCGTATCCGCGCCACGCCCATCAGTCAGCTCGAGCACCCGCTTCTTAAGCCCCTCCTTATCCTTCAGATAATTCCAGGGCTCCGCTCCCAACTTCTTCGCGAGCGCCAACCGATCCTCCACCCCATCGATCGCCAACAGCGCCTTCGGCTTATAATCCAGAGCATTCACCAGCGCACACAGCCCGACAGGCCCGCACCCAATCAAGACCACAACGCTACTCGCGATCGTGTCCTGATCGAACCCGCGAAACGCATTCGACGCCGCAAAATATCCCGTAGGGAAGATATCAGCCATGAGGACGAGCTTCTTCTCGTCGACGTTCGCAGGCGCCTTGACGACGGTCGAGTCCGCGAGCGGGATGCGGCAGTACTCGGCCTGGCCACCGTCGAGGACGGCGCACCCGAAGAGCTGGCACTTCTCGCAGCGCGACGAGAACCCCTTCTTGCAGTAGAAGCACTCTCCGCAGTTGACCGTGAAGGGCGTCACGATCAGGTCGCCTTTCTTGACGGTTTTGACGTCCGAGCCTGTTTCGACTACCTCGCCCGTGAACTCGTGGCCCATGATGAAGCCCGTTGGCGACGGCTGGTGGCCTCGGAAGACGTGCAATTCGCTGTGCGGTGGGAAGAGCGAGATATCAGTCAGTATTTCAAAGCCTCGAGGGTGTGCAGAAGCCCCTCCCCCAAGTCAGGAGATGGCAGGAGTGTCAGATGAACTCACCTCCCACAAAGCGCCGTATACCTGACCTTGATAATAATGTCCTTGGGATCCTGAATCTTCGGGATCGGCCTCCTCTCAACTGCAATCTCCAACTTGCCCTTGAACACCACCGCTTGCATGGTACCATCAGCTGCCATCTTGGTTTAACTTGTGTTGGTTGTCGTCGTTGTTACTCTGGCCTTGACCGTCGCCTGGTCGTTCTTTCTTTTTCGCTTGCGGAGAAAGGAGATACTATATGTGTATCACCCCACCTGTTTTCCTCGAAAGCTACGCGAGAAAAAAAGCGTGTGAGGGTTGTGGATACAGGAAGTTGGAGTCGGCGAGGGAACAGCAGTCTTTCAGTCAGTACTCAGTAAGTAACCGAAGATATTCGGAAATCGGAATACTTCTACCCTTTTCGTGACCACTCATAGACCAGGGTTTCAAAAAACAGAGAGAGAGAAAGAAAATAGAACCAAGGATTCAAACCATATAATTCCGCGAACCGCAATTTTCAAAGCTCTTCCCATGAAACCCCATTCAACCGCCACGTTAGCATCACCTGCATTGCATGTAGAGGGAGGTGGTGGACCCACGGATTTCCCGGTTTACCTAGGCTGTAGCTGCGGGGAAGACGTGCGAGAAGGGGAAGGGGGGGGGTGTTTGTGTTTTGCTACACTTGAAGATCACTCGTAATTAAACCTACCCTAGTTTCGCCGGTTTGTCCAAGTTTGTTTCGTGACGTTGTCCGGGTCGTGGTGGGGAGGAGGAGGGGGGAGAGAGCGCCGAGGGGCCATCACATCACATCACATCGGATCGGGTGTCTGTCTGTTTGCCCATGACCATGACCATTCATGACTTGGATGCCCAGCCAGATCTGGGACTGACTAATTAATTAAATTAAGTACCATGTGTACATACCTGTAATTAATAACCTTAGGTACTCTGTACGTATTAGGTGCTATGTATAACTAATTACTACAACTATGTACAGGAGCAGCTAATTACGGCGAAAACGCGTGCCTTTTGGCGGCGCTGAGTTGTCCGACCATTCATTCATTCATTCATTAATTCGACTGCTGTACTCTGTACTCTGTGCACCCGTGACCCTGGCCATGTGCCTTGGGCAGCCAGCCACCTGAGTCATGCCCTCCCTCACTCACTGGAGGTCAGGCCGGAACATCGTGTCCTCACAGCCTGTGCAAACCCGAAGAAGCCTGACTCTATCGGTCGGAAACTGAGTTCCATGGAAACCGTTCCAATCAGTATCCTATTTTACCCCGCTTCATGCAGTGAGTAGCAGGGCTCCCTCTCGATGAGAGTTCGGTGGATTGTCCTGACCATGTGCTAGTAGTAGTATAATTGATAGTGGACCTTAGGTTGGTTTCTTCAGCCTCATTTGGTCGGCTGTAAGGATATTATTATTGTTTGCGATATATTGGCGGCTTGAGCGGCTGCCACATTACTCACAGTCGGTCTATCAATATTGCAATTCCAGTAACACCCAAAGAAAAAGATCGCCAAACGTGCCCAATCGTGTCTTCATCCCTCTTTTGACTTTGACAGCATATGCAAGTAAACTCCAACCCTCTGCTCCTAGTAGTTGCTCAACTGGCCAAGTGATGATGGATCCTCCAAAAAACCGAAACCCGAAACCCGAACGAAACCCACCGATGCGATACCACAAATGGAACTGGTTTCAATGGGCCATCCCAGCGGACTCCTATAGACGTCCGATAAGTGTTGAACCCAGGGCTGGATCCTCTATACCCTCCAAGACCCAAAATGCATCAATTGACGGTGCACAAAAGCTCCGACTCCAGAATGTACTTTCCTTCCTTGTACTTCTCACTGGCTTCATACGCCTTGTCGTATTTCCATCCCACCGTCTCATCACACTGTTTGCACTTTATGTCACGCACAATGTGTCTCCCGGTGGTCATGTTACGCTCCATTGCTTCTGCCTGCTTGATGTTGACGACTGTGGAGAAGAGAAATGCCTTTCCATGTTGCCCTCGAAAATTCCGCGAAATAATATCATCGAAATCCGCCAGATGGGTCTTGCACGTCTACCGACAGATAGGCGGTCAATATATAATTATCACAATGCATCATATGGCAGTGTCTGATATGCTTGTGCAGATTGCACCTACCTTGCACCCAAAGATCTTTGCGGAATTGAGGTATGTATTGTAGGTAAGTCCCATCTTGCCTCCTCGATTGATTCACTCCCTTCGGAGTTGGGCAAGAGGGATCTTTGGTGTCCACAACGCCGGAGCTATATCAACCGATCTTAGCTTCTCCCACTCCTGGTGTGTCTTTTATGCTTGCTCGGCTTCCTCCCCAGCGGCTTATAGTGGTTATGAGCGAGGAGGAAGCCCTCGAATTGTAAGGTTTGGCGGCGGCGAGTTTGTAGCACAGTTGTCGGGAGACGTAGGTAGACGGGTAATGATGCTCTTGCTTGTAGAGGAAAGAGTATTGAGGATGGTAGATTCGATTCCAGGAATTTGCAGTGCTCGAAATTATAGGACAGTGAATTGTAGGCGAGGGATATGAATGATAATGAGGAACCGTGGTACAACTGTGAGGTATGAGATGTGGCTTGAGGTTGAATTCCGGGGGCAGGCATCACCTGAACAGAAGGTTGATCGATAAGCAATAAGCGGAAGGCGCATGCGGGCCCTTGGGGCAACTCCAATAATTAAGTAATGCTCCTGCCCCACCACTTTATCCAGCCTAATGGTTTGTTCCGCGTAGCCTTACGGAGTACGGAGTACATAGCTATTGTCAAAAACCTAATGGCGCCTCCCTATCACTTCCTAGACTAGTACGGAGTACTGTCACCATGGTACCTTGTTAAAATGGTATTCGATTTCTCTATATTCATTTGCCTGAGAACGTGACGCATTAGACTTTCATGAAGTCTTGATCCTGTCATTTCCCCGTACTCCGTGTCAGGTTCCACCCAGAAAACTTGCTTGCAATTCTCAACTCCTACATCCGAGCCATTGATCCTTCCTAGTCAGCTATTCAGCCCTATCCCCCACGCATCTTGGTGAGTGTGAACCCGTCATCTTCACTCTCGGAATCCCTTCGTGCTTGCTGCGTCTTTGCTTCGTTTGATAATTGAGCAGATCGGGTCTTGGATTCACTGTCCCTCCTCTGCTCTGGCAACGCTGCAACCGAGGTGACAAAGCTGGAGCGATGCCTATTCTCTCCAAGCATAAATGAAAACGAAGAGTCCATCAATGACGGCCGTGATTTATGGCCGGCAGAGCTGCCACCGCCCTCGCCAGCGCTCACAGGCTGGGGACTTGGAGCCGCTTGTGGTGCCTCTTTCTTACGCTCCTCAGTGGTTACATTTTCAACACCATGTGCAGAGGGTTGGGTAGAAGATGTTGCGGGCTCTGATCTGCTTGTATCCGCTTGGGTTACTGAGGCCTCTTTTGTTACTATCGCCAAGGTCTTTTCCTCCTTCGGCATCGAAATGGGTATTTCTGGTGGGATCGGGATATCATTATTGGCGAGGTAGACCGACACAAATTGAATCTTGGCCAGGCTCATATTGAAACTCTGATCAGCATCTCCTGGAGATTCAGAGCTCGCAAGCTTGGTAGAGCGGAGAGCCTGTAGCGCATCATCGAGCATCTTTGCCAGAGTCTTATTGCGTGTTTCCAATTCCTCGATCTTGCGCTGAGCCACTTGTCGGATCTCTTCTGCTCTCCCATCCAACGACTTCCGTTCCGTGTATAATATGTCAGCACTCGGCTGCCTCGAATGTGACGTTTGATAGTTGTTCATATTGCGTCGAACCTCTCCCACTGCACTGCGGACGGCCTTGGAGACATTCCATCCCTCAGTTCGTTTTTGTAGTCCGCCTGCCACGTCTTGAAATAGCCCTTCTAGCTGTCTTTGAGGTGATGCAAACCTTCCTGGGGAGGGGCTTGGTGACTGTCGATGTTGTATGGCTCTCGCATTTCGTATGCCTGATTGACTACGACTACCAGGAGTTCCACTCATCTTTGGACGCCTGCCGGTGTAGTTTAGTATCAACGTAGCCCCAGCTTGCTCGTTCCGGTTCTTGCCTAGGAATGTCGCATCCCGGACCAATTGTTGAGGACCTTCTTGACTCTGGGGCATGCTGTAGTGTGTTAGTGCTGTGATTGCGGTGGTATAATCCGCCTCCAGTAAAGACCATCTGCATCTTAGCAGCATCGCAACGCATGTCAGGTCGACGATATCGGACCTGAGATTCTCGGCGAAAAGAAGATCCCAGATTCGCAATACTTCCTTGAACTCAAACTCTCGGCCGAATAAAAGTCGAATCCATCGGCTAGACAAAACCATAAGCTGTTGTTTCTCACCGCAAAGAGTGACTTACATGGAGTAGATCTGGGGCAGAATTCCGATGACAGTCAAGTGTGAGGCTAATTCTGGATCGACGACGGCCAGTATCTCTTCATGGATTTTCTTGCTTCTCTCTACGATTGGTGATGAATCCCTGTTTTCTCCGATCTCGTAGAACGCCTTCGCGGTCTGCATGACTGCGCAGAAGAGGCTAAACGCATCGTGCTCAGCATACTTACTGTCCAGAGTCTCCAGCATAAGATCGATACCATCTGCCTGCTTGTCTAGATTTGCAGCCGTCATGAGATCGATCCCATCTTGTTGAATGATCCAAAGGATTGGTGCCAACAGCTCGTGCATTCCTTGCCGATATCCTATATCGGGGTTCAGTTTGGAATATATGAACAGAATGTCCAATAGTCTTTTCTGCGTGGCGGGTTCGCGGAAAAAGTAGTTGTCCTGCATACAGCGTGTCACGTCTTGGAAGATTTCTTCCCTGTTGAGTTCATCCTGTCGTAAAGTAGACCACGGGGACTTGGCTTTGTCAGAGGTCAGACTCTCGGATGGAAGTAACGGGACTAGATCGTACATTATCATCATCCGCAAGCGGGTCCGCAGAAGAATGAAGGTCATTTGGGTGGTCAATAAACCGCAAGAAGTGGTTCCGCAGTGACGTGTAGGCAGAGCGTGATTCTGCAAGTTTCTTTGGCCATGATCTTTGACTCAGAGGACCGTAGAGGAGAAAGGCCTATGATTGTCGACATGTAATTCATATTCGGAGACATGTGTTGACACAAACCTTCCAGCAGACCGACCGAAGGCCCTCTTCGCAAGGGTCAAATCCATCCCCATCACGCAAGGCTTGCCGCAAATCTACTCCGATCGATGTGCTAAATAGCGAGATCCAACGGCGCCTGGGCTGATTAGTTTTTGGCATAGTTAATGAATCACACATTCTCACTGTATATCGTCCAATGTTCGCATGGCCGTCAACGGGCTAAGAGATTCGAGAGGTTTCGGGCGACACAGAGGAAGGAGAGTATGAGTTGGCGGGCTTGATCCCGACAATCTGACGTCGCGAGGGGCTTGGCAGATTTCTAACCACGTGACCGCCTGGGACGACTGCAGAGATCCAGTCTATTTGCATGCGGAGATAGCTCATTAGAAATTGATGTATTAAATATGAAAGTAATAAGCAAGAGGAGAGGGTTATATGGTCTGACACCATCATAGTACGGCAGAGTGCGGTGGAGTTGGGCATCAGAATCACACAATCGATATACAGCGATACTCGTCAAAGACTTGTCATGTAAGTACTGGGGTGCTCATCTTCAGGGGGGTTTAAACCAGAGGGTTACCACTGATTGTCTATCACCGGAGAGTTCTGTGTCTTGTAGATTGAGCTGGCGAGTGCTGCAAAGAATTCAAAATAACCAAGCCTCCAAATATTTTCAGCCTCCAAAGGCCAAAAAGTCCAAGTTAGTAATCGGCTGGGTGAACCAGGCATTCGATATGGAATTCAAATCATCATCAGTCCAGATGGAATCGAAGAGGTCCGCGCTATCGTTGTCTGTCAATTCAGGACGCCCCTTTTCGCCGGTAAGGTTTGCAATATCCATCACAGTACTTTGCACACGTTCTCTTCCAGTCCCTGTGAATCTGTTAGCCTAATACATAGGAGCTCGCCAATTTTATGGGGATCATACTGTGCTTCTGTATATTGGTGTCGACAGCACTTCTTGAGGACTGGAGTTTGTCTCTCAGTGTTTTCAACACCTGGATTGCCTTTTCTGCAGAGTGAATTCGGCCTCGATGATATTCAAGAATCAAAATCACCTTCTCCCAAGGAACGGAAAATTCAGTTGCGCTCATGTAGGGAACCCTTTCCGGACTGGAGCACGTCGCCGCTAAGAGGACAGTTGCAGCGGAGAAGGTGACTGTCCAGCTCATGAGTGTCATCACAGATATGACTTCAGGTTCAACTTACAGTAGACAGTATACCAGACTGAATTCCGCATCATGGAATACAAGTTTGCATGAATAGATTCAATCAGTGCACACGCCATTTTGACACAGATTTCACAGGCTGTTGCAATAAAGTGCTGTTCAAACGATATCGAGCCAAACTCCAACTCCGACACGAGGTGGCTCCGGTCGTCGCTGCAGGCAGATAGCAGGACAGGGCGCAAAAGCAACATCCTAATGTACAGAAACCTAGAGTTCTCATGAGCTAACAGGGTAAACATGGATAAGAGAGTCCCTCACCTGCACAACAAAACATTAGACTGTAAAACAAAGCATTCTTTTCGTGGTCTCATCTCTGTTGTTTGCGCCGTCAGATAAGGTGGCACTTTTCGCCAGAATTGGTCAAGAGCTGAATTCAGCCTCATCATAGTCTGGAGCCTCTCCTGGCTCAGACATTTCCGTTCACGAGGTGATTCGCTTCCGCTATCATGTACATATAGTGTTGTAAGGATGTCATTCAGGATCTCGAAAAGTCCTATGCTCTGGATGAAAAATCCCATTTGGGATTCATTCTGTTCGTGGAGAGTTTCCGCTATGCGGTCTGAGAGGAACTCGTCATCAATCGCAAGTGGAGGTGGGACGGCGCAGGCATGTGTCAGCATTGTTGGGCGTCCAAAACACATTGATTGTAGTCTAAATAGTAAACAGAAGTCAGCGGGTGCAAATCTTGGAAGAGGGGCCAACACGACCTGTCGAGAACTACACAATTGTGCCATATGCGGCGACCAATTTCTCGATCCAGGAGAGTGGAACACTCAGCATCTCGGTGGAGGCCAACCGCTTGTGCTGCACGAATAGCCAAACCAAGGGTATTCCAGCACCGAGAAGCATGCTGTGTACTCTGCAGGTAGATGCTTGTTAATAGTAGCAACTGAACACTTTCGACAGTCGCAGCTTCCAAGACAAAACTGGATGAGATTGATTGAGAGCGATTATAAAACTCATTGGCCAGCGAAACGCGTTGTGAAACTTCAACGTGGTCACTGAACTGACATCCCATGGCAAAGATCACATTGAGAGTGGCCCAAAATACTCGGCTCTCTGAGAAAGGCACCGGTGTCATCTGTGTCTTGTCTGAGCTTGAGAGCCACAAGACATGATACGCATTAGTGATGGTGCCTTGGTGGACGATTGGATATAGTGGATGGGTATAGCGCCAGAAGTTTTTGAGGAAGTCATCAGCAAGTCGACGAGTAGGCAAGAGCGAGGAAGCGGTATCGCTTTGAAGAGCGTTTCCGCCATCAGTCTGAACAGGTTTGCCCATATAGCCCCTCGCTGCAGGTGGCTTATCGACCTTCCGAACAAGAGATCGGAGAAAAGAGATGGTAGAGGAGCTTCCATATACCAGGGCATGGTCTTGACTCAATACTTGAGGCGAGACTGTTGCCAATCCATCGATTAATCCAGGGTCTTGGTGATTGGCTGTGGCTGCAAACTACAAGAAGCGGATCAGACGAGATCAGGCCGTACTAGAATGTCTCCTTTCTAGAACTTACCTGGAAGCCTTGCTGGGATCTTGTCGTGCGCGATTGCGGGTTGGTACCGGGCCAGTTAGTCTGGTAGCGATCTTCAATTTGGTCTCCCACAAGTCCTTTGAGCAGAAGTGCATTCGTCTTTTCAAGATCTTTGATCTTCTCTTCTAGAACAGAAACATGCCTGTAGGAGGTCAGTGGGCCTCTCGTCCTTTTAGAATATCTCCTCACCTCTGCGTTGTGAGAAACGACTCTTCATAATGGCAGGAAGCTGGTGCTTCGCGCCGAACGCAAGCCGAACAAGCGGGCTGACGACCATCACAACGTGTTTTCCGGTCCCGACAGTATGTGCAGGCCAACGACACCTTGCGGCGTTTCCGAGGAGAATTTCTTTCGGTCTGTGACAGACAATGTCGAACCTGTGGCATTTGGGAATGATGATTATGATCACTATCAAAGAGTGTACGAAGTAAACAACATATGGCTGCCTACCAGGGGACAGGTGTAATTGATGCAGGCTTACAAGAAGTTGGGGTTATAAGGCATAGAGTGTCCGAGATGAATTTCGTATTGGCGTTGGATATATCCTCGGCATATGTCATACCTATCCTGAATCTACTATCAACCAAAAGTAGGGTTGCTCGAAGCGCCTTATAATCGTGTGAGATATACCAGCTTCAGGCAAATTTGATCTTCTTTATAAGTTGAGCCTCTCTCCCCGCAAGGATCCTATTGAGATCTTGCATTGAATGGAGTGGCTATCGATCTCGGCGTACGGGCTTTCCGAGCCTGTTTTACTGGCTATGTCCCCAGGGCTCTGACCGGTCAACTACGCCCTTACAATGGGTCGAATATGGAATGTGAATTTATCGTGGACACATAATATAGCACCTGGTCACTGACTTGTGTTCCAAGCCCTTTGCGAAAAAGCCATCGGTCTCATCTACCTTGCCCTCTCCTTCAAATGCAACAGGAGTTTTGCTCCAGCAGGGCCTGCGTTAAAAGTGTCATACATACGCATGTCTTCTAATGTCATGCTTGTATCGACCTCGCCATCAAATCTCAAGAAAAATGCAGCCACGACTTTGGCTAGTTCCATCTGTGCAAGGCTAGAGCGCAATTCGATTAATATAAAGATTGGGGATTCAGCATAGTAGCGAGAATCAAACTCACTTGATACCAAAGCATTTTCGAGTTCCAACTGAAAATGGTGTGAACGCCTCCCTTCGTAAGTTAGTTGATTCGTCTTTTTCAAGCCAGCGCTCAGGAGAGAAGTCTTCGGGCCTTGGATATGCAGCCTCGTCACGATGAATGGTGTAATTCTGGGTTCCGACAATTGTCTACTCCAGTAAGCTTGTGTGAAAAGGCATGTGAAAGCGCTCAGTCGCTACTTACACCCTTAGGAACAGTCACCCCTGCGACCACGGCTTGTTCTCTTGCGGTTCGAGGCAATGTAGCAATAATTGTGGGATACAGCCGTAGAGTCTCGTTGATGACCGCCTGTAGATATGGGAGTGTACTACACGTCTATAACATCGATGAGCCATGCGTTAATATAGCTAAATTGATCCTCTCTTACCTTGTAGTCCGGAATAATGCGTGGATTTTGCCAGTGCTGCCTCAACTCCTTTTGTAACTTCTGAACAATATCAGGTCGCTCCAAGCAAGCCCATAGCACGTACACCAGAGTGTTGGCGGTCGTTCCACTTCCTCCAAACCTACAACTGTCAATTTCGGAACATTTTGTGACCAGAAGATACTCACATCCCACCCATACATTCCTCAGCAAGCTCTGAATCTGTCAATGGCCGTCCAAGGAAGGCGTCTTTCTCACCACCCAGAACGCTGCGCAAGAAAGGTGTTCGTGCCTGCCTTTCCCGGCAATTCTTTATGATTTCGATGGCATACTATCTCACGGTCAGCTTCAGAAACGCAGAAATCACTGTTGTCTCTCACCTCCTTCCAAGCCTGCACATCACGAAAGCGTCCTCCAATTTTTCCTGGGATGTACACCCCCCATTTTTCGAGGATAGGCATCAATTCTTTCTATCAGCCTGTTTAGTCATCCTGTCACTGCAAAACGACTTCGAATACATACGTAAATGAATGTTGGCCTCCACGCTCGAAGATATGGCATGACTTCGTGGGGCTCGCCCTTTCGAACAGATCCAGGGTCTTCATCGAACATCAAATGATCTGAAGATCCATTAGCGAGTTACACCTCAAGTTAGCATAACACGTACAAACAACATCAAATCCAAGCCAATGGAGCCAAGGATACACATTGAATGAGCCTTGGGGGGATAGCGTCGCCCACCCGTCCAGCATTGCTTCAATCTTGGATGACATATCATCCTCAAACTCCAACATGGCCGCTTGAGAGAAACCCCTCAAGAGCAGCTTGCGGCGCTGTTTATGTGCTTCTGCATCTCTGTGATGGGCCATTAACTCAATACTATCAAACTCCATTCATGGCAACCGTACCTAAAACTGAACAAGTGGTTCTCGTGAAAGATCTTCTTCGCTCGCTGGAAACATGAGTATCTGATTCAAAGCTGTTCCCATTAGACTTACATAGAAAGATTCCTCCTTCGTAAAGATCTCGGAGGTATAGATATCTCTAACCGCAGCGGGATCCGCGAAGGACAGTTCATTTGGACCAACTCTAACAACTGGTCCATACTTGAGGTGAGCGTCATGAACTCTTTCCGACTTTCGACCATGAAAGTTGCCGATACGTGCCCACAGCCGAGTACATCGAGCGAGAGAAGGTCCTGGAATCTTGCGAAGGGGGTGCAGGAAAAAATTGTAGAATAGTAATACCAACTGATAAGAGACAATGAGCAGAAGACACCAGATGGCGAGATTCGACGCCCTCTGCGGCAGAATCTCCCGTACTTGGGCCTGTAGCTTGAATAAGACCGGCTTCAAAGCCATGGTTGCTGGTTTCAACGACAATCAATCCCGAATAAACCTTGAATGAAGGTTCCAGCGCGGTACTAGTATGTTCAAGTGGCTTTGCTGCAGCGAAATCCCATGGTACTTAAAGTGAGAGTACTGCGCGGATCTACTAGCATCTCGGATATAGGATACATCAGTTCACTATGGCAGTAGGATCGAAGAGTCCCCACTCAGGACCCCCCTTCCTCCTTGGATCTCCCTTGTCTCCCCGATACGTCGGGTTGCTCTTCTCGGGCCGAAGGTCAGACTGGATGCTGACTATCAGAGGTCGCCATTGGATACCAATAGATGTATGGTGAAATAATTGTGCCGGCAAAATCTTGAAAGCGAGAGCTAGAGAAAGCACACAATTTGTTGCTGGAATGGTGTTGAGAGGATGTTGGAGAAGGCCGAGGCTTCGGGGAGATAATGAATGGTAGCTCGCCCAGTCGGGGCGATAAACAGGTGGGTCAAGGATCAACATCAGGGCCTCGCAACGAGTTAGAACCCCTTACAATTCGTACTCATGAGAAGGTCGGGCGTGGAGATGGACGTATCGCATTCGTTTCCCATTGGTACTCTCCGAAAGGTTACGGGCTCAAGGCCTTCCCGAAGTCGCCAAGTATGTACTATCCTCCCCGTGGGGAATTCTGGATGACGGCTCCTTCTCCTATGAGCCGGTTTTCAAAGCATACACCCTCGATCCAAAGCTGAACGCATCCGATCCGGGGAACTTGCGCAATTAAACGAGCACAGGTCGGAGAACCAAGGTACTCGAGACAGGAACCCGCTCCCGCAACATCCTCAGGATTATAAAGCCGCTGGAGCTCCCCGTCTGGGATCAAGAGTTTGTACACCTCTCGCTTAGTTCAAACTTCACTCTAGCTCAAATGATGGATCAGAAAGCATCATCGATGGCGACTATTGACAAGCACGATATCGACCAGAAGTTGTCTGATGTCTCTGACAATGTCCACGAGGAGAATCTCGTGATAGACCCTCAGGATGATAGGAGTCTTCTTCGCAAGATCGACTATCACTTGATGCCCATCATCTGCCTACTCCTCCTGTGTCTATTCGTCGACCGGTAGGGCCCTCTCTCTAAGCTCTTGAAAATGCAAAGCTGACCATTCCTAGAATCAATATTGGAAATGCCCGTATCCAAGGCTTGGAAGCAGACCTCGGCATGGCTGGCAGTGACTATAATATCGCGCTGTTTGTGTTCTTCATCACTTACGTGTTGCTTGATGTACCGTGCAATATTCTGCTGAAGAACATGCGGCCATCTGTATTTCTGAGCATCACGACAGCTTGTTGCGGAATTGTCACAATCGGCCAAGGTGTCACGAAATCCTTTGCTGGGTTGGTTGTCTGTCGGGTTTTAATTGGAGTCTTCGAAGCAGGATTCGTGCCTGGTTGTGTTTACCTGATCTCGACGTAAGCCACAAGTTGTGATGATATGGAAACTGTGCTGATGAATTTGTACTAGGTACTATAAACGACACGAGCTCCAACTGCGAATCAATATCTTTTATGCCACATCGATTATCGCCGGAGCATTTTCCGGCCTGCTGGCGTATGCGATTGCAAACATGGATGGCGTCGGAGGATATGAAGGATGGAGATGGATCTTTATTCTCGAAGGTAAACAGAGTTTTCCGCTCAGTTAGAGCTTACTGATGGTAGAAGGTGCATTCACTGTCTTTGTCGGCGGTTTTAGTTACTTCCTTGTCCCAGATTGGCCAGAGACCGCGAGATTTCTATCTGCCGGCGAGCGCAAGGCGCTTTCGGATAGGCTTTCAGCTGAAGCACACGACGCCAGCATGAACCACTGGAGCAAGAATGCTGCTCGCCGCATCTTTGGGGACCTGAAGATCTGGCTTGGGTGAGTTTCTGTTGGATGTGTCCAAGCGGGAGGTATAATAGCTAACTTTCCAAAGTGCGTTGATGTATCTCGGGATTGCGACAACCAATTATGCAACGTTGTTCTTCACGCCAACCATCTTAAGGCAATTAGGGTGGACATCCGTTAAGGCGCAAGTCATGTCGATTCCAATCTACCTTGCGGCAACAGTCGTAGCATTGGTGGCCGCCGTTCTCAGTGACAGGTCAAAACATCCTTTCGGATTCATCATTACGGGATGTGTCTCGTGCATGGTAGGCTATTCCATCCTTTTCGCGATGCTCGAGGTCCCAGTCGGGGCCCGATATTTCGCCATCTATCTGATCACCTGTGGCTGTTGGCTCACACAGCCAACTACCGTGGTTTGGTTGAACAACAATCTTGGAGGCCACTACAAAAAGGGCGTCGGTGCTGCGATTCAGCTTTCATTGGGCAATTGCTCTGGTTTGGTGGCGTCTAACATGTTTCTTTCGCGGCAAGCTCCGACCTATCACCTGGGATACGGACTTGGTTTCGCTCTCGTATGGCTCTGCGTCTTCGCCGCCATCATCTTTTTCTTTCATATCCGCAGAGAAAATAGATTGCGGGACCAAGGCAAGAGAGACGACAGATTCAATTTGCCGCCTGATGAGTTAGGCAACCTCAGAGACGACCATCCGAACTTCAGATTCACTTATTGAGTGGAGGGGAGCTTCATAATGCAGCGGATGGCGGCGACAGAGGCCCTCGTAGAGCGTATGTTGGCACAATGAGAATGATTGAGAGTGCATTTGGTATATGACGGAGCCTTGTAGAAAGTGTCTCGTTCTCTTTCCTTGCAAATATTGATGGGCGTGCTGCGATTTGATCCCTAGCACTCTCAAGCCACCGCATAGAGACAGCACGGCCATTCCAATGAGCCATTTCCAATTTCTAGTTAGTGGCACTGTCACAGTGCTTACTAGGTTACGAACCCCTGCTCCCACATGTTGCGCCAGAAATACTGTTGTCGTCAAGTCAAGAAGCAGAATGCTGAGAGCATTCGAGTTGCAGCAAACGAACAACCCCTTCATGATTCCCATTTGTAGCGTACCATAAAGGTGTATTCCCTTCTAGATCGCGAGCCTGTGGATCGGCTTTGCCAACAGTCAAGAGGATTTTGACGATATCCACGTATCCCCATCTACTTGCTGCGAAAAGCGGTGTCCAACCGTCCTTATCTTGACAGTTAACATCAACCTTTCCGCTCTCGAGTAGTATTTTGACGACGTTCACGTGTCCCCTTTCACTTGCTGCGAAAAGCGGTGTCCGACCGTCGTTATCTTGACAGTTAACATCAACCTTTCCGCTCTCGAGTAGTATTTTGACGACGTTCACGTGTCCCCTTTCACTTACTGTGAAAAGCGGTGTCCGACCGTATTTATCTTGACAGTTAACATCAACCTTTCCGCTCTCGAGTAGTATTTTGACGATATCCACGTGTCCAAGTCCACTTGCTACTAAAAGCGGTGTCCAACTGTCGTTATCTTGACAGTTAACATCAACCTTTCCGCTCTCGAGCAGTATTTTGACGATATTCACGTATCCACCTCCACTTGCTGCTAAAAGCGGTGTCCAACCGTCGTTATCTTGACAGTTAACATCAACCTTTCCGCTCTCGAGCAGCAGTTTCACAATAGATATATGGCCTTGCCAAGCCGCATGAAATAGTGGTGTTCGTCCCCTTTGATCTCTGTGTTGAGGATCACAATTGCCCTGTGTGAGCAGAAGCCTCACAACCTCCGAATGTCCCTCTCGGGCCGCCCCAGCAAGTGCTGTGTCACCGTCACTATCAGCCCAATCAACATCAAGCTTTGCGGCTCCCGCTCGGAACCTCGTGAGGTCGCTAGCATCAAGTAGCATTTTGACAATGGACTGACGGCCAACCTCGGCGGCTATTAATAGCGGCGTCCTCTGATCCCTGTCTTTTGCATTAATGTCGACTCCCGGGGTGCCGATGAGGAGTTCCACAATCTTGTCATGCCCGAGGTCAACTGCACAAGCCAGAGCCGTGCGTCCCCTCCACGCCCCCGTAGAATTCACAAAGATGTCACCAGCAAGCAGAAACTTCCTGACCATGCTTTCGAGACCCATACGTGTTGCGACAATGAGATCAATATCGGCTTTATCACACCTGATCCTGGACCAAAACCTACTGTTCCCCCCACAGTAAAAAAGCCTGTACGCTAGCGATACTGACGCGGTGTCATTCTCCAGATGAGCCTCCTTGAGATGGGTAGCCCAATTCTCGGCAGAATAGGTGAGCATGACGCGACTGTCAAAAAAATCATGAAGTTTCCCAGGCCAATCCACCCTAGCAGACTCATCATCTGTCCACAGCAGTCGCCACATGCAGATTTCTGCAAGAACTCTGTGAGAGTCCTCTGGCCGCAGTGAAAATCTCCATTGGAGAGTTCTTGGTTCCTGGCCTTGGGGTAATGCTAGATCACAAGGCTGCCGTTGAACTAAGAATTCCTTGACTGTCTGGTGAAGCAAATAGATTTTCGAATCTATGATGACCACGATGAGGCCACAGATCTCTCTAACAGTGTTGCGAAATCGATTTGCAGGTTCCAGCTTGAGGTCACTGCATGCCCTGTGATTTTCCTTAATCGCCAAGGCTAATGCCATCTCGTCCAACGAGAGCGGTCTTTCAGCGGCGACTATAATATGCAAAAGCTTCTTTGCTTTCCCGGGATCACGGCTTCTGGAAAGGATTTTTTCGTAAGCCGCTTCAACTGTTTTTGGAAGCTCGCGGATTTGAGCACGTAGTGACTCCTCGGTGATGTCGATACTCTCTTGAATGATGTCAAAAACAAGATGAACCCACAGATATGTCCGGTTCGGAACGCCAGTCAGCTCGTCTTCAAGTATCCGTTGTTCTTCAGGGAGGAGGTCCAGTCTAGTAGCAACCTCTCCAATTCTAAAGTTTATGACAGCGTTGATTTCCAGTGATATCTTCTCCACCTCGACCTCGCTTTCCCCACTAAGGTGGATTGTTGGCACAATAGCCCCTAGGGACGATATTGCGCGTTGTATGTGGACGTGCGGTCGACTAGTCAGCAAGAACTTAAGAACACTAGAGTTTCGTTGACCCCACTCGAGTCGCCGGAAGGCTTCAATGAGCTGGCGTTGTCCCTTCTCCTGGCATTCATCTAGAGCGTCTAGAAGGCAGATTATTTCGGCACGAGGTTGATTCACGTGCGTATCGCCTTCTCTCGAAACTTCCCCCGTACTAATGTCGATGAATATATCCCATAGGTCGCTAAACGAGTCGAGCAATCGCTCTCCGTCTGCTTCAAACCTTTCGAGAATCTCATCCGAAAGTAGCCCGGGCCTTTGGATGAAGATCTGGCGCAAGATACTGCAGACGCAACTTTCCAGGCTCCTCTGGTCCTCAAAATCGTCTTTGAAGAAAAAGTAGCAAATTGTTCTTGTGGTTGAACTCTGGAGCACATTGTCCACCAAGTGTTTCGCTAGAACCGACTTCCCGCAGCCTGGGTCGGCAGAAACCCAGAGTAAGGCTGAGGACTCGGTTGTCTGCCAATCTCGAAACAATAAATGGTTTGTAAACCATTCACAAGTTCCGTCTACCCGTTCCGGATTCCTGTCCTTGCGATCTCTGTAGGGCGACTTGTATAATCTGCGTAATAAGGCCGATTTCCTCTCTCTCAGAGCTGAGTCATTCTGGGCAAGAGATAGCATTTCCTGCCGCCTTTGGATCTGGTCAACGATGTTGTAGGTGCTCGCACCCAGGGAGGCGGTATCTATCACCGCCATGTTGTTCAAGGCCTGGCAATGGCGATACAAGTTCTCAACAGCCTCCCGAGTTTTTCTTGCCTGGAAAGCGCCTTTTATTCGTTCCCATCCTGCACGATGGCCCTGGCATCGTTTCTTCAAATTCTCAAGGACAGTTTCCAGCTCCGTACGACAGGTCGATACAAGCAGAGAAGTGTCGGTTGCTTGATCCCCGTCGCCGAGATGAGAAATCAATGCAGAGTTCCGACCCTGGAACGCACCTACAAATTCTTTATTGTCAAGGATGTTCCTTTTTGTCTCTGCCAGAACGGTTTTTAACACTTCGAGCTCGGCGATGAAACTTTTGGTTTCGGCTGGAGCATCTTTCCAATCTAGTCCAAATTGCACACCAATCTGGATAATCTGAACGGCCACTCCGATAACGCCAATTATTCCAAAAGGATCAGCCATATCGTTTTGGGTGCCTTGGAGAATTTTCGAGCTATCTCAAAATCCGTGTGAGGCTGGCAGAGAAAGAAACCCAGGAGATGGACAACACACCACCACCGTAAGAACACGAGGTCAGGCTGCTGCTGGCCCAGAATTAGCCCAGGCAGACTTGCTTCAAGCCAATAGAATCCGGCGGCAATGTGTTGACGCATCCCAGGCGATCACAACCAATCAACAGCAGGACGACTGCAGCTAGCAAAAAGGCGGAAACTCGTTCTTTTGTAGGTCATAAGGCTGCCAGGTCATGGTTCTAAGTAGTCAGCTGATTTTGAAACGCCCAAATATCAGGAATCGTTTCGGAAGGCGATTCCACGCAAGAAGCCACCCGATTTACGGCTAGCAAGCGCGAGAAAAAAAGACCTTCCAATTCTTATACAAAAGCTTAAATTGAGATTCATCTAAGTTTGCTTGCGTTTACATCTACACTGCTCAGGTATAACACTAGCAGACATTTGAGTGCCATGTAGTCTTTGAATTATGATACAGAATATAGTGGTTTGGCGGAAACGTGGCATCGGGTTGAAACATGCGGCTCTAGTACTAGGGTATAAACTGTAGCGTGAGAGGTCCGGGTTAGCCTCAGGGCAAATTTGTATGTCCCTCAACCGTCCAGGTAGTTCTCTACTCAGATGATCCAATGATCAGCTGCTTGGCGTCTGATTGTGGTCGCCCGTGGAGAGGGGGGTTTTATCAGTAGAGCGATTCTACCTAGGGCGCAACACTAGCTTATGCC
>Ga0105239_10000420_pt1 | contig 61860 bp, 57 predicted proteins | sample KBSC44metaG_FD_92761 | JGI IMG/M metagenome (GOLD analysis project Ga0105239, IMG submission 92761) | Corn rhizosphere microbial communities from Kellogg Biological Station, Michigan, USA - KBS C4-4 metaG | ecosystem: Host-associated > Plants > Roots > Rhizosphere > Soil | place: Michigan, USA...
CAGGTCGATGATCCTTCTTACGTTTTCCTGCTTCTGCTTTGGATACGTCGCGTGGATCTTCCTGGGTTGGTTTTTCCTCTACATGGCGCAGGCGCGACACATGGACATGAAGGCAAGTGCCCTTTACTCGATGATTCCGTTCGCTGCGATGACGACCTTCTGTCTGATCGGCGGTGTGCTGTGCGACGGCGTGGCGCGGCGTTATGGATTGCGCGCCGGACGGGTCGTTCCGTCTTTCGTGGGACTCATGCTCTGCGGAGCGCTGCTGATCGCGGGATCGCACGCAGAGAGCGCCTCATTGACTGCGGTGACGCTGGCCGCCGGGGTAGGAGCGCTTTACATCTCGCAGAGCTCTTACTGGTCCGTGACCGCGGATATCGGGGGCAGGAATGCAGGAGTTGTCTCGTCCATCATGAACACCGGCGCGCAGGTGGGAGGCGCGGTGACGACCACTCTAACGCCATGGCTGGCTGGGCGCTTTGGATGGTCGGCGGGTTTCTTTGCCGCGGCACTCTTTGCATTTGCAGGCGCATTTGCATGGCTGGGGGTGAACCCGGAGGTCCAGCTTTCCGATCCTCTGCAATCGACAGAGCAGGATCTCTCAGACAGGGTGAACGCCTAGATGTAGCTGAGAAGCTTCGTGCGCTTCGTGGCTTTCAGGTTTGCATACCATCGGCACGGAAAGTACAGAAGCACGAGGCACACCGCATAGACCAGGTAGAGAAGCGGCAAGCTCCACATGTATCCAGGGGGCTGCGGCCCGGGATCGAGAGGATGGTTGGCGAAGAGCCATGCATTGATGTGTCCTTCCCGAAGCAGCGAAACGACACACGCGGCGGCGTGAATCAGCGGAATGTGGAGCAGATAGTAAAGCATCGGAACGCGACCGAAGGTCTCGATGATTCTGGCGACGCGCCCAGACCACCCTTCCACGAGAGCCCACAGCAAAAACATCGGCCCGATGGTCATGCAGAGGAATTCGAGTGACGCAGGATATTTCGCGGTGTTCAGGAAGCTGAAAAGCGAATGACGATCCCACGGACGCGGGTCGCCATAGATCCCAAGGAAACGCAGCGCTACGAACAGGCCTGTCAGTGCCAGTCCGAGTTGGAGATAGATTCGCCGGCGCGACTCTGCTGGTTGCTTGATAACCGGGCCGAAGGCATACCCGGCAAACATCAATCCGACCCATGGAACAAGGACAAAGAGAACCAGGAGCGGCGGCCCTGACTTGCCAATGTCGACAGCGCCGCCGAAATAGAGGATGCGCAGGAACCAGTTCGGACCGTCCGGTCCAAAGGCGTGAGCGAGCTGCGGGCGGAAGAGGTTGGAGAGATTGTGAAGCGCGATAAGACTAATGCCGATAGAGGCGATCGCAGGCCTTGGCAAATAGACAGCCCCGGCGAGCGCAATCATGCACCAGCCGATCATCCAGATGACTCCCGCGAGCAGGTAGTGCTGGAAGTCGAAGTTGAAAGTCCAGGCGACACGCAAAAAAGTCAGTTCGAGAAAGATCAACCATAGTCCGCGCGAGATCAGGAATCTTGAAAGCGACCAGCGATCGGACAGCTTTCGGCCGTAGAGCCATGCAGATGTTCCTGCGAGAAAAACAAAGGCCGGTGCAACGAAGTTCGTGATCCATCGGGTGAAGAAGACGCCGAAGGTCGGGCCGCCGGCGGGCACTCCAGAGTAGACACGGACATGATCGATCGCCATCAGGATCATGGCCACGCCGCGCACGATGTCGAGTGAAGTGACTCTCGCCGACGCGGAAGGCGACTTGATGGCTTCAGCGGAAGTTTCGGAGACTGCGGTAGCCTGCATGTGCCTCCCCCTCGTGGAATGCAAGAGTAAGGAATTGCTCCGAATATTTCAAAACGATTTGTGGTGAACGGAGATTCGCCATTCGCCACCACCCGACACTTGGCATAAGGCGCCTCGAACGCGTAGCTTAGGGTGCAGGCAAGGTCCTCGGGGTACAAATGCAAACAAGTGTTACTGAGAAGCAGGCGACTGCGGTTAATCCCGCTCTCGCCGGCAAGAGTCCCATCAAGCGCCTTTTGGCGCTCGACGTTGTCCGGGGCATCACCATTGCGTTCATGATCATGGTGAACAACAACGGCGGACCTGGTGCATGGCACTTCATGAACCACGCCTACTGGAACGGCCTTACCCCGACCGATCTCGTCTTTCCCACATTTGTCTTTGTTGTTGGCGTCTCGGTTGTTTTTGCCACCGATGCGAGGCTGGCTAAAGGGGCGCTGCGATCGGAACTTGCCAAACATACCGTGATTCGCACGGTTTTGCTTATCCTCCTCGGCATCATTGTGAACAGTTTCCCGTTTTTCCATCTCGCACACATGCGTTTCTATGGCGTGCTGCAGAGGATCGGTGTCTGCTACCTTGTGGTCGGGTTGTTTTACCTCTGGGACCAGCGCGCCTCAACAAAGTGGATGGCCCTGGCCGGATGCCTTATCGGTTATTGGATTCTTGTGCGCTGGGTTCCAATCCCCGGGATCGGCATGCCGGGGCGTGATGTTCCCTTCATGGACGTCGAGAAGAACCTGGTCTCCTGGATTGACCAGCACCTGTTCCCCTACCACCTTTACTTGAACTCGCCGGACCACAACGTCCGCGATCCCGAAGGCCTGCTGAGCGATCTGCCGGCAATCGGAACGGCGCTGATGGGAATGCTTGCCGGGCTCTGGTTACGCTCGAAAAGGTCAGTGGGCACCAAGACCGCAGGCCTTGCGATCGCCTGCCTCTCCAGCCTGATTGTTGGCTATCTGTGGTCGCTCGAGTTCCCGTTGAACAAGAACATGTGGACCAGCTCATTCGTCCTCGTTGCAGGTGGATACTCGCTGGCTTTGCTGACGTTCGCTCATTTCACCGTGGAGCAGATGAACTGGCGGAAGGGCTGGACCTGGCCGTGGCTCGTCTTCGGCTCAAACGCTATCGCAGCCTACATGTTCAGCGAACTGATGCCGGGCATTCTGTCGAGCATTCACCTGACTGGGCCTAACGGCAAGCCAACCGAGCTGATCACCTGGGTCGCGATGCATGCCGTTGCCAGGATCCCGGATCCGCACTGGGCAGCGTTCGCGTTCTCGGTTTCGTTTGCAGCGTTCTGCTTCATTCCGGTGTGGATTCTCTACAGGAAGAAGATCTTCCTTAAAATCTGACGCTCGGAACAAATACAGCTCTGCCCTCTCCGGCGGCTCCCGCCGGATAACCCGGCAGCTTTGTTGGTCGTCTATTGCTTTAATCAGGCATTCATGTTCCGCCTGACCGCACTTCCCTGGCCGGTTTCCCGTGAGACTGCGCGTCGCCGGGGCTTCCCCGGCATTCTGGTAAGGAGGGTCATGATTTGAGCGCGTCCGAGGAGCCCGCTGCAGGTTGTGGCTGCGGTGAGCAGTCGCCCAAACCGCGAAATATCACATGGGATGTCACCGAGCTCTTCATCGGATATGTGCTCATACTCGCCGCCATCTGGACGCCCCGTCCACTGCAGTACTGGCTCTGCTTCGTCGCGCTGAGCTGGTTTATCACTTCGATTTCGATATCGTTCGAAAGCTGGAAAGCCCTGGGCTGTTGCGTTGCCGGGTTCTGGCGTTCCTCATGGATCATTGGTCTAGCCTTGCTCCTTGCAGGAGCAGCCACGTGGGTTGCCGCAGCGATCCACACTCTGCATCATCCCGGCGCACCTTTCCGGTGGGTGATCACCTTCGGTGGATACGCGATCTGGGCGCTGTTTCAGCAGCTTCTTCTTCAGGGCTATTTTTTTGCACGCGCGTTACGTCTGATACCCAACCCGAATGTAGCCGCGTTGCTGGCCGCGTCAGTCTTTGCTCTCGCGCACCTGCCCAACCCTGTTCTCACGCCGCTTACGCTTGTGTGGGGACTCACGGCCTGTCTGGTGTTCATTCGATCGCGCAACGTCTACCCCCTGGCGATGGCGCATGCGATCTTCGGAATTTGCGTTGCGATCACGGTGCCATCGTCGATCCTGCACAACATGCGCGTCGGCCTTGGATACCTTGAGTACGAACCCGACTCGATTCGCCTAAGCCAGAGCCACCAGCTTTTCGTTAAGTGAGGGTCTGTCGGCAAAACCTGGCCGTCTAGATCTGCGCTGCCGGGGCAGTCCTTACCGGCCGGAAGAGCCAGGTCAACAGCAGTGCGAAGAGCAGTCCGCCCACCGTGAACTTAAGCCACACTGGAGCGTGCGAGGGAGAGAAAAACCCTTCCAGACATCCGGCAACGACAAGCATCGGGATTACGCCAGAAACCAGTCGCGACGCTTCGATGCCTCCGCGTGCCACCGAGTCCTTCCAGCGATATCCCCCGGGGAAGAGCATGGCGCGTCCGATGCGGAATCCGGCGCCTCCGGCAATGATGATCGCCGGCAACTCCAGGGAGCCGTGCGGCACCACAAAACTCCACAACGCCAACGACATCCCATACTGATGGCACGCCGCCGCAATCACGCCCAGCATCATGCCGTTGTTCAGCAGCAGAAAGAACGTTCCGACCCCGAAGATAATCCCGCCTGCGAAGGTGAGAAAGCTGACGGATAGATTGTTCGTCATGATGTGGCTGGTTTCCTGCGGCGCCACACTCACGATCGACTCCGTCCACATCTTGTGCTGTTCCATCGTTGCGATCATGGCCGGGCCAACATAGTGGCGCATGAACTGCGGCCTGGCGCTGGTTAAGGCGGCACCGAGTATCCCCCACGCGACGGACACCAGCAGCGACGCCAGGACATACGACTTCTGCTTCTGAAAAATAGCGGGGTACTCGTCCTTGAGGAACCGGAAGAGTGCGGCCCACCCGGTCTTCTTGCGCGAGTAGATGATGTGGTGTGCTCGTGCCAGCAGCATGTTTACGTGGTCGGTGTAGGTGCGTGCCGTCTCGTCCCGGCGAAGAACCGAGAGATCCCCCGCGACCTGCCGGTAAAGCAGGGCCATCTCCTGCAATTCAGAACGGGAAAGGGACGCCACGCCGTGCTGGTCGGAGCGGGTCAGCAGAAATGCGAGCCGGTCCCAGTGAGGCCGACGCTTTGCGATCCACTGATTCGATAGAATGGGCGCCATGATCCCGACTGATCCGGATGCTCCGAGTGTGCTGAGTTCAGATCAGCTTAGCATTGAAACGCCTGAACTCGTCGCCATACAGATGCCCATTGCCGGTATCGGCAGCCGCTTCATCGCCCTGCTGGTTGACTACCTGATCTGGATACCGGGAATCCTCATTGTTGGCCGTATATTCGCATACTTCCTCCCGAGCCTGAGCGCTTTCAACAAGCTTTCCGAACAGTGGGCCTTTGCGATTTACCTCTTCCTGATCTTCCTCTTCAACTGGGGATACTTCACGATCTTCGAGGCCTTCTGGAACGGCCGCACACCCGGAAAGCGAGTCGCGCGAATCCGAGTAATCGAACGATCGGGAAGGCCCATCGGACTCTTCGAGTCGATGGCGCGCAACTTCATCCGCTACGTGGACCAGATTCCCTTCTTTTACGCAGTCGGGGCGATCGCGATCTTTGTCACTAAGGACCATCAGCGGCTTGGCGATCTGGCCGCCGGAACCCTGGTCGTTCGAGATCGCATCGAGGAGGCGCCCACCAGCAGCGAGAACACACGAACCTTCACGGCCAACATCTTTACGCCAACGAATTCGGCCCCTGAGCCACACGCCGCATTCACGCTGCCGGATCACGGCGTGGCCCGACTGTCGAGCGCTGATCTGCAGGTGCTGGAAGGTTTCTTTGCGCGGCGTCTGGACATGCCCCTGGAGACGCGAGAGGCCCTGGCGCAGCGCATCGCGCTGGCAATTCAAGCCAAGTCGGGTCTGGAGCCACCGCCCGGAGCCAGCATCGAAACGTTTCTGGAGGTAACGGCGCGCCAACTTCGCGATGTGGCTCGCATGCAGCGGTAAGAGGATTCCGGAAGGATCGCTAGCGGAGTTGGCTGAAAACAAAGCCATGCGCGCCGGCCTTGGAATGACAGGCGAAACAGGAGTTGCCGGAATCGTGAATCGCATCTTCTGCGTGCTGGTCGCCTAAGAAGCGCTCGAACCGCCAGCCGCCGGTGCTCTTATACAGGTTCGAATCCTTGATCATCACATCGACTCTTCGGCGCTCGCCCTCGGATATGAGACCGTTTTTTTGTGGGGCATCACGCACCTCGTAGACCAGGACCGAGCCATCGGGGAAGTCGCCTGTCGCATAAGCATCGGCTGCTTTGGGATTGGCAAAGACATGGTGCATACCCTCTTCGCTTTTCAGCTGAGGGTTTGTGCCGGGTAGGATAATCCCGGTATCGACGTGAACCCAACGACGGAAGCCGTCGGGATACTGCACGCCTTGATCGCTGTGGAGGACGGTAACAGCCAGAGCCGCGGCAGTCACAAACAGCAAGGCAGAGCGGAAGAAGCCGATTGCGCGAGAGGTAAGGTCCTGGGTTTTCATAAGGCCGGTGTGATACAGAGCCATGGTTGCTTACGGATTCGATTTCAGCCATGTGCTTTGTGCCGATCCGGTCCGTTTACAGAACAAGACGGCTGGAAAATGGCTCAGAGGATCAGCTCAGGATAAGGAAAGCCTATGTGAGCCGGCTTTCGCTGAGATCGAGTTCACGTTCAAGACTGCGATGGACCGCGTCCCCGACCCTGCCGTTCTCTCGGAGGGAATTCAACTCGTCGCGCTGTCGGCGGACTGTATCGAGCAGCAGCCCTTCCATCGAGAGGCTTTCCTCTGAGGGAGGCGGAACACTTCCGCCGGGGCCGCAGAGATCGATGGCCGCGATCTTATGTTCATACTGATGAAGCAGGTCATCGTAGAGGTGGATTTCGTCGTGACCCTTCGCTGAGTTTCGGCGCTCGCTGAGGAAGTCGATTGCGGCCTGAAGGATCAGGTGCCGTGCCTGGCCTTCTTCGCAATAGCCGTTGTCCTGCGTCTGGAGTCGAAGCAGGCGGATGACCACCGGGAGCGAAAGCCCCTGCAGCACGACCGTGACCAGGATCAGGGAAAATGTGAGGAAGAGAATCATGCTGCGTTGGGGGAAGGGGCTTCCATCGCTCAGGGTCAGTGGCAAGGAGCCGGCAGCCGCAAGCGCGACGACGCCACGCATGCCCGTCCATCCGATAACGAATACCTGGTTGCTGTGTGGCCGCTCGTAGTTCTGGTGGCCGATTCGTGTGCGAACCCACCATGCTGCCCGTGCTGCCGGGAACATCCACGCCAATCGCAGCAATACCAGCACGGCGGAAAATGCGAAGCCGTACCCGAGCAGCCCGACGCGGCTCATCCCCCTGATCCCGGCGAGTATGTAGGGCAGCTGCAGGCCGATCAGGACGAAGACGAACCCATTCAGCAAGAACTCGAGCGCGTCCCACACCGCGTTTGCTTGGAGCCGCACCCTGGGGGAAAAGAAGTTTGAGCTGCGCCGGCTCATCAGCAGGCCGCACGAGACAACCGCGATCACTCCTGAGGCCTTCGCTGAGTCCGCCGCCAGGTAGGTCGCGTACGGTACGACCAGCGAGAGGGCGATCTCGACGGGCCCGTCGTCGACCCAGCGCTCAAGCGATGAGACCACGAAACCGATGATGATGCCGATAAGGATCCCACCAACGGTCAACCAGCCGAATTCAAGGAGTCCCTGACTCAGCGTAGGAGTCCTGCCGTCGACGACCATCTGCACGCCGAATTGAAGCGCGAGGAGGCCAGTTGCGTCGTTCAGCAGGCTTTCGCCTTCAAGAATATCGACGATTCTCTGCGGCATTCCCACACGCCGCGCAATGGACGTAGCTGCGACAGCATCGGTCGGCGATACCACGGCGCCGAGCAGGAAGCCGAGTCTCCAGTCGAAACCAGGGAGCCACCACTTCGCTGCAAATGCGACACCAATCGCCGTGAAGAAGACCAGCAGGATGGCGAGGCTGGAGATTGAGACGAGGTTATATCTGAATTCCCGCCACGATGTCTGCCATGCCGCAACGTACAGAAGGGGCGGCAGAAAGACGAGGAACACCATGGAGGGGGGCAGCGGTATCCGGGGGACATGCGGAATCAAAGAGCAGAGAAGCCCGAAGATGACCAGCACAATCGGATACGAGAGCGCAAAGCGCCGCGCCAGGCCGGCGACGGCGGCTACTGCAAACAGCAGCCCGATCAGCAAGACAAGGATGTAATTCACATTCTCCAACAGCCTGACCCCTGAAGCACAACGTCACGTCCTGTTACTGTAATCGCAGACTCTGCGGGGTTCAAATCGCGCCGGCTGCCGCGGTTCCGCAGAGAGTCCGGCGGCAGCCGCGAGTTCAAGTGAGGATGGCGGGTATGCGAGGCGCAAGTACGAAGCAGAACAGGCGGGATTTTCTTATTAGCGCAGCAGCTTCCGGCGCGGCCCTCGCGATCTCGAATCCGGCGAGAGCGTTGGAAGGAGCTTCGCAACTCTCACCCCTGCACGGACGATACCTTACCCATGTTTCCGTGGTGCGGGTCAATCAGATCGAGGTCACTCCCATCCGGAATAAAGGCGAAGACGAGGCCGCTGACAACCGGCCCGAGCGTATCAAATCCCGCCGCGACGCCTTCGCGCGGGGATGCCCGGAAGGCAAAATGACCTGGGCCATCAGCTGGCTGGCTCTGCATGACACGCGGAAGGAATACCAGGAAGCGCGGCGGATGCTTGCCGGGTATCACGACCGGTACGGCGACGAAGTGACTTTTATTCCCGGTGGATATTTTGCGCCGATGTACGACACGCGCGAGCACAACCGGGTGACGATCCACGAAGCGCTCAAACTGGTCTCCAATATGGTGGGCGGCGGATATCGGCCTCAGTCTCTTGTAGCGGGTTTCATGGATGCCGAAAATCAACGCCACCTCGCCGAGGATGAGGGCATACATGTCTGCCAGGGACAGATCTGGAGTCAGCACGCCATCGACAATGGCGACGGCGATGGAGGCATCTGCTATCCCTACTACCCAAGCCGGGAGCATTATCTGAAACCCGCGCAGGGTAAGGCCGACTTCGTCGATTGTGTATGTCTCGATGGCTGGACCTGCGATTTCCTTACGGCAAGGCGGGAAGGATTTACCGGTGGCTTTAACAGCCGTCTGGGCGTGGGACCCATCGAGTCAGTCGGCAATCTCGGTGCGGTCGCTGGCCGCAAAGAGATGATGGACACTACTGCAATGCACTTCGATACGGGACATACCTTGAATGGTTTCGGGTTCGTCACTTCGATATGGGAGACGTCGATCGGTCATGATGAGGACCTTGCGTGGTGGCTGCAGGCGGTGCGCGAACGCTGGCCGGATACGAAGGTCATTACAGAGGGCGAGTTCGGTCTTGAGTGGAGAAAGCACAATCCCGATAACGCGAAGTTGAATTACCGCTTCGATGAAAAAGGAACCGGAGCTCCAGGGTCGGAAAAGGAACTGGAGATCGAGTGGTTCATGAACAAAGACTTTCGTCTCGCACTCCTGCGCAATTGGGAGAAGAACGATCCACCGATGGTGATCGACTTCACGCGATACGACCTTAAGGCTGAGGAGCCGCGCGATCCGCAGCGGGAGTGGAGCCTGATGAACGTGATCAATCAAAAGGGCACGCGCCCGCAGGACAAGCCGGTCAGGATTTCACAACTGAAGGCGGATGATCAGCGGCGCATTTTCGCGAAATATCCCGAGCTGAAAAAGCGCGCCTGAGTTAATACGGATGTCGTCTAAATGCTCTCTGGATAGAGAGTGGGAGCTTTGGAAAAGGCTCAGAGGCAGGGTCTCAGCGGTTCCTGGCTGGCTTGTCCGCTGCGATTCTTCCTGCTACCAACTGGGCAAGAGCCTTCTCAGGGCACACGTGACGGATCTCGAGCATTTCGAGTTCCGTATTGTCTTCAACCGATGTCGCGATGGTTCGAAGGCAGTCGAGACACATCGTGTTGAAAGTGCCGTTATCGTTTTGGGTCCGGCTGTACATGAGCGGCTGCACCTGCCCTTTGGGGCTGGAGTTTCTCGATCGTATGCGGGAGATGTGTCGAAAGCTCGTGACAGGGATCACGTTCCAACGTGAGACGCAGCTGGATGTGTGTGTTTTTCCAGCCTACTTACATCCGGGTGGCTTTGTTCTGGTTGCGTCGCAACACCCAGCAGGCATCTTCGCGGTTCTGCGAAAAAATTGAGACAGAGCAGGGAACATCGCTCGCACCGATGTAGTCGTACTCCTGCTTATTACCTTTCAGGGGAACGATGAGGGTCTGGTTCACGTGGACTTGGCTCTGTGGAGAACCTCGCATCTTGTAGACCGCCAGGTCGCCGAAGTAGAGAGCTATAAACACCGCAAGCAGTGTTACGGCGCTCCGTCGTGCCCATTTCCAGATAAGCTGCTTCATCTTGCGCCGCGGATCGGTCCTGATTCACTCATCGACGTTGTCGAGTCTCTCTGCATTTTTACTGGCTTGCGTGCCCGACGGAAGCTGCCCGTGGAGAAACGCCGCTGACTTCTGCAGCACGCGCTTCTGCGTAGGCCGCCGCTCCCATCAACGCAGCACGGCTCTCGAGAATCACGCGAACCGGCGTGTTGATAAGCAGCTGGCTCAAGCGCCCCTTATCCTGGAATGCCTTGAGGAACGTTCCGTCCTTCAGCTTTTCGAGAATCTTGGGAGCGATACCGCCGCCGACGTACAGTCCACCCACGGAAAGCACCTTGAGAGCGAGATTCCCGGCTTCGGCGCCGTAGATCGATACCATCATGTCCAGGGCCTTGGTGCAGATCTCGCTCTTCACCGACAAAGCCATTTCGGTAATCACGCTGTTTGGGTCGTGCGCTTCGGCGATCTTGTCGGCAAGCCACCTGGGTTCTTCCATGCCCTGGCCGTCGCGAAGGAACTCATAGATGTTAGTCAGTCCCATGCCGCTCACGACACGCTCATAGCTGATGCGCCCGTTGTACTTCTGCTGAAGGAATCTCAGGAGCTCGATCTGCGTTTCATTGCGCGGCCCGAAGTCCGTATGTCCGCCCTCGGATGGGTACGGTACGTGAACCCGTCCGTTCCAGGCCAGGATGCCCTCGCCAAGTCCCGTGCCGGCCGCGATCAGCGCCCGGTTGCCTATCTGGCTGGCATCCCCCTCGCTCAGCGTGTAGATCTGATCTGACGAGAGTTCCGCAATGCCGTAACCATTGGCTTCGAGGTCATTGATGAGGAAGACGTGGTCGATCTGGAGATTCAGTGAAATCTCGCGGCTGTCCAGCGTCCAAGGCAGGTTTGTTAGGCGAAGCCTGCCATCGCGAACAGGTCCCGGGACACCAAAGCATGCGGCGCTGACCTTATCGGTACCCAGAAACTCGCGGACGATTTCAACGAGCCCGGAATACTCCTTGGCTGGGAACTGCTTGTCGCGCGTATGTTTTAGCTTTCCTGCTGTAAAGTCATACAGCGCCAGGTGGACTTTGGTGCCACCTACATCCCCGGCCAAAATCATCTTTCCCTCTCAAGAACCCCACGGCCATTCCCGTCGGTTGCGGGCAAGAGCGCTGCGGCATCCCTATCCAGGACGAGAGTGAGTATACCGCCTGAGGGCCAGATCAGCTGGCTGGGCAGGCGCTCCGGATCGCGTTGTCCTGTAAACACTTCTTTAACGAGCTCGGCCTTGTTTGCTCCACCGATAAGGAAGAAAACGGAGCTGGCCTGGTTGATTACCGGCCAGGTCAGCGTGATCCGCCAGGTGTCCTTTTGGGGTACCTGGTTGGCGGTGACGAGGCGGCCCAATTCGTGAATTGCCGCGGTGTGCGGAAACAGCGACGCCGTGTGACCGTCATCGCCCATGCCGAGCTGAACCAGGTCGAAGCGGGGTGTCTCAGCTCCCTCCAGCCTGAACGTATTGCGCAACAGCGATTCGTATCGTGAAGCGGCAACCTCTGGCTCCAGCTCGCCTTCCATGCGATGGATCTGTTCCGGTTTCAGCGGGACGCGATCGAGCATCGTTTCTCGTGTCATCCGGTAGTTGCTCTCGGAGTTATCGGGCGGAACTGTCCGCTCGTCGACCCAGTAGAGCTCGAGCTTGTCCCATGGCATTCGTTTAAGAAAGGGCTGGCCTGGATCGGCGAGCAATTGAAACGCAGCTTTGGGCGTCGAGCCGCCACTGATCGCAATGCGCGCGCGACCTCGCTTGGCCGCGGCCTGCTCGGTTATCTCTACAAACTGTTCTGCGGCGCGCCGGGCAAGCGCCGCGGCATCCGGCTCTACAAGGTATTCAATGCGCAGTTTCGAAGGCATGCGGGGACCTCTGCTTCTAATACATTAGCCCGTGGGCTGCGGGCAGAAACCAACAGGCCATGCTTTTGATAGGAGTTGGGAAATTACTTGCCGAGATAGGCTCTGTACTGGAGTTCGATGACACCCGCCGCGCGCGCCAGCGCCAGCTTCGCGAGGTTATAGCGATACAGGCTCTGGACATAGCTGCTTTGCGCGGAGGCAAGCGATGCCTGTGCGGTGACCAGCGGGAGAGTGTCGTCAACACCGGCGTTAACGCGATCGGTTTCGTCGTTCAGTGCCTGTGTTGCCAAATCGACATTCGACCTGGATACGTCTACAAGCTTCTTCCCTGCGTCCACGTCAAGAAGGGCGGAACGCACCTGCTGATCGATCTTCGCGCGAAGGTCGTCAAATTGCGCGTTGGCGGCAGCTAGTTGCGCGGCTGCCGCGTGGGATTCTCCGCGGATACTTGCCTCACGGAAGATGGGAATACTCAGCGTTCCCACAGCCGAAAAAACGTCGTGACTTGGGCTGCCATTAACTTTGTCGATTCCGTAATTCCCACTGAAGCTGAGGCTGGGGAGCCGCTGAGCGCGATAAGCAGCGTGGGCTGCACGAAGCTCGATGATCTGATTCCGCAGATTCTGGTAGTCCTGGCGATTCTTGTAGGCGAGGGTTGTAACCTCGGCCGGTGTCTGGTCCGCAAGGTCGGCGTAGGGCGCAGGGTCGGTGAGGATGATCTTCTGGCCGGGATCGATGCCGATCTCGCGCTTGAGCAGAATGAGATCTTTCTCCAGATTGTTTTGCACGGCGATAAGAGACTGCTGTTGCGACTGCAATTGAACCTTGGGACGCAGTTCGTCGAGGTTGGCAGCGGTACCGGCTTCATGTGCCGCTCGCGCGTTGTCATATTGAAGCTGGTCAGCCTTGACCAGGGCCGTAGCGTTGTCGATCTCGCTCGAATCGGCGATGCAGCGCAGATAGGCAGTAGCCACCTGCTGCACCACTTCGCCTCGCGCAGACATCTTGGCGAAATAAGCGGAACGAGCCGCTGCGCCCGCTGCCTTCCATCCGGCGATTACAACGCTGGAGAACAACGTCTGCCTGAGCGAAAGCTGCCCCTGCGTCAAATCGTCTTTTGTGATGAGCGAAAGACCCGCGGGAGGCCCACCTGGGAAAAGCGACCCGAACTGTGCAAGGGTGCTTGGGCCAAACCCCTGGGCAGCAAGATTGTGCTGGAAGACGCCAGTGCCGCCGCTGAGGTTGATCGTGGGCAGAAACTGCTGCAGCGCGATGTTCTTCTCGCCCTGAAAGAGCCTCTCGCCGCTCTCGGCTTCCTTGAGACCAAGATTGGTTTCGAAACCACGGCGAATCGCATCATCAAGCGAGAGCTTCAGCGGCTCATCGCTGATCGTGTGAGCGGTGACGCTCCCGTAAAACGGGTTGGTCGTCGAACTTGGGTTCTGAGTCGAACCGGAATTCTGCGCATAGACACTCGCCACCGGCGCAAGCAACATGGATGCCAGCGCCAGCCAGCGGGCAAATTGTGCAGTTTCTTTCACATCCACATTTTCTCAGATGTTCGAGGGCGGGGAAGGATTCCAAAATGCACCCGAAAAATACCGGAATCCGGCGCTGCAATCGACTCCCCTGCACCGAATTCCGGTCAGTTTTGCTCAAGCTGAAAGCATTGAATTGCCTCCGGCCTCAGATTTTCTGTCGAGCCCACCTTCCGCGGCGGAAGAGCACGATCCCCGCGGCGGCCACGCTGCATTGCGCGATCACGATCGACAGGAACACTCCCTCGCTCTGAAGATGCCCTGTGACCGCGAGCAGCCATGCCAAGGGTAATTCCAGCACCCAGAAGCCGAAGAAGTTCACGATCGTCGGTGTCAATGTGTCACCGGCACCGTTGAATGCCTGCAGCATCACCATGCCGTAGGCGTATCCGACGTTTCCGCAGCTGAAGATGCGCAGTGCTGTTGCCGCGAGCGGCACCACTGCAGGATCGTTCACAAACAGCCTCACCGTTGGCGTGGCGAACACGATGAAGAAGATGCCGATCACGCCGAGGAAGACCATGTTGTAGAACCCGGTCTGCCAAACCGCCTTCGCTGCACGGTCTGGCTTTTTCGCGCCAAGATTCTGGCCGACAAGTGTAGCGGCGGCGTTGCTCAAGCCCCACGCTGGCAGGATGAAAAAGATCACGATCCGTATGGCCACCGTGTATCCGGCCACAGCGGCAGCTCCGAAAAGGGAGATGATCCGTACGAGCGCAATCCAGCTCGCGTTGGCGATCGCGAACTGCAGCATGCCTGTAAGGGACACGCGCAGCAGCCGCATCATCACGTCAAGATGTACGCGAACATGGCGCCCCAAAACATGAATCCTCTCCGACCCCTTGAGCAAGCGATAGAACTGGTACAGGACCCCAATGGATCGCCCCGTAAGCGTTGCAACCGCAGCGCCAGTTACGCCCATCCGTGGAAACGGTCCTATGCCGAAGATGAGGCATGGATCGAGCACCAGGTTGATGATGTTCGAAACCCACAGCAGGCGCATCGCAATCGCCGCATCCCCTGCGCCGCGAAAGATTGCGTTGTTGAGAAAGAGCATGATGATTGCGCCGCACCCACCCAGCGCAATCCGCGCATAGCCTGACCCCGTTGCAACGATCTCTGGCGACGCGCCCATTGCTCTCAGCAATTCCGGCGCGAAGATTCCCGCGGGAATGCCGATTCCCAGGGAGATCACAAGCCCCAGAATGATGGCTTGAACACCCGCGATGGCCGCGTCTTCGGGGTCCTTCTCACCTATGCGGCGAGCGACCATGGCTGTGGTGGACATCGCTACGCCGAGGCCGATGGCAAACACCAGTGCCAGCATTGATTCAGTGATTCCGACTGTTGCTACTGCATTTGCGCCGAGCCGCCCGACCCAGAAGACATCGGTCACGGCAAACAGCGATTCAAGCACCATTTCGAGCACCATGGGAATGGCCAGCAATAAAATGGCGCGATTCAGATTTCCAGATGTGAAGTCCTGGTGCGAGCCTTTCAAGGCCTCGCGCACCGAAGACCAGAAGCCCCGCTCGCCCTCCGTCGGCGGCGGCGGTACCAACCATTCAAGGACAGACATACAAAGCTCCACGTCGGCGCGGACATAAAGAAACGCGCGCGCCAATAGCTATGGGTCAAGCTGCGATCAAGACTTGTTTTGCAGAATCACCCTGGTCTGAAATGACCTCGGGGTCGTGAAGTAGGGAAAACCCGAGGCAATGTTCAGCGAATAGGTCGAAGTCGGACAATGACGGTGACGGGCTGAAACACTGTTTCCTCCATGGACCGGCGGGACCGGTGGGTCTTCAGACTATAACCCGAAACTGAAATGGATTTCTAGTGAAATCGCCTGTGCCTGCGATCACTGACTGACTTGTCCAATTTAGTTCTTTCTCTTGAATGAGGCTTCTCATTCAAGCCCTCCAGCCGAATTTCCGATCTTCGCTCCGACTTGTCCTGTTGTGTTCGGCCGACCTCTTCCGATGGTGGTAGAGTCGTGCGACAAATCATTATTTTCTTTCTGTTGGGCCTTCAGTTGTTTCTTTCTGCGTGCGGTGGAGGCGGAAGCAACGCGCCCGTAAATCCTCCAAATCCGCCTCCGGCACAGACGGGTTCTTATGTCGTGACAGCCTGGAGCGAGTTGGGAATGCACTGCATCGATGGAAAGGACTACTCTGTCTTTGCAGTTCTTCCTCCCTACAACACCCTTCATGCCCAAATCCTGAAGCGCGGTGATCCTCCCACCCTGATTACTGCTGGAGTGACGGTTACGTACGAAGCCGTAGCTGATCCCGCAGGGTCGATCAACACCTCAAGCTCTGGAAAGACCAATTTCTGGAGCCATGTTCAGGCGCTGTTCGGTATCAAGATCTCGCCGGACCTTGGGTTAACCGGAACACCGGTTCAGAGCACCACGCCTCATCCGTTGACCTACAACAACTCCCTTGGCTACTGGGAGGCAGTCGGAATTCCGACCATTCCGACCGATGATGCCGGCAAATGGAACCCGTATCCGATGGTCAAGGTTGTCGCCAAAGATGGCAATGGGACCGTGCTTGCCACGAGTACCGCGGTACTGGCTGTGAGCGACGAAATGAGTTGTTCTACGTGTCACGCTTCCGGCAGTAATGTGGCTGCTCAACCATCGGCGGGCTGGGAGAATGATCCGGATCCCGCCAGAGACGTCAAACTGAACACGCTTAAGAAACACGATGATCGCTGGAATATTTCCGGTTATTTAGCAGAACTGAAAACCAAGGGGTACATCTACCAGGCGAGCCTTTACCAGACCGCCAAATCTGGTACGCCGATTCTGTGCGCCGCATGCCATGCAAGCAATGCCTTGGGCGCGAATGGACTATCAGGTATCAATCCGATTACTGCGGACATGCACGCCCTTCATAGTACTGTGGTGAATCCTTCATCGGGAGTGGTTCTCGACAACGCAACAACACCAGCCGCTTCCTGCTATTTATGTCACCCCGGCCCGCAAACACTGTGTCAACGCGGAGCCATGAACAAGACTGCTTGTTTCGATTGTCACGGGAATCTTTCGAAAGTAGGTGCGTCGACCCGTCAGGGTTGGCTCGATCTGCCGTCCTGCCAGATGTGTCATAACAGCGGATCGCGTTTCGCGTCGACTTTTGACTCAAGCAATGCCTGGCGCACCACAACCGATTCGACTTTTGCCACAGATCTCAACAAGCCCACAGCCGGCAAAAGCCTGTTCCGATACAGTTCGGGACACGGAAACCTGTACTGCTCCGCCTGCCATGGATCACAGCACGCGGAGTACCCAAGTCTGAAAGCAAACGACAATCAGTACAGCGTGTCGTTGCAGGGCTACAAAGGCAAGCTGGTTGAATGCTCTGTTTGCCACGTCTCTGCGCCATCAGCGACGAGTGGCGGCCCTCATGGATTGCACAACGTCGGTCAGGGGTGGATCAGTGCGCACCGCCAGGCTGCAGGCAACGGAGGGAAGAGCGCTTGCGCGTATTGTCACGGTGCTGACTTCCGCGGCTCTCCACTGTCGGCTGTGGCAACGAATCGCGCTTTAAGTATTGAGGGCGGGACGAAATCATTTGCGGCAGGCCATCCGATCAGCTGCTATGACTGTCACAATGGGCCTAGCGGAGACTAAAACAAGTAAGGCACCGAAAAAGAACCCGGCGCGTCTGCACGCTCCGGGTTCTTTTTTCTTCACTAGATCCTGAAGCGAGTTGCTAGTCTTCTTCTTCCTCCAGCGGCTTCTTGGCGTTGGCGAGGATTTTTTCGGCTACCAGTTGCGGAACAACATCGTAGTGATCCATCTCCATCCGGTAGCTGCCTTTGCCTTGCGTCATCGAGGTGAGTTGAGAGCCATATGTGAGCATCTCGGCCATCGGCACCTCGGCGTTGATCACAGTCGTTCGCCCTTTCGACTCCATGCCCTGCACGCGTCCGCGCCGCCCATTCAGATCGCCCATCAACGTGCCCGCGAACTCATCGGGCGCTTCGACAGCGATCTTCATAATCGGTTCAAGCAGGCAGGGCTTGGCTTGCTCCATCGCTTTGCGGAAAGCCAGGCGTCCGGCCTTCTTGAAGGAGAGCTCATTGGAGTCCACGTCGTGATAGCTGCCGTCGTAGACGATGACCTTGAAGTCAACTACTGGATAGCCGGCAAGATATCCGCGAGCGGCAGTCTCTACGATGCCTTTTTCGATGGCAGGAATGAAATTGCGCGGGATCGCTCCGCCGAAGACTTCGCTGGCGAACTCGAAGCCGCCGCCGCGAGGCAAAGGCTCCATCCGCACTTTGCAATCGCCAAACTGCCCGTGACCGCCTGACTGCTTCTTGTGGCGTCCCTGCGCATCCGCCTTGCCGCGAATGGTTTCGCGGTACGGCACTTTGGGCGCCTTCAGCGTGACCTCCGCATGATAGCGCTTCTTCAGCCTCGAAACGATGGTTTCAATGTGCGGCTGGCCTGCCCCGGCGATGAGGAACTCGTTCGTCTGCGGATCTCTATAAAAACGAATTAGAAGATCCTCTTCCATCAGCTTGTGGATCGCCGGGGCGAGTTTGTCTTCGTCGCCGCGCGTCTTCGGCTCAATGGCGTAAGTCATCGCGGGCTCCGGCATCGCCGCAAGCTCAACCTGGATATCAGCGCCTTTAACGCCCAGCGTGTCGCCGGTCAGAGTGTCTTTCAACTTGGCAACTGCACCGAGATCGCCCGCATGAAGCTCGGCTACTTCCACCGCTTTGCGTCCTTGCATCACGCTGAGGTGAGAAAGGCGCTCCTGGCTGCGGCGCGTGTAATTCTCAAGCGTTGCATCGTTTTTTACGCAGCCGCTGACGACTTTGAAGAAGGTGATGCGGCCGGCGAAGGGGTCGCTCATTGTCTTGTAGACAACAACAGCAACAGGTTCTGAGTCCTCGACCTTGCGGAATGAGGTTCCACCCGAAGATGCGTCAGCGTTGGCTCCGCTTGCCGCGACAGCCTGCATTGCAGCCGTCTTTACGGGCAACGGCGGCCTCTCGGTTGGCGAAGGGGCGTAGACCTTGATGAAGTCGAGCAGATGATCAGTTGCGACGTTGGTGCCGCCGCTGGCGAATAGAACTGGGAAGATGCGATCCTCGCGGATCGCTTCATGCAGGGCGGTGATCAGATGCTGCTCGGGGATCGTGCCCTCGGCGAAGAACTCTTCCATCAACTCGTCTTTGCCTTCAGCGACGAGCTCAACGAGCGCCTCGTGCGCCTCTTTGGCCTGTTGCGCGATGCTGGCAGGAATTTCGCCGGTAATTTTACCGTGCCCGTCTCCGTTAGGCGTGTAGTGGAAGGCTTCCATCGTGACCAGGTCGACTACGCCGTGAAATCCACCTGCGTCGGAGATGGGCAGCTGCACCGGAACGCATTGGCGTCCCCAACGCTCGTGCAGATCTTCAATGAGTGCGCTCAAGCCATTTCCGCCGCCTGCTTTTGGGTGGTCCATCTGGTTGACGACCACAAACCGCGGGATATTCGCTTCTTCTGCGCATTTCCACACGCGCTCTGTTACGGGCTCCACGCCATGCTGGGCATTCACCACAACGCAGGCGGCCTCGACGGGCAGCAGAGCTGCTTTCGCCTCGTGGGTGAACATGTGGAATCCAGGCGTGTCGACGAAGTTGATCTTCACGCCCTGCCACTCGGCAAATGCCGCGGCATTCGACATGGTTGTGCCGCGGGCAATTTCTTCTTCGTCATACGCGGTGACAGCCGAGCCGTCACTCACGCGTCCTTGTGTCGGTGTCATCTTCGCGGCATGCAGCAGCCCGGCAATTAGAGACGTCTTGCCGCTCTGAGCATGCCCCACTACAGCTACGTTGCGGATCTCACTTCCCTGGTACGTTTTCATGGAATCACCTCATTTGGAATTAGGTCTTTGAAGGCGCGAAGAACCGGCCCGAATCGCAAGGTCGATTCCGGGAGTGCCCATTGGAAGTTGTCAGTTGAGAAGCACAGGGACGTCGCGGAGGCGTCCGTGAGGACGTCAAAGCGTCCGAATTTCTGGGCTCTGGGGCCCAGTCTGCCGTCTTCCTCGTCCATGCGGAGAGTCCCCGGCAGGCGCAGGGCAGATTCTCAGATATCGGGAAGCCGCCGAGCGTCTAGCTTTGAGAAGCGGATGCTATCACAGCGGGAGTAGGAACGTCCTGTGACTCCAAATACAGCCTGCAGCTTCTAGCTTTTAGCTCCCAGTCTCTGCCAGCGAACGCCAGAGTCTTCAGGCAGGTATCCCTACCAGTGCAGAACCGGCAGAAGGCTCGAAAAGTCATCGGTCCACGGACGCAGGCCCGGCATTGTCTCGGGGTCGAAAGCGTGGGATACAAGTTCCGGCTGTTGAAAAAAAGCGGCATTATCCGTCACCAGCATCCAGGTTGAGGTGTACTCACCACGCGCCTCGTTTGCGAGGCTGTAGACATGTCGAGCCTGCATGCCGGCTGACGCAGCGAGCAAAGCGATCGGTGGTTCAAGGTCCACATGCCGGTTCGAGATGTGAAATGCGATGATTCCGCCCGGCGTGAGATGCCGCCGGTAGAGAGCTAGCGCCTGGGTCGTGAGCAGGTGCAGCGGAATGGCATCGCCCGAGAAAGCGTCGACGACTAGAACGTCGAAACCCTGCGGCGGCTCGGTCGCAAGCGATGTTCGTGCATCACCGGTGATGATCGAGACTTCGGCTCCGGAATCGCGAATATAGGTGAAGACGTTGCGAGCGATTGGCTCGACAGCTGGATTGATCTCGTAGAACAGAATGCGGTCCCCGGCCTTTCCGTATGCTGCGACTGTTCCGGCGCCCAGGCCGATAACGCCGATCTTCCGGGGACGTCCATTGCAGCAGTTTCGAATCGCCAAGCCAACACCGGAGTTCTCGGCATAGTAGGTTGTGGGCGTACGGCGCTGTATATCCGTCCCGAATATCTGTGTTCCATGTTCGACGTTGCCATTAGTCAGAGTGCGCAGCGTGGCTCCGGGAAATCCGAAGTTCTGCTTTACGCGCAGAGCGCCATAGAAGTTGCGGACGGCAACCTGCGTGTTGCGCCAGCTCACGGTGTGAATCCAGAAGAGCTGCACCGTCATGATGATTGTGCCCACACCCCAGAGGACTCGCGGACTCCATCCGTCCTGCCACGTCACAAGAAATGCGAGAAGGGCGGTGAAACAGCAGGTGATGACCAGATCCATATTGAAGCGGAAGAGCAGCGGGAACACGATGCCAATCAGGAATGATCCCAACGCTCCGCCTGCCGCGAACAGCAGATAAAACATGGTCGATTCCGATGCGCGGCGCGGACGAAGCCTGTATGCCTCGCTATGGCAGAAGAGACACGACGCGAAAGCCTCAACAAGGAAGAAGCCGATGCTGATACGTAGAGGCCACTCCACATCCTGTTTGGAAAATGCATAGCCAAGGCTGGCAAGCATGATGATAAGAAAGCGTGTGACGATGCTGCGAGGGAAGATCCGCGGGTACTCGAACGCGAGGATGATTGTCAGTAGATATACGCCCAGCGGCAGAATCCAGAGCATGGGAATCGCCGCAACGTTCGCCGTCAAATAGCTGGTCACCGCGCTCAGCTGCAGGGCTGCGCCCATCGGCAGCAAGACCCAGAGCAGTTTTTGCGCGAAGGGAGCTGGAGCGCTGTCACGCTCGCCCACAATCTCCGGATCTGAAATCTTGGACTCCTCGGAGCGAGCGCGCCATGCCAGCGTGCCACTCACCACTGCAAATACGGCAAAGCCGCAGCACCACGCCACTCTCTGTGCCCGCAACGTGAGGTGGGGCTCGACGAGTGTTGGATAGGAGGCGAGTGCTAGCAACGACGCGAGGTTGGAAAGCGCAAACAACCGATAAGGAATCGCCGAACTGTGCAGCCGCGCCCACCATACCTGCATCAGCGGGCTGGTTGTTCCGAGTGCCAGAAATGGGAGACCAATGGTGCCGGTGAGGACCGCGAAGACTGCAAATACCGGGTGATCCGATTTACCCCTGAAGGCAATCGTTCTGAGGCACCAGACGATTGCCGTTGCAAATCCACCCGCCAGCAGTAAAAAGTAGATCAGCCAGCGCGGACGGCGGGCCATCCAGTGCGCATACAGATAGGCGCAGAGCAGTGCTGTCTGAAAGAAAACGAGGCAAGTCACCCAGACGGCTGCCGAGCCGCCCAACACCGGAACGAGCTGTTTTGCGGCCATCGGCTCGACAAGGAAGAGCAGGAATGCGCCGAGAAACACTGCGGTCGCAAACAGCCAGCGAGACCCGGTCATGTGGACCTCTGAGGTATCTTCTGCATCGACATTCATTTTCGATCACGCGGATGCTATCACAATCACAATGCGGGGCGGATTGCGCCTCTTCACCCGGGCTATGTTAGAGTCGCGATACCACTTCGGCCACCACCCGGCTTTCGGATCGCCCAGTTTGTCAAAGGAAGTATTCGATGTCCACTTCGGAAACGAGGCTCGACAAGACCGAATCCGAAAGTGCCGATGCTGCCATTGGCGCGAGTGCCCAGCGCAAGGCCGCCATTCGTCTCCTGCCGCTTATCGCCATCGGATACGGGATGGCATACATGGATCGCATCAACATCAGCTTCGCTTCGCTGCGGATGAATAGCGACCTGCACTTCAGCGCGACGGTGTATGGCACCGGCGCAGGGCTTTTCTTCATTGGCTATGCACTGTGCGAAGTTCCATCGAACCTGCTGCTTCTTCACTTTGGTCCGCGGCGGTGGCTGGCGCGCATCATGCTCACCTGGGGTCTGCTTGCGGCAGCGATGATGTTTGTGCGAACGCCGTTCGAATTCTATGGGCTGCGGCTGCTACTTGGCATCGCAGAGGCAGGATTCTTCCCCGGCGTGATCTATTACCTTACGCTCTGGTTCCCGGCGAAGATGAGGGCACGCGCCGTGAGCCGTTTCTATGTCGCTCTGCCGCTCAGCAACGTGGTCATGGGGTCGGTCGCCGGGTGGTTGATGGGACTGCAAGGGACGTTTGGCCTGGCTGGTTGGCAGTGGCTCTTTCTCATCGAGGGACTGCCCGCAGCGCTTTTCAGCTTTGTAATCTTGTCGATGCTGCCGGATGGTCCGGAGAAGGCGCCGTGGCTGACCGAGACCGAAAAGTCCTGGCTGAAACACCAGCTTGAGACCGATGCTTCTGCTGCTCATCTTGGCAATGAAGCTGGGGTATTGCGCACGCTACTGTCGCCCAAAGTCTGGATGATCGGACTGTTCTTCTTTTCGGCTCTCACCTGTATCTATGCGTATGGGTTTTCAGCGCCGGCTATCTTGCAGGGGGCAACCGGTTGGAGCGTAGGCCAGGTCGGAATGCTGATTGCGGCGATTGGATTGCTTGGTGCGGCAGCCATGTTGTTCGGTGGGGCGAACTCAGATCGCACAGGCGATCGCGCCATGCACTGCATCGTGCCATGCTGCGTGATGGCGGTCGGTTATTTCGTTGCCAGCTACGGCAATCCGGGATGGCTTGTTGTAGTTGCGCTCGGAACAAGTTTTGTTGCATTCATGGCAATGCAGGCGCCGGCCCTGGCTGTGCCGACTCAGTTTCTCGCCGGCCGCGCGGCAGCGGCGGGAATCGCCGCGATGAACACGATCACCATGTTCAGCGGCTTCATCGGGCCCTACTGGATGGGGCGCATGAAGGATGCAACCGGCAGTTATAACCTTGGGCTGCGCGGACTGATTGTTCCAAGCCTGACAGCTGCGCTGGTGATGTTCCTGCTTACCCGCAGCCTGACGCGCAGCCGCGTGCCCGCTGCGAAAGCAGACCTCGCAAATGAGCCCGCGTAGCTTGATCTTCTTAAAGTGATGCTTTGAATGGTGGGGCGACAGTCCTCAAACGTTTGCAGCCGCCGGCAGAATCTCGTCTACATCGACCCATGCAGTTGGATAATTGCCCGTGTAGCAGGCGACGCAGAACGCGTTAGCCTGACCACCCTCACAGCTATTCAGCAATCCCTCGAGCGAGAGATAGGCTAGCGTATCTGCTTCGATGAAGCGGCGAATCTCTTCGATGGTCTGGTTGGCCGCAATCAACTCCTGCTTCCGCGGCGTGTCCACACCGTAGAAGCAAGGTGAAATTGTAGGCGGACAGCTGATACGCAAGTGAACTTCTTTTGCGCCTGCGCCGCGAACCATGCGAACGATCTTGCGGCTCGTAGTTCCGCGGATGATGGAATCGTCGATCAGAATGACACGCTTGCCTTCGAGCAGGTTGCGAACGGGATTGAGCTTGAGGCGCACTCCGAAGTCGCGTACACGCTGCTCTGGTTCGATGAAGGTGCGGCCAACATAGTGATTTCGAATGAGGCCGAAGCGGAACGGGATACCGCTCTCCTCTGCGTAGCCGAGAGCGGCTGTCACGCCAGAGTCAGGCACGGGGACAATGATGTCGGCCGGTACACCAGATTCGCGAGCAAGCCGGCGGCCCATCTGGTCGCGACTCTCTTGCACCCAGCGGCCATAGATCTTGCTGTCGGGGCGCGCGAAATAGACATGTTCGAAGACGCAGCTCGATTGCGGAACACCGCTCGCATACTGGCGGCTGGTGAGGCCATCTTCGGTGATCATCACGAGTTCGCCGGGCAGCACGTCGCGCTCGTACTCGGCGCGCAGGAGGTCGAATGCGCAGCTCTCCGAGGCAATGATGATGGTGTCGGGTCCGTCCTGATTTCGAATTCGCCCAATGGAGAGTGGGCGGAAACCGCGGGGATCGCGTGCGGCGAAGATCCGGTCGCGGGTCATCATCACGATGGAGAAGGCACCTTCAACCTGCCGCAGCGAATCAGCAATCGCGTCTACCAGCGTTCCCGCTTTCGAATGCGCTATGAGTTGAACGATGATCTCGGAGTCAGAGGTGGTTTGGAAGTAGGCACCGTCACGCTCGAGTTTTGAGCGGACTGTACCGAGATTCACAAGGTTGCCGTTGTGCGCGATCGCAATCAGCCCCTTGGTCGACTCCACGCGAATGGGCTGCGCGTTCAGCAGCGCTGAGTCGCCCGTCGTGGAGTAGCGCGTGTGCCCGATCGCCATCTGGCCCGGGAGCTTGTTCAGAACATCGTCTGTAAAGATCTCGGAGACAAGTCCCATCCCCTTGATGTTTGCAAGATGCTGCCCGTCAGCCGTCGCGATACCCGCTGACTCCTGCCCGCGGTGTTGAAGTGCATAGAGGCCAAGGTACGCCATCCTGGCCGCGTCCGGATGTCCATGTATCGCGACGACTCCGCACTCTTCGCGCAGCTTGGGATCTGGGTCAGGAGCGCTTGAAGACTGGACAGCGATCAGCTGATCATCCGCACCGATCGCGGTATCGGCTACACCGGGAACCCCCTGGTACACCAACCGGCTCATCATTATGCAGTGACCTCGTTGTGGAGAGCAGCTTCCAGAGACTTCGCCCAAGGACTGCGCAATTCGGAAATGGATGCCGAGATAAGGACGTCACCGTAGACCGAGATTTCGAGGCGATCGCCGCCTGTCGTGCCAAGTCGCGAGCAGAAATAGCTGAACTTGTTGGCCAGTTCCTCGATGTCTGAGATGTTCTCATGCACTGTGCTGACAAGCACTGTAGACGCCGGTTCGGCAAACAAGCCGAAGAGAGGGTGCGTCATCAGGGCTGGCTCCTGGTCGACCTTCGCACCGATGCCCTTGTCGAAAATAGCCTGGGCGAGTGCTGTAGTGATGCCGCCATCGGAGATGTCGCGAGCAGATCGAATCAACTTGCGCGTTGCTAGCGCAACCAGAAGTTTCTGGAGATCGGATTCCGCCTCGAGATCGAGAGCCGGAGGTGTGCCCCACAATTCTCCGAGCACGGCCTTTGCATATTCGGAGCTTCCGAAAGCGGACAGGTTCTGCGCCGCAGTTGCTTCCGGCGTCTCCGGATCAGCATCGGAAACAGGTTTCGTTTGCGATTCGACGGGGTAATAGCGCATCGGCTCCGGCTCAAACGGAACCTTTAAATCTGGTTTGGGTTCTTCGCCGCGAGGTACGGGCCAAAGCAGCAGAACCGCGTCTCCGGCTTGCTGGAAGGATGCCGGCACTGCTTTGGTGACATCGTCGAGGATACCGACGATCCCGAGAACTGGAGTGGGATAGATTCCCTCTCCCTTGGTCTCGTTGTAAAGCGAAACGTTGCCGCCTGTGATCGGCGTGCCTAGCGCGGTACATGCCTCCGAAATGCCGTCGATTGCCGCAGACAGCTGGGCCATGATCTCCGGCTTCTCCGGATTGCCGAAGTTAAGGCAATTTGTTGCCGCGACTGGCGTCGCTCCCGAGCAGGCTACTTTGCGGGCAGCTTCGGCTACTGCGTGCATGGCTCCAAGCTTGGGATCGAGGTAGCACCAGCGGCCGTTGCCGTCGAGCGCCATGCCCAGACCGTGCTCATGTTCCGATTCACCTGTTCCCTTGATTCGCATGACTCCGGCTTCACCGCCGGGCCCGAGCACGGTGTTGGTCTGGACCATTGAGTCGTATTGCTCATGCACCCAGCGCTTCGACGACACGTTCGCCGCCGCAAGCAGGGTTTTTAGATCTGCTGTCAGGTCGCGATCCTTCGAGAGTTCCGCAGCAGCCTGCTCGGAAGGGTCCAGTGACACCGGCGCTTTCCATGTTCCTACGGGACGGTGATAGAGCGGGGCATCATCGGTTAGGGATTGATTTGGAATATCCGCGACCAGTTCTCCGTGGTGGCGGATTTTGAGTCGCGGCTCCGGCTGAACTGTGCCCACGATGACCGCATCCAGCCCCCACTTCGCAAAGACCTTCAGAACCTCGCTCTCGCGGCCCTTTTCGGCCACCAGGAGCATGCGCTCCTGGCTTTCAGAGAGCATGATCTCGTAGGCGCTCATTCCTGTTTCGCGCTGAGGAACCAGATCGAGTTCCACATCCAGGCCAACTCCGCCACGCGCGCCCATCTCGCACGTTGAACAGGTAAGCCCGGCCGCACCCATGTCCTGAATACCGACGATCGCACCGGTCTTCATGGCTTCGATGCACGCCTCCAGCAAGAGCTTCTCCATGAATGGGTCGCCGACCTGAACGTTTGGCCGCTTCTGCTCCGAGCCTTCTTTGAACTCCTCACTGGCCATCGTGGCGCCGTGAATACCGTCCCGCCCTGTCTTTGCACCTACATATATGACAGGATTGCCGGTGCCTGTCGCCTTGGCGTAGAAGATCTCGTCTTTCCGAACCAGACCTAGAGCGAAGGCATTCACGAGGGGATTGCCGCTGTAACACGGCTCGAACTTGGTCTCGCCACCGAGGTTGGGCACGCCAAAGCAGTTGCCGTAGCTCGCGATGCCGTCAACGACGCCTTCGACGATGGAGTGGTTCTTCCGGACAAGTTCCGGCTCTGTACCCGCTTCGGGCTGGATCGGCCCGAACCGTAATGAATCCATTACCGCCAGCGGACGCGCGCCCATCGTGAAGATGTCCCGCAGGATACCGCCGACGCCTGTCGCCGCACCCTGATGCGGCTCGATATAGCTCGGATGATTATGGCTTTCGATCTTGAAGGCGCACGCCCAGCCATCGCCAACATCAATGATGCCTGCATTCTCGCCGGGTCCCTGAACGACGCGATCGCTCTTGGTGGGAAGACGCTTCAAGTGTACACGGCTCGACTTATACGAACAGTGCTCGCTCCACATCACGCTGTAAATGCCAAGTTCGGTGAGGGAAGGGACGCGTCCCAATGCCGCCAGAATCCGCTCGTACTCGTCCGGGGTGATGCTGTGCTGAGCCAGCAACTCCGGAGTGACTACGATTGGATCGGGAACGACTGCAGAAGAGGCAGTAGTCATCACGATTGACTTCATTGTCGCATGGGAAGGATGTATTCCCCGAACCTGTGTACCGAGGAAAAGACTTACATTTACCGAGCCCTCGACTTCACCACCTTGCTGAATAATCAAAGCCAGAATGTCGATTGCACCGTGATTAGGCCTGAACTTCCACAGGGGTCAGGCATAAGCCTCATCGGTGGTCTCATAACCTGTGCCTGTGCGATACTTTCCATGCACGTCACCCCCGGCCGGGATGGCGGAACTGGCAGACGCAGCGGACTCAAAACCCGCCGGACTTACGTCCATGGGGGTTCAATTCCCCCTCCCGGCACCAATAAAATCAGCAACTTAGCCTAAATTAGCCATCGCGCAGGTACCCTGCACGTTTTCAACCCTGTCCCTGCACGTTTTGAACTTAAACTTATCGGCATGAACAGCTTAGCTAGCACAACGAAGATCCCAATACTTGACGGTCTGTGCCGACTGTATAAGCGGCCAGATTCTGATTATTGGTGGGCGATTTGTTTCAACCACAACAAGACGATAAGAAGCAGCACGAAGGAAACAGACCTCGAAGCTGCGAAAGCCGTCGCAACCAAGTGGTACATCAAAAAGCAAGCGGAGATCGCGGCACATGGTGTGCCTGCAACAGTCCATCGTACGGACACATTTGCATTCGCAACTGACAAAGCATACGAGGAGTACGAAGCGGAGATCGGCAAGAAGGGGCGATCAAAGTCTTATATAGATGGACTGAAGAAGTCATTCAACAAGCTCAAGCAACTGTCGATTGCGAAAAAGGCTGTTGCTTCAGTCGATCACACAACTTGGGATCACACCCGTAAAGAACTGCTGAAGGGGAATCCCAAGCTCAGCGACAGGACCCTCCATCAATATAGGAACAGCATTCAGATTGTCTTGAAGCAGGCCTTTAAACGCGGCGACATCAAAGTTCTCCCAACCTTCCTGACTGAAAGAACTGGTGCAACTGACGACACCCCACGGACGTTCTTTGATGCGCGTGAGTACGAAGACCTACAAACGGCACTCTTGAAGAATATTGCGAAAAAGATAAAAGAAGGAAATGGTCACGCTGAAAGAGCACGTGAGCTGAAGGACTACGTCACGATTGTTGCCAACACTGGCATGCGTTCAGGCCCGAATTCAGAAGCCATGAACGTTCGCTTCCGTGATGTCACAATAGCTGGAAAGGGCAAGCAAGAATATCTCGTCATCAAGGAAATCAAGGGCAAACGCACAAGAGATGGACAGGGTCGTTGCACAAGCTTCTCAGGTGAAGCACCTGAAGCGTTTAGGTGTTGTGTCAAACGGCGGGGCCTGACGCTTACCAACTACAAGAACAGCGAGGAGCCAATCTTTAAGGAATTTCACCGTGACATGTTCAAGACTGTGCTTCTCGATGCTGGGCTTTATCAGACTACAGGTCGAGTCAAGCGCAAACGTGATTTAATGTCGTTGCGCAATACCTATATTTGCTTCGCACAGGAAGCCGGCATTGATGTATGGGATGTAGCAAAGAATTGTCGCACTTCAGTGGAGATGATCCAGCGGCATTACGCTCGGCATAAGGAACCAGATCACAACCGGTTCAATAAAGCTCGTACTGTAGATGCAGCTATAGAGGCCGAACAGCCAGACGAAGAATAGAAAACAACGAACAGCTCACTCGCTGTTCGTGTGATTAAAATAAGCCTCAAGACCATGGCCACGTTCATTGAATACTGCAAAGAAGTTCTAAATCGCTGGGCTGCGCTTGTCACAGGCGGAGTGTTCATAGCTGGATTATCGATATATCAGGGAACTGGGCACCTTGTAGCTCACTGGGTCTACTGGGTAATTGCAGTAGTCGCAATATTCCTTGCCACGTATAAGGTCTGGTTAGGCGCAAAGAGTCAGATTAGCGCGATCAATAGTGAGTTGCTCTATACGAAACTACAGGCCCAGGAGCTGACTGAGCAGCTCGACAAGGCCCCTAAAGATAGCAGCACAAACGCTAACGCCAACAGGATTACATCGACAGGGATCGGAAATGTATATGTCGGCTATCCTCAACCCCCAGTCTCCACTCCACGTCCTCCGACTGCCCCTCCACAGAAGAAGCCCACGTACAACGTCAATGAAGTCGGGCGTCGTGTACGCAAGATCACAGAGCCTTATAGCGGGGCAGATGTCTACGAAGAGGCGCTCCTCGATAAGCCGTACAGTCCTAGCTACGTTCACGACGCCGTTTTAGTTGACTTTAGAAATCAGCTCGACCCCGACAGAAACATTGACAATTGGGAACACGTGAGTGCTTCGATACGATACGAAACCAGCGTTGGTAAAGAGGTTTTGAACATCAGTGCAGGTATGTGGTTGAAGACCCGCAGTGGCGAGATTGATTTCAATCGGGGTCAAAACAATACTCTAGTTCTTGCAATGCGGCTCAAAGGTGAATGGTTCACAATCGGAAAAGAGAGCAGAACCATAACAACAGCTTGGGAGGGAAGAAGTTCAGTGACGGAGACTTCTTTGCACAAACTAGACGCGGATGAGTTGTTTGCGGAAGTGATACTGCATGATCACAAGGGACATACAGTTAACATGGGCAAGTTCCCTCTGCCGCTATCTGTGAAAGAATGACGTATGGACTCAATCATTCAGGCAATCGACGAAGAGATCGCACGACTACAGGAAGCACGCAACCTCATAGTGCAGAATCTACCTACCTCAAAGAAACAGGCGAAGACAATGACGACGGGACGCAGGAAGAGGCGGAAGATGAGTGCAGAAGCTCGTGCTCGTATTGCAGAGGCACAGCGGAAGAGATGGGCAAAGCAGAAGTCGAAATGAAAAGGGGCAAACAGCCCCTTTGTTACATGCCAAAGTAAATACTTGTATGGATCCAATTATTTTAGGCAATACCCTTATCGCCATTGCTATATGGCATGCATACTGCGAAATTACGACGCGCCTAACATCTTCTTCAGTATCCCCGGCAAGAACTTCATCCCCAAGTCGATAATTGAAAAGACCCCAACTGCCGCTCCGCTGATCTTCCAGCGCAACTTCAGCATGTCTTCCACTTTCTCTTCCACTGCCGGGATTCGTTCGTCTGATCTAACGTCCTCAAGTGCCTCAATCTTCTTCTCTGCGATTGACAGTCTGCTTGGTTGTCCATTTCCTTTGATGCCAGCCTTAACGTCGTTTTCCAGTATGGCGATACGAGCTCCATTGTCTTGTTTCCAGGTGGAGACGTCGTCTTTGAATTCCCTGAACTCGTTATCACGAAATGCACGAAACTCCGCTAGCAGTAGGTTGATTGTTTGATCTGGCATTGTATGGACCCCTGTTTTATTGAATATAGATTTCTGAAATCGTTATGCTGCCGCTTCCTCCGCCGGGAAGTGATCCAGTTGTCATGTTTGCTGTTGTACTGACGCTGATTGTGCTGAGGTCTGTACCGCTTGGGATCAGCATTGAATACGTCGCTTGGCTTGCGGACGTTGTCGTGGTCGCTAGTGTCGTTGGTGTTGATCCAATCTTGCCCGCGACTGTCATTGTGAGTGAGCCTGTACTTGCGCTAGCCGAGAATGCCGCAGTCACGTAGAGGGTCATATTTGATGTGGTCGTCACAGCCGGGAAGGCGCTGAATAAACAAGCCCCACTTGAAGCCCAGCCCGTGTATGAGGGATATGTGCCTGATGTCCCCCACATTGCGTTGACGATTGCAGCCGTTGCTAGATTGTTGTCGTAAGCAGAAGCAGGCGAGCTTGTCGTTGCAGTGCCACTATCTGTGAAAGCTGATGGGGCATAGCGGCTGCCACTCGATGGCGTAATCATTTGTCCAATCAAATACATGTCCGGAACGCCCAGGAAATCGGACTGGTTCTGCGTTGCAATCGGCGTGATTGTTCCCCCGTTAAAGCCCGGATCGGAATAGTAGACGTAGTAAAGCTGCGACTGATTCAGCCCCGTGATGATGCTTGGGCTTGGCGTACAGGAAACTGTCGTCCCACCAACTGTTGAATCGAAGTTGGCAATTGAAATCTGCGCTGTACCTCCCGTGATAGCGAGCCCAATGAGCGTGCCACCCAAGTAGCCCACGTGTGTTGGAACGTGCGCAACGGGTGAACCCCAGAAGCTTGAGCCCACGGAGTTGGCAGTTGTCACTGAAGCTGAAACCCAAATGGATGGGACCCCAGCCGCATTCACTGCTCTGACTTGAACGTTGTAGGCCGTCCCGTCTGAAACATTCGGAATGAAGAGGTAATTTACGGACGGGTCAACGCGAGTTAGTCCAGTCCATGCGGTGTCGCCAGACTGCTGATACTGCACTTCAATGTGTCCCCCATTCACAACGTTTGCGTCGTTGGGTTGTGTCCAGCGAACGTAGATGGAGTTCTGAACGCGTCCATCAGTGCCAGTTGTGATAGTGCTTGGGTAAACGATTCCACCAATTGTTGCTCCGGGTCCACTGTATGCGCTGACAGCTTCTGGAGGAACCGTTATGCGGGTTCCAACATTGTTGGGGACCAGGCTGTCTGTGACTGTCAGTTCTTCAGTTGGTGACCACTGGTAGATTGCAGATGCAGCCGAACTGCCTGCCGTGTCCACTTCAGCCAAATCCAAAGAGACCATGGGCTTGCTGTTGTCGTCATACACTAGTTCACTGCGCAGTACTTCAAAGGGCTGGTTGACCCATGAATAACGCGCAATGCTCAAAGCAATGACGTCCGTTACAACCGCTTGATATGCGGTCATGTCACAAAGCAGTGTCATTCGCTTCTGATAGCGGGAACGCATCAGCTGAATCTTTGCCAGTCGTTGTGCGATGGCAGATTCATTCGTGCATGGCAGATCCAGATTGTGAATCAGATTGACGTTATTGTCCTGAACGAGCCAAGTGTTCGTGACGTATCCATGCAACGCGTCCCACTGGTATTGCGGGTAGTCGCTTGGCTGATAGTTGTTTGCCGGGTTGATGTACGTGCCCTTTACTGCGTTGCAGGCCTGATCGACTGATAGGGTGTTGTCGATGTGAATTGGCCCGACGATGTTCTTCTCGCTCAGATACAGACTAGGTGCAACCCACGCACCCGGAACAATACTCCACACTCCGCCTTGCACAGACAAACGTCCTGCACAGCTTGTAAGCATTTGATCAATGACTGTTCCGCGAGGCGTATTCAGATCGAAGACTGTGTTGCATGTGTACTGATGTACTGTCCCCCCGGCTGCAAGCGACAGCGTTTCATCACAGGTATTTGCAGCGGCGATGAGATTGTTGGAATCAACAGTTGATCCGATCGACAATCCAAATCCCCCGCGCTGTCGAGGCATTGTCATTACGTCAGCAATGCATAGGGCAGGGTTTTCTGTGTACCCACGGGTGTTTGTACGCGGATCGAGAATGTCATTCTTCCCCTTTACGACAAATGAGAGATTTGTCGGATAGCTGGGGAAATATGCAGAGTCGTAACCCATCTGAATGTAGACAAGGGTGTGACCGTAGCAAACATCAGTCGTATTCCAGGTCAGTGGGGCTGTGCTGCCAACCTGCGCTTTTAGAAGTCCTGGAAATGTGTGAGTCTGCAACCCATTCTGAAATTCAACGTGAATCTTGTCGCTATAGTCCGGCAAGCAAGTTTCTGCCTTCCCACCTGAACTGCTGCCGTTTGCTCCGCCACAGACGTATTCCCACGTGGTCAAATCAGCAGGATTGGGAAGCCACATTGTCCAAACGCCGTTGTACGTGTTGTCAGCAACGCCTGAGACGAGGATTGATTGTCCGTTCATTGTTGAAGAGAAGCCGCCACTGACGTGCATTGAGACGATCCCGCTTGAACGACTGATCGAAGTGATTGTGCGAACAGTCTGCGATGGGGAAGCAGATTGCCAGATTGTCGTATGGGCAACTGAACTGGATTGCGGAACGAGATTTAGGACTTGTCCATCTAAGCGAACTTCAACGAGTGAATCTGTTGAGTGACAGGCAAGCGCAAAGACTCTGTGCCACTGCTTGTCGTTACTGGTGTGTGATCCTGTCTGGGTGATTGAGTTCGTTTCGCTGAAAATCTCAACGCCGGGAACTTTCATCGTCCCGTAGATGTAGTTGTAGGCCCCAATTGGATTTGTGGTCGCAACACCTTGGCCGGGCTGCTTTGCAAGGATTGAAGCGACCCCAGTCATAACCTGACCCGCACCAGCGATAATGAGTGCCGCGCCAAATGGCGCCCCAACCCCAGTGGCCATCAGCACTGCTCCAGCAGCGATCTCTGCCCCGCCAATGACGGTACTGATAATTCCTTTACTCATATGTGATATGCCTTGATGTCAGCGGCGAATCGGTCAAACCGTTCGTAGAGCAATCCATTGTCCCCAGGCGTCATAAGATATGTCCCGTGTAGGCTGACGATTGCTAGTCGTGCATTCTTCTTTGTCCCAATGACGATCAAATCTCCGCGATGGGCGAAGGCAGGCGTGACTTCTGTCCAGTTGTGTTCGTTAGCCAAATACGCGATGAGATCGTCCACATAGGGCGAGCCGCAGATGCGCTTGCATTCCCGTGCAGCGCCAGCAGCGGATGAATAGTTCATCTCAGGCATCGCATCCACGCCAGTGAGCGCCTTGATGCAGCCAGCAGCGAGAATCCCGCAGTCATGCTCTCCGTGCTTGAAGGGCTTGTGGTGGATTGAATTGATGTATTCGCCTAGTGAATAGGCCCAGTTGTCGTCCTTTCTCATTGGTTGTTTACGCTCTTTGGGTTCGATCCCCAGAACACGGTGAGTTCTTGGATCACATTCACGTGGCTGAATCCCGTATCTATAGTTGTGGATGGCAAACCAAGCTTTGTTAATGTCGCGGCCAAATCCAGCTGCTGATCTGCATTTGTGTAGTGGCGGCAAGTGGGCCTATTCAAATCGGCCAACACGTTCTCAACGTTGATTGTGATTGTGCTGGTGTTGCCGTCGTCGTCCATGCTGGACTTGTCCATTAGTCCTGCGAAGCTGACAACTGGATCACTGATGATTGCCCCTGCAGTGTCAAAGCACACAAGCCAGAGATTCACCGGGTTGAAAAGCCGTGTGTTGTACAGCGCTTCCTGAATCATGGTGCTAGGGATACCACTCAAGCTGATTTGCATTCCCTTTGCTTCAACAGTTGCTGATTCAGCAATGCCACTGACCTTGCCTAGTGTGCCAACACCTTGAAACGTCATGCCACTCCACGTAATTGGGCCAATGCCGCTCCACAGATAGAGTGTGTCTGTTGCCATCTGAAGCTTTGCGAATATGGCTGTGCGAACGACAGCCCCTGTCAGAGCTGCAATCATTCCCGAACTGAGATTCCGTGGCATTAGATTGCCTCCCGGAATCTGATCGCGCCTACGCCATACGTGCCTGGATTCGATGAATATGAATTCTGATTCTGTGCGAGACACATCAACCCAACGCAATTGCGTGTGGTGATGAGTGCTCCGTCAGGTGGTAGATCACGAAGATTGGGCCAGATGCTGAGTTGCGCGTGTCCAAGTAAGTCAGAGCTTGCATTGTCAGTCACCCTGTACAGGCGTGGTGCGTAGCCGCTGCCAAGTGTGCTGAGTGATCCGATCTGGATGTAATCCCCAGCCCGGAGAATGTTTGTGGTGGAATGTGCCCAACCACCTGTAGTGATGCTGTAGCCTGTCTGTGCCCCACCAGCGACAAATGGGATACCGGACGCAACACCTTTTGGAAGCTTTGCCGTGGGATCGCCAAGCATGAAGCAGTTCGACATTCCTCTCAGAGCAAGAACGAATGACTGCCAAGCGTCGGCGTCATACCGATGCATGACTGGGAGTGAAATTGTTCCGGCCCACAGGGAAATCATTAGGTCATACGTCTGTGCTTGACCCGTATATATAGATACGTTCTGCTCCACTTTCTCTATGGCGTCGAACTGAATGCTTGCTGGGCCGCGTACACCGGGCAGTGTGTCGCTGGGCAACGCAATGACGCTGCGCCCATTGAATGTTCCTAAAATAGACATGTCTTTGGTATTTAGTGACGGAACCGTTTAGACAGGGAAGCAACCTTGAGCAGGGTGCCCAAATTACGCTTTGCTCACGTGTTTATGAACAACCGGAGGCCTGCAACCCGTATCGTAATAAGGGCGGCAGAATTCTATCTGTAGTGGGTCTCTTATGATGTATTCGCCATTACAAGGCCAAATACTCTTGATCGTTGACGCCTTTCTGATTCTTGTCCTACTCACCAAAGGGCTTGTCCCAATGAAAAGGCACTTCTGGCTCGATGCGACGTTCAGCTTGTGTTGGAGCATCATCGTCGTTGCAGCCGGTGTAGTGCAGCTGGTCATTGACGCTTATTGAAGCTTGAAAACTACTGTGATATCGGACTGAATGTGCATGCCAGTTGTGCCAGCAGTTGTGGAGTCCAGTTGTACCTGTGAATACAGGCCGTTGGTCCAAGTGCTGTGATTCACTGGAATACCACCGGCAGGATTGCCTGTCGTTGCGTCAGCTGTGTAGTACGTGACTGGGGTTCCGCCAGCTGTCACGTCATAGAGCGTAAAGAAGTCGTAGAAGTAACAATTGGAACTGGAGCCATATGAGCAGGACTTCAGCCTGTGTCCGTACTGGATGATGTGATACCAGTGATTGACTGTTGGGGTGAAGCTGGTTAGATCACTGCTGCCATTCATTGACTTGAAGATGAACTTCTTCCACGAACTGCAACCCTGCGGACAATAGGCGAACATCGTTAGCCCTTTGCCCCAGTGCATACCCCATCCAAAATATCCGCATGGGCTTGTAACGCTGCCAGTTGAACAGCCGGACTGTGCATAGGCAGTGTCTGAACTGTTGATGTTCACGTCATGTTCAGAATCCCAGAGCGTGGTCACGTTATCCCACATCACGTAGAACGAACGCATGTACCAGTTGCCTGTGTCCAACGTTGTGGAGTTGGAAGTCCACAATGTCGGGAAGAGAACACTTGAATTCACATGGCCGCTGACTGCTGTTTGACTGAAGTAGGCAGAAGCTGAAGTGTGACAACCCGCTGGGGCCAGTCCGGGAAACAATGTGGGATCGCTGTTGTGCGGATCGCCACTGCAAATTGAATCGTCAGCTGTTCCCCCGTAGGTATCAGTCAATGCTGTTGCTGAATCGGAACCACCAGCGCTATGTCCGTTGTCTGGGGCAGCAATGCCAGTACCTGAAGAGGTGACCGATACGACGCCCTCCGATGCACAGCCAGCACTCACGGCAGCTGACTGGATTGATGACGTTGCATACAACTGTCCAACGGGATCAGAGGATGGCTGAATGACTCCCCCACTGCACCCAGTGCCAAAATTCCCCAGTTGTTTACGTGCCGGAGAAGAGACAATCGTGGTTGAGTTTGAATTGCTTGCGAGGTCGCCAGACATCAGCACAGTTGCAGTCTGTGAAGAAGTAGATGGGCGTCTGAAGCCACCGAACTGGGCAGAGCACGGCAGGCACACTGCGAGTAGGAGCGTAGCGAGGTATTTCATTTACTTCGCTCCCACGTTCCAAGTAACGCTTGCGCCGGGTGTCACCGAAGCACTTGCGCTTGAGTTGCAGACGCGCCAGTTGAGCGTGTTCGTTGTTACCCAATAGCTGAAATACAGTGTGCCGCCAGGACTCCAGCCGGTTGTGCTGGACACATCTGAAGTAGGAGTTGGGGGATCAACTACTGATGTCGTCGCAACTCCGGTCATCGTTGTTGCAGTTGCTGAAGTGCAGGACAGTGCAGCGATTGCGGTTGTGCCTGTAGTGATCTGAACGTTTGTGATGCCGGAACCGCCGCCTGAAGTGACGTACCCCTGCGCGACTACCCATGCCTGAGTAGCGACAGTGCCACCGCCAGCAGGGAGAGTAATAGTGCTGCTGTCAGCCGTCGTTGGTCCGGCAATCTTTGTGAACCCACTTAAGCCGTATACATACAGATTCTTTGAGTACCAGTCTCCTGGCGTTGAACCCCCGAGATTTGCCCAAGCTCCTGCGCGTGCTGCGTTTGATCCAATCCACGTGCCGCTGAGGGTGCCGCTGAGATCTGAAATCTGATAGGGCATCAGCCAATTCAGTGCGTTGAATGCAGTGCCAGCACCAGCGAGTCTTCCGATGCCATTTCCGGAGCGGTCAACCATGTAGATTGAACGGGCCGGATTGAGGTTGAGGTCTGTAGTAGAGGTTGTATCCGTCTGAACTGTGTTCGTCTGCGTGGTGTCAATTGTCGCCGTGCCGGTCAAGTGCGGGGCGTTCTGTAGAACGTGACTCCCTGTTCCCGTACATGTAACGGCTTGCAAGGCACCTGCAGAGCTTGTATTCAGTCCACATGCACTTGGCAATCCACTCACTGTCGCTGCGGACACTGACACAGGCATATTCAACACTGATGAACCGCCCACCGCGCCAGTGCTTAGAACCTGAGAGAATGCTGCTTCTGTTGCCGCAGTCCCGGTTAACCCTGTCATGACTTGCACGTTTGCGACTGAGATTGTGGCACCAGCTGAATCGTTCGGATAGGCGACGAGAGTAAAGTTCGTGCTGGCCGTCTGGTTGCTCTTGTACATCACCACTCGCGTCCATTTGCCAGCTTTTAGCGAGATAGTTGCATTGCTTGTTGTTCCGAAGAAGCCAACAAAATAGTTCGTGTCCACTGAGGACTTGATCATGAAGCTGCAAAGAACGTCGAATGCAGAAGCCGGTGGAGAAGTGACGATGTTGTTTACCGTCCATCTGTTTGAGCCAGCACTTCCGGCTGATGCAGCATGGGTGATCGTGTTGATTGGACCCCACAGTGCATCAGTTGTTGTTCCGGAGCTGGAGCCGCCAGCGGGCGTCAGTGCGGGAGCGCTTGCGTTTCCGCTGAACTCATTGATGACACCGCCCGCCGTGTAGATGGGTGCGCCAAACAGTGAGAACTGGGCAACCGTCTTAAGACTCTCAGGCCAACTGCGAACAGGGCCTGCAATACCAATTGCTGAATCACTACCGGAAAAACCGATGTTGCTTGTTGAGTCCCCCGTTGCAAGATTGCCGAATGTCTGACCATAGCCAGCCACGTCAGCAAACTCAATCGAGGAGTGGTTGGTAGCAATTGCCCAAGGATTTGCCTGCGCATCCCCAATGAAGACGTGATCTACGTAGACGGTTGCATAGTTATTTGCAAAGACTGTTGCGCGGGTGATTGTATTGCCGTCGATGGTCACTGAAGCTGCGCCGGATGCATTCGATTCTGGAGCACCCCCGACCATATACAGCTTGGAACTGTTACTGCTACCGATCACTGCAACAGCAGCGACTGAGTTTGTGAGAAAGGCTGTGTTGTAGAAGTAGTTCGAGCCTTGAAACAGGTTCGGCGTGTATTGAATAACGCCAACTGTGTTTCCGACGATCTGACCGCCCATGAAGTTGATGCTGTTCGCTCCACCAGCAGTAGCGTCTGAATAGAGCTTTGCGCCTACGTAGTTGTTGTAGAGACGAGGCGAAACGATGTCAGCAAACTGAGTTGCGTTGAATACCAAACCAGCAGTACCGCAATCATGAATGTTTGGAGCTATCAGTTCGACTTGAGCGTGATTGCCAACGGTTAAACCAGTTGTTCCGGTCTGGCTGCTGCCGTCAATCTCCAATCCTTCAATGACCATCTTGCCGTTGGTCTGTAGAGTTGCACCGCCACCAATCGTGAGAACCGTCTGGTTTGCTGCCGAGGGAATCAGTTTTGCTCCCCAAGCCTGAATCTTGGTGTAGGTGTTAAGAGTCAAACCGCTCACTTTGCAGACTGAACCCTGGGGAATGACAACAATCCCGAGCGAACCAGCGTCTGTCACAGCCTGAGCTATTGCGGTCGTATCGTTGTGTGTGCCGTCGCAGAATGCGTTGTAAGGGGCTGCCAAAGGGTTGATTTGTTTATTGACGCTGGAGACTACTGTCGTTGCGGCGACTTTGGCGGTGACTGCAATGCCGTTTGCCCCGTCACTTGCCAATCCTGCAATTGATCCAACAGCTGATGCACCAGCAGGGCCTGTGGCTCCAGTCGCTCCTGGGGCACCCGTTGCGCCTGTTGGTCCTTGTGGAATGTTGCAGTTCAGAAGCACTGAGCCAGTGCCCACTAGAGCGCATGATGCCGGAGTTCCATATGGGACTGTCGTAGTCGTCCCATACGTGAGCGATGCAGCCGGAATTATTGACGTTGATGGATCGTAACTATCCAGCGACCAGCTTGAGCCAGTAATGCTCGTCATTCCGTAGTCGCGGAGAACTGCACCGGTGTTGCGGTTGTTTGTCGTGACGTGGTAGTAAATGCCTGTCGGTGTGGGCTGAACAGAGAGTCCGGATTGAAGTACGCCATTGCTGACGAGGCCGCACACTGGTGTAGCCACAACCTGCACTGAACCAACGCGAAAGCCAGCTGGCGCACCAGTTGCATCCACAGGGGCAAAGCAGAGCTTGCCGTTCACTGGGCGACTGAATGAATCAGTGATTGCTGATGCAGAGATTGATGTTGGCGTCGCGTTAGCCACAACAGCACCGGCAACAAAAAATAGTGAAGCTATAGATGTAATTAATTTACGAAGCATTGTTTAAACGTCTGACCCCAAGGCGAAGATGTTTCCCCATGTCGTCGTTGTCGGAGTGGGGGTGACAGTGAATGTGCTGTACGTTCCGAATGACTGAATCTGTTTTCCGGAATTTGTGTCGAAGAGGACTGCTGAATACGAGGCGTTCGGGTTGTCAACGCTGTCAGTGGTGGAGTCCAACAGAATGGATGGGATAGTCAGATTTGTTCCGCTGACAGTGCAATCGGCTACTGCGGCTAAGAAAGTTCCGAGACTTGCTGGATTGGACTGAACTGTCATGGGGTGATGTGATCCCCCATTCGCAGTGAAACTGCTATTCACGAAAACCCGAATCTGAATGCCCGTCGTATTGCCGAACCAATTGGCGATCGTTTGCCCGGTGATTGTTATTGAGGCCATAGTGCTTGTATTTAGTGATTTGGTGCTCTTAGCGGGACGGGACGCGGCGTTGACGATCTATCATGCGCATCTGCGCTTGATGGACTGCGTGAGCGTTGCTAGCTGCAATTGCCCTTGCCACGTTCGCTTGTGTCAATGCAGGATCAGTGCCCTTGGCGTCAATAATGTATGTCGGCCCACCACCCCCAGATAGCTGGTTGTTGGGAACGATTCTGCCGCTCGTGTGTGGGACGAAAAGTTCAGGGCCAAGCTCGCCAACTTTGATTGGACGGCCGCCCATAACGTCGCCACCTGATGCGAAGCCAGGCAAGTTATCAAATATCCCGCCGGGTCCAAACAGACGGCCACCAAACAATTGTCCTGCTGCGTCACTGTCATTCAATCCCGCTAGTCCGCCAGCCCCGGCGAACATGGCGCTGCCGATACCACTTGTTATGCCACCCAAGCCACCGAGGATGCGTGACCATTTGTTCTGGTCGTGATTTGCTTTTGCAAGCGCATTCGCAACGCCGCTGCCTTCGCCCTTGTAGTGCTGTGAGCCTTGAAACATGCTGAACAGTCCACCAAGGGATTGCATCGCACCCGGTAGGTACTTGCCACCGTTTTGCTGAAGCCACTGGCCCACGCCACTGCTCTTTATTTTGTCTTCGATTCCAGTGACAAATGGGATGTGTGAAGCGATTGACTGTGCTGTTGAAGCTGAACCGCTTCCACTGCCAACCCCATCAACTGCCTTGGCGAACTTGTCCACTGCATCACTGAATGTCTGCTGTGGCGTTTTGTTCTTGCCTTTGCCGAGTAGTGAGCCCTCGAGGTATTGCAGCCCGGTCTTCAACAGTGACTTGCTTGAATCCTCAAATACCCGTCCGAAATTCGTCTTGTCACCGAAGATGGCGTTAACAAATTCATCATTCAGTCCGTCAACTGCATGCTCCATAATGGCAGCCACTTTCTGCTGAACGTCCTGCGCTCCTTGTCTGATGTGATCAAAGAGTTTGTCAAAAGCAGACTCAGCAGCAAGGGAATCAGACATTTGCTGCTTCGTATATGCAGCTTCTGCGGCTGTGCGAAGACGTGTGACATCAACGCCCTGTGACTGTGCTTTGTCCAAGGCAGCGATTGTGGCTGCGTATTCCTTCGCATGGAGATCAGCCAGCGCAAAAGCTGCGTCCTGCTGGCCGATATTGCCGCGTTGCAGATTGTATTCAATTGCACTCTTGCCACTGCTGACCGTTGTCTTTGCAGTCTCAAGTGCGTCAGCCAGGGCAATGCGAGCTTCCTTAACGGTCTCCGCGAAGTCAATCCAGAACTGGTCATTCTGCTGTGCTTGACCACGAGGAACTGAATTCCAAAACGACTCATTGGACTTGCGCATGTTGTCAGCGATTTGGCGTGTGACAACGGCGTTTGCTTGGTTATATGCGTCCTGAATCTGTCTGTGCAGGCGGGAGTCAGTCACTAGGCTGGACAGGATGCTGCGCCAGAACTGGGCCTTGTCAGCGTCGGAGATGATTGCCCCGCTGCTCTCCAAGTCGGATAGCTGCTCTTTGAGGGCAGTCAACAGACGCTCATCAGCGTCCTTATCGAAGCTTCCCTTGGCATTGCCCTTATCGGCTGCTGTCAGAGTGCGCTGGTATGCTGCAATCCGCTGCTGAGCCTCAAGGATGCCGGTGGTTTGTGTCGCTGCGTTGTACGTCTCATCAGTAAAGTCAGTGATGCCTTCTTTGCGAAGTCGCGTCAGTGCGAGATCTGTATCGCTGCCAGTGATCTGCAGGCCGCTGTGAGCGAATGAACGGATACCGGCATTGCGAACCGCGATAATGTCAGCGCGATTCTGTTCCTCTCTCTTTTGAGTAGCATTGAGCAGTTCCTGCGCCTCGTCACCTTTGCCCTGTAGGAGCAGGGAAGAGTATTCAGAACCGAAGCGTTGCAGCGATCCTTTGAAACCAGAAGACTGGTTGAATGAGAACTCAGTGATGACAGAAAGCCAGTTGCTCTTTATGCTTTCAAATGTCTTGTCCGCCGCACTTTCCAGTGACTTGAATGCGCCCTCCAGCTGATCGAAGCCCTGCATGTCGATGAGCGTGAGTTGCTTGTGCAATGCGTCAAGATGGTCCTCGCGAAGTTCATCAGACTTGATGCCGGCCTGAAGCAATTTCTCTTCGTAGCCATTGAATGTCTTCTGAACTGTCTGGCCGAATCCCTCTTGCGCTTGCTTGAGCTTTTCAGCAGCCTCGCGATTCTTCTCAACAAATTCCTCAACCTTTTTACCTGCCTCAACAATTACGCTGATGATTGCGATGACTGCAACGGTGTTGAATGCAGCTGACATGGCGCTGGCAACACCCGGAAGTTCAGAGACGAACGTCCGGACGTGACGCGGTAAGCGAATGCCGATCTCTTCGCCCAATAGGGCAATGGAAGCATTGGACTCGCGAATCTCACTCTGAATCGACTTGCTCATCGACCCGATTTCGCGATGCATCTCGCCAGTGGCCTTCTTTAGCTCTGCGAGGTCTAATCGGGCTTTGATAACTAGTTCTTTTATCTCTTCGTTATTCGGCATCTAATTTAACCTCTACGCAAAACTTCTCGGGGCGGCTGATTGAACGCCTTCATGAAGTTGAGGCGAACTGCTTCCGGCGACGTGTCTGTATTTCTCTCTAAATCCTGTTCTGCTTCAGGAAGTCCGCTGACGAAATCACTTGGCTTAAGCCACGTCTCGCCACGGCACATGCTGAAGTTGGCAACGGCTGCGGCGATGATTCCTGTTAAGCGGCCTTCTCGTTGCAAATACACTTGCTTCCGTTCCATCAGGATTGACAGTCGCTTTGGAGTCGTTCCCCAGAACTGTTCATCTGTCATCCCCAGGTCAACTAGTGCGATCTGGTAGTAGTGCTCCCAAAGTTCGCGATCGGTAAGCGGGACCAAATCACTGTCTGATCCCTTTAGGCGTTTTTTGGTGTGTCCCTGTGAAATGCGGAGAGGTACACTTCAGCCATCAAAGCCCAACTCTGAACTACGTCGAGGGGAGTGATCAGGTCCTGCACTTCGTCAAACGTGAGTTTGGGATTGTGCTTCTGTGCCAGACCAAAGAACATTGCCCATACGAGCTTGATTGAGGGGCTGGTGATTTGCTTCTGTGACAGCGCTAGAAGTGATAGGCCAGACACCTCTTCAGCTTCTGCCAATCCCCGCATGGTGAATTCGATCTTGTATTCTTTGCCGTCGAGTGTGACAACGCCTTCGCTCTTCAGTGCGTGTGTGCTCGCTTTTGCTTTGCTGCTCATCTTAAAAAATCCTTTGTGTAAGCTATGAAAGGCAGGCACGAAGCCTGCCTTTCTGTAAACACTATTGTTGGACCACTGGGTTGTTAGCTACCGACTGTGAAGCCCCAAGCACCTGTCAACTGAACGCTGACGCTTGCCTCGACGTGCTTGTCGTATGCAACGCCAGTTGGCATTGGGTAGGTCTCGAAGTAGCCAGTGAATGTGTAGAGATCGCCAGCCACTGTCTGTCCGGTGCACTTTGGAAGCTGGACTTTGAAGTCTGTGCTGGTCTGTGCATTGAAGAATGTGCGGACGTTTGCCAAAGAGCCATCAAGTGGGTCATAGACAACAGTTGCGCTGAATTTGCCCGGATCAATTGAAGTCGGGATGCGCTCCTTGATGACTGCGCTGCCCTGCAAGGGGCTGCTCAAATTGGTCACTTCATCAAATCCCAGTGTTGGGGGAGTGATGTTGAATGTCTTGATCTGTGCGAATGTCTGAAATGAGTTCGCGCCGTGCGAAGAAAAGCTAATGTTCGCGCCTGCGCCAACGATTGCTAGTGTAGACATAATTTAATTACCTCGTGATCGGAATAGTGTTTACCGTTATCTATTTAGTGATTTGGCTTACCAAGTGACGACCTTGAGGGTCACCGTGCAAATGTTGATAAGGTTGTTCGTGTCGAAGTCGTCGCTCTCGTTGAGGACTTCCAAAATCATGTGTTGGCCGGGAACCTGAACCCCGTCGCAAGCTGCAATGACAGCGCGAGCCAGTTGCTTTGCTGTGCTGTAGCTGGGATTGGAACCGCTGGAACTCTGAGGGCTCTTGCTGCCAAAACAGCGCAGTATGATCCGCGTGGAGTCCTCGCCGTACTTGCCCAATAGGGCATAGCCGCGTTGCACAGTGGAAACCTGATACGTGATCAGTGGGTATTCCGAGATGTCAACGGGCGCAGGGATTGAACGGATCGTGTTCGTAATCGCTGTGATGGCAGACTGGGACTTTAGATATGCAATAAGGGCTTCTATCATTCTTCCTTGTTACCGCCCGATTCACTGCCGTTCATGTCCAGGAGCTTCGTGGTGCGCAGGGAGTGAATAACGGCATCAAGTGCCAGATGTGCCCCTGCATCAAACGCCTTCCCGGAGAAGTCACGGGGTGGAATGTCTTTAATCTGTGTGCCGTTATGGCTGGTGAGTGTCCAGCCTTTGTCCTGCCAGCGTGCAACGTGTGCTGAAACAGGGCTGAAGCCGACCCATAGCTCCCCACCTCTTATGTTGAAAACAACGTCATTGCGCATGAAGCCCTGCGGAAGTGAATTGCCTTCCGGGTCCTCGTCTGCTGTACCTTTGTCCGTGGCGTCAATTGCTGCTTCCAGTTCGGCTTTGAAGATCTCGCCTGCTTGAGAAAGGGCCTGTTTTGTCACCTTGCGCTGAATGTTCTGTGGCACTGCATCAAAGGCTGCGACTACAGCTGACATGTCGAGATCAATCTTTATTGCGTCTGCCATCAGTTGCTGTCCTCATCAAGTGCCATGCAGACCAAGCGAACAATTCTGTTTCTGCGCAGAACGTTATCGACCGCCTGAATCAAATAAGTGTTGTCACCAAACTGAACGCGCATGCCTGGCTTAATGGTCTGTTTGGGCCAGCGGATCGTAATCACGTCTGTTGCCTGCGAGGCCACTGCTGTGACCTGAACCATTGCGCGATATGTGTTGCTGGTGGTTCCCTCGATCTTTGCTCGTGTCGTCAGCACATTTGTCCAAGTGGAAGAAGGATTGCCAAAGGCGTCCGCTGTGCCAGTGTTCTCGGCCTGAATAGTGATGCTGTGGCGTAAGTCCCCAGCCTGTAGTTGGAGCGGGTCAAAAGGCATTAGCGCACCAGCCCGAACGTCTCAAAGCGGTAAGCGCCAAGCAGTGCTTCAACTGCAAACTCAATTGCTTTTGGCGCGCCAGTCTCTGCTGCGTCGCGATGGCCGTACCAGTAGCTGACGAGCATCAGGATGGCCTGCTTTATCGCTTGTGGGCAGTTGTCATCCGTTTCACCGTCGCCATAGGACCCGGCTGTGAACGTCACAGTCACTGAACCCGGCAGGTATGAATCCAAGTAGGGCCAAAACAAATTGTTCTTCGGAACTATTCGAGCAGGCTCACCATTCACGTCTACGAAATACGTGGCCGCATCAACTGTCTGCTGCGTTGCGGTGTTATCAAGGTATGTGATTGATTCCACGCTGACGCAATTAGGGAAGGGAAGCTGAATGGCAGACTGGTGCCAGAACTTGCCGTACATGCAGTGCCGATCAACAGGGTTCGTCGTTGCTGAATAATCTGGGTAGGGAAAGTTGTCGCAAGTGAACTGCACACTGCGATTGAATATCGCCCTCTGCATCCATTCCTCGCAGAACTGACGTGCTGCAATGATGTAGCCAGTGATTAGGGCGTCATCGTCAGTGAACCCGGTATCAACATTCATCTGGGCTTTCGCCTGAGCTAATGTCACTGGTTCAATTGCTGGAGCAGTGAGTTGTCTGTATGAAATAGAAGCCATAAAGTCATGTGTATTTAGCGTTTGGGCAGACAAAAGGGCCGGGGATAAACCCCAGCCCTCTGTGGATCGCCTTTAGCTTTGAATTAAGCGTGGATTTTGAGTGAGACGATCGGATGTGTTCCAGCGTCTGCAAGGACACCAGCTACACGTGTGAATGCCACAACGCCGAGTCTGTTCAACTCTGCATAGCGCTCACGCAGTATCTTGACCTGCACACCAGATGCAAGCTCACGGAACTTGTAGCCCTCGTTGAAGTTGCCGAACTGCACAACTGCATTTGTGTTTGCAGCGAATGCAGGCTGGCTTGGATTGATCTTCACTGGGAAGCCAAAGATCGTACCAGCTAAACCTGACTGTCCACCATCGTTAAATGGGAGGAACAATGGACGGTTCTGGCTGTCAACGATGTTCATGATCTGGTTTGTCAGCGTCTGGTTGTTCATCAACCAGCAAGCGCCAGTGCTGTAAGCAACATCTAAGGTGCCCAGCACCCTGGTGAGATCGTTGTATGAGATTGCAGTGTTTGCAGTGGTCGTCACCTGAGTTGTAACGCCGGTGAGGGCTGCAACTTGGCTGCCATTGCCAGCAGTGATTGCTGCTGCCATTGTGCGCTGGTAACGGGTCTGCTCTGCGTCCTGAATGAAGCTGACAAGATCAAATGCGGAGTCCTGCAATAGTGAATTGTCGAGTAGGATTGGGTTTGAGCGGTAGTCGTCAATTCCAATCGTTACTGAGCTAACGGCAGGATCAGTGGTTGTGATGCTGTTGCCGATGAGCACGAAGCCCTGGGCAGTGTCATTCACCAATGGAAGGACCAATGGGTGACCGTCAGCAGTCTTGATCTTGCCGACAACGTCATAAACGCTGCCTGCCCATTTCTTTGCGATCACTGTGTCTGCAACACCAGTTGGGATGAATGCGCCGTCGCCTGAAACTGTTAGGTCACGTGCTTCAACCTGTTCGCTGCGAGCGAATGCGCGGAGTGCCTTGTTTGTTGCGGCGTTGCGCTCTTCGCGACTGCGGTTCTCTACGGTGTTTGAAACTTGGCTGCGTGCAACGGTGCTCTGGCTGCGGGTCTCTGCTTCACATGACTCAAGCATGTCAGCATCAGCACGAAGCTGTTCTGCATCAGCAATCATCTTGCTGGCAGACTGACGCTGCTCAGCAGTGACGTTCTCACCTGACATGATCTGGTGAGCGTCGAAAAATAGTTTGGAACGCTTATCGCGTAGTTCTTTAGAAGTCATTTTATATATGCCCCGAAATAGGTATGGAGTTATGCGCAATGACAACTCCGGCTACCTGCCGAAGCTTCTGTTGCTTCATCGAGGGGGTGTTGTGATTGAACACAGCTATCCAGTAGCCACGCCCAGATGACGTCAGCGGTATTTAGCGTTCTGGTGACAAAGAAAATGGCCCGAGTCCGAAAAGACTCAGGCCATTGCGAGAATAGGAATGGATTACAGGGCTGTTGCTTTTATCTCGTAGCGGACTTTGACTTTCAAGGTTGAATTGCCGGTGGTCAGGTTTGCGGTTTCCAGTGCCAGGTTCAGCGGCTGATTGTCAGCCGTCGCTAACGGCAAAACATAACCGAGACCCCCTTGTGGCACTAGCCCAACAAAGCCGCCGTTCGCAGTCAGCGCGAGAACAGGTGAATCTGACGCGTCTCCCGGCCATCTGTCGTCTACAACTGTCAAGCTGTTGTTTGAGCCGTAATAGATTTGCAGCACCCCTTTCCCAGTCACATCGAACGCAACGCCACCATAGGTCAGGTAGAACTGTGCGTCGTAGAACTGGATGTACTTGCCAGCGCCGGGAGCCGGAACCAACTGAATTGGCGCAGTGTGCAGAGTCTTAATCTGTGCTGCGGTGAGTGTGATCGTCGCAACGAGGAGAGCGCTGCTGCTAGTAAAGTTCCACTGATTGCCATCGTCTGTGTAGACACATTGAGTATCAGTTGTCGTGTATGTGCTTCCGGGAGTGCCCGGGGAGGGCATCTGTGAAGCAAAGCCGGTGTGATTTATAGGCATGTCAGTAGTACCTCTATTTGTCTAGCAGTGATGCGAAGCCAATGCGGATGCGCATTCTAATGTTTTCGTTCTCTTCGTGTTCCATGGTGCGTTCCTGATCATCAAAGCAAGCGCAGAGCCCGTCATCACAATCAGGATCGCTGCAAAGATCACAGTCACCTGCAAGGCATTCCGCGCAGTCACATGAACACTGCTCCATGTCTCGCGCTTCTGGGGCGCCATCAGGGAATAGTGATCTGAGTTGTGACGTGGTATCTGCATATGCGGGGAATGTCACACCAACTGATACTTCAAACAATTCGAGATCGGTGACTGTGCGGATGCGTTCACCGTTTTGTGTCCCCCAGGAATCGCTGAGACAGATGAAGCCAAATGAACAGCCGCGCACGTCACCACGTGCAATGCTCACTTTGAGATCGCGAGCAGCGGACGTATCTGGCAATTCCAGTTCGTAAGCAAGCCCCTGTTCATCCTGAGTCAGCTTGAGTGTGCCGCTTCGCGTGTTACCAACACATGCGCTTGTATCGTGGTTGATCAGGGCGCGAATCTCGTTGTTGAGAGAGGAGGTAAAGCAGCCCGGTGCGAGCTGTTCACGGAATCCCCCAAGGTCCTCGCTCAGTGTGTTGAATAAAGCGATATGACCAACGAGAGTGTTTCCGTCTCCCTTCTGCTCAACGCTTCCTAGTACTCGAAATTCACGTTTCTTCATTGCTTTGTTGCCTCGTCGGTGTTTAATTCGTCTACTGCCTTTGCTGTAGCGATTGTCTTCGCAACTTCTATGTGGATACTGCGTACGACCTTTTGAAATTCGCTATCGATCTCGCCCTCTGTCCACTTGTCGGCCCGCTTTTGCATTGCTTTTAGGGTGTCTGCAACGACTCTTGTAGTCACTTCGGCGTCAATTCCACTCACTTTGTTATCCCTAAAGCCCACTGACATGGAGCAAATGGCCTCCAGAACTGGGCTGAAAATGGGGCGAATAGTGTCTAAATCGCGCTTCTGCCGGGTGTTTGCACGGTTGAATGCGTCCCTAAACAGCGGCAGATAAGCCTGTGAATAGGCGTTATGGATGTTTCTGACCGCCTCATCTGCGGGATCTTCAGCCTGGGTCGGTGGATACTCCACTTGCAACAGGCGTTTGGCGTTCATGTAGTTCACTGGTGTGGTGTACACGTCACCTTCAGGCCCAATTGGGTTCTCGCCTAGCTTCTTGCGCACGTCGTTGGTTGAGAACCAGCCATTGATACGTCCGGTGCTGTAGCCGTCCATCATCGTCTTGAAGTCACAGCGCACAAGGGCATTCGTATCGAACTCCAGCTTGTACTTCTGTACTGCACCCGGATATGCCAGCACTTTGCGAAGGATTTCGCTTTCAATCTTTCTGAGGTATGGGTTCAGTGTGTATGTGAGGAACTGTTGAGCTTGTTGCTCTGCATTTGAGCCCGAGAGACGCGACATGTCGCCAACCATGTGGGGCGGTATGCGGAACAATGCTGCGATGTCTGCTCGGCTATGCGCTCTGCTTTGGATGTACTGGCTGGCGTCGTTGCTGATCTCAATGCTGACCCATTCCCATTCAGCGCCGTTGATGAACGCAACTTTACCCTGATTGGTGCCACCTTGTTGTGTGGACCAGGACTCACGCGCATTCTGTAGCTGCTTTGCGTCAAGAGACTTTGTGCCCTTCCAGACCATTGCGCCGTTTGGCTTCTGGTTATTGCCAAAGTGCCTAGCGCCGGACTTCTCTTGTGCCTTTGCAAGTCCGATCGCTTCACGTCCCGCATCAACAGGTGACAAGCCCTTGTAGCCTTGGATTGACATGATGTGGAAGTGCAAGCAATTCGCAGCTTCTATGCGGCGTGTCTGCCCGTCTGACATCCCCTCGCCGGTTTCAAAGTAGAGTGTTCCGGTTGCGTCGCGCTTTGGCGTTGTCTTCCACGGATGCAAAGGCCAGAAGGCGACTGGCTGCTTGGCTTTATTGCGCTCAATCTCTGCATACGCATTGCCTGTCAGGGCCATGCAAGCGGCCATTGTCTCTAGGAATACGTCTGTGCCCTGTTCTGGGTTTGCTTCAACTGTCAGAAGTCTGTAAACAGGATTGTCTATAGCTTCTTTGTGCCCAGTAGCAGTGATCTCTGAAATCTTTAGGGGAAGGACTGAAACTGATTCTGCGATGGTGCGAACACAAGCGTAGACAGTGGACAGCAACAGGGCATTCTGTTCAGTGACAGTCTCGCCAGCTGTTGTGGACTCCCCTGCGAATAGCTGCAATAGCCCTGGCGTTGACAGCGGCACTGCGGGATTCTCAAGCGGATTACTGCGAAGTTGTAACTGGGTCAGCCCAGATGATCTATCAAAAAAGCCCATTTAATCTATTCCTTGAAGGCGTGGCCTCGGTACTGATGTATTTATTGGTTTGGCCGCCTGAAACGGTTACGCGAACACGAAGCCCGTGAATTCGGCTGCTGTGTCTATTGGCATTCGGACTGATATGCCACATGCCATAACCGCTGCGATGATCCCGTCCACCTTTCGCTTGTTGCTGTTCTTCTGCGGGCGCATAGGGCGCATATTGCCATCGTTATCGCTAATGATGGCGACGTTGTCAGCTTGCCAGCGGAGCAACTGGCCTGCGTCATGCTGCATTTGACCGGTGACAACCTGAGCTTCAAACGTCTTTGCGCCCTCGCTCATCCCGTTGTAGTTCTGGCGGATCTCGATCATCTCTATGCCGTCATCGCGCAGTTCATCTGCTAGACGCGTTGCATGCCAAGGGTCAAAGCCACAGACACGCAGGTCAAAGTCTGCCGCCCACTGCTTGATCTGCTCACGCACTGCGTTCTGATCCGTTGTGCCGCCCGTTGTAGCTGTTAGTTCCCCGTTCTTCAACCAATGCTGCCAGCGCATATCGCCCTGTTGTGTGTATTTCTCAATGGTGTCCTCGGGAAGAAAGAACTTCCACATGTAGCGGTAGCGCTCGCCCTCGCGTTCAGGGGGGAAGCAAAGGCTGGCGGCAGTGAGATCAAGCTTCTCTGCTAGGTCCAATGCCGCAAAGCATGGTCGTCCACGCATCTCGTCATACGTGAATGGGGCTTTGCATTTGTCCCAGTCAGACACCTTCAGCCAGGACTTCTCTTGTGAGGTCCAGCGGCACATGTGCTTGATGAGGAAGTTGTTCAGTGCCCCAGCTGACTGCGAGGCACGTAACGCCTTTTCGCGTAGGTCAGGCAGCAATGTTGCAATGTGGCGAAGATTGGGATTTGCTTTCTCCCAAACGGATTCGTCTGCATATGAGTCACCATCATCAATACAGGCGACAAAGCCAAACCACGAATCATTGGGGACCGCCCCAGTTGCATGCGGGTCAGCTGCGGCTGTGAGCAAGTCAGTGACGAGCTTGCGCAGTTCAAAACAGATACCGGACTGATCAAATCCGGCTGTGGTGATGATCCAGATAAGGGGTTGCTGACGTGACCCAGTTGCTGTGTCCAGAACGTCCCAGACTTCGCGTGTGGGATGCGCGTGCAATTCATCAACGACTGCCCCATGAATGTTCAATCCATCAAGGCTCTTGCTGTCACTGCTCAGTGGCTGGAACGTGGAGTCAATCTGAAAGGCAAGTGATTCCCGAAATGTCTCGATGTGTCGGGATAGCTCGCTGTTTGCGCGAACCATGCGCCGTGCCTCACCCCAAACGATCTTTGCCTGATCCCGCTTCGTAGCTGCGGAGTAGATCTGTGCAGCTGGTTCCCCATCGAGAATGAGCATGAACAGCGCAATAGCTGCCAGCAATGTGCTTTTGCCATTACGCCTTGCGACTTCAATGTAGACGCGGCGGAAGCGTCTCAGCCCCGTTGCCTTGCGCTTCCATCCAAATACGCAAGCAACGATGAAGGCTTGCCAGTCCATCAAGTGGAATGGCTGCCCGGCTAGTTCACCTGCTGAATGTTTGAAGAGGGTAGGGAAGGCGTTGCAGACGAATATTGCTTGTGCACGATCAAAATAGAGATCACGTGCGTCTGCGTTCTTGAGATCGTCAAGGTGGCGTTGAACTGCCATCCTCACGTACTTGCTAGTGACAATGCGGTTGTTTACAACGTCATCTATGTACTGCTCAAAAAGCTCCATTCCTGATGCGTGATTGCTCTGCCAACAGCTTCTCTAGTGGGGAAGCCAAATCTGGGTTTGTTGATTTCAGCTGTGCACGTGCTGATGGTGTCAATCCGAACTGCCCCAGCAGAGCCCGTACTTGCTTTTGTGTCTTGTCGTAGATGTTGGTTGCGGGATTGGCCTTCTTGCCCTGCGAGGACTCAATGACAATGCCGTCACGTTGAATGCTCTCGTATGCCAGCGCCTTCATCTCAAGTGCTTGGCAGAGCATTTCCAGTGCCGCGCCATCTGCTGTTGTCAGTGTGCCCAGTTGCAAAAGAATGGGTACGAGGCCATGCCAGAATGCCTGTGCCTTGTTCGACAGTCCGAATGGCATTTCAGGTGCGCCATTGACCGCCTGTGGCTCTCGATCATTGAGTGGTCTGTGTGCTGGATTGCCCTGCGCGACGCGCATTGCTGTTGGTGTTGCTGGATTGGGCATGTATGTATTTACCAAAGTCAGGAGTTTTCTACTGCGTTTGCGTGGCGATGACTCGCGGTGGGTTGTGAGCAGCCCTGACCAAACATTCAGGAGGCCCCTATCCCTTGTGCCTATTGATGTTCGCCATCGGGTCGTAAAGCAGCATCCAACCTTGCAGAGGTCCCACGATGAACGACCAAAGCAAAGACCTACCTGAAGGACGTAATCCCAGCCAGGCAACACCGCATCCGAAACCATGTTTCATCATTCGTCACGATCAAGCCATTGCACGTGAGCCGAATGCCCAGGCTGAGAGCACGAGGCAAGAGGAACAGCCGGACAGCGAAGGGCGATTCAAGGAGGAGTAGTTCATTACTCTCCTCGTGCCGTTCTCACGCAATGGCACGTGTGGCACAGCGCCATCATGTTTGTTGGCTCATATCGCAGATGTTCATGCTGCCGCGCTTTAGCGATGTGATGGACTTCAGTAGCTGCTTCAACGTGGTTATTCCCCATGCAGTCAGCACACAGCGGGTTGTCTGCAAGGAATGCTTTGCGGAAGCAGCGCCACTTCCAGTCGTATATCTGGTTCTTCTCTGTCTGATCTATTACGGGCCGGTGCCGTTCGCAGTATCCAGAGTCAACTAGCTGCGCGCAGCCAGGACGAGAACAGAACCGTTTGGCCTTTGCGTTAGGCATTGGCTAATTGACATATGGCGCGTATGGAGCAAGAGCTTCCTTAGGCGCTCCATTGGACAACAGCTCGCGAACTGCTACGGCTTCGTCGTGTTCCAGACGCCGCCATACTTGTCCAAGTGGATTGACGAATCCCTGTTGGTTTAGTTGTGTATCGATGATCGCGATCAAAACGTCGCGTAATGGTAAGGACATTATCGGATCGCCTTTGTGGCTCGAATGCGGCCCCATATCGTAATGAGTGCGCCGACGAGTCCAACAACTGCCTGTGCGATTCCGGATGCCTGCTGATCAGTGATGTTGACCCCGTACTTTACTAGCAGTGGAGAAGCGAAAGTGATGACTGCGCCCCAGAACGTAACTGACTGGAATATGCTTTTGGATTCGTTCATAGTGTGTGTTCCTGTAATGGCGCAGGCATCGGAAACGATGAATGCGCGTAATGCAATGAGACTGCTCTGTAGTAATCGCCCTGCTGCTTGGACTGTGCAAGACGGTCTATGCGGGCTTGTTTAACGACGGCCTCAAGTTCAGCTGCCTTCTCAGCATCAGGGGCAGGGGCTAACCGTCTTGCCCTGCGAGTCTGTGGTGTGAACTTGCCCGCTGTGAATGTGTGTTCTGATATTCCCCACTTGAGCAAGCGACCATTGAACACCCCATATGGAACCCCGAGGTGTTTGGCCCAATCTTTCCTGAGTCGCGATTCGCCCTTATATGTGATTGGCCCTGAACTGTACTTGCGCTTTACCGTGTTTCGTATGTCTTCGCTAGCCATGGGGGAACTGCCGGACGGGTGGATTTGCTGAAGGAGTTTGGGTATTTGAGTGTGGCGTATTCGAGACTGATGTGGCGGTAGTACTCACCCAGCCTTTGTGCTGTGGCTACCATCTCCTCTCGTCGTGCCTCTGCTGTCAGTGTTTGTTCAATTTGCTGCATCGTAGATATTTAGTGTGCAGTTTACAAATGTCCCGTTTAGCGATAAAAATGCCCAAGTCCGTGAACGTAGTCGGACCTGGGCTGAGGAGTATTGCTGAATGGCATCAGCAATGTTATTTAGTAACTACGGCATTTGTTCTTTTAGTGATACATATAACTATCACTTATCGCATCAAACCCGAAGAATAGAGCTGTTTGTGCAGCCTCCAAAATGAGATAGCACGGACCCTGCACAGCTGAAACCCGCGCCGTTACTGGCTCTGTGCACCCGTGCACCCTGTGCAGGGTATTTTCAGGATTCGCGGAAAAACGCGATTTATTTTTGTGTCACCACCGGAAAGCCATATCCGTAGCAATCGGGAAAATTCTCGCACACCCTGCACAGCCGTCGGCGATCATTTTGGATGAGAAGACTCTTGCGCGGCGACTAACTAAGTCGTAAAGTAGAAGAACGTTACTCCTTTCATTTTCCTTTATAAGTGGCGGGGTCGATAGATTGGTCTAATCGATCCTGCCCTTTTTGGCCCGTAAAAGCGAAAAAAGATGGAGCCGGATAAATACATTGAGTAAGACCAGACGGGATATCTGGGGACGCGATTAACAAATACAACCAAGTTTGTCGTTAAGCCGGTCTGAAGTGACAACTCAGGCACCTTCCGTTAATCGCATAAGTCCCTAGTGAATATCCCAAATTCTCACTAGGGACATCCTGTTTATGATTACTATCCTGCGTTCAACCGAACACAAGCTGACCAAAATACACACTTTTAAAGACGGTCGCATCCATACCAGCGACTTCAATAACGCATACTTGTTCGAGGTGGAAACCGCAGAGATCACGTCGTTCGACGATCTATACGAAGCAGTTGAGATCGTGTCCCATTGCGACATGGCCTGCATCATTAGGGGAAGACCAAAGCAGCAGTTCACAACCCCGGTCAGACGCACCCTGGACAACTTTGAATCTGTCCCGACTGGCCTGAACTGGATCATGTGTGACTTTGATGGCATCCCCAATACCGTTGGCAATGCACCACTGGAGACATACACGGAATATCTCATCTCCCTACTCCCCCAGTACATGCACGAGGTCAGCTACGTCGCGCAATGGAGTGGCAGCGCAGGGATCAACAAGACGGCTGGCGCAATTGACTGGTCAGAACTCAAGTGCCACCTCTGGTTCATGCTCAAGGAGCCACGCACAGACGAGCAGGCAAAGAATTGGGCCAAGTCAATCAACCAAGCTCACAGGAAGGCGCACAATCAGCGGTTGATTGATTCGGCATTGATGAATGCAGTCCAGATCCACTACGCGGCTAACCCAGTGTTCATTGGAATGGCCGACCACATCCAGAACAGAATCAGCCGCGTTGACAAGACCGACGATAGCTTCCTGATGCCCATCATTGAGCCCGAGGTAGAAGCAAGTCCGGCTGTTCAGCAGAAGACTGGGCCATACACAAAGCAGCCATTTGAACCGTGCTTCTTCAATGCCCTAGCAAAGATCGGAAGTGGCGAGTCATACCACACAGATGTATATGCGGCTATTTGCAGCTTTATTGGGTCCACAAGCCCGCAACGGGACTTGCAATGGCTGAAGCAGGAGCTACGGGCAGCGATTCAAGCTGGGACAAACCCAAGCGGTATGGGCAAGGCCTACTACATGGATGAAGCACACCTGAATTCAGAGATTAGGGACGCGATCAAGTTCACGGGTGAGTCAGCTGACTACTTGCCAGCCGTCCCATTTAGGACAGAGGACGAGAAGCGCAAATATTACAGGGATCGAAAGCTAGGCCAAGCACAGGAAGTTGCAGACCATGCCAGGCAGTTCTTAGAAGCACTGAGGGAAAAATATAAGGGAGTAATCGGGAAATGAAAGGGACAACAATAGAGCTAAAGAGCGAATACGATATCGAACTCGGCAATATGCGGAAGCAGCTTGCCGTGAAGAAGCATGAATTGAAGCGCCTGCAAGCCAATCAGAAAAAGATGGAGTCAATTCCTGGCCTGTCTGAAGAGGAGAAGCAAAAGCTCCAAGGCCGGATTGATACGCTGCTGGGTGACATCATCACCATTGGGGACGCGATTGTGGCCATGAAGGCCGGCGCAGACGACGAAGCGGAATCGCACGTAAAGACCGCTCTGAACACCGTCCGTAGCGAGGTAATCGGCAAAGACCCCAGCATTGCATACAGCATTAAGGATGGGGAGTTTGTATTCATCGGCGACAGAGCATCAACCCGCCACATTCAAAACGTGGCCATGACCAAGTACAATCCGATGCAGTTCTCGGAATACCTAGCGAAGCTGCTCAAGTTAAACATCAGCGACTTGCCGCATGCCCGGCTCAAGCAACTGTTCATCAACAACGACAGGGCCTTTGAGGAAATGCGCTATTCGCTGAACAAGGGTCTATGGAAAGACGACGAAATATATTTGCCATTTGACCACTATCAGGAGCACTTCATTCACAACTTCACATTCCAGGATGGCGACCTAGAACCAGAGGCCGCTGCGGCTGTATTGACGTTCTATGACGCTCTGCTCTACAGCGTGTCAGGTGGCAAAACAGAAAACCAGACATATCTGGAGAAGTGGATCGTTCATAAGGTGGTCAACTATCACAAGCAGGTGACTACGCCTGACTTGATTATCGTCGCCGACATTGGTGGCAATGGCAAAGGCATCCTGATGGGCATACTCGCACGAATGTTCCCGCGACAGTTGATTGGCCGCGCCAACACGAAGACACTGAACAACAATTTCAATTCGATCATGCTTGGAAAGCTGCTGGTGTTCTTTGACGATCAGGACCGCGACAAGTACGACTTGGAGACGATCAAGGAGCTGTCAGGCGCGGAGACCATGATCTATGAGCCCAAAGGGAAGGATCAGTATGAGGCAGAGAAAACGCATTCATCAGTGTTCTTCTCACAGAAGCTGCCCTTCAGACTGAGCCCAAATGGCGACAGTGGTGGTGTCGATAGACGTTTCAGCATTATGCGCACCAACATCACGTTCTTTGACAGTCTTATCGCAAAGCACTCAGACATTGACGCGGCAAACGTAAAGGCAAAGGCATCGGAAATTATCAATACAGTTCTGTACGATCGCGTGAACATCGCGATCTGGTTCAAGCATCTACGCAGCAAATATCCGAATATTGATGCTGACTTTGAGCTCGATCCCCTACACGGCACAGACTACGAAACCTTCAAGGAAGACCAGAAGGACGACATGGAAGTCGTTTGGGACAGGCTCGTGTTGCGCACATTACAAGCTGGTGGACTCGTCCCGGTATTTGTCATTAAAGAGATGCTTTTGCATTTGGCTGGCAAAGAAGTCCCAGAGAAGACAATCAAACGCCGCCTTAAGGAACTAGCGGTACTGAACAAGCTGAATATTCAGGTCGAACGCAAGCGCTTTGACATTGTGTCAGGGGCAGCAAACATCGTTGGATTGCGAGAGCACACCAACATGCAGAAGTCAGCTGTATCGGTAGTTGGCAGTACCTGCACTGAATTTGATTGGTCAGAAGTCTCAAAAGGCAAGTTCACCGGGAAGCCGGATTCAACCGGCAAATACATTGCAGACGAGGAGTACATTTTCTAATGACGCGTATTGAAGAAAAAGAGACAATGCTTGGCCTGAATGGCTGGGAGCACATCAGGGGTTTCTGGAAGCACTCAGACTATATTGCTGCTGAGGGAAAGCCGCTGCTGTTTACAACAGACGAAGCCTGGGATGTACAGACGCGTCCCGATGTGGCGGACTATGTGTGCAAGACTGCGCAAGAGAAGTACGTCGATAGGGTATTAAAAGTCTATGCACTGAAGATTGACATGCGTAAGCGCTGAAACACGCTCCTGACCGTGACTAAATAAAATTACAACTCATAACAACGCAGAGTCCTTCTGCGTCCGGCCTTAGCACTCCTCTTCGGGCGCTAGGGCTTTCTTATTGTCTGGTAAAATCCCGGGCATGGCATACAAGCCCAAGACAATGGAAGTCCCAACACTGGTGCCGCTACACAAATGGCGGATGCACTTGAAGCAGCATCTTGCACAAAAGTCGGCGGAGAATCTGACGTTTCACAAGTGGCAGGCGTGCTCAAAGAAGCCAGAGACTGAGTTCATCGAACGTATCTACAGGAAGACGCATTATGCAATGAAGGGAGACAGGGAGGTACATCATGAAGCGATCGCTTCCCTCAGGAATCTGCGCGAGCCTGTTGCTCAGGCTCTAGATGCAATTGGGAAACTCAATACGCATCTTGAATCAACAGACGGGAAAATACGCTTCAGGCATTACCAGTTGCGCAGGTGGTTAGTAGTTCTGGATAAATGGGCAGCATTGCTCGTTGACAACAAGCGCGGCATACTAGCGCGAAACAACATGCGCACGCCCGATCCACTCACGTATTGTCTTGAGCTGATCGCCGAGCAGCAGAAGTGCAAAATCTCCGAGAGCAAAGCGGTCGCGCTCTGCAAAGTGTTCATGCTCGCGCACGGCTTCCGAGATGGCCAGCTGACATCACTATCGGAAGCCGCAGTAGATAACAAAGTAGTGTTTAGGGCGGTCAAGAAGTGGCTCAAGGCCAACGATGCCGCAAAGAGAGGTGCCGAATTTCACTAGGTTTTGCCAAAATCTGAGCACTACTCACGGCAGCTTCTCTCCGGGCATTATCAAGATGCTGGTGATGAACACCAGACATCAGAAAAAAGGAGAGCAGCAACATGGAGAAGAAGCTTACGTGGGACGACTTGGTTGCAGTGGATTTGGCAGAGCCTAGCCAACGCGAAAAGACGATTGAGGATTATCGTCGGGAACGCAATGCCCAGATTGATGAACAGATTGAGCTGATCCGGGGAGTGAAGAAAACCAAGCAGGTCGGCGACAAGACGAAGGATGTTACGCCTTGGTTTAAGCAGGAGAAAGGTGTCTGGAAGGCAAGCGTATTCTTCAGCACCCGTCGCCTCAAGATCAAGGGCAAGAAGGCGATTGAGGCTGGCGCGGTCAAAGAGTCTCTCATCCCAGTCTACGAGGCAATCAAGCAGGGCATTGACGCGGGCTTCATGGATGAGCAGATGAATGAGGCGTCGAAGTCCAGGAAAGCTGCGGCCGCGAGACGCTTTGAGAAAGCGGTGGCGGCATGACCAATGACGGCGAGGGAAAGACTGACTTCCTCGGACGTGAACTAAAAGTTGGTCAGTGGGTCGTGACAGCAGTAGGACAAATCCGTGTAGCAAGAGACGCGTTGGCAATCTTTGGCGACACCCATGACGCGGAGTATGCAAAGGCCTTTCTTAGGCTAGGCAAGGTTGTGGGTTTCGGCTCGCAAGTTGTGTTCATCGACGGCAGATTTGAACGGCGATTGCCATGTAATGTCTGCATCGTTGATTCGGAACTTGCAGAACAGGCCTTAGTGTTCGGCGCATTAACGCTGTAGAAGCAGCAAACAAGCAAAGCCCCGGCGCGCCGGGGCTTTGCTTCATTGCTCCGGACTATATACGTTGCCCTAGAGGAGATTGGCAGGAGCGCCAATTGCCGTGGGCACTTGATCTAGCATTCGAGAATATCCCGCGATCTTGACCCAATACATAACCCACAAAATGAACTGGGGTATGATCGCAAGCAAATTCACGATAGGTATGATCCCGCAGGCTGAACATATCGCCATCGCCAAGCCAAGTGATTTCCCCGGTTTCGGATCGTCTACTGGAACACCTCTCAAGCGAAATTCCTTCCCCAATGAATCGGCAAGCGCATTCACGACGAGGAAATTCCAGACCACATTGAAGAGCGGAATAAGCAATAGCCAAACCATCCCAGGCTGCATGGTGCGGGACCGAGGAGCGCACTTGTTAAGCACGCTGTAGAGGAAGGCAATGTATGCAATTCCAACCGCGATCACGCATAGAAACAGTAGGCCGCTAACAATCCGGATGATAGTGGTCTGATCCATACACAGGTCTCCTAATGTTGGGGAATTGGGGAATAGTACCACATACCCTCAGCAAAAAGGCACACCCTTAAAGGTGTAGACACTGCCCCTGCAACCCCTTCAGCTGCCCCTGCAACACCCCAACTGCACAATTCCATACCCCAAATCTGCTTATACCGACCCTACGGAAAACGGTCGTTCTTTTCGCCTGATGGCAATACCGTCAACGAGCTGCAACAGGCAGCAGAAAAGGAAACGACATGCAAAACACACTAGCTCAACTCAAGTTCGTCACAGCAGCTCAACCCTCAGCTCGCACAGCAGTCTCCCCAACTGAGCGTCGTCGCATTGCACTTGTTGATCGCATCGACGAGCAGGTTAAGTTGGCAATGGCATTGATGGAGGGGAAGAAACCTGAATTCATACGCACTGTGAAGAACAAGGAAACGGGCGAGAAGACGGCGAAGCCCAAGCAGGTCAAAGCATGGTTCTGGCCGCAGGGGAGCAAGTACTGTGTTGTCGTCAAGTACGGCCTGACAGTGCTTCAGTTCGCGAAGGGTACAAACGCTATTGAAGCGCCAAATCTCAAGGGCGTTATCACAGTCCTCAGCACAGTAAAGACAGCAGTTCAAGCGGGTGAGTTGGACAGCGCAATTGCAGCAGCAACCAGCAAGCGCGAGAAGTCCAATGCCAAGTAGCTTTCAACTGGGAAACTGCTACATCACTACAGGGGCTGCCAATCAACTGGCAGCCCTTTCACTTGCCCCTGCAACGCTGTTGGAACGTCATGCAGCAATGGACTGGACAGAGCTTGATGCACACGACCGTAGGGCAAACGAACGCGCATTGCTTGACGGTTCCCGCATACTATCTGCCTACACCTATGGCGGACACAAGCTCTGGGTCATAACGGACGCGGCAGACGACAACGGTCAGCGCTTTGCAACAACCATCCTGTTACCCAGCGAATACTGAACTAGCTGTGCTAACAGAGGAGCCCTTGCACTCAACAGTGCAGGGGCTCAAGTTTTGACTGAAAGGCGAATAAATGGCATAGTTCCGAGTAGGCGACGATACACCCGGAACTTAGATTTCTGCGCGAGATACGGGCAAATAGGATTGCTTCTCTCGTAGGATTATTGCGATGAGTCCTCGAGTAGAACGAGTGAGAAGCGGAGTCAAGGTAAGTGCGAGATCGCGGAAATTGCTGGTAGCGAGCAC
>Ga0105239_10000421_pt1 | contig 61717 bp, 48 predicted proteins | sample KBSC44metaG_FD_92761 | JGI IMG/M metagenome (GOLD analysis project Ga0105239, IMG submission 92761) | Corn rhizosphere microbial communities from Kellogg Biological Station, Michigan, USA - KBS C4-4 metaG | ecosystem: Host-associated > Plants > Roots > Rhizosphere > Soil | place: Michigan, USA...
AGCCGGGCTGTTACCGCCTACGTTTATACCGTTCTTTTGCCATTGATAGACCGGCGCTGCACCTCCATTAACAGGTGTTGCGGTAAAAGTTACCGGCGTACCCTGGCAAATGCTGTTTCCTGCGCCGGAAGCTATGCTCACCGATGCTGTTACAGGTGCGGTAACTTTCATTGTTACAGAATTACTGTTTGCGCTTGTTGGCGTAGCACATGGGGCATTGCCGGTTAATGTTACCGTTATTACATCGGTGTTGGCCAGGGCGTTATCGGTGTAGATTGGGCTGTTGCTGCCCACATTTATACCATTCTTATGCCATTGATAAGCCGGTGAAGCGCCGCCGTTGACAGGCGTTGCGGTAAAAGTTACCGGCGTACCCTGGCAAATGCTGTTGCCCGGATTGGCTGCAATGCTTACCGAAGGGATCAATATTGCCGCAATATCTGCTACCCATGCATCATTGTTTCCATGATAGCCAGGGATCTGCTTAGCGATACCGCCGGCAAGTACATATTCGCAGCTATTGACTTGCACAACAGACTCAGCTTCCTGATTTCCGGAGCCCCCCAAATATAATTGCCATTGGGTGGCGCCGCTGCTGTTTAATTTAATTATCCAGTCATCGCCTGAAGAGCCGTTTGATGATGACTCCCCAACCAATAAAAATCCCCCGTCTGAAGTGTTTATCAAATCGTTCAATACATCGAACTGGCTTCCCCCAAGCGTACGTTGCCACTGAATAGTTCCGGTATCATTTATCTTAATCACCCAGGCGTCATAGTTTCCGTAGTAGTTGGTTAGGTCACCGCTGGAAAGAGTACTTGCTGCATTATTTGAGATGTTTCCGACCATAAGATAACCGCCTCCGGGAGCCTGAATAATTTGGTTAACCCCCACTGAATACCCGGCCTCACCATAGCATTTTTGCCATTGAATGCTTCCTGTAGCATCTAATTTTACAACCCACTCTTCCGCGTTGGACGAACCCGGGATATTGTGAAGGCCTGAAACGTCACCATCATTAGAAATCGTTTCCCCGGCTACTATAAAGCCATTATCAATCGTTTGTATAACCCTGGTAAAATCATCGTTATAAGTCCCTCCAAAGCATTTCTGCCATAATAAGTTGCCTGACGGATCGATTTCGAACAACCAACCATCGGTGCCACCGTGATTTCCCTGTACATCTCCGTCATTTGAGGGCGTAAGGCCGCTGATTAAATAATTACCGTCATTGGTTGATATAATTGAAAATGCTTGTTCGTCGCCGGTGCCGCCAAAACATTTTTGCCATTGCAAAGTGCCGTCGCCTGCTATTTTTATTACCCAGACATCCCAGCCGCCGTGATTACCGCTAACATCGCCATCGTTAGAAGTTGTATAGCCAAGACCTATATATCCGCCATCAGGTGTTTGAATAATGGAATATAGCAACTCATGCCCGGTTCCACCATATAATTTGGACCAAATAATAGTGCCGTCATTAGCAAATTTAGTAATGTATGCATCACTACCACCGTGCGCACCGCTGACGTTACCATCATTTGAGTGTGATAAACCCACGGCTATAAAATTACCATCGGCAGTCATTGTCATGTGGGCAAATATGTCGCCGGCGCTGCCACCCATAGCTTTTTGCCACTGAAGAACCGGCGTTTGCCCATAGGCACCGAAAATAGATATACAAATAAATGCCAGTAATATATAAATCCTAATTTTCATGGTGAGACAGGTTTATAATTAATGCAAATTCAAATCTCGGCCAAAATTCCGGTCTAGTCATAACATTTTCGATAAAATTTTAAATAAAAACGTTATATCTCAAGGGCATAGCTTTTAATCACATTCTTAAATACTAATAAAGTCCCTTCGGCAATTGCATGAGTTTTAACTTATCTGAGTTAATCAAAGTTTAACATTCTCATAATAATAGGTAATTACTTTAGAACTATGCAAAAAATCTTTTTTGTCGCGGCTAATGTTGCCCACTCCTGCTTCGTTTCATTGGCCTTTCATAAACATATTTGTCCTTCATCCAACAGAAAAATATTTTAACTACCATGGAAAATTTAAGCGCACCTGAAATTGAAACAGCAAAATATTTTAACCGGGACCTGAGTTGGCTAAGCTTCAACCACCGCGTGCTGGAAGAAAGTACGGATCCGCAATTGCCCCTCGCTGAAAAAATAAAATTCATTGCCATCCATGCATCCAACCTGGATGAATTTTATAGAGTCAGGGTAGCGCATTTAGAAACACTCAGCAAAATGGGTGAGTTTAACGAGGAGGAGAATAGCTCTTACCGCGATATACTGGCCGCCGTTCGTAAAGAGGCGAGCCATCAAACCAATTACCTGCGTTCTATTTTAGCTACTACCATTATCCCCGGTTTATCCGAAAATAATATTATTCTGTACCAAAATCACAAAGAAGTACGCGAGGAGCATCTTGAGTTTATATATGAATACTTCAACACCCAGGTGGCCTCCTATTTACAGCCAATTTGGTTAACCAATGAAACCTCGCCGTTTCTTGAAGACCGGCAGTTGTATTTCGTTTGGCAGGTGTCCCGTAAAAAAGGTCCCGAAAACCTGATATTGTTAAATTTGCCCACCCAGCACCTCCCCCGGTTTATAGCGCTGCCACAAATAGATAATAAACACTATGTAATTTACCTGGATGATATTATACGGCTGGGCGGGGAAAAGTTCCTGGAAAACTATAACGTTAAGGGTTGTTTCTCCATTAAACTGAATAGAGACGCCGACCTGGCCCTTGATGAATACCAGGGCGCTATCGCCGGGCAAATGAGGCTCAGCCTGGAGAAGCGCGCATTCGGAGCACCATCCCGGTTCCAGTACGACGCAGCCATGCCAAAAGAACTGGTGTCATTATTAATAGAACTTTTTAACATAGAAAGTGATGAGCTAACCCCTACCGGCAGATACCAACAAATGAGCGATTTTTTCTCGTTCCCTATCCCTGCCGGTTCTTTACCGGGGCTGGCTAAATGGAAATCTTTAAAACACCATAACCTGGCATCGTATAAACATTATTTTAAGGCATTGAACGATAAGGATTTTCTATTGCATTTTCCCTATCAGTCTTACGATCACGTATTAATATTCTTTAACCAGGCAGTGCTGGACCCTTACGTAACCGAAATTATGGCTACGTTTTACCGGGTTGCATCTGATTCTCATATCGTGAATGCGCTTATCAGTGCTTCCAAAAACGGCAAAAAGGTAAGGGCCTTTGTAGAAGTAAAGGCCAGGTTCGATGAAGCCAACAACCTGCTTTGGGCAGAGAAAATGGAAAAAGCAGGTATCGAAATTTCCTACAGTCTTCCTGATATAAAAGTCCATGCCAAAACAGCTTTGATTACCCGGGTGAAAGATGGCGTAACCAAAACCTACGGCTTTTATGGCACCGGTAACTTTAACGAAAGAACCGCCGGCATCTATTCTGATATCGGTCTGCTAAGTTCCAATCCTGAAATGAATGAAGAATTAAAAGAGGTATTTCTTTACCTGTACACCGGTAAGCAGCCCGCGCCATTTAACCATTTACTTGTATCTCAATTCAATATAATCGACAGGTTTAAAGAATTGATAAATGACGAAATAAGGATTGCCCAAAATGGCGGCGAAGGAAAAATTATTATAAAGCTGAACAACCTCGAAGACAGCGAGATGATTGATGCCCTGTATGAAGCTTCTAACGCTGGTGTAAAAATACAGCTGATAGTACGAAGTATTTGCCGTTTGAGACCGGGCGTACCCGGCCTTAGCGAAAATATTTCATTAACCCGCGTTGTAGGACGTTATTTGGAACATTCGAGGATATTTATTTTTAACAATGATAACGATCCGAAAATCTTTCTTGGATCTTCAGACTGGATGGAGCGTAACCTGCGGTCGAGGGTTGAGGTGGTATTTCCAGTATATGATGAAGCCTGCAAAAATGAAATATTCAGTTTTATAAATATTCAGTTAGCACCTTATCGAAAATCAAGCTTAATTGACCAGCATCTTAAATCTGTACCGGCAGTTCCGGGTGCCGAATGCGGGGATGACGCGCAGGAAGCCTTCTATCAATTAATGCAGAAAAAGTGATGGAGCGCATTTAACAAAAGGGTCTATTATCTACCGGACAACTCAACGCACTTTTATATCACATTTTTCATCCCCCATAAAGGGTGATTTTGCTATTATACCGGCCTGAAATTGTGATATTTATATATCTTATTTCGTAGATTTATAAAATAAAAGACAGAACATCGTCAGCTTTATAATGATTTTAACCCTCTAAAATCTGAAGCATATGATAAAGATCTCTGATATCGAAAAATGTTACCATACCGATGAGCTGGATATAGTGGCATTAAACAAAATGTCCATCGAAATTAACGAAGGTGAATTTGTAGCGATCATGGGCCCATCAGGCTGCGGGAAATCAACCCTGCTGAATATCTTAGGGTTTCTTGACGATCCGGATAGCGGAAGCTATGTTTTCAACGGTGTTGAAGTGACCCATTTTAACGAGCGTAAACGCGCGGATCTGCGTAAGCAAAATGTGGGCTTTTTATTCCAGAATTTTAACCTAATTGATGACCTCACGGTATTTGAAAATGTGGAACTTCCTATGATTTACACCGGTTTACCCACTTCGGTACGTGCAAAAAGAGCCGAGGAAATACTGGATAAAATGCATATCGATAAACGCCGGAAAACTTATCCACAGCAATTATCGGGCGGCCAGCAGCAGCGCGTTGCATTAGCAAGGGCGGTGGTAAACCATCCTAAATTGATACTTGCGGACGAGCCGACAGCAAATTTAGATGGTGACAACGGTAAGGAAGTTATGGATTTACTGAACGAACTAAATAAAGACGGCGCGACTATCATAATGGTTACCCATTCCGAAGATGATGCCAAATACAGTCACCGGGTTATCCGGTTGCCTGATATTCCCGTATCGAAAAGAAAATAGAATAGATAGTTGACAAAAAGCGAAAAAAATTTCAGCATGTTTTACGATAACGTTAATGCCTTGCTTTTTTGAAATTGTAAGTCTGTTATTTTTTTGCCATCTCTTTTTTTACGGCATTAATCTTAGCGACGTCGTTTTTGTGCGCTTGCATCACGATGATACAAACGCAAAAGTTTAAAGCAATTACCACGATCGACAGCACAGCCAGAAATCTCTCCAAACGTGAATCTTCTTTAAGATTTATCATGATATAAAAAATTAATCAATTTAAAATTCGTTATCGCATTTAACACCCGTTTTTGTTCTGTCATTAGCGATTTTTTGCTGTAGCGATAAAATGCTCAAATCAGTACGATTAGCCGTTGGATGTTTCCTACGTATGCCCCTTGATACGGGAGTTATTTTCACGAGCGTCCGTTCATTGTCGAATCTTTATTATGTTGCAATTTGAAACCAAAAACGAACCAAAACTAAAATGCATTTTTATCTCCCATTACTGTTCCCCACACTGTCAGCAAGATAATGCGGATATCAAGCCAAAGGCTCCAGTTCTCTATATACCATATGTCACATTTCACCCTTTCGCGCATTGAATTAGGGTCAGACGTATCTCCGCGAAAACCTTTCACCTGCGCCCAACCGGAAATTCCCGGTTTAACCAGGTGACGAACAAGATAATTGTCGACTACCTGCTTCGATTCTACATTTAGCGGGGTAGGATGCGGCCGCGGCCCTATTACCGACATATTTCCGAACAAAACGTTAATGAACTGAGGAAACTCATCAAGATTAGTTTTTCTGAGAACCCGCCCCACTCTTGTAATCCTGCTATCGTTCTTTTTAGCTTGTTGATATTTGCCGTCTTTGTCACTTACATCTTTTGAATAGGTGTACATTGACCGGAACTTGTAACATTTAATTTTTTTATTCTTTCGACCCCATCTTTCCTGTAAAAAGAATATGGGGCCTTTAGAGTCGATCATTATAGCAACTGCTACTATAGGGAATAGCCATGAACATATAAACACCAGTATAAATAAAGCAAAGACCGTATCAAAAACTCTTTTAATCACCCGGTTATGTATATCGTCGAGTGGCTCGTCGCGCAGAGTGATCATCGGAAAATCGCCAAAAGTACCTACACGGTATTGTGAATTGATAAGCTCATGATAAGCCGGTATAATTCTTAGTTTTACTGCGTGGTTTCCAACTATATCTGCTATGTGCTTTATTTTTTCATTGGCCGCATTGGGTAGCGCTACCACTACTTCGTCAAATTCCCTCATATTGGTACTTACGTACTCATCTAACTTTTCAAGTTTACCCAGGTAACTTCCATTCAGGTGCGGCTTGGCCTGATCATCTAAAAAGCCGACCACTTCATAACCCAGGTGTCTTTGGTCATTGATAATATCGAAAAACGCCATTCCGGTTTTACCCGCACCAATAATCAGGATCTTTTTTTGCGTGAAACCTTTATAATGCAAATAAGTTATTAATCGTTTGTATAAGATTTTTTCAAGCGGAATTAAAATACATAGCAAGCCTATATAAACATAAATAAACTGTTGGAAGTGGCTGGTGCGGTATATTGCAAAGAAAAATATAATCACAATACATAACTGTACAAACAAATTATGAAACGTGTTGAGCACGTTTTTAAAAAGCGATTTCCTTTTTAAATTACCGTAAAAATTATTACTTCTGCTGCAAAAATACCACGCACCAACCAACAACAGCAGCATCCAAAAGTCGATAAAGGTAATTTTTGTATATACCTGCCCTGTAAACATTACAAAGGCGACGTAGAAACTTACAAAAATCAGGAAAACGTCATTTAAAAAACGGAAAACTTCAAAATTAGAGTCCTTATTTAGTATCATGACAATTTATTTTAATGTTACACTGTTTACTAACAATTTGTAATTATAAAATCTATTCTCTCACTGTGTTTTACCTTAAAAAATATTTTACTTAATTAAAACTTGAGTTTTTCTTCGATAGATATAACAAATATACCCAATTTGTATTTTTTATACGATTACAATCGATAAAAATTTAATGTTTTTTGATGTTTTTACAATTTCATCAAAAATATTAGTGAAAATTACAATAAAAATTTACTCTTTTTAAATATCAATACATTTATTATAAATAAATTAAACTAAAAATTGACAATTTTTTATGTTTTGTATGAAAACTTACTTAAAAATCAGCAAGAAAATGCAATAAAATGACTTTAAAAGACATTTATAAAAAAACAATCCCATTATATCTGCTTTTTTATCGAATAAAATTACATAATGGTGTCTTAAATACAATTACACTAAGGTACATGTACACTAATCGGAACATGAAGGTGCTCATTGACTGCCTTAAAGACGCTATATCGGTAGTATTTATTGGAACGGCGATGAAAGCGCGGGAGAACGATTCCACTATACCTGCAGATTATAGTTTTAGCGCCGGAGAACAGGTAATTTAAAACCAAAGGGCGAACCAATCAACGCGTTAAATTTTTATATAAGTTTTATTGAAAAAAGGAGAAAGGTAACAACCCGAAATTTGGATATATACAATTACATGAGCAACAATAGCTCAAAAAATCTTAACTGTTTATAAAAGGCGATGCGGCTGTTTATTCTTCATGCCTTTATCTTCGGATTATGTTCGCGTAATTTTGAGGATATTACGCCCGCTATCTTATCAATAAATACTTGCTCGTCGAACTTCCTGGCATGCGCTTTAATATAGTCCGGGCTAAATTGCAATGTTTCGAATTCTTTGAGCGCTTTTTTTAACGACTGTTCATCCTGCTGGTCAAAAAACAATGCACTGGCCTTTGAAGCATCATTTTTATAAGGTTCCATTGTTTCTAATACACCGCCTTTCCCATAAGCAATCACCGGCCTGCCCGATGCATTTGCCTCAAGTGGCGTTATCCCATAATCTTCAAATTGTGGAAATATCAATGCTTTGCAATTGGCAAACAACTTTGCCAATTCATCTTTAGGAACTTTGCTCCTGATAGTGACATTATCACCTGCCATGTTTTTGATCTCATCGATCATCGAGCCATTGCCTACAAGCATTAGAGGCGTATTTAATTCCCTAAATACGCTTAAAACCAATTCTACTTTTTTGTATGGCTCAAATCTTGATACTACTAAATAGTAATCTTTGCTATCGGTTGAAATGTAAAAATCATTGCATTTAACCGGGGGATTAATGGTAATTATCTCTTTATCGGTGCCATAAGCTTTTTCAATTCGGCTTGCAACGACCCTGGAATTGGCAATAAAAAAATGTATATTTTTTGTCGAGGCTTTATCAAGTGTTCTTAAAGTTTTGATAACGAGCCGATAAAGTTGCTTTTTAAAAAATGAAGCCGATGCAATTTTGGGGTACGACTCTGGCTCCCAGGCCAGTCTGAAAGGATTATGGCAATAACAAATAACCAGTGTATTTTTAGAAATTTTAACATATTTCGCGCAAAAGGTGGCTGACATTAATACAACGTCAAAACCTTCAACTTTCATTTGCCGCATAGCCAATAAGCCCAGCGGAAAAAAATACCGTTTCATTTGCTCCTCGGTTTTTACCAGGCGCTGATAGCAGCTTGTGATTATTTTTGCCGATTTAAACTCCGGATAGGTAAGTTCCGGTTGATAACAAAGCGTATAAATCGGAGCTTCGGGAAATGCCCGGTGAAAGCTGAGCGCAACTTGTTCTGCCCCGCCACGCCGCATTAAGTCATCTTGCACTATAGCTATCTTCATGAGTTATATTAAAATTCAGCCCCCGTTAAAATATATCGCCAATAAAACCAATACGGACTATTAACCGGGGCGACGTAAACGCGATCTTGACATTTAAAATTTATGTGAACTGCTCAATGTTTTGGCGATTTTTTTATATTGGGGCAAACCATTTTGCTTATCAAGTTTAACAATACCATACTGTTTCTCAAAAGCATGTTCCTGGTTCATATTTAATTCCGGCTCGTCCAGCAATTCATAAATAAAAAATGCCTGTATCAACTTATTTTTACTGCAGTTACTAATAAAGTCCTGGATAATCATGTTTTGACTATCCTCCCTGTCGTTTATTGAGCCCTGGAATTGATTAAACTCCGTTATCCAAATTGGCTTTTTATATTTGTAGACGCTTAGAAGATCGTTAACCGTATTTTGGTAATCAGTTGACTGAGCGTACAGACTGTTTGAATACCAATGCTGGCCAATAATGTCAAAATTTACGTTATAAGCTTTTAACAGTTTTATAAAGCCAGAATGAGTTTGAGACATATCAATAATTGTTTTTGCCGTGGGGGCGCTTGCGTTAACGCCATCATTCATCCCTTTTAAAAAGTTGCAAATAATAACTGATTTTGCATGGTCAAAGTCGGATGTATCTTTGCCATCAAGCATACGCTTTTTTAAAAGTTTTAAATCCATTTCATTTCCTAACTCGTAATGGTCAAAATATTTACCATATTTAAGCGCAAAACCACCTGCCATTTTTTTTCCAAGGCTGTAAGCCTCAGTTGCATTATTACATTGTTCGTAGCCATGAGGGTAAAGCATAGGCAGGATTTTTAAACCATTCGCCTGAAACACAGTCGCGAGTTCTAAAAACTTCGCTTCGTTTAAGATCGTTCCGTTTAAATCTGTTCCTATATCCACCCTGTAATATGACATCCCTAATGATTTAATTAATGAAGCCTGTGTAGCAACCGGCGTTGAAAGGTATGCCTTCTGGTTCAACGGATGCCCGTTTACACCTATAATAAAATCTGCACGGTAATTAAATTCCGTAAAGCCCGATCCTAAAATAATAATCATTAACAGTGCTATCGCGATATTTTTTCGCGACCACTGGTTGAGTTTTGATATCAATACTTTCATAGCCTTTGCATTTTTCAAGATAATGTTATAAACGAGTTAATTTTTAAAATAAGCCTTAATTACTTTCCGGCCAATTGCCACAAAAGGTTTTTCAACCAGGTAAAAGCAAACGGCGGCGCTGAATATCGAAAGCGTAAAAAAAATAATAATATATAGTGGGACACTATTGACAGACAATGTTTTTGCAATTTTATAACTCAGGTCTAATCCAAAAACGGGATGTAGCAAGTACAATGAGTAGCTTATGCCTCCAAAAAACAACAGCACTCTGTTGAAGTATTTAAACCTCGCGAAAGCAAAAAATATAATTATTGCTACGTTATACGAGAAAAAGTACCGATACCAGGTTTCGTCATAGCCATAGTTTCTTGAATACGCTAAAATTGTTATTGGTAGTAGCAAAACAATAAAAAACACTATTATTACTGTAATTGCTCTTCTGTTTATAATTGTAGAACTGTCAAGTGTATGCCTTCTCCATGCTAAACCAATAAACATTACCGATAAACCTAACAAAAGCGCTACCGGAAGTTTGATATTAGTAAAATATCTGACTACTGACATCGATAAAGACAAAATGATCAATATGTAGATGCATTTGATTATCATTTTGTCATTTTCTAATAAATTAAAATAATGTAAAACAGCACATAAAAAGTAAAAGATCAATTCTATTTGTAATGTCCAAAATGCGCCTATTAAATCATTAACACTCACAAATCTTTGCAGCATGGTCATGTTGATCAGTAGATCTTTAACAGGCGGGAGCCCCGCTATAATTATCAGTGCCAGAATGGAAAACCAGTATGCCGGATATAATCTGAAGAACCTGGTTATAAAGAATTGAGAAAGTGATTTGCCTTTTAAGCTATAGGGTATAACGTAACCGCTGATTATAAAAAAAGCCACCACACCAATTTTACCAAAATCTAAGTAGCCAAAAATAATTGAGGTTATCGCTTTGACAGATACAGACTGCGACACATGATAGTTTCTTATCACACTTATCCATAAATGAAGTATTACAACTAATAACGAAGCAATGCCCCTTAAGCTGTCAACCCATTGCAACCTGTGTTTTGGCATATGTGGAATTTGGACCATCAACTATTGAGTTTATGTTTTATTATTTTTGTTGAAATGCATGTTTTAAGATAATTATTCGTGAGTTTGAGATTGATTACTCAACACCTCTTTATATAAATCAATCATTTTGCTGCAAAAGGTTTCGGGTAGAAAAGCTGCAAAATCATTAATATGGCTTTGCGGCTTTTGGTGTTTTACCCTTTGTGCATCAATTAAACAGCTTCTTAATTTCCCTGGATCAGCATAATTAAAATGGTAGCCGCCGCCAACGGCCTCAACCATTTCCGTCATACCCCCATGGTCAGGCGTGGCAATCATCAAACCGGCCTGTGCCGCCTCTAAAATGGACATTGGCGCATTCTCATACCATACAGATGGCAAAACAAACAGATCATATTTTTTTAATGACGACAATAGATCAGATCGCACCATCTTACCTATAAATTTTATTTTATCGGTTAGCCGGTATTGTGCAACAAGTTTAGTTAGTTCATGATATTCGGGGCCATCACCAATTACGGAAAGGTGGTATGGTATGTCGTTAATTTGAGAAAGCAGCTTAATAAAGTTATTTAATCCTTTTTCTATTGATAAACGCCCAAAAAAAACCAATTGCAATTTATTATCGGCGGTTTTATCAAAAACGCCGGCGTCATTATTTATTGGGGCCGACGGGTTTCTGATCATTCTTACCTCAGCATTAAAATGTGCAAGTATTACTTGTTTTAAAAAAAAGCTCGGAGCTGTAATAACATCAATTACTTTTCTATAATCATGAATTACGTAAGCATTGAACCATTGTGCTTTTTTTAACAGATTATGTATAATTGATCTTTTATCGATATTATTAATAAACATCCACGGCCATTTATCATTTATTTGAAAATTGACGATGCTTTTATTTTTTAAATAATAATAACCACTGTTAGGGCATACTAAATGATAATCATGCGCGGTGTATATAACTTTGAGCCTATGATTTGTTTTTTTTGCTTGCCTTAGCGCTTGTAAAACAGAGGGTGATAATATGTGGTAAAAATTATGCAAATGAACAATGTCATAATTTGCCTCTTTTAATTTATTGACAACAGCTTTTTTGACCTTATAAGAATATATATATGAAAAGATATTAATTTCAGGAGACAACTCATCGCCGTAGAGAATATCTACAGATATGGCTTCTTTAAGCAATTGATATTGCATCGCAACAACTGATTCAGCTCCGCCACCATCTTTATGATCGTTAATAATAAGAACCTTCATCATTTTCTATTATTAATAAATTTTGAGGGGTAGAAGTGTGGAAAGCCACTAAAGTTAAAATGAGCAAGTTAAGCGGGCTCTCAAGTACACCGTAAGTAATGCCATAACTCAATAAAAAGATGCCCAGGTAAATCGTAATAGTTTCCCGGGTGTTTTTTAAGTTTTTATAGATCATATAAAACACCCCAAACGCCATTATGCCAATATTACCATACAAAAACAGGAAGAAATTATCGCCAGGGCTGGCTAATTTACTTTGCCCAAAAATAATCTGGGCAGCCCCAACACTTCCCATGCCTAAACCTAAAATATATTGTACAAAACTTTCGAATTGATTCATCACAAAAGGCCATTCATTAACTAAACGGTCTCTAAATGAATAATTATCAAGCAAAGGAATTTTCAGGTCCGTTACAAGGCCCAAAGGCAAAAAAATAACGACGACTATCATAGACGCTGTTAACCAGTTTGTTAGGTACCCCCTGAATTTCAGCTTCAAAAACTCTAAGACATAAAGGATATATATTAATATCAACGCAACTAAGGCGGTTTTTGTAGTGGTAATATAAACGCAGAAAAATGTGATGATGATTACAATGTGATTTGCGATCAAATTCTTGTTGACGTATAGAAACAAAACACATAAAAAGATGACGCCCGCAGCGGCCTGGTCAGAACTCCTGAATAATCCGGCCACGCGCTCAACACTGTCTGCAGTCCAGTTTTTAGAAAGTTCAACATCTCTGCCGCCTGCGCTAAAGGTTAAAGCTTTCCATGGGAAGTCAAAATAATAGTCATATATAATACCCGAAGCACTAACTATAAACGTTACGGCAATGGTTTTTTTATAAGTAGTAATTGTCTCCGCTAAATCGTCTTTAAATAAAGCAAAAAAGTAAAACGGAATTAATTCATATAAAAAAAAGCCTACCACTTCGTATTTCTCGAATAATAATGAGTACAGAATTACGATTATGAAATAACAAAATATCCACGCGTGTTGGGTAATAATTTTGGCGATCTGCTGTTTTTTGTAAAAAATTATTAAAATTACAAGGCCACCTGCAAAAGAATAGTTTAGGAATTCGGACCTTAAAATAAATGAGTATAAAAAATGCAGCGGCGCTATAAAAAACAGGTTAACAATAATGAAGTAAATAAAAATATTTTTTATAAGGCTCATGATATTTCGTAAGGTTGAACAGTAAGGTTATTAAAGATTTCGAACGTCTTTAAATAATTTTTATTAACCGAAAATTGATAAGCATATTTTTTGCTCTCATTGCCTTTTAATATTATCGAAGGAATATCAAAGTAAATACCCTCTATAGTTTTTTTCAATGCATCTTTTACCGGTTCAAACATCCAACAACAATCGGGATTATAAAGCTCTTGCAATCCTCCGCTCGAACTCATGCAAACAGGAATTGAATAAGCCAGTGCTTCTATAACCACTCTTCCAAAAGGCTCGTTCCACAACGAAGGGGTTATAGATACATTTATTTTAGAAAAATAAACCTCCTGGTTTACCACTCCTATAAATTCAAATTTCACTTCCGAACCCGTCAACTTTTCAGCTAATCCCTGTACAAATTTTTCATCTCCCCTACCGGCAAATACAATTTTAATTTTTTTCTTTACCGCGTTATCAATACTTGCAATCTCATCAACTAAATATTGAACACCTTTGTTGATACTTAGATGACCGATATAACCAAAAACAATCTCATCAGGGTCTACAGCTCTTTTTTTATAGGTATCCGGTATATCGCCCGGTATAGGATTATATATAACTTTTGATTCGTTTTGGATAACACCATACCTTTTATATTTATCTAAAGTAAATTGACTAATACCTATAAAATAATCGGGTATATTAAAATATGGCTTTTTTAAGGTGTGCGTCAACAGGCATGCCATGCAGAGGCTATCACAATTTTTATTGTTATTAAATAAGATAGATTTGTGACATAATAGGTAGTAGTCTCTGATAGTGTGAACCACCTTAATTTTATTTTTTTTAAATACCTTCCATACAATTGGTGAAATGCCTTGTAAAATATTAGTATTAACCAATTCCGGCTTAATTTTAGACACCAGCTTTTTGAAACTAAAAAAATGAATGATATTAAATGTGTCGATCAGATGCCAAATAGTTTTCAGCCAGGACCTATGGTTTTTACGATGAAAAGTGCTATATATATTTCTTTCCTTTAGCCTTATAACAATTACGCCATTATGCTTGTAAACTTTAGTTGATGGGCCTATGCAAATAACATAAACATTATTTCCCGCTGCTACCAGCGCTTCGGATAAAAGTTGAACAGAAATTTCTGCCCCCCCTCTAAATGCAGGATAATAAAGTGTATTTACAATTAAAATTCTCATATAGTAATACTGCTATCTCTAATTTTACTAAATGGTTGTTAACAATTACAGCTATAACTTTACATTTTATAGGTAAGCGCCTAATAGCTTGCATTTCCTCCTGCTTCTAATAATTGCACCTACAGAAAATAGCAGCTTAAATACATACAAAAAGTCGTAAAATATTGATCGGATCTTAAACTTTAAAGCCTTTTGTAAAGTGAACCTTAACCAATAAACACAAACAATTAAGTATCCAACAAACAATGATTTCCGGATATCTTTTAAAACACACAGATACCATAGCTGTGTTATAATCCGTTCGCGTTTTTCAGAGTACGGCCTCTCTTCCCTATCATGAAACCCCCTTAACACCGGTGCAATCCCAATTTTAAATCCATAATATTTTATCCTGTTTACGTAATCAAAGTCTTCGCCATAATGAGGGAATATCGGGTCAAACGCGCCTGTTTTTTGAATACAGTCTTTTGAAATTAACCATAATGCGGCGTTAGAAAAGTTAATGGTGTAAACCTGTTTTAACGCCGATGTTACCAAGTCTGAAACATATCCGGGACAATCGGTAGCGTTACACTGGAGTGAAAATTTATAATCTAAAGCGCTCCCCTTACCATTCAAATGTATCGGACTTAAAATCCCGTATCCCGGATTTTGTTTGTGTATTCTTACCAGTTCACCAATAGTATTTATATCAACCCAGGCATCTTGGTTCAAAAGGAATACATAATCCGCATCTTGTTTAATAGCAAGTGTAATCCCAATGTTATTTGCCTTACCAAAACCTAAATTCTTTCCGGTCTCAATCAACTCCGCTGCAGGGTACTTACGTTTTATAAATTCAGTAGTACCGTCTGTCGACATATTGTCAATTACAATTATGTTTACCGGAACATTTGAATGGATAAGGCTATCTATGCATCTCTCTATCCATTGCATTCCGTTGTAAGTAACTATTATCGCATAAATTTTATTCATAAATCCATTACTACTAATACATCTATTCTAATTTTTTGCTAGCAATTTATATAAGTCTTTCAGGCCCAATCTTTCAACTAATTGAACATAGATCAGCGAAACTACGAGCGCTATAAGCACCTTTACAAATGCTGTTATATATATACTTAAGGGCTTTATCACTAAGTCTGCACACCATAAACAAACAAACAGGCATAGGGCAAATGCAAAAGGTGAGATAAGCGTTTTAAAAAAAGACAATAAGCTTTCGTCGAATGATTTAGTGATCAAAAAGTAAAATGTTGAGTAAAATCCCAATAAACTTGCGATTGCAAATGAAAGGGCTACCCCCTCAATACTTTTTAAATAAAACAATCCAAATAATAATGAAGAAACTACTATTGAAGCATTCACTATGCCGCAAATAAATAAATACCTGGCTGCATTAAGCGATTGAAAAAAGGATCCGGAACTACTACCGATTATTTGCAAGCAGGTGCTTAATGACAAGATCCTAAACACGGGGATTGCTTTTATCCATTGGTCGCCAAAAACTATTAAAATGATTTCTTTAGATAGAAAAAACAACAAAACAGAAAATGGGAAACCAATATAGGCGAATAGCCGGACTATTTTTTGGTTTGCTTTATACATCCTTTTTTTATCATTTTGCATGTCTGAAAAAATCGGGTGTATAATAGGCGTTAATACATTGGTTATATTAGCCACAGGAAGCATCATTAGCCGATAAGATTTATCATAATATCCAAGTGGATTGATGCCTAAATATCTGCCAATAAGCAAAGTGTCCGCATTCCTGGTAAAATAATTTACGATATTAAAAAGTAGCTGGTACGAGGAAAACGATAATATTTTTTTTACAGATGACAAATCAAATTTAAATTTGAAATTTACCCCGGTCTTGTTATAGTCAATAATAAACATCACAAAACTGGTCAGTAAAGGGTTTATTAATAAAGCATAAAAACTTGCACCTTCAAAAGCTGCTATGATTGAAATTATGCCGGCAATAATTTGAATAGTTAATGTTCTTACAGCTATATATTTAAATTTCTTATCCTTCATTAATAGTGCATTGGGAACTATATTACAAGTGCTAAAAAACACATTAACTGAAAGAATTTTACAAATTACTATTAGGGGTTTGTTATGATAAAAGTTTGAAATCAAACCGGAACAAAAGAAAAATATAATACTTCCCAGTAACGCTGTCCATATAGTAAAAGAGAAGATATTGTTGGTATCATCGGTAGTTAAGTTTTTATTTTGAATAATTGCCGGTGCAAACCCTAAATCGCTGAGCAGCGAGATAAAAACTATAAAAACCATTGATATTGCAACTACACCAAAATCTTCGGGCGTTAAAAGTCTCGACAGTACCGCAGATACTACTAAAGAAATTACGATCCCGGAATATTTTGCCAGTGCAGAATAAAACAGGCCGGACTTGATTTGACTTTTTAAGCTGATTTCCATTATTTGTTTCTTCCTATAACATATTTGAAGTTTTCCTGAGGTTTTTTATACTTTCCTTTAGTTTGCCTAAAAATGATAATATCGGCTTCGGGATATTAAAAAGCATATAATACACCCTCCAGTTGTTGGGCATCAGTAATTGGAAATGGGTTTTATACCTTATAATGTCAGATGGGACGTAATATCCCTTTATCGTATACGCTATTACTGTTTTTAATTTGAAAAGGCCGTGTGTTTTTCCATAAGATTTAAGACAATGTAATTTTGAATTTAAAGTATAGCTTATCGGAAGCGCAAGTATTGTTTCTGTAAAGTTTTTAACCCAGATAGAAACAATATTAGAATGCCATGAATTAGGTTTTTGAAGCTGTGTGAAAGCAAACGAATTGTGTTCATACCAATAAACCTTGATTTGTTCTTTTTTACCCAAATAATCAAAAAACCTGAAATAGAAATTGAAAGATGATCCTTCAGATAATATCTCTGGAAATGGTTCTGCGAAAGCTTTTTTTGGGTAAATATTGGCACTGTATTGCGTAGCATGCCATCCTAAATCTGTTAATAGCTTATTCCGGTCAGTATAAACACCTGAACTTATATCGATAACTCTGTCGCCATAATTTAACAATATAGCATCGTAATCATTATTGCTGAGGATATTTAAAATGCTATTAAAATTTCCCTTATTAAAACGAACCCCGTCACCAACCAACCAAAGATATTTTGTTTCAAAATTGTCTTTAATAAAGAGTGCATTCCTGTCAGCGCCGATATTGCTTTCATGTTTTGTATAAATTATATTGTCGTATTTTTCTTTATACGACAATACAATTTTCTGCGTATTATCTGTGGAGCAATTATCACAGACCCAAATCGGATATTCAAACAACTCCAATTCAGTTAACAGATGGGCCAGCAGTTCATCAATAAAATTAGCCCTGTTATATGTTGGCAACGCGAAGGTTATTAATTCGTTTTTTTCAAACATCTGTATACGCACTATTTTCTAAATTCGGGTGACAATGATCATAATAAGATCCCATTTGCTGCCATTGCAGTTTAAAAAAGAGATAATCAGTTAATTTTTTAAAGCGATCTCATATCTATTCGATTTACAGGTTTTTGAATGCAAGCCTTACATAAACCATTCGTCAGTTACTTTTAATTAGTTTAATATATATTTTCTGATCACATCAGCTATATAATCATAATGAGCTTCGTTTAATCCCGGCCAAACACCCAGCCAAAAGGACTGATTCATTATAATATCAGTGTTTGTTAATTTGCCTGCTACTCTATAGTTTATATTAGTGTAAGCAGGTTGCCGCAATAAATTTCCGGCAAATAATAGGCGGGTACCTATTTTGTTTTCTTCAAGGTGCTGCACTAGCATATGCCTGTCGGCAGCATCGCCTTCCCTAAGCGTTAAAAGGAAACCAAACCACGACGGCTGACTGTTGGCGGTAGGTTCGGGAAGAATAAAAATGTCTTCAAATTCTTTCATCCTTTCATATAAGCTCAAATAGTTTAGCCGCCTTTTTTCAACAAAACTGTCAACCTTCTTTAATTGAGATACGCCAAAAGCGGCCTGCATATCTGTTACTTTTAAATTAAATCCAATATGAGAGTACGTATACTTATGGTCGTATCCGTAAGGTAATGATCCTAATCGCTGTGAAAATCTGCATCCGCAAGTATTGTCTTTACCTGGTTCGCAATAGCAATCCCTTCCCCAATCCCTAAAGCTTTCCGCAAGTTTGTTTAATTCCGGATTGTTAATAAGTACTGCACCGCCTTCGCCCATAGTTATGTGGTGCGCCGGATAAAAAGAAAAGGTTGCGATATCTCCATAGGTGCCTGTCTTTTTATCCCGGTAAGTAGCGCCTAACGAATCACAGTCGTCTTCAACCACCCATAAGTTATATTTTTTTGCAACGCGCATTACCTCATCGAGGTTAAACGGATTCCCTAATGAATGGGCAATCATTATTGCCTTCGTTTTGGGAGAAATCGCAGTTTCTATTAAGTCTGCCTGAACATTGTGAGTCGCAATATCAACATCTACAAAAACAGGCACTGCCCCGAATTGTACTATTGGATTAACCGTGGTTGGGAATCCGGCCGCGACTGTAATAACCTCATCGCCGGGTTTAATAGCCCTATCGCCTAATTTTGGAGACGTTAAGGCATAAAAAGCTACCAGGTTAGCTGATGATCCGGAGTTTACAAGCAATGCTTTCGGGGCATTGAAATAAGCTGCAAATTCTGCTTCGAACTTATTGCCGAAGCGCCCGGTGGTCAGCCATCCGTCAAGTGCGGCATCAACTCCGTATAAAATATCTTCCTCATCAAGTACTTTACCGGTTACAGGTATATAATTTTTACCGGGAATTATGATCTGGGTAGTATTTTTCCTGGCAATTTCCCTTAAGCTTTGTTCCAAGTCGGGAGTTAAAACGTTTTTTAACATAGTTGTGAAGATAAATGGGTTTGTCCTGAGTGTGTTTTTATTATTAGGTGCTTTCCATTTCTATTGGCTTCGCCAATGGCTCCATTTCTGTAATGGGTTTTCCAAAGGCAATTTTGGGATAAGTGTTCGTAAATGGATCTATCATGATTTGAAGCAACACCGGCAAGTCTTTATTTGTATCATTCCACATCCATTTTATAGCATCATCAATTTCTTCCTCTTTTGAAATAGTAATGCTATTAATACCATATGCGATGGATATCTTTTCAAAATCAGGAGCGGAGTAACCCCAATAAGTAGACTGATACCTCGACTCGAAATAACTATCCTGGAACTGGCGGATCATCCCAAGGTTTTTATTATTTAAAATGACAGCCTTTACAGGTAATTTATTGCGGGCTATAGTTTGTAATTCCTGAATATTTATTTGCATGCAACCGTCTCCGATAATTGCTACTACAGGTTGTAAGTTTAATGCAAAACAAGCCCCTATGGCTGCAGGCAAAGCATAGCCCATTGCTCCCATTCCGGCAGAGGTTAAAAAATATTGATCTTTCGATAATTCAATAGATTGGGCGGTCCACATCTGATGGCTTCCCACATCAGCGAGGTAGCATTTAGACAGAGGTGAATTTTGAGATAAAATATGTATTAACAGATTAGGATTTATGCCGTTAGGCGATAATTCTTTAACATCCGGCCATTGTTCTCTTAAACCATTAATATACTCATACCACAATTCAGCCTTTGGAAACTGCTCATCTATAGTGTAATTATTAAAGTCTTCAAAAAAAACTTTCGCGTCTGCAACTACCGGCACGCATCCTTTAATTCGGTTATTGATTTCATTTTGATCGCAATCCACATGATATATCACTCTATCCTCAAAAAACTTTGTGTCGGCGCCGGTCTGCCTAATGTCAAGCCTGCTTCCCACAACAAGCAACAAATCGCATTCGCCGAACGCAATATTGGCCCATCTGTTTCCATAACTGCCAATGAACCCGATTCTATTCGGATGTTCATATTCAAGAGCATCTACTGCCAGTAGCGTAGTAACAACCGGAATATTAGTTTTTTCGACGAATTGTCTCATACTGTCAATAGCAAAGCCCGATCTTACGCCCCGGCCTACAAGGAGTAACGGACGTTTAGCTGCCTGAATATTTTCAGCTATATCATTCAGCGTTTGCTTAGCGATTTCTAATCTTACAGTCACTTCTTCTTCGGGCGAAGCCTTTGTTATGTTTTGTCTTTGAACATCCATGGGCACATCAATAAGAACCGGACCCGGCCTTCCTTCAGTAGCTATGAAGAAAGCTTCTTCTAAAATTGCCGGAAGGTCATCCTGATGTTCAACTTTGTAACAGGCTTTTGTAATAGGTTTTACCATCGAAATTATGTCGGTTTCCTGGAACCCCAATTGCCTTATGTTTCTTTCGCCTTTTTGTTCGTGACGATTAACCTGGCCCGTAATAAAAACTGCCGGAATTGAGTCAAAATAGCAACTGCCAATTCCGGTAATTAGGTTGGTAGCACCTGGGCCGCTGGTAGCTAACGCGATACCTGGAATGCCCGAAATACGGCCATAAGCATCGGCTGCAAAAGCTGCAGCCTGTTCATGGTGCATGGTTATGATGTTGATAGAAGTTTTTTGATTTAAAGAATCAAGCAGATGAGTTATCATACCACCAGATAGTTCAAAAACATATTTAACCCCTTTTTGCTCCAAAAAGGTAGCTATGTAATCAGATGCCTTCATTGCTTTAATCATTTAAATCGTTTCACCAAAGCATTAATTGTCGTTACTAAAGAGGAGTCAAAATTTGAAACTTCAAATTCGCCAAATTCTTTTTTAAACTTTAACGAATCCCCCTGCATATGCATGGGCTGATTTGGGCGATAGGGCAACTTGCCAAAATTTAATTTGAATGATTTGTTAACAATATTCCTAATATTCGCCACCAAATCCTTTAACATAATTAAGCTGCCTCCGGATATATTGTATATCCCCGATCGGCCCTGTTTACTTATTATATTATTGATAGCTAAACCCAAATCCTCAACATATAAATAAGCATATTTCTGCTCACCGGCTGTAAGATCGACCTCCTTTTCTGTGATCATTTTTTTTACCATCGATGGTATAAGCCACTTTTCAGATTCGCCTTCACCGTAAAATGAAAATAACCTTAACCAGTACCAGTCCATTCCGTAATAAGTGCAATATTGCTTTACAAATTCAGTACAAATCATTTTGACACAACCATATGCTTCTTTTGGATCAGCCGGGTAATTCTCGTCTATCATTCCGTTAAATATCCCGTATTCTGCCTGGGAACCTAATCCTATAAATTTGATGGCGCCAGCATCTTTGGCTGTCGTTAAAACCTGCTTTAAGTAATCAATATTCAAAAGCTGGCTATTCCAATTATCCCTATCGCTGTGGCCGACACCTACCCAGGCAGCATGAACTACTATCTGGGGTTTATAGCTTATAATACCATTTATCCAATCGTCGTCTTGTAAAACCAAAGTGATCTTGTCTTCAATAGCTTCTAATAACTCTAATGATGAGCCATGTCTGTATAGCCCAATTACTTCGTGCCCGTTATTGCTCAAATAGCGAGCGATGTTTGAACCTAAGAAGCCTGTTATTCCGGTTATAAAAACCTTAGCCATCGATCCTCCTTTGCTATGTATTTAAAAAATCACTTATTTGTTTTTCTGTAAAATCACTTATTCCTTTTTCGTTTTCGTAAAAGTGCTTATACCAGTCTATAGTATATTCTACAGCTTTATTTGCATTAAACTTAGGCCTCCAGCCTATATGCTCAACGGCTTTATTTATATCTAACTTTAATAAGCCGGCTTCGTGGGGCTGATCGGTTTGCTGGCTAATCAAATATTCTCCCCTTCCCCACTTATTTATAGCCAATTCAACCATTTTTTTAACCGATAGTGCATCGTCCGCATAAGGTCCGAAATTATAGGCTTGCGAATATTCAACAGGGGCCTGTGTTAGTTTTTCTCCTAATAATAAATATCCCAAAAGAGGCTCTAATACATGTTGCCATGGCCTCACAGATATCGGATTTCTGATAATTACTTTTTGATGGTTACCAATAGCTCTTGCTATATCGGGTATAAGGCGGTCTTGTGACCAGTCGCCCCCCCCAATTACATTCCCCGCTCTTCCTACAGCTATTACTTTTTGATGATTATCGTAATTATCAACGTTAAAAAACGATTTATGGTAAGAGTTTATGACAAGTTCAGCACACGCTTTACTCGCGCTGTAAGGATCGTATCCGCCAAGCCTGTCATTTTCGCGATAGGGGTATATCCACTCATAATTATGGTACACTTTATCAGTAGTTATCAATATTACCTTACAAGGTTTGGCAAGCTTTCTCACCCCGTCAAGCAAGTTTGCGGTTCCGATAGCATTTACAGCAAATGTATCGGAAGGTTTTTTATAGGAAAGCCTCACCAGTGGCTGTGCAGCAAGATGGAAAATAAAATCAGGCTCAAACGTTTCAACTGTATTTATCAGCGTATCAGCATCCCGCAAATCCGCAATTACTGATTCGCATAGCCGATCACCATCAATTAGATTGTATAGATTTTTATCATTGTCGGGCCTTAATGCGTATCCTTTAACCTCGGCGCCTAACATTTTCAAAGTTTTAAGCAGCCAGGCCCCTTTAAAACCGGTATGGCCGGTTAAAAAAACTTTTTTTCCCTGATATGCAGATACTAAGCTGTTATACATATTACCAAATTTTCCATGGGGCGTTGTTTGAATCCCACATTGCATTTAAGTCATGTTTGTCCTTTAGGGTATCCATAGGTCTCCAAAAGCCGTTATGTTTGTATGCCATCATCTGCCCGTCCAAAGCAATTTGTTCCATTGGATTTTGTTCCCAAACAGTATCATCGCCATCTAAATAATTAAATATTTCGGGTTCACATACAAAATAACCACCGTTGATCCATGCTCCATCACCTTTAGGTTTTTCCATAAAAGAATGCACCGATTGATCTTCCAATATATTTAAAGCACCAAACCTTCCGGACGGTTGCACAGACGTTACAGTACAATATTTACCTGCCTTTTGATGGGCTTCGACCAGTTTTTTTATGTCTATGGTTCCTACCCCGTCCCCGTAGGTTAGCATAAATGGCTCATTGTTAATATGCTTTTGTATTCTTTTTATTCTTCCACCTGTCATTGATTCATTACCTGTATCAACCATGGTGATTTTCCAGGGCTCAGCTTGTGAGTCATGTACTTTAACCGAATTAGCGGTCATATCAATTGTTACATCGGATTTATGCAGGAAATAATTAGCAAAATATTCCTTTATCATATAACCTTTGTAACCCAGGCAAACCACAAAATCATTAAACCCATATGAGGAATAGATCTTCATGATGTGCCATAAAATTGGCATCCCGCCAATTTCAACCATCGGTTTCGGTTTCAAAACAGTTTCTTCTGAAAGCCTGGTACCCAAGCCACCTGCTAATAATACAACCTTCATGCTTCTATTTATTTTTCTTAAACAACTAGTACTGATACATCATTAGTTAATGGAAAGCTACAGCACAGCAAACATTCGTCTTCCATTAATTCGTCCAAAGATTTTTGTACACCAATCATTTTCACTTCTCCTGATAGTAATTTTCCTTTGCATATAAAACAGTTCCCGGTTTGGCAGGAGTAATCCAAATCAATATTTGCATCTAATGCTGCCTCTAAAATGCTTTTGCCTTTTATCGCCTCTACTAACGCTCGCACTCCATTTTTTTCAACCGATACCATTTGCGTGGTAATATTTTCAAATTCCGCAGGATCTATGATTAATTCAAAATCTTCAAAGAATATATTATCCACATCAACTCCTAATCCGATCAAGGAGGTTTTAACCGATTCTTTTAGACCGGCAGGGCCGCAGATATAATGAAGCGATTGTTTAAAATCACCTACTTTTTTCATGACAGAGAAAACTTTCCCCGGATTAATACGCCCCTCGATGATATTGGGATTGTTTACCGGTACAGTTAACCGGGTATGAAAATGCCAGGCAGAGAATCTATCACCAAATTTATCCAGCAATGAATCGATCTTGTCTTTAAAGATCACATCCGACGGATTCCTATTTCCGTATACCAAAGAAACATGCGCGCCGATTTTATAATGAAGAGCATACTTGGCGATAGACATTAAGGGTGTTATTCCGCTGCCTGCCCCCCATAAAACAATATGTCTATCTAATAAAGCGGCATCCGGGGGCAAAATAAAATCCCCTAATGGCTGCATAACCTCTAATACGTCCCCTTCTTTAATAACGTCTATAAGGTGGTTTGAAACTACGCCGCCAATAACTCTTTTTATTGTAATCTCCAGAAACTCATCCACTCCCGGCGCCGAAGAAAAGGAATATGGCCTTATATATTTTCTTCCGTTTATTCTAACAATAAGTGTCAAATATTGGCCCGGTAAATATTTTACTTTTTTTAAACCAGGCTGCTTAAAACACAAGGTCGTTGCATCGTTAGATTCTTTTATAGTTTTAACTATTTTGAGTGTATACATAGCGTTGTGTTTTTCAACTAAGTAAACCTGTCTCCAATTAAGGCCGACTATCTAACCTTACAAGTAAATTGTAATCATGACGGCTATCATCCGGAAAAAAGTTACCGTTCCGGGCAACCCATACTACTCATATTCAGCTCAGCTTTTTGAAAACAGCCTGCTAAACCAGTTACCTTTAACTTTTGTATCAGTTTCTCCGTAACCGTAGCCATAACCATAGCCATAACCGTATCCATAACCATAGCCGTACCCATAATAACCGCCCTTTTGGGATTTAATATCATTGACAACTAAATACGAGCGTTTTATTTTTTGACTAACATTCAAATCGTCTATAATTTGTAATTGAGTTTTATACGTGTAATTCTGCCTGACAATAAATAAAGTTATATCAGCAAATTTTTCTATAAGTAATGCGTCAGAAACCAAACCGACGGGCGCGCTGTCTATTATTATATAATCAAAATGCTTCCTTTGTTCTTCAATCAACTGGCCTAACCTTTCATTTAATAACAGTTCCGATGGATTGGGTGGTATAGGACCCGAGGTTATAATGAAGGAGTTTTCCATTGTCGGTATGGGTTGTATCACGTTTTTTGCGGATAATGCCCCAGCCATCATGTAATTGCTAAAGCCGTTCTGATTATCAATACCTATTGAAAATGCAAGTTTCGGTTTCCGGAGATCCAGTTCCATAAACAATATTCGTTTGCCGCTTAACGCAAGTGCTCCGCCCAGGTTTAAACTGACAAAGGATTTACCTTCACCGCTCATGCTCGACGTAATCATGATTACCTGGGGGATGTCGGTTTTGAGCACATAATTTAAATTTGTCCGCAAGGCGCGAAATCGTTCTGATATTACAGACCTTGAGTTTTTAGTGACCACCTGAACTTCGCCGCTATCGTTATGGCTGATCTCTCCCATAATCGGTACTTCAGTAGCGTTTTCAATGTCTGATTTTGATGTGATCCTCATTTTTAGCATCTCCTTAACAGATATAAAGCCAAATGGAATCAGAAATGATATGAATAAAAGGAAGAAGAATGCTATAACTATAGGCTTTTTTGGTGCGGCGTATTCACTTTTTGCATCATCAATTATTCTGGACGTAGTTATTGTAGATGTTTTTGTAATGGCAGTTTCTTCCCGTTTTTGCAATAAGAATAAATAAAGCGCCTCTTTAACGTTTTGCTGCCTTGTGTAATCTAAAAATGTACGTTCTTTGGCTGGTACTGTTTTAATTAGGCCTGTAAACGAATTGTTTTTTGACATTAAAGCATTTCTGCTTATAACAATGCTTTTTTTGTACTCAGCAATACTTCTTAACAGTGTTTCGCGGAAAGTCTCCATTTGCCTGTCCAGGTTTTTAACCATTGGATTTTCATCTGTAGATGAAAGCGTTAACCTGCCACGCTGCATAACCAGTTCATTGTATTGTGCCAATGCTGTGCCAAAATTTGCATCTTGAATGGATAAAGAGGACGGTACAACCTTTTTATTATTGGGGTCATTCAAATATTTTTCCAGGTCCGAAATTACCAACAACTGAACTTCGAGTGCGCTCAGTTGTTTTTCGTAATCACTGGCACTGCCAATAAGCGCTTTTGATTGTTCCTGTACATCAGCCAGTTGATTAGCTTGTTTAAACTGCTGCAGCTGATCTTCAACTCCAATTAGTTGATGACTAACTAAGATCAGTTCCCTGTCAATAAAAGCAAGGGTACTATCTGCTATCGATACTTTGTCTTCTAAATCTGATTTTAAATAAAGCACCATTAATTCGTGAAGTATAGCCTCGCCCTTTCCCGGATGCGGATATCTGAATTTAAGCTCAATAGTGGTAGAAAGTTTATCAGATAACGCTGCTTCATATAAAGACGATATCTCCTCAACACTTGACTCTTTAGATTGAATGTTTACAACATATCCTTTTTTTTCAACAGGTGCACTGGTTTTGTGAAAAACAAGATCGTATTGGGAAAGTCTTATAGGTTCTCCAAATTTTGCTTTAACGTCAATATTTTCTTTTGGGCTGCTTAAATGAATGATATTGTTTTCTAAAGTGACATTATATTGTATTTTGGCGACGGAATCAGTTTTATAACTTACATCTATCGTAAAAGGTGATTCTTTGAATATTTCAAGAGGCTTAAATGTTGCATTTCGAAATATCTTAACATTAAGCTGTAGTTTGCTTACAACATTAGTTATCAAACTACGTGATTGTAATAACCGGACTTCATTATTAGCATTATTTGGAATTCCGAGCAATGAAGAAACGTCTGTTAGCGAGCCTAAGGCACCAGCCGCGCCCATACCTGAGCCAGTGCTGCCGCTGCCGGTTTGTTGGGATACCAATACCATCGCCGTTGTCGTATATACCGGGGTACTGTATCTTTTGTACATCAGGAATATCAGCATAAAAATTGCTATACTTCCTAAAAACAGCGGCCAGTGATTAATTATTTTTGCTACGAAAGCTTTTAAATCAGATCCATGTTCACTGTTTATACCAGTAATGGCTTTCCCTTTATTCGGATATGTTTGATTAGACATAATATTTAACGCCTTGTTGCAAGTACAATAATTAGAGATAAAACAGTCCCGGCAATGGTTATATATCTGGTTTGAGCAGCATCTGTAGCATCAGATTTAGCCTTCCTCGCTTCAACATATATGAAGTCATTTTGGCGCAGATAAAAATATGGCGACGCCATAATATTGCTATTTTTAAGATTGATGCGATATGGTGTTTTTGTACCATCCGGATTTTCACGGATCAATAACACATTTTCTCTCTTTCCGAATATAGTGAGGTCACCTGCAAGCGCCAGCGCGTCAAGTATAGTAACCTTTTCATTTGGCATTGTGTATGTTCCGGGCCTTACGACCTCACCTGTAACATTTATTTTAAAATTTGCGAAACGAACATTAACAGTTGCATCTTTATAATATTTGTTAACAGCTGTTTGGACAGCCTGCGTCGCCTCAAAAGTTGTTAAACCCGCAAGCTTAATTTTTCCAATTACAGAAATGTTAACATTCCCTTCCTTGTCTACCAGGTAACCGGTTAAAGCACTTGCGCCAATATTTGGAAAGAGCGCTGCTGCTCCTAAAGGAGTAGCAGCGCTACCTGTAACATTCCCGGTAGCAACGGCCATAGAAGACGGAGGATCTATCGTTTGAATATTGATTGTCATTATATCGTCAACCAATATTTTAGGCTCCACATATTCCACCTTAGCAATTGTTTTTAATTGTCCAGAATCGGGTATGTCTTGAAAATATTTGATTTTTTTTGTTGACGAACAAGACAACGTGAAAAAAAAAGCAAAAAAAGGGGATAAATAAATTAAAAATGTTTTTCTATTCATTAATTTAATTGTATTAATAGTAAATGCATCGCAATGTAATCAAAAATTCAAATATTTATATCGTTTATTTTAATATTTTTAAAAAAACACCAATTTATTAGCTGATTATGTAAATTAAAATTACATAATTATTAAATTTACATGATAATATACATGAAAAACTAAATAAAATCAACACAATAATGATTTTAGTTAAAATCACTATATTTTTTTATGATAAATTTGAATAAAAACAAGAAATAACAATGTAAAATAAATTTTTTTGTTAAAATCTGTTATTTTTTGTTACTGTATTGAATATACTTCGGATAAATGAGTGTTTTATTTTTATATTTTCCTTTTTTTTGAAGAATATCAATATGTTACCAGTTCTGGCAGGCCAGAATTTTCGGAAAGGACTTGTTTTGAGTTAAAATATCTACCAGATGAAAAATATCATAGAAAAAAACGATAGCAGATTATCGTGGATCGATTATTCAAAAGGTATTGGGATCGTATTGGTTGTATACGGTCATGTTATAAGGGGATTAGCTTCAACAACCATTATAAGCGATCATTACATTTACTATTCAGATAATTTTATCTATAGTTTTCACATGCCATTATTTTTCGTTTTATCAGGTTATTTATTCTATAATTCATACAAAAAAGTACCGTCAATCGCTTTTATTTATGCCAAGCTAAAAACATTGATCTACCCTTTCATAATATGGTCGATATTGCAAACTGTTATTGAGATTTTCTTATCCAAATTTACAAATACTCAAACCCCTCCGTCTGCATTATTAACATGCTTATTTTTGCCACGGGCGCAATTTTGGTTTCTGTTTGCACTGTTTTTTATAACCGTTATAGCTTATTTATGCTTTAAGGCCAGTGAAAAATATGGACTTGGAATAATACTGGCGTTATGGGCCGTTTATTTTATTTTTCAACCGTCACTCGGACCATTTGATAAAGCCTTTCAATATCTCATATTTTTCTTTGTGGGCATTTGCATCTCGAGGCAGCCACCTAAATTTCCGCCCGTCAACGCAGCAATAAGTTGGTTATTATTAACAGCGACTTTATTTACTGCCGCTATTTATTTTTATTTTATTTATTCTCCTAAAAGCAAGGTTGATTATGGAATTTGGTTTATTTTAACGGGCATATTTGGATCTGCGCTTATTGCCCAACTGGCCGACAGGGCGGTATCAAACAAAGTTTTCACGTTTTTTGTGATGCTGGGAAAAAAATCACTTCCTATATATTTAGTTCATATTATGGTAGCCAGCGGAACGAGAATTATTCTCATGAAAATATTTAAGTTATACAATCCCGCAATTAATGTATTGACTGCTACCATTGCAGGTGTCATGGTTCCTCTGTTAGTTTACAACTATTGTTCAAAAACCCGGCATCTTGCGTGGTTATTTAACTTTCCTGCTCAGAAAAAAAAGGAACCATCTTTGGTCACTTCGTAACCAGACGATACCATCGCGTTTTGCCGTTTTACCCCCCCCGGATGTGCGCGTCACAAAATCGGATTTAGATATGGATTAATATATTGGCGAGAGATTTAAAAGCAAAAAAACCTGTAAATCAAATAATTTACAGGTTTTTGATACAATTTGGTATCGCTTTTTGTCGGGATGGCAGGATTCGAACCTGCGGCCTCCACATCCCAAATGTGGCGCGATACCGGGCTACGCTACATCCCGAAAGGGAACGCAAAGGTAGGATTTTAACTTACCGTTGCAAATTTTTTTTAAATAAAATTCATCGATTTTAAAGTGGGTTTTTTTAGTTCCTAAAACTCAATAGGTTACCTAAATGGCGCATTCAAAAAAAGATTATAACCTGGTGGTGACTGACCAGTTGATAATCATAAAAGAAATACAAATGGCGCAAATCAAGCCCAATGCTACCAACATCCAGTATATAAAATTTTTCATTAGGGACATACTTGATACTAAAAACGCAGTATTAATTGCAACAATGTAACGGTTTAGAAATAACTGTGTTTCGTATTCAATAAATGTATCTGTAAACAATTAAGATGAGTAAGCGTACACTCACCTGGTCAATCCGGCATTTATCAAATCGTTGACTAATATATGTATTTATTTTAAATACAATGGTTTATCAGTGCAATTATTTAACACCGTATAAGTCAGTAGTTTAACATGAACGGGGTTTACACCTCCAAGCGCGCAAGTTTTTTTTGCATTGCCTGTCTTTCAGCGGGATTTTTTGCCAACAGTATGGCTTTGCCGAAATTTTCTGCAGATTTATTATTATCTATTCCGCTGTAAAGTTCGCCGAGCAGGGCAAAATAAAAGCGGTTATTTGTCATGTTCAGTTTATCAGCCTCTTTAATCGCTTCTAACTTCCCGTTAGCTTTCGCCATTGCAAAAGTGCGGTTTAAGGCTGCCACCGGCGAATATTCTATCTGAAGCAAGTGATTGTAGAGTTGCAGTATATTTTCCCACTTTTCTTTTGTATCGGCCTGTTGTATGCTCCATGATGCAATGGCTGCTTCCAGATGATATTTAGACAAGACTCCTCCTATTGAGCCGCGATTTAAAAAATAACCTCCCCTGCTTATTAATTCAGCATTCCAAAGGCTGCTGTCCTGCTCATCATATAAAATAATGCTACCGTCATCATTAAGCCTGGCATCAAAACGCGAGGTATGGAAACACATTAAAGCAAGCAGGGCATTAACCTTTGGTTTATCTGTGCTTTTATTTTCAATAAGCATATAACATAAGCGCATCGCTTCCAGGCACAATTCTTTGCGGATAGCCTGGTTTCCGCTTATAGAATAACAGCCCTCGCTAAATAAAAGGTAAATCGTCGTTAAAACCGCGTCCAGCCTTTTCTCCAGTTCTGCGGCCGCCGGGATTTCTATCTGTATACTTTCCTCCCGCAACCGCTCTTTTGCCCTGAATAAACGTTTATTGATGGTTTCTTTATTAGTTAAAAAAGCTTCGGCAATCTCATCAATCCCAAAGCCGCATAAAACACGAAGCGATAAGCCGACCTGCGACTCTACAGAAATGGAAGGGTGACAGATAGCAAACATCATTTGCAATTGGCTGTCGTTTATATTTTGGGGCGATAAGTCAATATCGGGCTCATTAAATTCCTCAGATTCAATTTTAACAGATGGTGCAACTTTTTCATCAAATATACCTTTGCGGTGAAGGTGGTTTTTTGCTTTATTTTTTGCGACGTTGTAAAGCCAGCCAACAGGATTTTCAGGCACGCCTTTCATTGGCCATATTTGAGCTGCCGTGGCAAATGTATCGCTGGCGATATCTTCAGCGGTCTCTATATAAGCAAATCCAAACCGCCTGCAAAGCACAGACACTATCTTGCGATACTCTGTTCTAAAAAGATGGGGTATTAACTCTTGCTTTTTCATAAATAAACCGGCTGGCACGGGTAGCTCTCACCTCAATCCAATCGGACTCAAGGCTAAAGACTCCCCACTTTAGGCTAATTAATGCGCCCCATCGCCTCTCGCTATTTTTCTTACTTCAACGGTATTGCCATCACCCTGCAATACAGGGCAACCTTTCGCAAATTCGACAGCCTCATCAATCGAACCGGCTTTTACAATGACATAACCGCCTATAGTCTCTTTTATTTCGCCAAACGGACCGTTGGTAACCACGTTGTTATGGTGTACTACTCTTGATGTATCAAGTGGTAGACCATTGCCGCCAACAAATTTGTTTTGGGCTGCTATGCCGCCTATCCAATCCATTGTTTGCTTCATCCAGGTTTGCATTTGCTCCGGTGAAGCAATTTTCGAACCGTCCTCATGCCTGAAAATTAAAATAAACTCGTCCATTTCCTTTAAATGTTTTGGTTACTAAATATATCAAATACAAGCATAACAAACAGCACCGGCCAATTTGGACATCGTTTTATGAATTAAATCCGGATGTTCATTAAAGGTCAAAAAAATACCCCCGGATTATACGGAGGCATTCCTGAAAACGGACAAATCCGGCCAGGTGAAATATTACCAGGTGAATTAAACCAGCGTTACGTCTTTATTGTCAAGAACTTCATATTCAGAGTTTTTACTCAGAAACTCTGGTACTATTTCCTTCATTTTATTAACTACGCCTAAAATATCGTTCTGCTTATTTAATGCCAATAGCTCGTTGATGTCATTATGCACCTGCGCGTATGAATACTCAATTACCTTAGAAATCTTAATCTTCTCGTGGTAAGTAGGCATGGTGTTCTCACCGTCGTTAAGTAGTTCCTCGTATAGCTTTTCGCCCGGCCGTAAACCCGAATAGACAATTTTGATGTCCTTTTCTGGTTGTAAGCCGGCAAGCTTTATCATTTTATTGGCAAGATCGGCAATTTTAACCGGCTCACCCATGTCAAAAATAAATATTTCGCCGCCTGTTCCCATTGTGCCAGCCTCTAACACCAGGTGTACAGCCTCCGGAATGGTCATAAAATAGCGCGTAATCTCTGGGTGCGTAACCGTAATAGGGCCTCCCTTTTGTATCTGAGCTTTGAATCTTGGAATTACAGACCCATTTGAACCAAGCACATTTCCAAACCTTGTGGTTATAAAACGTGTAGCACCATTGTTATCAGGGTCATTTTTAAGCGATTGAATATAAATTTCGGCAATACGCTTGGTGGTACCCATAATATTCGACGGGTTAACGGCCTTATCGGTCGAAATCATTACAAACTTATCAACACCAAAGGCAACAGACAGGTCTGCGATATATTTAGTACCCAACACATTGGTTAATACTCCTTCTGTTGGATTTTCCTCCATCATCGGCACATGCTTATAGGCAGCCGCATGAAATACCACTTCAGGGGTGTAGTCTATAAACAACTTGCGCATCCTTGTATAATTCCTGACGTCGCCAATAAATATTTTTATCGGAACATCCGGAAAATTCTCTTCAACCTGCAGTCGGAGCTCATGCAAAGGCGACTCAGCCTGATCGCATAATATAACCATCGCGGGATCGTAGCTTAATACCTGTTGTACAATTTCAGACCCTATAGACCCCGCAGCACCTGTAACCAACACCCGTTTCCCTTGCAAATCCTCCGAAATCCTTGTAGTATCTATATTTATCGGCTTACGCTGCAGTAAGTCTTCAATTTTCAGATCTTTAATTTGCTGAAGATTAAGCTTACCATATATCCATTGGTCTGACGGCGGAACGGTAAGTACCTGTATCCCGAGGGCTAGGCATTTCTCAAGCGCATTTTTCTTAGCCTGTTCATCAAGGTTATGGTTCATGATGATAAGTTTATCGACTTTGCGCTTTCTGATTAGCTTATCGAGCTTGTCTATATCGTATACCTTGAGCTGCTGAATTTCAGTATTAATTTTATTGGGATTATCATCAACAAAGCCGATTACCGAAAAATTGGTTTTTACGCTGCTTTCCAGGGCCTGTTTTACCAGTACTGCATTATTGTCCGAACCATAAATGAGCGTGACAGTTTTCGTAGCGTTTGAATAGTTATTAAGATAAAAATATACGCTTTTAACGGCTGTACGCAATAATATAAGCAAGGTGCTGGATACTGAGAAGTTAACCAGCATTATCATGTTAATTAAAACCTTATTTATTGGCCAACGCGGCAACAACCACACATTTATTAATACCAGGTATATTAACGTGCATGAAAATACAGCACTGAATATTCGCAATACGTCACGGGTATTAGAGTATCGTATTAACCCCGTATGTATACGCATAACATACATCACAGCCAGGGATGTTAAACAATATAAAGTAGTATACGCGAGAAAATATCCTCTTAAAATATTTATAAACTCGAACCTGTAAACAATAAAATAGGATATTGAAAATGAGGCTGCAACGATAAGAAGATCCAACACCACAATTACCCAACGGGGAACGACCTTATTAAATGGTAAGTATTTTTTCATACGGATGATTTTTCAGGCACACTAAAGTAGAATAATATTTTTAATAATACAATACAAAAACTCTTTGCTTAAATTTCACGCAGAACAGTAGTAAAAAAATAACATTAAATGTAATGTTACTTAATACATTGCCGTAATAATTGTCCGGCTGTAAATATTATATATTATTTCATATAGATTAAAATAAATAAAATAACATAGTAATAAATGACAAATATATAAACTATTAAGAATAAATATTAACAATTTATAAATCTCCCCTAATTTTAACCGACAATCCTTTCAACCAAAAACGCAACGTAGCGCGGCTTCTATTGTTTGTGAAAAAGAAAATGGCAATTACAGTAACCCAATAGTTTCAAGAATGTTTTATTTTAATTGAGCGGCAAATCTAATTTTTTTTAAATAAATTCTACTATTTCCGTATAGTATATATATATTTGTCACATTGAAAGATGAAGACATCATTTTATAGCTATTGTAACGTCATGTTTGACTGCCATATGTACGGCAATTGATAGAGGCTTTACGATTTTTTATAAACGAGATATAAGCCTCTTCGCCGCTAAGCTGAAGGGGCTTTTTTATAACAACCAGACTAATAACCACGCTATGCAAAGCTTTCGTACCGAACTGGAAAACCCGGTAGTTGAAAAAGATATAATAGACCTTGAGAAAAAGATAAGGGCTTTTCGTGAAGGTAAAATCCACGATGAAAAATTCCGGAGTTTGCGCCTTGCCCGCGGTATATATGGCCAACGCCAGCCGGGTGTGCAGATGGTACGCATTAAGCTGCCGTTCGGCAAAGTAACTTTTAAACAGTTGCTGCGTATTGCAGATATATCTGACAAGTACGCCAGCAGCAACCTGCATTTAACCACCCGCCAGGATATTCAAATACATTATGTAAGCCTCGATCGCACCCCACAGCTTTGGGCCGAACTGGAGCAGGACGATATTACCTTACGTGAAGCTTGCGGCAATACCGTAAGAAATGTAACCGCCTCCCCTGCCGCCGGCATCGACCCATCGGAACCTTTTGATGTCTCGCCTTATGCACACGCTACTTTCGAGTACTTTTTGCGTAACCCGGTTTGCCAGGAGATGGGGCGGAAATTTAAAATTTCCTTCTCTTCGAGCGATGCGGATACTGCTTTTTCATATATACACGATATCGGTGTCATTCCGAAAATAAACGCGGCCGGCGAACGTGGCTTTAAAGTTTTACTGGGAGGAGGCCTGGGTGCGCAGCCGCTGTTGGCCAGCCTGGTAGAAGATTTTTTACCAGAGGACGAACTGATACCTTATATAGAAGCCGTTATCCGCGTGTTTGACCGTCACGGCGAGCGCAATAACAGGAACAAAGCGCGTTTAAAATACCTGATTCAAAAAATCGGTCTTGACGAAGTTCTTGCGCTCACTAAACTTGAAAGAAAAGCACTAAAGTTTCAGAAATATAAAATAAACCGTGATGCTATTGCCGAGCCTACCCTGCCTGCCGAAAAGGCATTTGCCGATGTGGAGATAACTAATCCCTTTCGCTATGAGCAATGGCTGGCTACCAACGTTTTCGAGCAAAAACAGGCAGGTTTTTACGGGGTATATGTAAAGGTGACGGTTGGCGATATCTCATCTGATGACACTCGCAAACTTGTGGCAACACTTGAGCCATTGGTGGCCGATGAAATACGCGTTACCCAAAATCAGGGGCTATTACTAAAATACCTTCGTAAGGAAGCATTGCCTGCTTTGTATAATGGACTTACTGAGTTGAACTTATCGGCACCAGGCTTTGATAGTATAGCCGACGTGACTACCTGCCCGGGCACAGATACCTGTAATTTAGGTATCTCAAACAGCATGACTTTAGCACGTGTACTGGAAGACCTGATTTATAATGAGTACGATGAGCTTGTCTATAATAAAGACATCAAGATAAAAATAAGTGGTTGTATGAATTCCTGCGGTCAGCATGGTTTGGCACATATCGGTTTTCATGGCAGCTCATTAAAGGCTGGTGCAAAGGTTTTACCTTCTGTACAAGTAATGCTGGGTGGCGGAACGGTTGGCGATGGTGTTGGCCGCGCAGCCGAACGGGTGATAAAAGTACCTGCAAAACGCGCAACCGATGTATTAAGGAAAATACTGGACGACTACCAGGCCAATGCCACCGAAGAAGAAACATTCCATGCTTATTATGACAGGAACGGCAAGGATTACTTCTATCAATTACTAAAACCCCTTGCCGACTTAACTACCCTGACCGACGACGAATTTGTTGACTGGGGACACCAGGAAACGTATGCTACTGCGATAGGCGTTGGTGAATGTGCCGGGGTAATTATTGATCTTGTTGCCACTTTACTTTATGAAAGCGACGAAAAATATGGTTGGGCTGCCGAGGCATTTGCCGATGGTCGCTGGGCTGATGCCATCTATCACGCTTATAATACATTGATAAGTTCGGCAAAAGCGCTGCTGCTGGATAAAAGCATCAGCGTCAGCACACAAACCGGCGTGATAAAGGAATTTGATAACAACTACGTAAATACCGGCGAGGTAAGCCTTGAAGGTAGTTTTAATGACCTGGTACTGCAAATAAACAAACATGAACCGTCGGAAGAATTTGCAATAGCCTATTTACGGCATGCGGGTGATTTTTTAAATACAGTTAAAGCAAAAAGAGAGGAATTGGTACAGCAATGATAATTACAACTAACAAACAGGTAAAAGAACCGCGTATCACCCTTGTCGGCGCAGGCCCGGGCGATGCAGAATTGATTACACTTAAAGGTGTTAAGGCATTGCAAACCGCCGATGTGGTTTTATACGACGCATTGGTGAATGACGAGTTACTTGAACTTGCACCCGAACAAGCCGTAAAAGTGTACGTAGGTAAACGCTCCGGCGATCACTCCTATTCCCAGGATGCGGTTAATAAACTGATGGTGGATTATGCCATTAACTATGGCCACGTGGTGCGTCTTAAAGGCGGCGACCCGTTTGTGTTTGGCCGGGGATTTGAAGAGCTGGATTATGCAACATCTTATAGCATTCCCGCGCAGGTTATTCCTGGTATTTCTAGTTCTATCGGTGTACCGGGTATGCAGCATATACCCGTTACCCATCGCGGGCTGAGCGAAAGCTTTTGGGTGGTGACAGGCACAACAGCCAGTCAACAGATTTCACCCGATCTATACCAGGCCGCCAAAACAAATGCCACGGTTGTAGTATTGATGGGCATTCATAAGCTGGCCGAGATTACCGAAATATTTAAAAGCGAAGGCAAACATAAGCTGCCGGTTGCCGTAATTCAGAGTGGTACAACTAACGAAGAAAAAGTTGCTATTGGTATTGTTGATACAATTGTTGAAATTGTAGAGGAAAAGCAAATTACATCGCCAGCCCTTATCGTATTTGGTGAAGTGGTTTCCTTACATCCCCAATTCGCACCTATAAAAGAATTTTATGCCATCGTCTCCGAAGAATAGCAGCTTAATTATTCAGGATAAAAAGACTGGAGGAAATCCCTTATTCCCGGTTTTTTTAAAGCTGAATGATTTGCATACCGTGCTTGTGGGGGCCGGAAATGTTGGCCTGGAAAAGCTGACCGCGATCCTGCACAATAGCCCGGAGGCGAAGGTGACTGTTATTGCCCTGGAGATTTTGCCAGAAATTCATCTGCTGGCCGCCGAATATCAAAAGTTGATTATTGTTCAGAAAACATTTATCGACAGCGACCTAGATAATGCCGATGTAGTTATTGCTGCCACTAACAATAGCGAGCTGAATAACTTCATCAGGCAATCTGCCCATGAGCGGAAGCTGCTTATTAACGTGGCAGATAAGCCGGAACTTTGCGATTTCTACCTCGGCTCCATCGTACAGAAAGGCGACTTGAAAATCGCCATATCAACCAATGGAAAATCACCGACTATTGCTAAACGGCTGAAGGAAGTTTTAAACGACGGCTTACCTGATGAGTTAGATGTTACATTGCAGCAGCTGAGTACGCTGCGTAACTCATTAAATGGAGACTTTACTGAAAAAGTGCGTAAGCTTAATGCGGTAACCTCAGTTTTGGTTGAGCCTAAAGCAATTGAAAAAAAGAATCTGATCTGGCTCATCTGGGGTGCTATTATTCTCTCCCTGGTGATTGCCGGAACAGCTTTGTGGTATAACGAGCCCGGGTTCAGAGGTTATATACAAACTGTTAAACCCGAATTTTACTACTTTTTGGCGGCCGGTTTTGTGTTTGCTATGATTGACGGTGCGATCGGCATGTCGTACGGCGTTACTTCTACATCGTTTTCATTGGCAATGGGCGTTCCACCTGCATCGGCCAGTATGGGCGTGCATCTTTCAGAAATTACCAGCAATGGCATTGCCGGCTGGATGCATTACCGGATGGGTAATATTAACTGGAAGTTATTTAAAATGCTGCTTATACCCGGCATCGTCGGCGCTATGACCGGCGCATACCTGGTTTCATCACTCGAACATTATAGCCAGTACACAAAGCCCTTTGTATCACTGTATACATTAATATTGGGTATTGTAATTCTGTCCAAGGCTTTAAATACACGCACAAAGAAATCATCAGAAAAGATAAAAAAAATCCCATTGCTTGGCCTTGGCGGTGGTTTTATTGATGCGGTAGGCGGAGGCGGCTGGGGCTCAATCGTGCTATCGACTTTAATTGCAGGCGGGCGCCATCCCAGATTTTCATTGGGAACGGTAAAGCTATCACGTTTTTTTGTTGCGTTGATGAGTTCGCTAACATTCATCATTATGCTTAACAGCAATCATTGGGAAGCGGTGGCCGGCCTGGTTATCGGTAGCGCTATCGCGTCGCCAATTGCGGCTAAAATATCAAATAAAATATCAGCCAAAGCAATAATGGTTGCAGTATCAGTGATAGTTATGATAACCAGCGTAAGAAGTATAGCATTGTTTTTACTAAAGATTTTATAAAATGAGTGAGCTGGCAGCATACATTAAAAAAGAAACTGAAGGGCTTAACCCGGTTGAGGCACTAACGCTTCTATCGGATATATTTCATGACGAGATTGTGTTTTCCACCAGCTTCGGCTGGGAAGATCAGGTAATAACGCACATGATATTTGCCAACAACCTGCCGATAAAAGTGTTTACCTTAGAGACCGGCCGGCTATTCCCGGAAACTTATTATGTTTGGAACCGCACCATGGAGATTTACGGCAAGCCAATACATGCCTATTATCCTAAAACCGAATTGGTTGAGCAGATGGTAAGTACGAAAGGCCCGAGCAGTTTTTATGAATCGGTTGACAACCGCAAGGAATGCTGCGGGATACGTAAGATTGAACCGTTAAAGCGCGCATTGGCCGGCAACAAATGCTGGATAACCGGCATCCGTGCAGATCAATCTGCAAACAGGCAGTTTATGGAAAATGTGGAATGGGATGAGCAAAATAACCTTGTGAAATTTCACCCGATTTATAGCTGGACGCTGGACGAGGTAAAGGAATACATTAAGAAATATAACATACCATATAATACACTTCACGATAGAGGATTCCCCAGTATTGGTTGCGCCCCGTGTACGCGGGCCGTACAACCCGGCGAAGATTTTAGGGCAGGCCGCTGGTGGTGGGAGGACCAAAGTAAAAAAGAGTGTGGATTACATGAGGTGAAAAGTAATTAGTGAATTAGCGATTTGGTAAATTAGTGATTGATTTTGCGTTTACAAATCGCCTTGAAAGTTTTAACCTAAGAATTGAATTAGATGAATGCTGATTTGAATAGTTTTCAAATCATTAATTCACTAATTCACTAAATCAATAATTAAAATGTTGGATTATTTAGACGAGTTAGAGGCAGAGGCCATTTATATCCTGCGGGAGGTTGCCGGGCAGTTTGAAAAGCCTGCGCTGCTGTTCTCCGGTGGCAAGGATTCTATAACACTGGTGCGATTGGCTGAAAAAGCCTTCAGGCCGGGCAAATTTCCGTTCCCGCTGGTTCATATCGACACAGGGCACAATTTCGCGGAAACAATCGAGTACCGCGATAAAATGATAAATCGCATAGGCGAAAAATTGATTATCGGTCACGTACAGGATTCTATCGACGAAGGCAAGGTGGTTGAGCAAAAAGGAAAAAATGCCAGCAGAAACACGTTACAAACTGTAACCCTGCTTGATACCATCGCCAAAAATGGCTTTGATGCCTGTATCGGTGGCGCCCGTCGCGACGAGGAAAAGGCCCGTGCAAAAGAGCGCATATTTTCTGTTCGCGATGAGTTTGGCCAGTGGGACCCAAAACGCCAGCGCCCGGAGCTTTGGAACATCTTTAACGGCAAGATACATAAAGGCGAAAACGTACGCGTGTTCCCTATCAGTAATTGGACCGAACTTGACGTTTGGAATTATATCCGCCGCGAAAAAATCGAATTGCCATCTATTTACTTTGCTCACGAGCGCGAAGTTATTACCCGTAATGGTCAATATATGGCAGCATCGCCATTTTTAAATATGGATAATGAAGATATCATAGAACGCCGCAACGTCCGCTTCCGCACTGTGGGGGATATGACCTGTACTGCGGCCGTTGAATCATACGCTTACCATATCGACGACATTATTGACGAAATAAGGGAATCAAAAATAAGCGAGCGCGGCGCCCGCATGGACGATAAAGTAAGCGAAGCCGCCATGGAAGACAGGAAAAAAGGCGGATACTTTTGATAAAGGTCACCCCCGGCATCCTGCTGTTGTTGGTGATAACACCAACAACGGCGGCCAATTAGTTTTTTTAATCAGTGTAGTCTGTGAAACGGCGAAGCCCTCTTGAGCACCTTTAAAAACAAACAACTGCGAAAAATCATCCTCAAATCGGTGAAATCACAAAAAGAAAATAATGGACATTCTAAAATTTATAACAGCAGGCAGTGTAGACGATGGTAAAAGCACCTTGATAGGTCGCTTATTGTACGATAGCGAATCGATACTTGCCGACCAGCTTGAAGCTTTACATAGCTCGAACCGCAAAAACGACGACGGCACCATCGACCTTGCCATATTAACCGATGGCCTTAAAGCCGAGCGCGAACAGGGCATTACCATAGATGTTGCTTACAAATACTTTCAAACTGATAAGCGTAAGTTCATTATCGCCGATACACCCGGACATATTCAATATACCCGCAACATGGTTACGGGCGCATCGAATGCTAACCTGGCTATTATCCTGGTCGACGCACGCAAAGGTGTTATTGAGCAAACTATACGTCACTCCTACCTGGTGTCGTTGCTGGGCATACAGCAGGTGGTGGTTTGTATCAATAAGATGGACATGGTAGATTATAGCGAGGCCACTTATGAAACAATTGTTAATGACTATAAGGCATTGGCTTATAAAGTTGGCCTGCAGGATGTAAAATACATACCTGTGAGCGCTTTAAAGGGTGACAACATCGTAAACGAATCGGAGAAAATGCATTGGTACGAAGGCAAAAGCCTGCTGCATTTTTTAGAAACCGTTGAACTAAAAAGAGACGAAAGCACTGAACATGCACGTTTCCCGGTACAATGGGTCGTTCGCCCGCAAACAGACGAATTGCATGATTATCGTGGCTATGCAGGTCGCGTTTCCAGCGGGTCATTTAAGGTAAATGATAAAGTAACGGTGTTACCTTCCGGCTTTCATTCAACTATCGAAAAGATAGAAGTACTGGATGCCGAACCGGAAGAAGCCATTGCCGGTATGTCGGTTACCATACATTTAAAAGATGAGATAGACATCAGCCGCGGCGATGTGTTAGTTAATACCGAATATCTGCCTCAAACCGCACAGCAAATTGAAGCAGACTTATGTTGGATGGATACCCGTGCACTGGATACTTCGCTTACCTATTTTATACAGCACAACAGCAAAGTAACCCGCTGCAAAATACAGGAAGTACTTTATAAGGTTAATATCAACACCCTTGAAAAAGAATTTGGTGAAGATTTTAAGCTGAATGACATCGGCCGCATTGTCATAAAAACTGCTGAACCTTTAGCATTTGATCCCTACCAAACAAACAAAGCAAACGGTGGCGCTATTATTATAGATAGCCGGACGAATGTTACGGTTGGTGCTTTGATGTTAAGAGAAGCAGTGGGATAGCTTCACAAAGACTTACGAAGTTTTTGAAACTTCGTAAGTCTGACACGATGTGTTATTACTAATCTCTAATCAACCAATCTCTAGTCTCTATTTCTCAGCATCTGGCTTCAGCAAAGCTTTCTCCGCTTTCCGAAACTTCATAACCTTTGGTACCGATACACTGGTTATATAAGGATTATCCATATTTAGCCTGTAATAGCCCTGGTGGTATTTTTCAGCCGGGTAAAATGCTTTATAGTGCACTACTTCAGTTACAATAGGTTCCGGGTAATGTTTGCTTTGGTTGATTTTTTTGATGGTAGCCTCTAAAATTGTTTTTTCTTCAGGGTTTCGGTAAAAAGCTATGGAACGGTAATCAGTCCCTTCGTCCGGCCCCTGGCGGTTTAGCTCTGTTGGGTCGTGCGCGAAAAAGAAGGCGTTGGCTATTTCGGCATAACTGATGACTTTGGGGTCGTAATAAACCTGCACGCATTCAGCATGACCGGTGGTACGGGTACAAACATCTTCATAGGTCGGATTTACCTTAATCCCCCCCGCGTAACCCGAGATAACTTTACTCACACCCTTTAACTCAGACATAGCCTCACTCATACTCCAGAAGCATCCGCCACCAAAGGTAGCAACCTGCTCGCCCGGGCCAGGCTTGGGTAATTTGGCAAACTCCTTCCCGCTGCCGGGCTGGCCGTTAACGCAGCCGGCGAATAGCAATATCGCGGCAGCATATAAAAAGATCTGTTTCATACTGTTTTTCATTATTATGAATAAATATACGTTATTGAATTTCGGACGGATGGTCATGAGCTGGTAATGTTAATAGTTTTTGTGCTTAGTCGGAAGATAGCCTAAAACCTTACAAAATTTACAGGTAAGCTAAACGATCAGCCCCGCCCTGCCATTCTCTTTACTTTAAAAAGAATATCACCCAAACCATTGGTTTTTATCTCGTACACAGTTGCCAGCAGCATGCCCAATTTACCAGGCGGGAAGCCTTTGCTATGCATCCACTCCAGGTAAGAAACAGGTATGTCGCTTATCAGCGTGTCCTTATATTTACCAAAGGGCATTCTGGTTTGCACAGCTTCAACGAGTATTTTGGGATCGGGGCCTAAATTTTCCACATGGTAAATATAGAGATAATCCCCGGCCGGATTTTCGTTTGGATGATTATCATACCTGATTTTATATTAACCAAAATACGACACACAATTTCTGCCAATTGAGGTTATAGAAATTACATTTACATACTTAATTTATGAAAGAACAATTTGCAGCAGCACTTACAGGCTCAGACTACCCTGTTGATGGAACAGTAAACAAAATTAGTTTTGAGGGATACGAAAACGCTTATGAATTTAAGTCGATTGACAACAACCTGCACCTGGTAATAGCCAGGGATGACGATGGCAACTGGATACGCCTGGCAGGCACAGAACCGTTCCTCGGCAGTTGGGTTGATGAACTGGCCGGACAAATTATTTGATATATGGAAAAAAGAGAAATCGGAAACTCAGGAATAAAGATAGCCCCATTTGCATTTGGCGGCAATGTATTTGGTTGGACTGTTGACGAAAAGCAGTCCTTCAAATTATTGGATGCATTTGTTGATGCCGGCCTCGATTGTATTGACACAGCTGACGTATATTCCAAATGGGTACCGGGCAATAAAGGTGGTGAATCTGAAGAAATTATCGGCAACTGGTTAAAGCAATCCGGCAAGCGGGATAAAGTTATTATCGCAACTAAAGTCGGCAAGCCGATGGGCGAAACCAAAAAAGGGTTGTCGCGTAAATATATCACCCAGGCAGTTGAAGACTCGTTAAAGCGTCTTAATACCGATTATATTGACCTTTATCAATCCCACGAGGATGATAAGAATACGCCATTCTTAGAGACTTTTGAAACATTCACTGACTTAATTAAGCAAGGCAAGATAAGGGCAATAGGCGCTTCTAATTTTGAAGCCGGGCGATTTAAGGAAGCTTTGCAGGTTAGCAAAGACAACGGCCTCGTCTCTTACCAATGTATGCAGCCGGAATACAACCTTTATGAACGTGATGGTTACGAGACTACATTGGAACCAATTTGCAGGGAAAGAAATATAGGGGTAATATCATACTATTCGTTAGCCAGTGGCTTCCTGACAGGCAAGTACCGCTCAGAGCATGATCTTTCTAAAAGCAGCCGCGGGCAAGGGGTAAAGAAGTTTCTTAACCCGCATGGTTATAAGATATTAAGCGCGTTGGATAAAGTGGCCGCTGAATACGGCGCAACGCAGGCCGCAATTGCTCTTGCGTGGATAATAGTCCGGAAAGGAATTACGGCGCCAATTGCCAGCGCAACCAGTGTTGAGCAACTGCAAGAATTGACCAAGGCAGTTTCGATAAAGCTTAGCGGCGACGCGATCAGTTTACTGAACGCTGCCAGCAGCTACAGCAATTGACACGATAAAGTAATTAAATGATTTCCAGATTATTGGTGGGTTATCATCTTGAAAATATTGCCTATCCTTCAATCGTGTTGAATGCTGCCAGGTGCTACAACTACCAAAAGGAAAAGGCCTCCCTCGCGGAGGCCTTTAACGTATTTAAAATAATCGACAATAAAAACTTTATGGCGTGGCCGGATTAAAATCTGGCAGGCCTGTGTGACATGCCCATGGCTGCGGGACGGTTACCGGCAAAGTGCTCGTCACCTCCCCTTCCACGGCCACCGCCGTTGCTCTGACTTGGCTGGCCGAAACCACCTTGGCCACGGTTGTTACCGCCATCGTTCTGGTTTGGCTGACCGAAACCGCCTTGACCGTGATCGCGGTTGCCGTTGTTATTCCAGTTATGGTTGTCATCATGACGGTCGCCCCAGTTTTGGTTACGGTCTTGGTTGCCTCTGTTCCAGCTGCGGTTGTCATCACGACGGTCGCCCCGGTTATTGCCACGGTTTGCGTAATGGTTATCGTAACTACGGTTGTAGCTTCCGTTTCTCCATTCGTTTATAATGTGGCCGTTATATCTTGTTCTGTAAACATCCGCACGCATAAACGGACGGTGTTCGCGGATTTCGTACCTGCGGGCACTTCTCCAGTCGTAATTACGATATACGCCCGGTAAATATGCGGCACTAATCCAATCATAACCGTTGTTATAGTAGTAACAGCCGGCGGTAACATCATAATAGGCGTCTACTTCAGGCAGATAATAATAATCGTCGTCGTAGCTATCATCATAAACCGGGGCAGGTGCTGGTTCCTGGTAAACAGGCTCCTGGACAACTACCGGCCTTTGGGTGTAAACCACACGTGCAGGCCAATTGAATCCAACATGTATCCTTACTTGTGCATCAGCAGTCTTCATAAATAAACCGCTTAATGCTATTGCTGATAATATTGCTAACTTTTTCATATTCTTAAGTGTTATATATCTATGACGCAAAAAAACGATAAGGGTTTAATTTAAACTTACTCTTTATTCTATATAGTAAGTTTATTATAGAATTATATTTTGCTAATTATTTATTAATAAGAATTAAATTTCAAAAATCAAGAAAATTAAACTTACAACAATATTAAATATTGAAAATATCCAATAAATATTTTTTTGATATTATTGACAAACCTCTAATCTTTTGCCTCCATTTTTATCTCCAAAATGTCAACAAAATGCTGATAACAAAACCTTTCGCCATTTGCCTTTATCCTTTCGCCATTAACCCTTACCTTTGCAAACTCAAAATATGGCACACCAAATACCAGACGACGGCACACTGCTTCCATTAATGGAAGAGTTTTACACGATACAGGGGGAAGGATTTAATACAGGTAAAGCCGCCTATTTTATCCGCCTTGGCGGCTGCGACGTTGGTTGTCATTGGTGCGATGTAAAAGAAAGCTGGAACGCGGAGCTGCATGCATTGACATCGGCAGACCAAATAATCGAAAATGCAGCTAAACATCCAGCAAAGGCTGTAGTAGTAACCGGTGGAGAACCATTGATTTATAACCTCGACTATCTTACTGCCGGTTTGCAAAAGCAAGGCATCAGAACCTTTATCGAAACATCCGGAGCTTATCCTCTTTCCGGTAACTGGGATTGGATATGTTTATCACCAAAAAAATTCAAAGGGCCGACACGCAATGTAGCCAGCCATGCCGACGAGTTGAAGGTAATTGTATTTAATAAATCTGACTTTGCTTATGCCGAAGAAAACGCAAAGCTGGTTTCACCCGACTGCAAGCTTTTTTTACAACCCGAATGGTCAAAATCCAAAGAGATGACTCCGTTTATTGTTGATTATGTGATGAACAATCCCAGGTGGGAAATATCATTGCAGACGCATAAGTATTTGAATATTCCTTGAGAAAGATTTGAGACGTGAGATATGAGATTTGAGACGAAACGTATCGCTACTTTCTCTCATTTTTGAACTTGTATTGTCTCATATCTCAAATCTGATATCTCGCATCTACAAAATAAACGTAACTTCGGATACAAAAACACGTATCAAAACCAATGAGATTTATTTACCTCTCGGTTCTGTTATTTTTTATATCCGGTTATATATACGCTCAACAGAGGCAATACTCTACCACCGATAGAGCAGCTATTAAATATTTTGCTACCGCAAACACCAATTTAGACGACCACATGTATGATGAGGCCGTTGATAATTTGCAAAAGGCCATTGCCGAAGACGATAAATTTATCGAGGCCCATGCCGTGCTTGGCGATGTGTACAAGTCAATGCGCAACTACAAAGGCGCTGTGGAGCAATTTCAAAAGGTAATTAACCTTAACCCGGATTTTAGCCGCGCCGTATATTTAAGAATCGGTGAGCTGGAGATAAACATGGGGCAATACAGCATCGCGCAAGGCCATCTTGAAAAATATCTTACTTTTCCTAACCTCGTAGCGAAGGATTCTTACAATGCACAGAAGCTTGTTGAAGATTGTAAGTTTAGCATACAAGCCATTGCTCACCCCGTTCCCTTTAAGCCGGTTAACCTTGGCCCCGAAATTAACACCGCTGCTGATGAATACCTGCCAGTGGCCACTGCTGATGAAGCTACATTAATTTTCACCCGCAAAATAAATAACAACGAAGACTTTTATAAAAGCAATAAGCAGAACGATAAATGGGAAACCGCTGTTTACCTAAGCGACCAGATAAACACGCCCCAATACAACGAGGGCGCCGAATCCATATCCCAGGACGGCAAATACCTGTTCTTCACCGGTTGCAACCGCCCCGACGGACTTGGCCGCTGTGATATTTATATCGCACAAAAGAAAGGCGATGACTGGAGCAAACCGTTTGATTTAAGTCCGCCGATAAATACGACTGGTTGGGAATCGCAGCCTTCAATCAGTGCAGATGGAAAGACACTTTATTTCGTGAGCAATCGCAAAGGGGGTTATGGTGGTTACGATATATGGAAATCACACCTTACCGACAAAGGCTGGGGTGAGCCCGAAAACATGGGGCCGAATATCAATACCATGTATGATGAGCAGTCGCCATTCATTCATGCTGATGACAGCACCTTTTATTTTTGCTCGAATGGATGGCCCGGACTTGGCGGTAAAGATCTGTTTGTAAGTCGCCTGGGCAAAGATGGAAAATGGCAGAAACCCGAGAACCTTGGCTACCCGATTAACTCCAGCGGAGATGAAAACGGCTTGACACTTACCGCAACAGGCGCCTATGCATTTTTCTCATCCAATAACCTTAACGGCTTTGGCGGCTATGATATTTACACTTTCGAGATGCCGCAAAGTATACGCCCGCAATTGGTGACATACGTTAAAGGCATTGTGCAGGATGCGAAAACAAAAGTGCCGCTGGAAGCAGCCGTAGAAATCATCGACCTGCAAAGGAAGGAATCCGTTTACCAGGATTATAGTGATGCTACGCTCGGCGATTTTCTTGCGACGTTAACCTCCGGCAAAAACTATGGGTTGAATATCTCCAAAAGCGGATACCTGTTCTATTCCGCCAATTTCTCACTTGTTGGTCACGAGCCGAAAAATCCTTTCAATATTTCTGTGCTGCTTGAGCCGATTGAGATTGGTAATAAAGTAATTTTGAATAACATCTTCTTCGATACAAACAAATTCGATCTGAAACCCGAATCTTTAACTGAGCTGCAGCAATTGGTGGATTTTCTTACACTTAATCCAACATTGCATATCGAGATATCCGGTCACACAGATGATGTTGGCAGTGATGTATCTAACCAGGCGCTTTCCGAAAACAGGGCAAAAGCTGTTTACCAATACCTGATCGGCAACAAAATACCGGCTGACCGCCTGGTGTATAAAGGCTATGGAAAAACACAACCCATCGCCCCAAATACCACTGATGAAGGTCGCCAAAAGAACCGCAGAACGGAATTTAAGATAATTGCGAAGTAGTGATTGGAGAATAGTTAATTAGAGATTAGTTATGAAAGCAGCTTGCCTCATTGTTTTACTAACTGTATTACTCTCCTGCAAAACTGCTTACAGGCATGAAAAACCGTGGCAAAATAAAGTTCAATATATTCCGGGGAAAATTGAGTGCGAGTTTTACAACCAGGGCGGCGAAGGTGTGGCTTACCATGATTCGGACAGCGTAAACAATGGCAGCGGAAAGCTAAACCCGGCAAACGGCACTTATCTTAATGAATTCCGAATGAGGGAAGGCGTGGATATCTCGTATACTAAATCGAACAATATCGATAATAACCCTTACAACAAAGTTCCTCCACAAATAAACCAGCTATACGTAGGCTGGACGAAACCCGGAGAATGGATAAAATATACGGTAAGGGTAAGTCATACCGCGGTATACAAACTCGGCCTGATGTACACAGCCAACGGCGATGGTGCTATCGCAATTGACCTGGACGATAGAGAGGCAGCAAAATACATAAAAGTATCTTCTACCCATGATGACCGCGATACTGTTGCCTGGCGGCAATGGCATCACTGGAATAAAGCGGATTCATTAATATCGTTTAAGATAGAAAAGGGCCTTCACGTGCTCACGTTGAAAGTTGTGGCCAACGGGAATATGAATTTCGACTATATGGAGTTTAAATAAAAAAGCCTCCGGAGGATCTCCAAAGGCTTCGCGTTAAGACTTACGAAGTTTTGAAAACTTCGTAAGTCTGTCGGTATCAAATTTCATTTGCACATCAATTAATTTCCCATCTCGGAAAAGAACTTGATGCGCATCAATTGAATTTCTTCCATGGTATATTCGTCGCTGCCAAGTTCAGCAAGGGCATCATCTATTGAGTCAACCTCTGCAGTGCGGAAGTAATCGAATATCTCTTCCTGTTTATCCTCGTCAATAACTTCGTCGATATAATAATTCAGGTTAAGCTTGGTGCCGGAATTTACGATGGTTTCAACCTCTTTTAATATCTCTTCATAAGATAGCCCTTTTGAGGCCGCTATATCGTCCAGGTTAAGGTGGCGGTCGATATTTTGAATGATGAATACTTTAAGAGCTGATTTGTTGGCAGCGCTTTTTATCACCATATCGATAGGGCGATCGATATCGTTATCCTCCACATATTTCTGGATGAGGTCGGTAAACGGCTTGCCGAATTTCAGCGCCTTGCCGGCTCCTACGCCTGATATCTGTTTTAGCTCGTCATTAGTAATAGGGTAATGCGTACACATTTCCTCTAAAGATGGATCCTGGAATATTACGAACGGTGGTAAGCCTTTTTGCTTGGCTAACTTTTTACGCAAATCCTTCAGCATCTGCAGTAGTTCGGTATCCAGCGCGGTGCCCCCCTGTTTAGGGCCGTCTTCCGAATCATCATCGTCAGTGGCGCCCATAGGCATATTCAGCACGAACCTGATGCTGTACGGGTTATCGATAAACGAATTACCCAATTTGGTTAAATGCAGCAAACCATACTGGTCAATATCCTTCGACAGGAAATTATTTAGCAATGCCTGGCGCAATAACGAGTTCCAAAGATTTTTACCATCTTCTTTACCCGAACCGAAATAAGGTAACTGGTCGTGTTCGTAGTTTTTTACCTGGGCATTATCCTCACCCATCATAATGCTAATAATATGATGGTCGTCAAATTTCTCGCCGATTTGTTTTATCAGGCTTAATGTTTTATGCAGGTGCACCTCACCGTCGAAATGTTCTTTCGGTCCGCAGCAGTTATCGCACATATTGTTACAGCCGGCCTCATTAAAGTTCTCGCCAAAGTAATGCAACAGCTGCTTACGGCGACAAACCGAAGACTCGGCGTAGTCGATAACTTCCTTCAATATTTGTGTACCGATTTCCCTTTCAGAAACAGGTTTATCCTTCATGAATTTCTGAAGTTTGTCGATGTCCTTTTCCGAGTAGAACGCAACGCATACCCCTTCACCACCATCGCGACCGGCACGGCCGGTTTCCTGGTAGTAACCTTCCATGCTCTTAGGCACATCGTGGTGGATTACATAACGAACATCTGGTTTATCGATGCCCATACCGAATGCAATAGTGGCCACAATGACGTCAACATCTTCCATCAGGAATTTATCCTGCGTATCAGCACGGACTTTAGGGTCCAGGCCAGCATGGTATGGCAACGCTTTAATGCCGTTGAGGTTAAGCGCCTCGGCTACTTCCTCAACCTTTTTACGGCTAAGACAATATATGATGCCAGATTTACCAGCATTCTGCTTAACAAACTTTACAATTTCCTTAAGTACATTTCTTTTAGCGCGAACCTCATAAAATAAATTAGCCCTGTTAAAAGATGACTTAAACACCGTCGCATTATTCATTTGCAGATTTTTCTGAATATCCTGCTGAACTTTTGGTGTTGCGGTTGCAGTTAATGCTATAATTGGGATATTGTCGCCGATGTTGCTGATAACCTGGCGTATCTTACGGTATTCAGGGCGAAAATCATGTCCCCACTCCGAGATACAGTGCGCTTCATCAACGGCTACAAATGACACCTGGTTAAGGCGTAAAAAGTCGATATTTTCTTGTTTGGTTAATGATTCAGGAGCAACATAAAGCAACTTGGTTTTGCCGGCAAGCACATCTTCTTTAACACGGCCAATATCTGATTTGGTAAGCGATGAATTAAGGAAGTGGGCGATGCTGTCGGAGCCACCGAAGGCTCTTAGCTGATCCACCTGGTTTTTCATTAAGGCAATAAGAGGCGAGATAACTATCGCAGTTCCTTCGCTCATCAAAGCGGGCAGCTGGTAACACATGGATTTGCCGCCACCGGTTGGCATAATCACAAATGTGTCGTTACCCGAAAGGATATTCGTTATAATCGCTTCCTGCTCCCCTTTAAAATTGTCAAATCCAAAAAAAGTTTGCAGATTGTCGAAAAGCGACTTCTTAGTTTCTATCATCTATATAGGTATTCTTTGTATGTATTTAAAAGTTTAAAGTAACAAATTTTTATCAATAAACGATGGAATTACTTTAAAATTTTATACAAAAATGATTATTCTATTAAAAACAATTTGTTTCTTTAGCCCGTTTAACATCGGGTGCGCAATCGGCGCTTTTATTAAGTTTTATTTTATTAAAAAATTACGAATTATTGTTCAATTTTGACCCGGAAAACCAAACTAAAGCATAGTGAATTCCCAATTTGCCAAATCGCTAAAAAATCAGGCTTAAGATTTTAATGTCGGGTAAAAAACAATCACAAAAATGAAAATTGTTTAAAAAACATGAATAAAAATTATTATGCCATCATAATGGCGGGCGGAATTGGAAGCCGTTTTTGGCCCATTAGCCGTACATCTTATCCAAAACAGTTTATCGATATTTTAGGAACCGGAAAAACACTGATACAAAACACATACGACCGTTTCCTGAAAATTTGCCCGAAAGAGAACATTTACGTTGTAACAAATGAGATATATACAGGTCTTGTAAAAGAGCAGCTGCCCGAGATGACCGATGGCCAGATACTTACCGAACCAGTAATGCGTAATACGGCGCCATGCGTAGCTTACGGTTCTTTTAAAATAGAAAGCCTGAATCCTGATGCAGCTATCGTTGTCGCACCTTCAGATCACCTTATATTGGATGAGGCGGCTTTTATCAGCACCATCGAAAAATCGTTAGAGACCGCCTCACAAAATAATTGCCTGATAACTCTCGGCATTAAACCATCAAGGCCTGATACCGGCTACGGTTATATTCAATACACCGAACAAACCCTTAACGAAGATTTTCATAAGGTTAAAACCTTTACCGAAAAGCCGACGCTTGAAATAGCAAAAACCTTTCTGCAGAGCGGCGACTTTTTATGGAACGCCGGGATATTTGTATGGTCAGCAAAAGCGATTGTGGATGCGTTCGGCAACCACCTGCCCGATATGCACGAGATATTTGCGGAAGCCCGCCATGTTTACAATACAGATGGCGAAAAAGCGCATATACATAAGTCATACCTGCAGTGCATCAATATCTCTATCGACTATGGCATTATGGAGAAAGCCGATAACGTGTATGTGCTTCCATCAGAATTCGGCTGGAGCGATTTGGGTACATGGGCTTCTATTTATGACCTTGCTGATAAAGATTACGTAGGCAATGCCGTTATTCCTGCTGACAAGGTGATTATGTACGACTCATCAAACTGCATGGTGAACGTTCCTAATGATAAGCTGGTAATACTACAGGGCCTGCATGATTATATCGTAGTTGAGTCAAACAACACCCTCCTTGTTTGTCCTCGCGACCAGGAACAAAATATAAAACAGGTAGTTGCTGATGTTAAGCAGAAATTTGGGGCTAAGTATATATAGCGCGGGAGATTAGTGATTGGTTGATTAGAGATTAGTCGTATGCTTTTTAACTAATCTCTAATCACCAATTAACTTAACCTCTGCCTTATCGCTTCGTAAAGTATCACCCCGGTCGCCACCGAAACATTCAGCGATTCTATTTCCCCATACATTGGAATTTTGGCTAAATGGTCAGCTATGCGGATGATTTCGTTTCGAACGCCGTCTTCTTCAGAACCCATAACGATGGCTGTGGGCATAGTGTAATCGGGCTTATAAATAAACTCCTGGGTTTTTTCGGTGCAGCATACAATTTGCAGGCCTGATTCCTGTAAAAACCGTACAGTCTGCATAAAATCATTGTGACGGCAAACCGGTATTTTGTACAATGCTCCGGCTGATGTTTTTATAGCATCCGGGTTAACTTGTGCTGAGCCTTTTGCAGGCACAACAATAGCGTGCACACCGCTGCATTCCGCTGTACGGGCGATGGCGCCCATATTGCGAACATCGGTAATAGAGTCGAGCACCAATATTAAGGGCACTTCTCCCCTTTCATAAACCGCCGGGATAATGTCTTCTACCTTTTGATAGATGATCGGCGATATAAAAGCCACCACGCCCTGGTGGTTTTTCATGGTGATACGATTCAGCTTTTCAACCGGCACCTGCTGGGCTGTGATATTGTATTCATGGAGAAGGTCTTTGAGCTCGTTTAACAACTCACCGCCTATGCCCCGCTGGATATAAAGGGACTCTATTTCCTTACCCGACCTGATTGCTTCGATAACTGCCCGGGTGCCGAAAACCAACTGGTTACTTTCGCGCGGCTCTCTGTTTGTATGGTACGACATTTAATTAAAATAAAGCGCAAAAGTAGCTATATTAATCAATATGGCAATTAATGAACCGGAATGCCTTTGTGGTTTTTTACTTATATTTTTAGCTTTCATTAATTTGGATTTTAACAGTCAAACTTTATCCACATTTCGTCAATCGATTGACGGTCAAAGCCAATTTAAATTTCTTAACATTTTTACTAACATTTAAAATCTGCGGAGAAAAAATAATCTAATTGTTTTCTAAGCACTTTGATATTACTAAAATAATTAGTATTTTAGCGCGTTAACAACTTTGTTTTATGTTTGTTGTCCGATGAATTTTGAGAACGAGACCCCCAGCAACAAGCCGTACACTACCGACAGGAGAAACAGGATCACCAATCCAACCCCGTATACCGGGCTTGGAAAGCTGCCGCCACAGGCAGTGGATTTGGAAGAAGCCGTACTTGGAGCTTTAATGCTCGAAAAGGACGCTTTATCTTCGGTAATCGATATCCTTAAAGCGGACGTTTTTTATAAAGATAGTCACCAGAAGATATTCGAAGCGATACGTCAGCTTTTCGAAAAATCATCGCCGGTAGATATTTTGACCGTTACAGCCCAGTTACGCCAATTGGGCGAATTGGAAATGATTGGCGGTGCTTATTATATCACGGAGCTTACCAACCGAGTTGCATCAGCGGCAAATATTGAGTTTCACTCCCGTATTATTATTCAAAAATTCATCCAGCGCGAGCTGATAAGAATATCAACCGACATTGTTCAAAGCGCTTATGAGGATACCTCGGACGTGCTCGAGTTGTTAGACAGGGCGGAAAAAAACCTTTTCGAAATAGCCCAGAACAACCTTCGCCGCGACTCCCGCAAAATGGATGACCTGATGCATGAGGCGCTAAAAGGAATCGAGGCTTTAAAAGATAAAAAAGATGGCCTTACCGGTGTTGCATCCGGCTTTACCGAGCTTGACCGTATGACCTCCGGCTGGCAAAAATCCGACCTGGTTATTATCGCGGCTCGTCCGGCGATGGGTAAAACTGCTTTCGTGTTAACATGCGCGAGAAATGCCGCAGTCGATTTCAATAAGCCGGTGGTTGTGTTCTCGCTCGAAATGTCTTCCGTACAGTTGGTTAATCGTTTGATATCCGGCGAGACGGAAATAGAGCAGGAAAAAATCCGTAAGGGCAACCTGGAAGAATGGGAATGGGCACAGATACACTCAAAAATCGGCAGGCTGGAACAGGCGCCGATTATTATTGACGATACCCCCGCGCTGAATATATTTGAGTTCCGCGCCAAGTGCCGCCGTTTAAAATCGCAGCACGATATACAACTCATCATCATTGACTACTTACAGCTGATGCATGGCAAGGGAGCCGACGGAAAAGGCGGCGGTAACCGTGAGCAGGAAATCGGTAGTATCTCCAGGGCACTGAAATCTGTAGCGAAGGAATTGAACGTGCCTGTAATCGCACTTTCGCAGTTGAGCCGTGCGGTGGAAAGCCGTCCGGGCGGTTCAAAAAGGCCGATGCTGTCCGACTTGCGTGAATCCGGCTCTATCGAGCAGGACGCGGATATGGTGCTATTCCTTTACCGACCTGAATACTACGGCCTGGAGGTTGATGAAGACAATATGCCAACCCAGGGTGTGGGCGAGGTAATTATCGCCAAGCACCGTAACGGTGAAACAGGCAGGGTGCGCCTCAAATTCGTTGGCAAGTTTGTTAAGTTCACTGACCTTGACCAGGGTATGGGCAGTGATTTTGCTATGCCTAACGCCTTTGCAGGCCTGGCACCGTCACAGGATTTTGAGAAGCCTAGCAATTTTATCATACGTCCATCCAAAATGGATCAGATGGATGATGATGACGCTCCACCATTCTAAATAAAAAAGCGAGGCGATTATAAAACAATCGCCTCGCTTTTTTATTGCTGCTTCTTATTACTTCTTCCTCGTTTTCTCCTCAACGTCGTTCAGTATATTTGTTATTTCTTTTATCAATTGCTCATTGGCGTCCTTCAGTCTTGAATCGCCGTTGAATGACTCATCAAACAAAACCTTTTTGCTTTTGCGCTCATAGCTGAACTCGATATAGTACCTGATAGATTTATGCCCTTTAAATTTAGCGGAATCGCCGTTTAGTTCTACCGATGGAAAATCCCAAAAGCCCAGATCAGCAGCCTTGCGGTGAAGATAAAGCAGGTTATTGGTACCAAGCGGCATATTCAATTTCACCAGCGAATCATGACGGTTTAAATATTGATAAACCCCAGTTGCAGAATTATAAATATTCACCATGCTGTCGGGTGTACCGTACTTAATGGTGAATGATTTAAATTCACTGAATTTATATGGCGCATTCTTAATCATGTGGCTATAGTAATACACACAATAAAACAGGAATGGAACGCCTATAGTAAAAATTACGAATATCTTTTTTGCTTTGTCGGACATTATTTAATTAGTGATTTAGTGAATTAGTTAATCAGGGATTAGTTAATACTTGGTTCGGGGTCTTTCAGTTCTTTTTCCCACTTGCTAACTGCGGCTGTTGCCATGGCGTTGCCGAGTACGTTTGTCGCTGAGCGGCCCATATCCAGCAAGGGGTCAATACCTATGATAAGTGCTAAACCTGCTTCGGGTATATTGAACATCGGCAATACACCTGCGATTACCACCAATGACGCGCGCGGAACACCTGCGATACCTTTACTGGTAAGCATTAAAATCAATAGCATTACCACCTGCTGACCAAACGGCAGGTGCATGTTATAGGCCTGCGCCAAAAAGAGTGAGGCAAACGTCATATACATCATCGAGCCATCCAGGTTAAATGAATAGCCCAGCGGCAACACGAAACTTACTATTTTATTGGCGCAGCCAAAACGTTCCAACTCTTCCAATACCTTGGGATAAGCTGCTTCGCTGGTCGAGGTGCTAAAGGCTATCAGCATAGCATCTTTTATCCTGCCTACAAGCGTAAACACACGCTTACGCAACACCAGGAATCCTGCAAAAATTATCACCAGCCATAGCGTTGTCAACGAGAAATAAAACTCACCGATAAATACAGCATAAGTGGATAATACGCCCAACCCTTGCTTGGCAACTACTGCCGTTAGTCCGCCAAATACCGCCAATGGCGCCAGTTGCATCACATAGCCGGTCATCTTCATTATAACGTGTGCAATGGAATCCATGGCTTTGATAACTACCTCGCCTTTTTCACCTATAGCAGCCGTGCCGATGCCAAAAAATATGGAGAATACTACAATTTGCAGTATCTCGTTATTGGCCATCGCCTCGAAAAAGCTTTTCGGAAAAACGTGGTCAATGAAGTCTTTAAATGATATTCCGGTCTTTTTTATACCGGTAGCCAGGTGACTATCTGGAAGCGGCAGGTGCATTGCTGTACCCGGCTGGAACAGGTTAACCAGCAACATACCCAACAGCAGCGACACCAGCGTGGCGCTTAAAAACCACAACAGCGTTTTCCCGCCGATACGGCCGACAGCCTTTATATCGCCCACCTTTGCCACGCCAACCACCAGCGTTGAAAACACCAGCGGGCCGACAATCATCTTTATAAGATTGAGGAAAATTTTAGTTAAGATGGTGAAGCCTTCCAACTTGTCTTCGCGCAGGCCGTCTGCAGCTTTGCGGACTTCGGTTTGGGTCAAACGTTCGGCTTTCAGGCTTTTGAAAGCGGCACTGGCAGTATCTTTTATGGAGGATAGCTGTATGTCTATCTTTTTGACAGACGCCTCGGCAACGCTTATCTTTTCGTTAATAGAATTGATAACGTACACATTGTACAAATAACCGGCAATTATCCCCAGGAAAAGGGCGATAAAAATATAGAGCGTGAGCTTATTTTTTTGCATGGCGCTGTTTGAGCATGCAAAAGTAGTATTTTTGAGTTGATTAAGTGAGTGGTTGATTAGGTTGATTGAGTTTTGGCTGCTGTTTTAACCGAATCAACTCAATCAACCTAATAAACTTACTCAACCCTCCTTCACCACCTTCAGGCCCTTGGTCCAGCGTAACAATTGAGTCAGCATCAGGTTGGCTGCTTTTTCCAGTTTTTCATCGGCCACAAATTGATTTTCTTCATTAATGAACTGATGAACCAGCGGAATATTCACCATCTCGCCAAGAGCAATTGATTTCAGCGAAAGCAAATCCGATTTCAAGCTCATCACCGCCCTTACGCCGGCAAACGCGCCTGCGGAATAGCTTACAATACCTGCGGCTTTATAAGCCCATTCATGCACCAGGTACTCCAAAGCATTTTTTAAGGATGCCGGGTAGCTGTAGTCATATTCAGCTGTTACGAATATGAAGGCATCGGCTTCCTCAATTTTGGCGCTCCATTGTTTGGTATGCTCGTGTTCATATTGCTTCATTATCGGATGAACCGCTTCATTCATCAATGGCAGGTTGATTTCGCCAAGGTCTAAAATCTCTACTTCGAAACTCCCGCTTGCTTTGGCTACATCTGCTATCCATTGTGCTATTATTGGCCCTTTGCGACCAGGCCTTACCGTTGATGATATTATTTTAAGCTTATACATTTTTTCTGATTTGATGCGAGCAAATATATTACATGTTTAAACATTTAATCTTAAACTATATTAAGAATTACAGCTAAACAACATTTACCATCATTGCTTACAAATCCATTACAATTGATTTCCCCGGCCCTACATCTCTATTCGTTAAGCACTCCGTCAAGCAAAAATATCAGCTTTAAAAACATTTTAAACCACAGACACTCAAAATCCGTATAAACTGCAGCCCCTGAAATAAAACCGTTCTTAAAGCGGGATTGTTCAACCGGAAATATAAAATTGATGACTAAATACTTCAGCAGACCTGCCTTATTTCTAATAACTGCAATCCTTATTAATACCAATTGCCACTCAGGATCAAAACCTGATAAAGATGCCGTGACAATCCTAAATGATGCCTCCAAGGGCCCTGATACCAATAAAGTTGCAACAAACACGCTGCCTGAGCTTAATGTAGATCATACCGCAAACACCGTCCCGCTGAAAAATATGTTCGGCATTAATGCTTATGAATGGAATTTTTTGGAGAACCCCGGCAGCCCTGGCGACCGAAAGCATATTTACGAGGATAACATGAAGCTGGTGAATGTATTTTCATCGATGAGGCATTACCTTAACTGGAACCGGCTGGAAACCACCAAAGGCAATTATACATTTAACCCCACCAACAACGGCGGATGGAACGAGGACATTATTTACCAGCGCTGTAAGCAAGACGGTATACTAGTCTTGGCTGATTTAAAGAACATACCCGAATGGCTGCAAAAAACTTACCCGGCCAGCTCTCGCGATGATGATAACGCACCTGTCCCCTATGGTCAAAGCCTTAATGACCCCGCCTCGTATGCAGACCAGGCGCGCATGGCATTCCAACTGGCGGCACGCTATGGCGATAATAAAAACATCGACAAAAGTCTGGTAAAGGTTGACGGAAGCAAACGCTATCCCGGGGACATTCCTAACGCGCCTATCATAGGCATGGGCGTATTAAAATACATTGAATGCGGCAATGAACGTGATAAATGGTGGGGTGGCGACGAAACTCATCAAACCGCTGAGCAATATGCTGCCAACCTATCTGCATTTTACGATGGCAATATGGGTAAGCTTGGACCCGGTGTTGGCGTTAAAACAGCCGACCCTAATATGCAGGTAGTAATGGGCGGCCTCGCTACTGCAGACTATAAGCTGGTGCAAAAAATTATCGATTGGTGTAAAACCAATCGCGGTTATAAAAAAGATGGCAGCATTAATCTCTGTTTCGATGTTTTAAACTTCCATCTTTATTCCAACAATGGCGATGTGCGGGTACAAAAGAAACCAACTACCGGCATAGCCCCCGAACTGTCTGTTTCGGCAGCTGTAGCAAAAGAATTTGTAGGCCTTGCCAATAGCCTGCCGCAGAAACCTGAAGTTTGGGTTACCGAAACAGGCTACGACATTAACCAGGAAAGCTATCAGCGCGCGGAGTCCATCGGCTCCAAAACCGTATTGGCCAACCAGGCCGACTGGATTTTGCGTACGTCGCTGCTGTATATTCGCTATGGTGTTAAGCGTGTATTCTACTACCAGCTATTTGACGACCATGCCGGCGGCACTTCCCAATATGCCACTTCGGGCCTTGCCGAAGGTATTAAACGCCGGCCCGCTGCTGACTATATTCTCCAAGCTACCAAACTGATGGGCCACTATAATTACATTAAAACCATCAGTGCGGATCCGTTGGTTGATCAATACAAATTCGCTAACAAAACCATGTACGTACTCACTATCCCCGACGAAACAGGCCGTAAAGCCAATTACACGCTGGACTTCGGTGACGCCAAAAAGGCCATCATTCACACCTTAAAAATCGGAGCGGATGTAATGGATAGCAGGCAGGTAGATGTGGTGAATGGCAAAGTAACGATTGAGGTCACGGAGACACCGGTGTTTGTGGAGGCTGCGGCGCAATAAACCCATCTTTTATTTTTTTAGTTGATCCGGTTTGGTAATTCGGCGGCTATCATTATATTTAAAAACTTAACCACGCAATTATAAATGAATCTGAACGAATCAATTGAGAACACGGCATCAGTTAAATGCCCGTCGTGCGGCATGTTTGCTTTTAACAGCGAAATTGTTTGCTCACAGTGCAATTACCCGCTTAAAGGCACCGAAAAAGATCAGAAAGACTTCCTTTTTCACCAGGATCTGCGCAGTTCCGACCTTTATCATTTAACCAACGAGTTAAAAAAAGCAAGGAACAGGCTGTATTTCATAGCCGGGATATTTGTTTTTAGCGGCTTTATTATGTATGCCACTAATCAGAGCTCTCCTGACGCTGTAACGACACTTATTTTAAATTTAATTATCGCGATAGTTTTTGTGGGCCTCGGAGGTTACTGCGAAAAACGACCAGTGCTTTGCATACTCACCGGTTTGGTTTTGTTTGCGGTGATTGTGATAGGCAATGCAATTTTAGATCCCGCAAGTATTGTAAGAGGGATAATTTTCAAGGTGGCAGCTATCGTATTATTAATAAACGGACTAACGTCGGCAAGGGAAGTAGAAAAGATACGGGATCAATATCCTTCGTTATAAACCGGTTCAGACATCGTTCCTTAAGCTGTCGCATATTTGACCCTAGTATTCGACACCAATCAGATTGAAATGCACCAGCAAACAGGTATAGATTCCATATATCTATCGATTGCTCCTATGCTTTTGCCAATTTTCCATTACCGACGGTATTAATGTATTGCTGATATGCAATTTAAATCGGTGAAATCATTCTCAAATCGGTGAAATCCCAGTCAAAAAAAATCGAATAAAAACGCTACTTTTGCGGGATAAATGGAGCACATTCGTAATTTCTGTATCATAGCACACATCGACCACGGCAAAAGTACCCTTGCCGACAGGTTGCTTGAATATACCAA